>Ga0302326_10006508_pt1 | contig 26187 bp, 19 predicted proteins | sample Palsa_T0_3_FD_202264 | JGI IMG/M metagenome (GOLD analysis project Ga0302326, IMG submission 202264) | Peat permafrost microbial communities from Stordalen Mire near Abisko, Sweden - Palsa_T0_3 | ecosystem: Environmental > Terrestrial > Soil > Palsa > Peat permafrost | place: Sweden: Abisko... | reverse complement strand
TGAATGGCAGCGCGGCGCGGATGTTGTCGTTGGTCTGGATGATGTTGGCGCCCGGCTGCCGGAAGATGATCACCGTCACGGCACGCTTGCCGTTCAGGTAGCCGGCCGCGCGCACGTTCTGTACCGAGTCGGTGACCTGCGCGACATCGGACAGGCGCACGGCCGCGCCGTTGTTGTAGCCGACCACGAGCGGTTTGTAGGCATTGGCGCTCGAGATCTGATCGTTGGCGAGAATGTCCGCGGTGGCTATGCCATCGGTCAGCTGGCCTTTGGGCAGATCGGCGTTCTGCAGGCTCAGCACCGACTGCAGGTTGGCGAGCGTCAGGCCATGGCTGGCCAGCTGTGTGGGGTTGACGTCCACGCGCACCGAGGGCAGCGCACCGCCACCGACGTTGACCTGGCCGACACCGGGCAGTTGCGAGAGTTTCTGCTGTATGACCGTTGAGGCCTCGTCATACAATTTTCCCGGATCGAATTTGTCCGAGGTCAGGCCAAGAATCATGATCGGTGCGTCGGCCGGATTGACCTTGCGGTAGGTGGGGTTCGACGGCAGATTGGCGGGCAGATACGAGCGCGCGGCGTTGATGGCGGCCTCGACGTCGCGCGCCGCGCCGTCGATGTCGCGGCTCAGATCGAACTGGATCGTGACCGAGGTCGTGCCCAGCGAGCTGGCCGAGGTCATCTCCGTGACCCCCGCGATATGGCCGAACTGGCGCTCCAGTGGTGTGGCGACCGAGGAGGCCATGATCTCGGCGCTGCCTCCCGGCAGACTCGCGCTCACCGATATGGTCGGAAAGTCCACCTGCGGCAGCGGCGAAACCGGCAGCACGCTGAAGCCGATGGCGCCGGCAATAACCACGGCAAGAGTCAGCAGGGTCGTGGCTACCGGCCGGTGAATGAACGGCGAGGAGATGTTCATGCCGGCGCCGCGGGTTGTGGCTCCCCAGCGCTCTCGGGCTCACTGGGCTTGCGCGTGAAGCGCTGTGCCAGACGGTCGAAGAATATGTAGATGACCGGCGTGGTGTACAGCGTGAGCGCCTGGCTCAACAACAGTCCGCCCACCATGGCTATGCCCAGGGGCTTGCGCAGCTCGGAACCGATGCCGGTGCCCAACGCCAGCGGCAGGCCGGCCAGTATCGCCGCCATCGTCGTCATCAGGATCGGCCGGAAGCGCAGCAGACAGGCCTCGTAAATGGCGTCGGTCGAGTTTTTGCCGCGAGTGCGTTCGGCGTCGAGCGCGAAGTCGACCATCATGATGCCGTTTTTCGTCACGATGCCGATCAGCAGGATGATGCCGATCAGAGCGACCACATTCAGATCCTGGTCAAACAGCATCAACGCCAGCAATGCGCCCACGCCCGCCGACGGCAGCGTCGAGAGTATGGTCACCGGGTGAATGAAGCTCTCGTACAGGACGCCAAGCACGATGTAGACGGCGACCAGCGCCGCCAGAATCAGCAATGGCTCGTTCGAGAGCGAGTTGGTGAACGAGGCCGCGGTGCCTTGAAAGCCCGCCTGCAGGCTGGCGGGCATGTGCATGTCGCGCTGGAGTTTGTTGACGGCTGTGATCGCACTGCCCAGCGAGGCATCGGGCGCCAGGTCGAACGAGATCGTGATGGCCGGAAACTGACCCTGATGGGTGATGGTCAGCGGCTCGGTGGTCTTCTCGAAGTGGGAGAAGGCGCTCAGCGGTACCGCATTGCTCGGGGTCGAGCTGGTCGTGCCGGCTGAAGTTGCTCCTTTGCTGGAGCTCGCGGTGGAGGCGCTGGCCGCCAGCGCATTGGCGGGCGGAGTCAGCGTATTCGCCGCAGGTGTGTACAGTGCCGTGCCCGTCAGCGCGTTCGAGCCGGCGGAGGACGAGCCGATGGATGCGAATGAGGCAGCCGCTCCGGCACCGCTGGTGCCGGAGGACGCACCGGATTGTATGTAGAGGTGACTGAGCTTGTCCGGATCCTGCTGAAATTCCGGTTGGCTCTCGAGAATGACGTGGTACTGGTTGACCTGGGTGTACATCGTGTTGATCTGCCGCTGACCGAAGGCGTCATACAGCGTGTTGTCGATGGTCGATGGCGCGATGCCCAGCCGTGAAGCGGTGACACGATCAATGACCAGATAGACCGCAAGACCGCCCAGCTGCTGATCGGTGGCGACATTGCTGAGTTCCGGCAGTTGTCTGAGCCGGGTGACGAACCGCCCGCTCCAATCATTGAGCTCGCTCAGGTTGGGGTCTTCGAGCGTGTACTGATATTGCGAGCGACTGACCCGGTCATCCACCGTGATGTTCTGTACCGGTTCCATGAACAGCTGAATGCCCTGCACCTGCCCGAGTTTCGGGATCAGCCTGGCGATGACCTGCGTAGCGCTGGCTTTGCGCTGTGCCAGCGGCTTGAGACTGATCGACATGCGACCGCTGTTGGTGGTGGTATTGGTGCCGTCGGCGCCGATGAAGGAGGAGAGACTCTCGACCGCCGGGTCGGCGAGAACGACTTTGGCCAGCTGCTGCTGGCTGTCTGCCATGGCTCTGGCGCTGATCGTGGGTGGGGCCTGGGAAATGCCCTGGATCACACCGGTGTCCTGTACCGGGAAGAATCCCTTGGCGATCACGATGTAGAGAAACACCGTGAGCATCAGTGTCGCCACGGCGATCAGCAGCGTGATGGTCTGATATTCGAGGACGAACTTCAGTGTTCGCCCATAGAACGAAATCACGCTGTTGAACGCGCGCTCGGAAGCCTGAAACACGCGTCCCTGCTGCTCCTGGGTCTTGTGCTTGAGGATGCGCGCACACATCATCGGCGTGAGCGTCAGCGAGACGATGGCCGAGAAGCCGATGGTCACGGCCAGCGTCACGGCAAATTCGCGAAACAGGCGCCCGACGACGTCGCCCATGAACAGCAAGGGGATCAGGACCGCAATCAGCGCCACGGTCAGCGACAGGATGGTGAAGCCGATCTGCTCGGCTCCCTTGAGCGCGGCCTCCATGGGCTTCTCGCCCTGTTCGATGTAGCGCGAGATATTCTCGATCATGACGATGGCATCGTCGACGACGAAGCCGGTGGCGATGGTCAGCGCCATCAGCGACAGGTTATCCAGGCTGTAGCCGAGGCTGTACATGACCGCCAAGGTGCCGATCAATGACAGCGGCACGGCCACGCTGGGGATGATCGTGGCGCTGACGCTGCGCAGGAACAGGAAGATCACCAGCACGACCAGGGCGATCGCCAGCAACAGCTCGAACTCGACATCGGAAATGGATGCCTTGATGCCGGCGGTGAGATCGGTCAGCGTGGTCACCTGTATGCCCTTGGGCAGATTCACCTCCAGCTGCGGCAGCAGCTGCTTGATGTTCTTGACCACGCTGATGGTGTTGGCGCCGGACTGGCGCTGAACGTTCAGGATGACGGCCGGGGTCTGGTTCATCCACGCGGCCTGATTGTTGTTCTCTATGCCATCGATGATGCTGGCAACGTCGGTGAGCATGACGGGCGCACCGTTTCGGTACGCCACCACGACGTTGCGATAATCCTGACTGGTCACCAGCTGATCATTGGCATCGATCTGGTAATCCTGACGCGGCCCGTCGAAGTTGCCCTTGGCGGCGTTCACGCTCGCCTGGGTGAGGGCGGTGCGCAGATCCTCCAGATTGATGCCGTAGGAGGACAGCGCCGCCGGGTTGGCCTGAATGCGCACCGCAGGCTTTTGTCCGCCGCTGATCGTGACCAGACCCACGCCGGTGAGCTGGGAAATCTTTGGCGCCACGCGCGTATCGACGATGTCCTCGACCTTCGACAGCGGCATCGAGTTGGAGGTGATGGCCAGTGTCAGCACCGGGGCATCGGCCGGATTGGTCTTGCTGTAGACGGGCGGGGCTGGCAGATTGGAGGGCAACAGACTTTGCGAGGCGTTGATGGCCGCCTGCACCTCCTGCTCGGCCACGTCGATGTTCAGGGTCAGCGTGAACTGCAGCACGATCACCGAGGTGCCACCGGAGCTGGTCGAGGTCATCTGGCTCAGGCCCTGAATCTCGCCGAATTGGCGCTCCAGCGGTGCGGTCACGGTCGTGGCCATCACATCGGGGCTTGCGCCCGGATAGAACGTCACCACCTGAATCGTCGGGTAGTCGACCTGCGGCAGCGCCGATATCGGCAGCTGTGTGTAGCCGACCAGGCCGATCAGAAAAATGGCGGCCATGAGCAGCGACGTGGCCACCGGCCGCAGAATGAATTGACGCGAAGGACTCACGGCGGAATGGTCGCGCTCGTGTCTAGGGCGCACCGGTCCCGCTGCTGGCGCCGCTGGCAGCTGCGGGGGCCGGGGTATTGGAGATGGTGACCCTGGCGTTATCCTGCAATTTATCGAAGCTGCTGTTGGCGACCACCTCGCCCGGCTTGACGCCGTCAACCTGCGTCTGACCGCTGTCGGTGACGCCGGGCTTTACGGCACGCAGATGCGCGACATTGTTTTGAATCACGTAAACGAACGATGACTGGCCGTTCTGCTGCACGGCCGATGCCGGAACTTCCGTCACGCCCTGGAGCGTGTTCACCAGCAGCCGCGCGTTCACGAACTGATTCGGGAACAGCGCATTGTTCTTGTTATCGAATATCGATCTGACTTTCACGGTCCCGGTGGTGGTGTCGATCTGATTGTCCAGCGCCAGCAGTTGCCCGCTGGCGATTTTCGTCTGCGCAGTGCGATCAAACGCGTCGACGCTGAGCTTGGCGTTGTCGCGCAGGCGCGCAACCACTGCAGCCAGACTGTCTTCCGGTATTGTAAAAATTACTGTGATTGGCTGCAGCTGCGTGATGACCGCGAGCGTTGTGGTCCCTGTGGATTGCACCACATTGCCAGGATCGACCAGGCGCAGCCCGATCTGACCGTCGAACGGAGCGGTGATACGGCAGTATTCCACCTGCAGCTGGTCGTATTGCACCGTTCCCTGATCGTTCTTCACCGTGCCCTGGTCCTGGAGCACGAGCTTTTCCTGGTCATCGACTATTTGTTGCGCAATCGCATTGCGCGCGACCGCGGCGCGGTAGCGCGTCAGATCCATCTGCGCCTGCGCCAGCACGTTCTGATCGCGTTCCAATGTTCCCTGTGCCTGCAGCAGCGTGGCCAGGTACGGCCGCGAATCGATCTCTATCAGCGGCTCGCCCTTGCGCACCAGCTGGCCCTCCTTGAAGCCCACGGCGACCACCAGTCCATTGACCTGGCTGGTGATGGAACTGGTGTAGACCGGCGTTACGGTGCCGATGGCATCGAGGTAGACGTTGACATCGCCGGTTTTCGCCGTCGCGCTGGTGACGGTGATGCCTGCGGCGGCGGCGCGGCGCGCGGCGGCCGCGGCGGCTTCGGTGGCCTCATGGTGTCGCCAGATCAGCACTACGGCAATGATGAGGATTACCGCCAGCGCCAGCAGGCCGATGCGCCAGAAGCGCTTGTTGCGCGCGGAATGATCGAAGACGGGGGCCGGAGGGGGGCCCTGGGGATCGGTGGCAGTCGGCATGGTTGGCACAGGTCCGAAAGACAGCTACGGTAGCATGCGCGTCAGGCACGGAATTCGCCATGTCGGTTAACAACACTTAATGAGAAGGCGGCAGGCTCGCAGGTGAAGCTCTACTCCTGGAACGTCAACGGTATCCGCGCCGTGCTCAAGCGAGGGCAGTTGCAGCCATTTCTGCAGGCGCACCAGCCCGATGTTCTGTGCCTGCAGGAAACCAAGGCCGAGCGCGGCCAGGTCGAGGTCGAGCTACCCGGCTATCACGAGTATTGGAATTCCGCGGTCAGAAAGGGTTATTCGGGTACCGCGATACTGTCGAAACGCAAGCCTCTGACGGTCATCAACGGCTTTCCAAAGGCCTTCGCCAAGCGCTTCAAGTTTGCCGACGAGCTGCTGCGTGACAGTGCCGAGGAGGGCCGGGTCATTGCCGCGGAATTCAAGGATTTCTACCTGGTGACCGTCTACACGCCCAACGCCAAGGACGATCTGAGTCGTCTGGGGCTGCGCTTCGCGCATTGGGATCCGGCATTCCTGGCCTACTGCCGGCAGCTCGAACAGAGCAAGCCGGTGATATTTTGCGGCGATCTCAATGTCGCGCATAGCGAACTGGATCTGGCCAACCCGAAACCCAATCGCGGCAAGAAGGGTTTCACCGACCAGGAGCGCCAGGGCTTTCAGAACTTCATCGATGCCGGTTTCGTCGACACCTTTCGCCTTTTCAAGCAGGGTAATGGGCACTACACCTGGTGGAGCCCCTTCGCCCATTCACGCGCCCGCAACGTCGGATGGAGAATCGACTATTTTCTGGTCTCAGCGCAGCTGCGCTCCACGGTTCAGGCGGCCGACATTCACGCCGATGTGCTCGGCAGCGATCACTGTCCGGTCAGCATCACGCTCAAATCATGAAGCGCTCAGGGACTGCCGGTGACAGTGGGGATGATCCATGGGATCAGGTACTGCTGCACGAGTACCAGCAGTGCCAGCAGAACCGTGAATACGACACTGTGGATGAACGTGCGCGCGACTACCTCGCCCTCGCGGCCTTTGAGACTGGTGACCGATACGCCGGTGGCGATGTTCTGCGGCGAAATCATCTTGCCCATGACGCCGCCCGAGGAGTTGGTGGCGGCGAACAGCACGGGGTTCAGATGCAGCTGATTGGCGGCCACGACCTGTAGATTGCCGAACAGCGCATTGCCCGAGGTGTCGCTGCCGGACAGGAACACGGCGATCCAGCCCAGGAAGGGCGAGAACAGAATGAACAGGTGTCCGGCCGAGGCCGCGCCCTGGCCAAGCGTATAGGCCAGACCGGAGTAGTTCATCAGATATGCCAGGGCCACGATCAGCATCACCGTGAGAACTGCCAGCCACAGCTGGCGGATCGTGTGACCCACGCAGCGCACGAATGCGGCCGGCGACAATCTCACCAGCGCCGCCGTGAGGATGGCTGCGCCGAGAATCGCGGTGCCGGTGGCCAGCGGCTGAAAGGTCCAGACTGCCGCGTACGGCTTGTCGTGATAGAGCGTGATCGAAATCATCTTGTGCAGGCCCGGCCATTCAATGGCCTGCTGGCCGATGGCGGCGATCTTCAACGACGTCCAGATGATGACGATCGCCGACACCATTATCCAGGGCAGCCAGCCTTGCCAGGCCGGTACCGTCGACGGGGCTCGCGCGCCGGCCAGCCGGGTGTCTTGAATCGCGAATTCCGGGTCTATCGGCGCACGCCAGATCTTCAGAAACAACAGTGTCGCGATCAGTGAGCCCAGCGAGGCCAGCACGTCGGTCAACGTGTAGTTGATGAAATTGGAACTCAGGAACTGAAACGTCGCGAAGCTGCCGCCCGCAACCAGCAGCATCGGCCACAGCGTGCGCACCGAGCGCCAGCCGCCATAAAGCGCCATGACGTAGAACGGCAGGAGCAGTGCCATGAACGGCAGCTGTCTGCCGACCATTGCGCCCAGCACGGTCGCCGGCAGGCCGGTCACGGCGGCCAGCACGGTCACCGGCACGCCCAGCGCCCCGAAGGCCACCGGCGCGGTATTGAAGATCAGCACGAACACCAGCGCTTCGAGTTGCTGGAAGCCCAGCAGGATCAGCATCGCCGCGGTGATGGCCACCGGTGCGCCGAAGCCGGCGACGCCCTCCATCAAGGCCCCAAAGCAAAAGCCGATTACGACCAGAATGACGCGGCGGTCGTGCGGCAGATGGGTAACGATCCAGGTTCGGAACGCCTCGAACCGTCCCGACTCCACGGCGACGTTGTAGAGCAGCAGCGCGTTGAGCACGATCCACATGACCGGCCAGAGTGCGAACACCGCACCGTTGAGCACGGATGCGACCGCCAGCCCGGCGGGCATTTGCCAGGGGATGATCGCGACAATCAAGCCGACGATCAGCCCGGCGAGCGCTGCCTGCCAGGCGGCCCGACGCAGCACGCCCAGCAGCAGCAGCACGGTCAGCACCGGCAGGATCGCGACCAGACACGACAGCACCAGGCTGCCGCCAACTGGAGTTAAAAGCTGATGAAACATGTTGCCCCCTGAGTGTTCCAGTGCCCGTCTGCTTGCATCGGCTGCGCGCCGGCGGTGATGGCCTCCGCCGCGGGTATATTGTCCGCCAGAGCGAGCAGCCGGTAACTCGAGTTCATTCTGTGGATCAATTTTGTAGCGAGTTATGAGTCAGCATACCGCAGAGGCGATCCCGCGTCGCGCGAGCTGGCAGGATCTGTGGTCATCGGGGTTGCTGGGCCCCTTTGTGCTGCTGTGCCTGGGGGTATGGCTGCATGCCGCCGACATGCTGGTCACGGCCACGATCACCCCATCCATGGTCGATGAGATCGGCGGGGTCGCTTATGTCAGCTGGACGATCTCGCTGTACCAAGTCGGTGCAATCATCGCCGGCGCGGCCTCGGCCATGCTGTGTCAGCGCCTCAGTCTCAAGCCGGTACTCAAAGCCGCCACGCTGGCCTACGGCCTCGGCTGTGTGCTCGCGGCGCTCGCGCCGAACATGGCCGTGTTGCTGGCCGGGCGACTGGTGCAGGGGCTCGGCGGAGGCATGCTGCTGTCGCTGTGCTATCTGGCCATTCAACAATGGTTCGCGCCGAATCTGTGGAGCCGCCTGTTTGGGATCAACGCCTTCGTCTGGGGAGCCGGATCGCTGCTGGGGCCTTTGATCGGCGGCGTGTTTGCCAATCTGCATGCCTGGCGCGCGGCATTCTGGCTGTTTGCCGTCCAGGCCGGGCTGTTATGGCTGCTGGCCAGCCGCATGTTGCCCTCCGAGCCGGCCCCGAGCGCGGCGGCCAGACGATGGCCGTTGACGCCTTTGCTGATTCTTTTACTCGCGACGCTGATCATGGCCGAGAGCGGTGTGTCCGGACGGCCGGCGCTGGCCATCGCCGGTTGCGTATTGGGTGCGGGTTTGCTGTACGCGGCCGCCAGGGTGGATCGAGGATCCCGGGAGCGGCTGTTGCCGGCGCCGCTGCTGGATGTTCGGCACCCGGTCGGCGCCGGTCTGCTCATGGTGTTCGCGCTGTCCGTGGGCACCACCGGATTCTGGGCCTACGGGCCGTTGCTGCTCAGGATCCTGTTCGGCACCGACCCGTTGTTCTCCGGCTACGTGCTGGCTGGCGAAGCCTTGGCGTGGAGTGTGGCCACGCTGGCGGTCTCGGCGGCGCCGCCGTCGGCTGACAGGTTGCTGATCCGCTCGGGGGCGGGGATCGTCGTGCTCGGTGCCGCGGGCTTTGCGGTCGCGCTACCGGCGGGCTCGCTGAGCGCGATCACGCTGTGCGCGTTGCTGCAGGGCCTCGGATTTGGCCTGTTCTGGCCGGCCGTGGTGCATCGATTGGTGCGTTTTGCGCATGGCCGCGATCAGGGGCTGGCCGCGGCCGCGCCCTCGACGATTCAGCGCATCGGCTATGCGGTGGGCACGGCCCTGTCAGGCGTGGTGGCCAACGCCTGCGGCTTGGCGGAAGGCATCTCGTTCACGGCTGCGAAGGGTGCGGCCTTCTGGGTGTTCGCAGCCTTCTTCCCGGTGCTCGTCATCGCCATGCTCGGCGCCTGGCGATTCACGCAGGAATCGGCTGCGGCCTCGTGAGCGCCCCGGGCAGCGACTCATTTCAAATAATGGTCGAACCAGGACACGGTGCGCTCATCCAGATCAGCCAGATGCTGCGGATCGTGGATCGTATGGCCCTCGTTGGGGTAGATCACCGTTGCCGATGGCGTGCCGAGGGTTTTCAGGGCACGGCTGAATTCCAGCGTTTGCGGTGCCGGACATTCAATGTCCGCCGCGCCGACATAACTGAAGGTTGGGGTGCGTACCTGGCGGATGAAGTTGATCGGCGAGGACTGGGCGTATACCGCCGGGTCGTCGTAGACGGTCGCGCCGAAAAACGGAATCATCCATTCGTCGATGCCGTTTTCACCGTAATAGGACTGCCAGTTGCTGATGCCGGCGCCGGCGACCGCCGCCTTGAAGCGATCGGTCTGGGTGACGGCCCACATGGTCATGAAGCCGCCGTAGCTGTGCCCCATGATGCCGATGCGCTCCGGATCCGTGAGCCCCAGGGCCGTCACGGCATCAACGCCGGCGAGGATGTCGTGCAGATCGCCGTGGCCGAAGTCGCGCACGTTGGCGCCCACGAACGCTTCCCCCTCGCCGAAGCTGCCGCGCGGATTGGGCATGAACAGCGCGTAACCGTGCGAGAGCAGTGCGTGCCAGGGGCTGGCTGCGATGTAGCGCGGCTCAAAGGCCGCGGCCGGACCGCCATGCACGACCGTGATCAGTGGCGGCCGATACTGCGCTGATGCGACTTCGGGCAGCACCAGCCATCCCTGCACCGTGTAGGGCCCGCTGCGCCAACTCAGGCTTTGCACTGCGAGCCGGGTCGCCAGTCCCGCATTGGCATGAGTCAGGTCGTGCCATGCGCCTACGGTGCCGACGGCAATTTCAGAGGGCTGATTGAAGCTCTGATGCACCAGCGCCACCGTGCCGGCAGGACATGCGCTCAGGGAATACGCCCGGGCAGGGCCGATGAACTCCTGACCCTGCCACAGCAGCGTGCCGGTCGCGGCGCTCGCACCGCTGCCGAAGTCCAGCAGTTGGGTCTGCGCGCCGGCCAGTGCCGCGGCTTGCAGATGGCCACGGCAGCTCCAATGGATGGCGCGCACTGAGGCTGTGAGCTCGGGTGTGACCGCCGTGGCAGCGCCGCCGATCCACGGCACCGTGTAGATGTCGCCGCCGGTCACACCAAAGTCGCTCATGAGGCCGGCAATGAAGGCCACGCGCTTGCCGTCGCGCGAAACCTTGGGCATCGCCAGTTGCTGTTGCGCGCTGCTGGGCGAATACAGCAGCCGCTGCGGCGCGCCCTCAAGATCGAAGGCGTACAGCTTGGCCAGCCACCAATTCTGGTCACCGTCGCCGGGCGCCGCCGTGCCCACCAAGCCGCGTCCATCCGGAGTCCAGTCATATTCATAGACGAACAGATTGGCCGGCGAGAGCCAATGCAATTGGTTCTGCTGCAGCAGCGCGAGGCGCTGTTCGGGCGGAGACTGGTCCAGATCGCCGAGGGCTGGCCCACCGGCCTCGGTTGCTCCCGGCTCGCTGGCGGCGCTTTCGGTTGCCAGCATGGCCAATTGTCCGCGCGCGCTGTAACGCAGCGCCTGAATCGTGCCATTGAAGGCGAGCACGAGCCTCAGATCGTTGCCGTCGGCGTTCACCTGATAGATGGAGCGGGCATGCGTCTGTGGATCGCGCAGTGCAAAGCTGAATCGGCGCGAGTCCGGTGTCCATGCCGGCGAGGCGGGCCAGCAGCCCTTGACCCGGCCACAGGGCAGGCTCACGGTCACGGTGGTCGCGGCATCGATGCTGCGGATCACGAGTTCGCGCACCACCGGATCGCCGCCAGCGGGCGACGAGTCGCCTTCGACCGCGGCCACGTAGCGCCCATCCGGAGACAGGGCCAGCTCCATGAACGCATGCACGGGCCGTGCGGTCTCCTGCGCCATGCCAGGCAGCGCCGCGGCAAGCACGGCCGCCCGCAGGGCCAACGCGCGCAGGCGCTTGGTGAGCATGAGAGGCCGCCCCCGATAGCCGCGCGGAAATCCACGCCGCTCGATTATTCAAGCTTGCCGAGCGCTCGGCAACAGTTTGCTGCGATAGGATGCCTGCGGTAGCGGAGCGGGAGATCACATGAATCGTTTTACGATTTCGCTTGACCAAGGGCTGGCGGCATCATTCGATGAGCTCATCAAGCAGCGCGGCTACACCACCCGCAGCGAAGCCGTGCGCGACATCCTGCGCGATCTGCTGCAACGCCAGGATCAGAATCACGATCGCAACGGCTACTGCGTCGCCAATCTTTCTTATGTCTATAACCACCACGAGCGGCAACTGTCGGAGCGCCTGGCGAGCCTGCAGCACGATCACCACGATCTCACCGTCGCAACCATGCATGTGCATCTGGATCACGAGCAGTGCCTGGAGACGGTCACACTCAAGGGGCCGGCCAGGAGCGTGCGGCAATTTGCCGAGCGGCTGATCGCCGAGCGCGGCGTTCGTCACGGACAGCTCAACATCGTGACCGTGGAGCTCGGGGCGGCGCACAAGCACGAGACAACCAGGCACCGTCATCTGACGCCGCGGCATTGACCGCCGGCCCCGTGAGTATGAAGATAATGAAAATCCTCATACGCCAGGCGCATCCGATCCGGATCCGGGCGCGTATCAACAGCTGAAGCGGCCAAGGATATCGGAGCGGCTCGTGACCCATTTGCCGTGGCCAGGCGAGGCCACTCGGTTTGCGGCCGCCGCCGGCGCGGTGGGTGCCTTGATCACTCTGGCAGCTCCCGGCTCAGCTCGAGCGGACCCGGAGCCGGCGTTGCAGGAAATCACTGTCACGGCCCAGCGCCTGGAATTGCTGGGGACGGCCGCGAGCGCGAGCGAAGGGGTGGTCGCGGATCAGGAGCTGCAGCTCACGCCGGCGTATCGGCCGGGGCAGCTGCTGGAAACGGTCCCGGGCCTGATCGTGACCCTGCACAGCGGTGAGGGAAAGGCGAATCAATATCTGATGCGCGGCTACAACCTCGATCACGGCACGGATCTGGAGACGCAGGTCGATGACATGCCGATCAACCAGCCGACCCATGCGCACGGTCAGGGTTATACCGATCTGAATTTCATGATTCCGGAGCTGGTGGACGGGATCAGCTACACCAAGGGACCGTACTACGCCAACGTCGGGGATTTCGGCGCCGTCGGCTCGGTGGCCATGAGTTATCGCGACACGATCGCCGATCAAGTCTCCGCGACCGTAGGCACGCTCGATTACCAGCGCCTGTTCGGCGCCGGCTCGCAAGCGCTCGGCGACGGACATCTGCTGGCCGCCGCGGAAGTGCAGCATTACGACGGTCCGTTCGAGAACCCCGATGATGCGCGCAAGGAGAATGCGGTACTGCGCTACAGCGAGGGCGATGAGCGCAACGGCTATTCCGTGACCGGCATGTTCTATCACCAGCTGTGGAACAACACCACCGACATTCCGCTGCGTGCCATCGCCGACGGGTTGGTGCCCAATCGCTTCGGCACGCTCGATCCGAGCGACGGCGGCCGTGCGCAGCGCGCGAGCCTGTCCGCGCAGTATCACCAGAGCCTGGGGGACGGGCAATTCTCGGCCAGCTCTTTCCTTATCTACAATCAACTGCATCTGTATAACGATTTCACGCATTTTCTGGTCGATCCGGTGCACGGCGATCAGGAAGACCAGTTTGAAAACCGCCGTGTGCTCGGCGGGGCGGCGAATTACACGCTGCCGCTGGTATTAGGAGGATTCGACAACCAGCTGTCGGCCGGTGTGGTCACGCGCTACGACCTGTTGGGCGTCGGGCGCCTGCCCAGCGAGGATCGCGCGCCGTTGCCGCCGCAGAATGATCCGCCGTTCTTTTCGAACGACGATCAGGTGTATTTGTTCGCGACCGCGGCGTATCTGCAGGCGACTACCCATTGGACCGCGAAGCTGCGCAGCGTGCTGGGTGTGCGCGATGACTACCAGCACGGCACCGACGTGGACTATCTGGCGGCGCTGCACGAGAAGGCCGGCTATAGCAATGGCGGTACGGCCGCCCAGTCACTGCTGCAACCCAAGGCCAGCCTGATCTACACGGCCACTGACGCGCTCGAATTGTATGCCGCCGCGGGCCAGGGCTTTCACAGTGCTGATCTGCGCGGTGTCAATCAGGACAAGAGCGTGGATCTGGGACTGCCCAACACACCGCTGCTCGCCAAACAGGAGGGCGAGGAGCTCGGCCTGCGCGCCGAGATCCAGCGCAATATCGCCCTGACGCTGGCGCTGTACAACCTGTGGCAGCAGTCCGAGACCATCATCGATCCGGACGTCGGTAGCGACATCGCCGGGCCGCCGAGCCGCCGCTACGGCTATGAGATCAATATCACCTACCAGATCCGGCGCTGGCTCGAGCTCTATGGCAGCTACTCGGGCGATCACACCCGATTCACCCACCCGTTCAACGATGGCACCGGGCACCTGGGCACCTACATCACGGATGCACCGATCGCCACCGGCTCGCTGGCCCTGTATCTGAGCAACCTGGGCCGCTGGAGCGGGGGCCTGAACTATCGCTATCTGGGCAGCTATCCGCTGTCATCAGGGCCGTGCATCAACTCGGCCGCGATCCACGATTTCCCGGGCGCGAGCTCCTGCGCCGATGCCCCGACGGCCGCCGGTCAGGTCAATGCCAAAGGTTTCGGGGAACTCAACGCCGAGGTCCGCTATGCGCTCCCGTCGGGCTGGATCAGCGCCGTCGGCATCTACAACGTGCTCAACACGCACGCGGCGGCGGCGGAGTTCTGGTACGTGGACCGGCTCAAGTCCGAGATCAGCAGCTTTCCGGACGGCCGGGCTGACGTCCACGAGCACCCGCTCGAGCCGATCATGGCGCGCCTGACGATCTCCAAACAATTCGGGCTCTGAGCGCGGGGGGCTTGACGAGCCGTCCGTGATCTGGATAATACCTGCCTAAGCAGTAAATGTTTAGGCAGTAAATGCCCAGGCAAGCAATGTCCGAGCCGCATTACCAGGTCGAGACGTACGAAGCCCGCAACAGCGTCGGCTATCTGGTCAAGCGTACCTACGCGCTGATGCTCGATAGCCTCGAGCCGGCCTTTGCTGAGCACGGCTTCACCTACATGCAGTACGTGGTGCTCATGCAGCTGCGTTCGGGCGCCGCGCTCAATGTCCGGGATATCTGCCAACAATTTCGCCATGACAGCGGCGCGCTCACGCGCGTGATCGATCAGCTGGCCGAGCGCGGGTTGGTCGAACGTCAGCGCTGCGCGCAGGACCGGCGCAAGGTGGATCTGCATCTGACCGCCGCGGGGCTCAAGACCTGCGAACAGTTGATCCCGCTGGTCGTCGACAAGCTCAATCGCGCCTTGCGGGAGTTCAACCGCCCGGAAGTTGAGGAGCTGCTTCGCCTGCTGGGCAAGTTCATCGGCGGCATGCAGCAAGGGCTGGTGCACGCGGCGCAGCCGCCCGATCCGGGCGCAGGCGACTCCTGATGAACGCGCGAGGCTCATCGCTCGGGCCCAGCGCAGCATGGGCAGCGCTCGTGGCCCTTGCCGCGCTGCTGGCCGGATGCGTGCTGCCACCCAAGCCGTCGGCGCGAGCCAGTGCGATCGATGCGGGCCAACTCGGCCTGAGTGCGGTGCAAGTCGATCCGGCCACGCAGGACTGGTGGCAGGCCTTCGACGACGCGCAGCTCGATAGCCTGATCGAGCGGGCCCTCGCGGCCAATCCATCGCTGGCGCAGGCGTCCGCGCAGCTGCGCGCCGCGCTGGCGCAGGTCGATGCGGCGCACGCCGGGCTCCTGCCCAAGGCCAGCTTCAGCGGCAGTGCACTGCGCCAGCGCGCGCCGGACAATTACATCATTCCGCCGCCTCTGGCCGGCGGGGACTTCTGGATGGCGCAGATCGGGGCGAGCCTGTCCTGGGATCTGGATTTCTGGGGCCGCCAGGCCGATGCGCTGTCGCAGGCGCGCGCGTTGGCCCAGGCGAGCGACCTGGAGCGCGACAACGCGCGACTGCTGCTGGCCGCCGCGCTGGTACAGGCCTACGTGGACCTGTATCGCGCCGATGCGCTGGCCGATATCGCGCTGCAGGCCGAAGCGCAGCGCCAGCATATTCTGGAACTCACGCGCCGCCGCCTGGCGGCCGGACTGGACACACGGCTGGAATTGCGCGAGGCGGAGAGTGCACTGCCGCAGGCACGCGTGGAGCGTGCCCAGGCGCAGGCGCAGGCTGAGCTGGCCGTACACGCGCTGGCGATGATCGCCGGGCAGGGCGCGGACGGCTACGCCGCGATCGCACGACCGCAGTTGAATCTGGACGCGGTGCTGCCGCTGCCGGCGCAATTGCCGATCAACCTGTTGGCGCGCCGCCCGGACGTTCTGGCCGCACGGCTGCGAATCGAGGCGGCCGACGCGCAACGGCGTGCGGCCCGGGCCGCGTTCTATCCGGACGTGAGCCTGCACGCGCTCGCAGGCGTGGCTTCCTTCGGACTCAATGATCTGTTCGAGGCCGGCGCTCGCGGCTACGGCGGCGGCCCGCTGGTATCGCTGCCCCTGTTCGATGCCGGCAAGCTGCGCGCCCAATACCAGGGGCGCGAAGCGGCGCTCGACGATGCTGTCGCCGTCTACAACGACACGGTGCTGCGCGCTGTCCAACACAGCGCCGATCAGCTCACGCGCATCGATGCACTGAGCCGGGAACGCAGCGACCAGCAGTCCACCCTCGTGGCCGCGGAGGATGGCTACCGCATCGCCGAAGTGCGCTACCGCGCGGGCCTGGCCGGTTATCTCTCCGTGCTCAGCGCCGAAACACAGGTGCTCGATGCGCGCCGCCAGAGCGTGCAGATCATCGCCGATCTGGCCGTGGCCCGCGTCAGCCTGCTGCTGGAGCTCGGCGGCAGCTTTGATCCCAATACCCAAACTCGGCACGGTTCCCCATGAATACGCCCAATCCGCAAACCCCGACGCCGAGCCCGGCGACGCCCAAACGAAATGGCGCACGGCGTCTGGGCCTGCTGCTGCTGGCGCTCCTGGTCGTGCTCGGCGGCGCCGGTTACGCCTGGTATTGGTTCAGCTACGCGCGCTATGTCGAATCCACCGATGACGCCTATGTCAACGGCGATGTGGTGCAGGTCAGCAGTCAGGAGCCCGGCACCGTGCTGGCCGTGCACGTCGATGACACCCAGTCGGTAGCCGCCGGCGCGCCGCTGGTCGAGCTCGATCCGGCCGATGCCGCGGTGGCGATGGCCAACGCCGAAGCCGAACTCGCGCGCAGCGTGCGCCAGGTGCGCGCGCTGTTCGCCGAAGGTGCGCAGCTGCGCGCGCAGATCGAGCAACGTGAGTCGGCGCTGCGCACTGCGGAATCGGATCTGCAGCGTCGCCAGGGTCTGCTCGATGACGGCGCGATCTCGGGGGAAGAACTCTCGCACGCGCGCGACAATGTCACGGCGATGCGCGCGGCGGTCGCCGCGGCGCGCGAGCAGCTGGCGCAAACCCTGGCGCAGACACAGGGCACGCGCATCGATAACCATCCGCAGGTGCTGGCGGCCGCGGCCGCCGTGCGCAACGCCGCACTGGCCCTGCACCGTACCAAGCTGGTGGCGCCGGTCGCCGGCGTGATCGCCAAACGCAGCGTCGAGGTCGGCCAGCGCATCGCGCCCGGGACTGCCCTGCTCGCCGTGGTGCCGCTGGATGATGTATGGATCGACGCCAACTTCAAGGAGGTGCAGCTCTCGCACATGCATGTCGGGCAGCCGGTGATCGTGCACGCCGATCTGTATGGCGGCGACGTCGAGTTCCATGGCCGCCTGGCCGGACTGGGCGCCGGCAGTGGCAGTGCGTTCGCGCTGCTGCCGGCGCAGAACGCGTCGGGCAATTGGATCAAGATCGTGCAGCGCGTGCCGGTGCGCATCCTGCTCGATCCGCGCGAGCTCAGATCCCATCCGCTGCGCATCGGACTGTCGGCGCACGTGCGCGTGGACGTGCGCGAGAGCGCCGGGGCCGCGCAGGCGGTTGCGGTGCGCAACACGCCGCAGCCGGTGCAGGCCAGCGTCGGCGATGATCCGGCCGTCGAGGCCCTCATTACGCGAATCATTGCCGAGAATTCCGGGCCCGATCCGGACTCGCACACGTGAGCGCGGCTGGCGCGAATGTGCCGCCGCCTCTGAGCCCCGGCGTGCTGGCGCTGACTGCCCTGGCGCTGGCGCTCGGCACCTTCATGCAGGTCCTGGACACCAGCATCGCCAACGTGTCGATCCCGACCATCGCCGGGGATCTGGGCGTCAGCTCGGACCAGGGCACCTGGGTCATCACCTCGTTTGCGGTCTCGAACGGCGTGTCGGTGCCGCTGACCGGCTGGCTCATGCAGCGCTTCGGCGTGGTGCGCACGTTCGTGCTCTCGGTAGTGGCCTTCACGGCGGCCTCATTGCTGTGTGGCCTGTCCTGGAGTCTGCCGTCGCTGGTCGTGTTTCGCGTGCTGCAGGGTGCGGTCTCCGGGCCCATGATTCCGGGCAGTCAGGCGCTGCTGATCAATATCTTCGGGCCGGCCAGGCGCGGCATAGCGCTGGCGATCTGGTCCATCACCGCGCTGGTCGGGCCGATCGCCGGACCGGTGCTCGGTGGCTACATATCCGATAACTACAACTGGCCGTGGATTTTCTTCATCAATATTCCCGTGGGCGTGTTCTGCGGCTTGATCTGCTGGCGCTTTCTGCGATCGCAGGAAACCCCGACTCGCAAGCTGCGGGTTGACGTGGTCGGGATCGGGCTGCTTGCGGTCTGGGTTGGAGCGCTGCAGATCATGCTCGACAAGGGTAAGGATCTCGACTGGTTCCAGTCCACGCCGATCGTGATTCTGGCACTGGTCACGGTCATCGGCTTTGTCGCCTGGCTGATCTGGGAACTCACGGACAGCGCGCCGATCGTCGATCTGTCGTTGTTCAAGTCGCGCAGCTTCGCACTCGGCACGCTGGCGCTGTGCCTCGGCTACGCTGTGTTCTTCGGCAACGTCGTGCTCATGCCGCTGTGGCTGCAGGAGCAGCTCGGCTATACCGCGACCTGGGCGGGGCTCGTGACCGCCCCGAGCGGTGTCGTGGCGGTTCTGATCTCACCGTTGGTCGGACGGCTCATGGCGCGCTATGACGCGCGCTGGTTTGCCTCCGCTGCCTTCCTGAGCTTCGGCATCTCCTTTCTGATGCGCGCGCGCCTGACCGCGGATTCCAGTTTCATCGCCTTCGTATTGCCGCAGCTGGTGCAGGGCGTGGCGATGGGCACGTTCTTCGTATCGCTGCTGGCCATCATGTTCGATGGCCTGTCGCCGCAAAGGGTGCCCGCGGCCTCGGGACTGTCGAACTTCCTGCGTATCGTTGCGGGCGGCTTCGCCACCTCGCTGATCACGACCGGCTGGGATCGGCGCGAAGCGTTCCATCAGTCCCGCCTGGTGGAGTCGGTGACCCCTTACGCTCCCGCCGCGGTGCAATCGTTCTCGCAGCTGCACGCGCTGGGGCTCGGCGATCAGGCCGCGGCCGGATTGCTCGCGCGCGGCGTGATCGGGCAGGGCTACCTGCTGTCCTCACTGGATCTGTTTTATCTGTCCGGTTGGCTGGCCCTGGCCCTGATTCCGCTGTGCTGGATGGTGGCGCGCCCGGCTGGTGGGACCACGGCGGTCGCAGCCGAATGAGGCCCGGCGAGAGGCTACAACGAGGCGGTCGTGCCTGCCAGGCGGCTGTGCCCGGGGCGCTCGGCGGCAGCGAAGGCGTCAGTGATGATGCGGTGTGCGGATTGCCAGCGCCGTTGTGAGTCCAGCAGCACCAGCCAAACGCGATGACCCGACTGTTCGGCCACGGCGATCAGGCAGTGCCCTGCCTGAGCCGTATAGCCGGTCTTCAGTCCCATGACCCCGTCGAGCCGGCCGAGCAGCTGGTTGGTGTTCTTGAAGGCTAGTTCGCGGCCCTTGCCGGTCGTGATGCTGAACTGCTGTTGCGCGACGATCCGCGCGATGCGCGGATTGGCATGCGCGGCGCGCGCCAGACGCAGCAGATCGTTCACGGTCGAATACTGTTCATCGGCATCGAAGCCGCAGGGGTGGACAAAATGCGAGTCGTGCATGCCCAGCTCTTCAGCGCGCGCATTCATGCGCTCGGTGAAGGCCTGCATGCTGGAGGCGGCATGTTCGACCAGCACCATGCAGGCATCGTTGGCCGAGTGCATCAGCATCGCGGTCAGAGCGTCCCCGGCCAGCACGGTGTCCCCGGTATGAAGGCCGACGCGCGGGTGAGTGATGTGGGCGGCGACGTGGCTGACTTGCAGCACGGCATCGGGCCGCCAGTCGGAATCCAGCAGCACCAGTGCCGTCAGCAGCTTGGTGAGCGAAGCCGGCGCACGGTGCATATCGAGGTTGCGGCCCCAGAGCAGCTCGCCGTCAACGACCGCAGCATAGGCGACTGCCGCCCGCGGATAGGGGTCGAGACCCGCGCTGCGCGGTGTCGCCCAGACGCTGCCCACCGTGCCCATCAGCATGCAGGCGAGGAAAAACCCGCTAAGTCTGCGACGCATGATGGCCCAGTGCTCTCCCTGCCTTCTATGCCTGCAGTGTAGCCGCGAGCGCATCCAAGTGGTAGAGACTGGATCACATTCGTTCGCCAATCCATTGACCTGGCAGCCAGCGCTGAGCGAGTCGGGGGTGTTATTTCGGATTGACTGGGCGCGCCCGGGCGTCGAGCATAGCCGCTGGACGCCTTAGGGAGCGCAATGGTGGCAACGGTAATGGCGGCGAAGGCGACGGACCCGCCGGACAACCCGCTTCGATACACCTCGGTGGCGATCGCGCTGCATTGGAGCATCGCCGCGCTGATCGTGTTCAACCTGTCGGTGGGCTTTTTCATGGAGGGATTCGCGGACCCGCTCAAGAATATCGTCGTGCCGCTGCACATCTCCTCGGGCATCACGGTGCTGGTGCTGACGCTGTTGCGGATCCTTTGGCGCCTGACACATCGACCGCCGCCGCTTCCGGCCGAAATGGCTCGCTGGGAGCGCGTCGCGGCCCATGGCGCGCACGCTCTGTTGTATGTGCTGATGCTGGCGATGACGCTGACCGGATGGTCGATCATCTCCGCTCATCCGCCCAATCCGCATGGCGGTCCGAAGTACTGGGGCCTGTTCCATCTGCCGCCGATCCCGGTCATTTCGCACTTGCAGCTCACGGTGCAGAAGGCTGCGCACGAGCGCTTCGTGCAACTGCATTCCGTGGGCGCCTGGATTTTTCTCGGGCTCGTGAGCCTGCACATCGCCGCCGCGCTCAAGCACCAGTTCGTGGATCGCCAGGCCGAGCTCGAGCGCATGGGCCTAGGGCGGATTCGACCCAGCGGCTAGCGCTCGCGTCTCGCGCCTCATGCCCGATAAATTGACCTTGATGGCGATTTCCGCGCTGGCGTACGTTGTCGCGGTCGCTCTGCACGAGCATCTCGGGCACGCCAGCGCCTGCGTGCTGCTGGGCAGCCACCCCACGGAACTCGGCGCCTTTTACGTGAACTGCGACGACAGCCGCTTGAGCGCTCTGGGCGTGCGCGCGGTGGCGCTGGCCGGTCCATTCGTGAGTGTGCTGACCGGCATCGCCAGCTTCCTGGTACTGCCGCGGCTGCCGAGCCAAGCGTCGCGCGCCTTTTACTTCACATGGCTGTTGGGCAGCATCGCGCTCATGGATGCCGCCGGCTACGCGGCGTTTTCCGGCGTCGCAGGCATTGGCGATCTGGGTGTGGGCGAGGGCGGCGCCCTTGACGGCGCGGCACCGCAGTGGCTCTGGCGCATCGCGCTGATCGCCGTGGGTGTCGTGAGCTATGGGCAGGTGATGGCGCTGTCGGTGCGCAGGATCGCCCCGCGCGTCGGCGGTGCGGGAACCGCGCGCATCCGCGCCGCGCGAGGCATTGCGCTGATCTCCTATTTGACCGGCGCGGCGGTGTATCTGGCCATCGGGCTGCTCAATCCGCATGGCTTACTGATCGTGGCCGTGTCGGCGCTGCCCGCGAGTCTGGGCGGAACCTCCGGTTTGCTTTGGATGATGCTGGGGCTGGCTCGAGAGCCGCCGGTGCCGGGATCGGGCCTGTACTTTGCGCGCAGCTGGGGGTGGATCGTGGTCGCGAGCGTGATCACGCTCGGCTATGCCGTGTTCTTGGGGCCGACCTGGCGGCCTTAGAGCTCTACAGCCACTGACGGACCTGTGCCTTGTATTCCGCGTAGCTGGCACCGAACTTGGCCGACAGGATCCTTTCCTCCGGCGCAATCTGGAACCGGTTGATGTAGAGCACGTACGCCAGCGGCCCCAGCATGGCCCAGACCGTGGACAGAAACGCGGCCCAGGCGACCAGCACCACGAGCAGGCCCAGATACATGGGGTTGCGCGAGAGGCGGTACACGCCTGAACGAACCAGTAAGGCGGCGGCTTCCGGTTTCATCGGATTCACCGTGGTCCTGGCAAGGCGAAACGACAGCACGCCGGTGATGGTCAAGGCCGCCCCGGCCAGCGCGACCGGCAATGCCGTGACGGTGCGAATGAATTCCGGTAACGCGATCGCGGGCGGCAGCCTGGCGATCACCCACATACTGGCCCCGATCAGCGCTGCAACCAGCGGCGGCGGAACCTTGAGCTCGAGTGTCTGCATCGTGAAGTTGTGGGAGGTGGGGTGCGCGCATCAGTAAAGCGTCGATATGTTAGCGTAGGACACCGAAAAGGTACCGGGCGTTCTTTGTGCATCGCACAATGTCACCCTGGCCGAGCCACGAAGCAGGGATGAATCCGATCAAGACGTCCGCGTCGCCCGTCGCCACGCCGCCGGAACCCGATTTCAGTTTCAACATCGGAGAGGCCGCCGACTCCCTCGAGCGCATGTGCGAGCTGTACGCGCGATTCGGCGACATCTATCGCGTCTATTCCCCCTCGCGACGCGGCTACGTCTACGTCATCAATCATCCGGATGACGTCAAGCGCGTGCTCGTGTCCAATCACGCCAACTATCGCAAGGGCTTCGGCCTCGATCGCGTGCGCATGCTGCTCGGCAACGGCATCGTGACCAGCGATGGCGAGCTCTGGCGCACACAGCGCTACATGATGCAGCCCATGTTTCACCGCCGCGTGGTCACGCAATTCGCGGCGGTCATCGATGGCGTCAACGACCGCCTGCTCGAGCGCTGGGAACGCCAGGCGGCGCGGGACGAGCCGATTAATGTCACCGATGAAATGAGCCAGGTCACGCTGGACTTCATCCTGCGCGCCATCTTCGGTGCCGATCTCGACCGGCTCGCGCAGCAGATGGGACAGAACCCGTTCGATATCATCACCGAGGACTCGGTCCGGGACCTGGCCTTTGCCTCGCGGTTCTACAAATTGCGCAAGCTCGTGGTCGACATTATCGCGCGGCGGCGTGCCCAGGCCAGTGACTCCCTCGATTTCATCGGCATGCTGGTGGAGGCCCGCGACAAGAGCAGCGGCGCGCCCATGGGAGAGCGCGAGCTGGTCGATGAGGTCATGACGCTGATCATTGCCGGTCATGAAACTGCCGCCAGCGGCCTGAACTCGGTGTGGTATCTGCTGTCGCAGCATCCCGAGGTCGAGGCGAAACTGCACCGCGAGATCGACGCGCTGGCGGAACAGAAGACGCCCAGCCTGCAGCTCAGCGAATCGCTGGTGTACACGCGGCGCATCATCAATGAGGCACTGCGCCTGTACCCCCCGGTATGGGTGCTGTCACGCCAGAGCATCGGGCCGGACCGGCTCGCGGGCCATGAGATTCCCGCCGGCGTGGAGCTGTTGTTGAGCCCCTATCTGGTGCATCGACATCCCAAGTTCTGGAGCGAGCCGGAGCTGTTCCGGCCAGAGCGCGCCGAGCCCGAGTCGGAGGTCAAAGGCCCGCTGTTCGCACGCATTCCCTTCGGTGCCGGCGCGCGCCATTGCATCGGCGAATCCCTGGCGCTGTACGAGATGAGCATGCACATGTACCGCGTGGCGCGGCGCTTTCGGCTCACGCATGCTCCCGGGCCGCCGATGGCGCTCGAGGCACTGATCAACCTGCGCACCAGACACCCGATCACGATGCATTTACAAAGACGCCAGCCAGAGTGAGAAGCCCATGAGCCGACTTGATGTGACCGAGAAGATTGTTGCGGCCAAGGTCAGCAAGGGCCTGAAATGGGCCGAGGTGGCGCAGCAGGTGGGTCTGAGCAAGGAATGGGTCACGGCCGCGTGCCTGGGTCAGATGACCCTCACCGCCGCGCAGGCCGATCTGGTCGGACAGATCTTCGGGCTGTCGAAAGAGGACAGCAAATGGTTGACCGTGGTGCCCTACAAGGGATCGCTGCCCACCGCGGTACCGACCGATCCGTTGATCTATCGCTTCCATGAATTGGTCAGCGTCTACGGCACGACTTTCAAGGAGCTCATTCACGAGGAATTCGGCGACGGCATCATGAGCGCGATCGATTTCAAGATGGAGCTCACGCGCGAAGCCGACCCGAAGGGCGATCGCGTCAGGATCGTGATGTCGGGCAAGTATCTGCCGTACAAAACCTACTGACATGCGCGCGAGCCCGATCGCGGCGCATCGGCGCATTCCTGGCGGCCGGCTGTGGGCGACCCTGTTGCTGGCGGGCACGGCTCTGGGCAGTGCGGCGCATGCGGCCGCGCCGCTGGCCGTGGAATCCACCGCCGGCATGGTCGTGACCTCGCAGCACCTGGCATCGGAGGTCGGCGCAGCCATTCTGGGACAGGGCGGCAACGCCATCGATGCGGCCGTTGCGGTCGGCTATGCCTTGGCTGTGACCCATCCGTGTTGCGGCAATCTCGGCGGCGGTGGCTTCATGACGATCCACCTGGCCGACGGCAGGAATACATTCATCAACTTTCGCGAGCGTGCGCCGCTGGCCGCCACTGCCAACATGTACCTGGATACCCAGGGCAATCCAATCATCGATAAGAGCCTCAACGGCTATCTCGCCGTCGGCGTTCCCGGAACCGTGCTGGGGCTCGAGACGGCACGCCGCGAGTACGGCACTTTGCCGAGCTCGATGCTGCTGGCACCGGCCATCCGTCTGGCCGAGCAGGGCTTCACGCTGACTCGCGGCGACGTGGACATTCTCGGCGAGCGGACCGAGGCGTTTCGCGCGCAAGCCAACGTCAGCGCCATATTCCTGGACCAGGGTGCGCCGCTGCAGCCAGGTGCTCGGCTGGTACAGAAGGATCTGGCAGACACGCTGCGCGTCCTCAGCGAGGCTGGCACGCAGGCGTTTTATCAGGGCGCGATCGCCGATGCGGTAGTGGCGGCGAGCACGGCCAACGGCGGCGTTCTGACCAAGCAGGATTTCACCTCGTACACGGTGACCGAATCGGAGCCGGTGAGCTGCGCGTACCGCGGCTACACCGTGATCTCGGCGCCGCCGCCGAGTTCGGGCGGCGTCACCTTGTGCGAGATGCTGCGCGTGCTCGAAGGCTATCGGCTCGATGCGCTGGGCTTCCACTCCAGCCAGGCGGTGCACCTGATGATCGAAGCCATGCGATATGCCTATCGGGATCGCAATGTCTTTCTGGGCGATCCGGCCTTCGTGAACAATCCGGTGGCTCGACTGCTCTCGGAGCCTCACGTGCAGGCCATCAGGGCCCGGATCCGGCCGCATCAGGCCGGTGTGTCGGCGTCGTTGGCTTTGAGTGTCGGGGCCGATGAGCATGCCAACACCACGCACTATTCGGTCGCCGATCGGGCGGGCAACGCGGTGTCGGTCACTTTCACGATCAACGACACATTCGGCGCCAAGGTCATCGCCGGCCACACCGGCTTTTTTCTCAACGATGACATGGACGACTTCACCGCCAAGCCAGGAGCCCCGAACCTCTATGGCCTCGTGCAGGGCAGCGCCAACGCGATCGCGCCGGGCAAGCGCCCGCTGAGCTCCATGAGCCCGAGCATCGTACTCAAGGACAACAAGCCGGTATTGATCCTGGGCACACCCGGCGGCTCGCGCATCATCACGACCGTTCTCGAGGTCATCGTCAACGTCATCGATCATGGCATGACGCTGCAGGAGGCGGTCGATGCGCCGAGGATTCACCATCAGTGGCTGCCCGACACTCTGGCCGCCGAACCCTATGCGTTATCGGCGGATACTGCAGCAGCGCTGACTCGAATGGGCTACCACCTGGTGCCCTTGCAACCCTGGGGTTCGGAGAACTCGGTCGAGGCCATTGGCATCGCACCCAGCGAGTCCGCGCTGGCCGCGGCGCTGAAGTTCCCGCGGCCCGGCGTGTTTTACGGCGTCAATGACTCCCGCGCATCTGCCGGCTCAGCCGCCGCGCCATGAGTTCCGGGCAGCTCCGCTAGGCATCTGCCGCCTTCTGGATCAGGGCGCGCACGCCGGCAATGTTGGCGAGCAGTTCGTGCGCAAAGCCGTGCCTGCTCTCGAGGTATTCCGGCGCGTTGCAGGACAGCCAGACCGAGCCGTCGACGTCCTCCCATGCCAGAGCCTTGAGCGGCAGATCCAGTCCAACGCGCGGGGCTGCCACCAGGAGCGGCGTGCCGGCCTTGGGATTGCCGAACAGCAGCATCTGCATGGGACGCATCGATA
>Ga0302326_10006506_pt1 | contig 26193 bp, 23 predicted proteins | sample Palsa_T0_3_FD_202264 | JGI IMG/M metagenome (GOLD analysis project Ga0302326, IMG submission 202264) | Peat permafrost microbial communities from Stordalen Mire near Abisko, Sweden - Palsa_T0_3 | ecosystem: Environmental > Terrestrial > Soil > Palsa > Peat permafrost | place: Sweden: Abisko... | reverse complement strand
TGACGTCGCAATACGGGAAAGGATACTGGTCGGCTGGGTCGGCCAAAAAATGGGGCGCTTTTCGCCACGAGGATTTCACAAGTGTATATCGCCCGATATCGCAAGCGGCTGATCGCCACCTTGACGGCTTCCACCCGAAAACCATGGGCCATATGAAGCAATGCGAATAGCCAGGCAATGGCCGGGCGATGCCATTTGGCTGAATGCCTGGGATGCCGAAGCCGGCGCCGGCGAATTCTACCGGAAATGTGGTTTCTTTTGAAATGTTGATTTGAGGTCACAGCAAGCCGCGGAGTTCGGCTGGCAGTTGCGGTGGAAGCGCCCTGGCAGCAACGGCCTTCAACAGCCTGTAAACCCGCGTTGTGTTGTGATTCGGGATATCGCCGCTCGAGACCGTGGCATCCAATCGCTCAGCTCTGACGCAGGCATCGCATACAGATGTTAGGGGAAAATGCTCTTGCTTGAACTTTGTCTTATTGTATTGGCCGAGCTTCGCCCGTAACGCTTCCTCGACGTCTTTCGCTGCGGACAGTGCGCCTACTCCGGTCTCTTCGACGTGGTGCAATAGTAACCATAGTTCGAATGAGGGCTTGCTGAGGGCAACGTTGACTCCCTGCCTCTTGGCTTCACGCAAGGCATCGACAAAGCTAGCGAGATGGGCGCCTTGCGCACAGTGATCGGTATCCAGGAGCATCCAGAGTTAGTCGTCCGGGTCATGATCGAACCGGTGCAGCAGACGATCCAACACGTGCGGCGCGGCTGAGGTGCCGTCTGTGGTTTGAATGACGTGGATTTGCACGCGCGTAAGCCGGAAAAAATCGAAATACTGCTTCGGTGCGAACGTGTCGTCGCAGGCGACTATAAACAGACGATCGTCCCGCAGGCTCGCAGCGTCGCGCATCAGCGGCCGAGGCTGGCGCGGGATAAGGGTCATTCCGTCCGATCCGTCGCCGCCGTTAGGTTCTCAAGACTTCCCAAGAACGGAACTGCTCCGAAACGCCCTTGCAAGTAGTGCTTACGGATTTCGAGGTCGTTGCGAACTTTGAAATCGAGGAGAGAGTACAGCCTCGTAGCCGCGGACTGATCTTTTTCGGCGAACCAGATTTCATCGCGGCGCAGCAGGTCCTGATCCAACAGATTCGACTCGTGGGTCGTTACGATGATCTGTCGAAGACCACCATCGCGCGACCTCAGGAAGTAGTCCAGGAATTCCTTAACGAGCATCGCATGTAGGCTGCGATCCACTTCATCAATAACGTAGACCGCTTCTGTCTTGCGCAGATGGTGCAGCGCGGAGATCAGGTTCAAGAGCCTGCGGGTGCCATCAGACTCTTCGGTCAGATCGAGCCGAACGATCTTTCCAGGTTCGTGTTCGTGGACTGCCTGTATGCCGATTTGATACACCCGATTATCGCCTTTCGCGCCCATAATCAGTAGATCGTTGCCGTCTTGCCCTTTTACCCATACCTCGCCCTCGCGTAGCCGAAGTGCCAGGGAAACAAACTCATCGGGAAGCAACGCGCGGGCATCGTCTTTGGAGATCTCCTTCCTGAGGACTTCCAGGTGGTCCACTCCGGTTGACGCGGATTTCAGAAAATCGCTCGCAAATGATAGGAAACCTGAATCTTGAGCCAGATGGCGCCCAATCGCCCCGGTTGATTGCCCTGGGCCGATGAGGTTCAAGCTCTCTTTGAACCAGTTCAAAACGCGGCCCAAATCGTAACCGAGGTCGCCTGCATCCAAGGTCACATTGAGAGTGGAAAGGAATGATTGGTTTTGGGGTCCACCTACGGTCGCCAGAGCCAAGACTTTTTCGCCGGCGCTCTCGATGCCGCTGGCGTCTATAGACACTTCGCCGTTTTCGTCTGTGGTGCGCTCATAAAGCAGTTTTTGCCGATTGCCGACGACCTGAAACAGACACTCTTCGATGATCCGCTCATCATCCAACGTGAAACCAAATCGGTAGAGTTTGTCCGCCGCAATGAACTGCAAATCGAAGTTCGATGGTCCATCTTCAAACTGCGGCCCCGCCAACCGAAATGGCTCGCGCGCTGTCCCGCTGTTCTTCTTCCGCGGCCTTAGAGCAACCGACTTCAAATATCGGAGAGCTTTGAAGAGGTTCGATTTGCCCGCGCCGTTGGCGCCGTAGAGAACCGCCGTTCGAAGAACCTTCTCCGTAGAGTCGGGGATGGGAACGGCGTGGTCGTCGTGACTGTCCGACAGACGGTTGCTGGCGACTAGTGAAATGGTCTCCTCCGCGGAGAACGACCTGAAATTGGAGACTGAAAACGAGACGATCATGACATTCTCGTGATTAATTCACACTATAACACGTCTTAGGACCTTGACTGTGGGCTTCAGCGATACGGACCCGTGATTATTTCACGTTATGCCAACTCCGCGGCGGCTACCTGGTCCAAGAACCACGTGACCCGCTTGCCTTGCCGCGAAATCAGTTGCGCGGGGTAGTGTTTGGGATCGAATTCCCCATTGAAGACGTTTCCCACAGCCGGAGCCTTGTCGGCGCCCGTCACCAGGAAAACGGTATTCTTCGCGGCCAGCAGCGCACCCGGCAACAGCGTGATACGCCACTTGCTGGGCATGCTCTGTGCGAATACGGCGCCGGCGATATGCTCGTGGTCCTCAATCGACGCTGCACCCGGGAAGAGGCTGGCAGTGTGCGCATCCGGCCCCACGCCGCACTGTAACACATCGAAGTGCGGCTGTTCTCCTTCTTCCAGGCCGAAGAAGTTGCGGATGTCGTCCACATATTGTTGCGCGCCGGTCTCGGGTTTGACTTCGCCGTGAATGCGGTGCACCTGGTCTGGCGGGATGTGCGCGGGCTCGATCAGGTTCTCGTGAGCCAGGCGGTAATTGCTTTCCGGATCGTCGGGCGGCACGCAACGCTCATCGACGAAAAACAGATGGACGCGCTGCCAGGGGAAGCCGGAGGCCACGAAGCTCTGAAAGAGCAGCTTCGGCGTGGAGCCGCCGGAGACGGCCAGCGTGGCGTGTTCCTGGCCGGCCAGCGCCTGTTCCAGCAGCGCGCTGATGTGTTCGGCGCAAGCGGCGGCGGCCGCGCGCGGGTCTTGGCGAGTGAACCACTGCACGCTCATGTAAGATCACGATAGCGCAAGTTTGGCGGCGGCAGCCAGCGCGCGCTCGAACACGGGATCGCGTCCGGGGATGGCCAGCTCTTCGCGCATCAGGGCGTAGTCCGTGAGGGCCGGCAGCAGCGCCTTGCTTACCAAACCGCCGGTACGCACCTCGGCGGCGTGCCCTTCCGCAAGGGCGATCGACGCGATGGCATCCGCACTCCCTTGCGCCCGCAGTTCCACCAGGCTGAGTCTCCAAGCCGGCTCGCCGCCATCGGAACGGAACTGCACGCGCGCGTGCGCGCCGGCCTGCGCGAGGCCCTCGATCAGCCAGGCGCCCAGGTAATAAGCGGTGGCCGGCGTGGCTGCGGCGCGGTGGGAAATCAAGATATCGGACACCGTCGGCAGGTTCGCCAACTGGGCGCGGTTCTCGAAAATCTGCGCGATCAACTCGCGCCATCGGGTGAGACGAGTCCAGGACAGATCGGCCAGCCAGTGCCCGGAGGCGAGGGCGCCGCTAATTTCGTTCATCCGATAGAGGACCGTGGCCGCGTCGCTGAAGGCAGCGCTATCCAGCACTACTTTCTGCGCGATTGAGGCAAGCAGCGAGAATGCCGGCAAATGAAAGAGGCGTGGACTGCGGCACCATAAGATCACGGGCAGATCCGGAACGGTGAGCGGCAGCACCACGGCTGCCAGATCCGGCAGGCTGGCATCGGAGGCGGCGATCTCGATTTGCTCGCAGCAGATCTGCTGACGGTGTCCGAACGGCATCCAGCATTGCGCGAAGACTCGCGCCGAGAGCCCGCGCTCGCCTTCGGCGCGGAAGCGAATCACAATGGCGCGGCTGGGATGCTCCGGCATCAGGGCGGCCAAGGTCTCGCCGATGGCCTGCGCGTCGTCGGATTCTTCGGCCGCCACCACCAGCGTCATGGAGCAGGCGCGCAGCACGCCGGCATCGCCCTCGCCCTGCTTGCCGAGCGTGACCCACAGGTCCGCCATGTCGTGCAGGATGCGGTCGGGAGCGATGGTGCCGCCGGCGGCGCCCATCAGGGTTGCCTCCAGACGTGCCCGTGGCGCGCCAGCATGTCGTCGGCGGCTTTGGGTCCCCAGGTGCCGGCGGCATAGTTGGGAAATTCGAATTTGGTTTCGTCCCATACATGCTGTATGGCGTCGACTACGGCCCAACTGGCCTCCACCATGTCCTGGCGGGTATACAGCGTAGCATCGCCGATGATGGCGTCGAGCAGCAGCGTTTCGTAGGCCGAGGGCGAGCGCTCGCCGAAGCTGGAGCCGTAGTTGAAATCCATGGAAACGGGCCGCAGCTTCATGCCCGTGCCGGGACGCTTGGAGAGAAACTTCAGCGAAATGCCCTCTTCCGGCTGAATGCGGAGGATCAGCAGATTGGGCGCGGTAGTGGTTTCGTCGCCGTTGAAGATAGCCAGCGGCGCGGCGTTGAACTGAATCGCGATTTCGGTGACGCGCTTGGGCAGATGCTTGCCGGAGCGCAGATAGAACGGCACGCCGGCCCAGCGCCAGTTGTCCACAAAGAAGGTGACGGCCGCGTAGGTGTCGGTCTGCGCGTCGGGCTTCACGCCGGGCTCCTGGCGGAAGCCGGGCACATCCTCGCCGCCGATGTGCGCTGGACCATACTGGCCCGAGACCGTGTTTTGAAGCACCTCGTCCGGCTTCATCACCCGGATGGAACGGAGCAGCTTGGAACGCTCGTCGCGCACGGAGTTGGGACGGAATGTCGCGCTCGGCTCCATTGCAATGGTGGCCAAAACCTGCGACAGATGATTCTGGATCATGTCGCGCAGGGCGCCGGCTTCCTGGTAATACGCGCCGCGGCCTTCCACGCCGATGGATTCAGCCGCGGTGATCTGCACGTGATTCACATAGCGGCGATTCCACAGCGGCTCGAATATGCCGTTTCCGAAGCGCAGCGCCAGGATGTTCTGCACGGTTTCCTTACCGAGGTAATGATCGATGCGGTAAACCTCGGATTCCTCGAAGGCGCTGTGCAGTTCGGTGCTGAGCTTTTGAGCACTGGCCAGGTCGTGCCCGAACGGCTTTTCGATGACGATGCGGCGCCAGCCGGAACCCTTGCCCACGTTAGCGGCGGCGATGCCTTGCGCGATGGGGATGTATTGGCTGGGCTGCGCGGAAAGGTAGAACAGGACGTTGCCGCCAGTGTGCCGGGCGGCCTCGATGGCTTTCAGGCGGGCGTCCAGCGCCGGAAAAAGAGCGGCGTCGTCGAAGTTGCCCGCCATGTAGAATATGCCTTGGGCGAAGGCCGTCCAGACGTCGGCGTCGAAGGGCGAGTCCTCCAGGAATTCTTTGACGGAGGCGAGCATCTTCTCGCGGAACTGATCATCGGTCATGGCCGTGCGCGAGATGCCCAGGACGGCGAAGCCGGCATCCAGGCGGCGCTCGTAAGCGAGCCTGTACAGGGCCGGTAGCAGCTTGCGTTTGGTCAGATCGCCATTGGCTCCGAAGATAACCATGGCACACTCGGGTACGCGACGCTCGAAGCGCAGGGGATCCTGGAAAGGATTCTCCAGAGACATGTAATCAAAAATAGCACGCTGCGGACGTCCCCCGGCTGCACCCGCTAGCCGCGTGGTTTGGCCGGATCAACGGGGCTACCTCATGGCCACTGAATCAACCGGCCGGCTACTGGCTCAATTGGGCGTTCCCTCCATCGTGCGAGGAACTGTTCACGACTAATCGGTCAGGACGGACACCAGGTGCACGTCCAAATGGCATCAAGCAGCCACATGGAACGAGTCAGTGAACTCGGAGGCGACCTTGAGAACCTCGGGCAAGGCCTGCCGTGGAAAATCGCAGTCGAAAGACTGATCGATATCATCAAGAGACATGCCGCTAGCCAAGCACTCGAGGATTAGAGAGACGGCCAGCCGGGTGCCGCGAATTGCGAGCTTCCCGCCAAGGAGCTTGGGATCGGCTACGATCCACTGGTATTCCTTATAGGCGGCTGGCTGCGAATGCGACGTGGAATCCTCTTTCCATACATTGTAGAGCAGCCTCGTTGGCGGCGCACCCGGAAGCAACGAGACCGCCACTGGTTCCGAAGATGACCATAGCGCACTCTGGTATGCGGCGCCCGAAGCGAAGAAGATCCTGGAAAGGATTTTCCAGAGACGAGTCCCAAACATAGCATGCCTGAAAGCGCTGGGAGTCGGGTGGATGCGCTCAACGCATCGCGTAAATCCGCATAAATCCACAGGTCCCTCCGTGCAATCCCCGACCTAACAGGATTAACAGACCTTAAAATATGTTGACATTGTTTTTAAAGTGGCGCATAATTCTAACTGCGGTGCCAGTTACGCATCCACAGGTTGCGCCCCTACGCGCCCCGAAGGATCATCCAGATGACGTTACGATCTTAACCAGGCGAAGTTGGCGGGTTTGGTCGTTGAGGAAGCAGAGATCGAAAGCGAGGTCAACCTAGAGGGGTTCACCGTCCAGGCCCGGTTGGTCTACGACAATACCCACATGACGTCCGTGGTCGGTGGCCTGGGGCAAGATATGGCCAACCAAGGCTTCAGCTCTTCCCGCGTCACCGTGTCAGTGCCAACCTACAACGTGGCGGCCTCGGTGGATGGGGGGAGCTACGACTGCGGCTCGGTATACGGCGACTCCGCCATAATCGACTACTCCTCGCAGATGTTGGCGGCATTCGGCGGCGCCAAATTCGGCAACGAGCCGTACCAGACCTACGGCACATATTCTATTCCCTGCTACAACTTTTCGAGCGTTTGCGGCCCCCCGAATGGGACCCAGACGTGGGTATCGTGCGCTACAGCGGGCATGATCGCCTTGCCGGTAACGCCTGGCGAGCCATCCATCCACGACGTGCACGCTCAGCCCTGTCTGATCGGGGGCTTGTCCCCGAACTGGGGCACCTGCGTGCCGACGGACGATACCACCGCCTTCGCCAAGAATCTGTACAGCGACATATGGTCGCTCCTGACCTACCACGAGCAGACGGCGGACCTGGCGATGATCGGAGAAACCAGATCGAACCAGCCTGGGTCCACGGCATGCGAGGGACACCTGCAGGCCAATGCGACCCAAAACGTCAACGGGTACCTGGACGGCACCCTCTACTCATCGCACGGAGCGAGCGTCGTCATGAGGCCGTGGGAGAACTCTCGCGATCTGCTGTACCCACCGGACTGCTACCTGATACCGGCGCCGATCGGCGCAAGCTACGGTCCATACTAGTCGGACAAGGGCAAGGATGCTAAGCGAGGACATTATGACAAGGACAAAAATCTGTACGTTATTCGCAGGCTACGCCGCGCTCGCGGCACTGGCCGCCGGACAGCAGCCGGGAAGGATTTCTGGTGTTGTCGTCGATCAGAACGGGGCCCCGGTTGTCGGCGCGTTGGTCCTGTACCACAGCATTCCGGACGCTGCGGCGAACGGCAGCGGACGATTCAGCGCAAGTCCTCCCCTGGTAAGCTCAGGTCTCAGGACCGGGGCGGATGGGAGCTTCACGATCCCTGGGTTGCCGGAGGGTAAATACTCCGTGTGCGGGTACGCCGCCACTCCAGGTCAACTAGGCACTTGCGAATGGGGACGCTACACCCCTGTGGTTCAAGCCGCTGCCGGCGGCGCGGTTGCCAACGTCGCCTTGCAACTGGCGGAGGGCACTCTCGTCACCTTTCGCGTCAGCGATCCCAGCGGTGTGATCCGTGATACCGCCTCCGGCCCTCCGGTGAATGGGCGGATGCCGCTTTCTGGCGGCAACTTCCGCATCGGCGTAATGCTTGGCCCCTACTACGCGCGGGCCGAGTTTGCTTCCCAAAGCGGCGTGGCGCGTACCTATACCGTCGCGGTCCCGCAGAACGTCTCGCTGGTCCTGATTGCGGACACGTCGCTGCAGGTCGCCACGGCGTACGGCGGCGCGGTCCCCGCCAGGGAGATGGGCTTCTCAATCAATGTCGGTGGCAGTTCGGAACAGGTGGTCGACCTGACTGTGGAGTGACACCATGAAACTTGCCTCCATCCTGGTGCTTCTAACCGGCGCGCTCCCGGCCGCCCGTCCGCCGGCGCTTCCGCCTGCAATGGCACGGCCCGCGACCACGGGGCGAGCGCAGATCCTGGAATCCTTGGCCTTCGAGGAGAATCGAGGCCAGTTTGACCGCCGCGTGGAATTTGTGCTCCGCGCCCCGGACTACACCGCGTTCTTCCTCAGGGATCGTGTGACAATCGGATTCCGGGCCAGGGATGGAGGCGTTTCCACCATTAGTATGAGGCTGTGCCGGATGAACCCGCACTCCAGACTGGAAGGTCTGGATCCGGTCGCCATCCGGACTAGCTATTTTCGCGGCAGGGACGCCGCGCGGTGGGTGCGCGACGCCCCCCACTATTCCAAGGTGCGCTATCGCGACGTGTACCCCGGTGTGGATCTGGTCTTCCGCCAGGACACCGGCCAGCAACTCGAATATGACTGGGTAGTGGCACCTGGCGGCGATCCGGCGGCCATCCGAACAGGATTCGATAGGGGCACGCGGCTCGTCAGCGACGCCGCCGGCGACCTGGCTGTAAGTAAGGGCGGCTTCACATGGCGGCATCGCAGGCCAGTTGCCTATCAGGAAGGCGAGTGGCGCCCGACTCCGGTTGGCGCTTCATTCCGAATCTACACCGGCCGGGAGTCGGGCTTCGAGGTCGCCCGGTATGATCGCGAGAGGCCCCTGGTGATCGATCCGGTCGCCATCTTCTCCATGGTATTTGGGGGCCATGGCGAATCGGGAACGGTGGGCGGCTTCAATGATGCCGGCAACGCGATCGCATTTAACCCGGCTAATAATTCTGTGTATGTGGCCGGTACAGCGGTCTCGCTGAACTTTCCGCGCGGCTACGCCAAGTTTCAGGAGCATAACGAGGGCTCCGACGCATTCGTGGCATGGGTTAGCATCAACCAGCCACCGCTGGGAACCGTCGACAATTTCAACGTGTACTTCCTGGGCGGTAGCCAGAACGATGCGGCAACGGGTGTGCCTCTCGACCCGCAAGGGAACGTTTACCTCACCGGATACACGTTTTCCACCGATTTCCCGCTAGTCAACCCCATGCAGACCGCCCCGAGCGGCGGCTTCATTGCTAAGTTCAGCCCCGATTTTTCCACTCTGGCCTACGCCACTTACGTGGGTTCAGCGATGACTATAGGACCGATTTCATTCCCGTTGGCTATCGCCGCGGATTCCGGGGGAAACGCCTACGTCACTGGCACGGCCGACCCTTCGCTATTCACCGCCACTTCCGGGGCGTTTCAGTCCGCCGCTGCCGGCGGCCAGCCGGCCTTCGCTCTGAAGCTGGACCCGTCCGGCAAACTGGTCTACGCGACCTTCCTCGGTACGGGCGACGGGGGAGGAGACTATGGCTACGGCATCGCGGTGGACTCGGCGTCGGAAGCATATGTGACAGGCTTCGCGGGCTCCAAGAATTTTCCCACTACGGCGGGTGTGATCCAGCCTGCCTGCACCGCGAACAATTCCGGGGACCTTTGTACCGGGGCGTTTGTGACCAAGCTGAATGCCGGCGGAACAGCGGCGGTTTATTCAACGTTCCTTGGCGGCGGGAGCACGGCAACGGCCGGCGCAGTAGCGGTAGACGCCGCGGGTAACAGCTATGTAGCCGGTCGCGCGCTAACCCCGGAGTCCAGCTTTCCAGGGGCTATTAGCTTCCCCACCACACCTGGCGCCTTTCAGAGCACGACACAAGCAGGAATCGCCGCATTTGTTACTAAGCTGAACCCAACTGGGACCGCCCTGATTTACTCCACCTTGCTCGCCGGGTCGACCGCAGTCTTCGCGGACGGAGGTACCTCGGCGAACGCGATTGCAGTCGGCCCGGCGGGGAACGCGTATGTGACCGGGTGGACCGAACAGGCCGATTTCCCGCTGGTGAAACCGCTCCAAACGGCTATCGGCAGCGAGAATATCTGTCTCGGATCGCAAGGCGTAGGCAGCGAGATCTGCGGCGACGCATTTGTTTCCAAGCTGAGCCCGGATGGGTCCGCTCTGGAGTGGTCCACGTTCCTGGGAGGCAGCGACTACGACAGCGGCGCGGGCATCGCAGTGGGCGGCGATGACGTATATGTGACTGGCGTGACGGTCTCGTTTGATTTTCCAGGTGGCGCCACCCCGAGCTGCATCTATACGGACTACACCGGCTGCGATGGAACTACGGCTCCCGGGTCCGCGTTCCTGGTGCATCTCAACGAGTCCGCCGACGCAGCCGGCTTGAGCGCGCCGGGTGTCACAAACGCAGCCAGCTTCGTGACGGGCCTGACCCCTGGTGGCGTGGCCACCATCTTCGGAACCGGCTTCACGAACTCAACCGAGGTACTTACCGCGACTTGCTGCCCGCTGCCCACCGAGCTTGGCGGCGTGTCCGTGAATTTCGGCAGTGCGCCGTTGCTGGCCGTTTCCAGCAGCCAGATCAATTTCGTGGTGCCTTGGGACCTCCAGGTGCAGACGGTGCCAGCCTATGTCTCGGTGATCGTCTCCGTTAACGGCGTGGCCAGCCTTCCGATACAGGCGACCGCTTGGGCATATCAGCCCGCCCTTTACCTGGCGGATGGCATTCATGCAATAGCGCAACATAGCGCGAACTTTTCGGCGGTCACGACAGCCAGCCCGGCCCAACCTGGCGAGGTCGTCATACTCTACGGTAATGGCCTGGGAGACGTGCAACCCGAAGTGGCGCTGGGCGCAGCCGCGCCCTCCAGCCCGCTCGCCACCACTGTTGTGAATCCCGTGGTGACAATCGGCGGTGTGCAGGCAGAAGTGTTGTTCTCGGGCCTCACGCCCGGCCTTATCAACCTGTACCAGTTGAACGTGCGGGTTCCTCAGAGCGCGCAGTCGGGAGACCAGGACGTGACAGTCACAGTTAATGGCGGCGGCGAGGTGCTTTTCACCGGCCCCACGGTGAAGCTTCCAGTCAGCTAGCCGAAAGAGGATGGGGCCCTTGGCGGCTTCGCATTCGCGGCTGGCGCCACACCGATTCAGACATCATTGTCCAGTGTGATAAGGTTGGTCTAATCAGATCTGTTGTGCCACTGATCTGAGATCGGAAGAGCCGCGAGCAGCCGCTCGCTTGCACCGAATGGGGACCTGCACCATGCTTGTTGCCGGAGTTGACTTCGGGACGTTAAGCGTCCGGGTTTCGATTTTCGATAGCGTGAAAGGGCGGCTGGGCTCCGCCACGGGCGAATATCCGCTGGCGCGCAAGAAGGCAGACCCGGATTATGCCACGCAATCGCACCGCGACCATATGCAGGCGCTGGTCACCGCGATGCGGCGGGCGCTGGAGGCGGCGGACGTGGACGGCGGCCACCTCGCGGCCCTGGCGCTGGACACCACCGGGTCGAGCGTCATTCCGGTAGGCGAGGGGCTGACGCCGCTGGACGATTACTATCTGTGGTGCGACCATCGAGCCAAGGGCGAGGCCGGCGAAATCACCGCGGCCGGCCGCGCCGAAAAGCTGGAAGCTCTCGAATGGTGCGGGGGCGTGTACTCGTCCGAGTGGGGTTTCTCGAAGCTGCTGCACTGGCTGCGGACGAATCCGGACAAGCGGGCGGCGATGGTGACGGCGCTGGAGCATTGCGACATGGTGGCCGCGGTGCTGTGCGGCATCACGGATGCGCGCCAGGCGCCGCGCAGCGTCTGCGCGATGGGGCACAAGTGGATGTGGAACCGGGAGCTGGGCGGGCTGCCCCCCGAGGAATTCCTGGTGAAAGTAGATCCACTACTGGCGGGCATCCGCTCCAAATTGGATGGCCGCTATGCCACGTCCGACCAAATCGCCGGGCTGCTTTCGGCGGAGTGGGCCGGGAAGCTGGGTTTGCGCGCCGGCATTCCGATACCGGTAGGCGCGTTCGATGCGCATTGGGACGCCATCGGCGCGGGCGTAAGGGAGGGCGACGTGGTCAACGTAGTGGGCACTTCCACCTGCATCATGGCCATCGCCAAGCACGTGGATTTGATCCCCGGCGTTTGCGGCGTGGTGCAGGGATCGATCCACCCGCTCTACTTCGGGATCGAGGCGGGCCTCTCGGCTACCGGCGATATCTTCGATGCCATCGCCCGGCGCGCGGGCGCCACGGTGGCGGAGCTTTCGCAGGGCTTGGAACATTATCGCGGCGGCCAGACCGGCCTCCTACGGCTCACTTGGGATAACGGCGACCGCACGGTGCTGGTGAACGCGGAACTCGGCGGCGTCACGCTCGGCTGGAATTTGACGCACACGGCGCAGGACGAGCTTTTCGCAGCCATTGAGGGGACCGCGTTCCACACGCGCGTGATTCTCGAGCGTATGGCGGAGCATGGCGTCGCGATCCGGCGCGTGATCAACGGCGGCGGCATTCCGCAGAAGAACGAAACGCTGAACCGCGTGTATGCCAACGTGCTGAACAAGCCCGTGCTGGTGCCGGAGGACGATGTCACCAGTCTGGGTTCGGCGATCATGGCATTCATGGCGGCCGGCGCATTCGAGAGCATCGAAGCGGCACAGCAGGCGCTCTGTCCGCGCTATCGCACGATCGAGCCGGAGCCGCGGGATCGCGCCGCATACCAGCAACTGTACGCGCTCTATCGCAAGCTGTATTTCGCTTTCGGGAAGCCAGATTCTGAGTTGGTCGAGATCGGCGAAGTGCTGCCGGAGCTGCGCAGGCTGGCCGCGCAAGTGCGGCAAGGAGGAGAAGCGTGAAGAGGCGCGAGTTTCTACGGGCGGCCACGGCCGGCATGGCGTACGCCACGGCATTACGACCCGCCGCGAGCGATGGCTTGATCGAGGTGCTGGTGGATGAACCTACTGCCACGATTGCGCCGGAGATCTACGGGCACTTCGTCGAGAATCTGGGCGGCGTGGTTTACGACGGCATCTGGGTGGGCGAAGACTCGCCGATTCCGAACATCGGCGGCGTGCGGAAGCAGCTTGTAGAAGCGCTGCGGCACATCTCGCCGCCGGTGATCCGCTGGCCGGGCGGCTGTTTTGCGGACAGCTACGATTGGCGCGACGGCATCGGGCCGCGGGACAAGCGTCCTAAGCGGACGAACTTCTGGGCGGACGCGGCGGAGTGGCCCAAGAGCGCGAATCGCGGGGGTCCGCAGAACTTCGATCCGAACCAGTTCGGCACCATCGAGTTTACGCGGTTCTGCAAGGCGGCCGGGGCGCAACCTTACTTCGCAGCCAATCTGCGCGGATCGACCGCGCAGGATTTCGACCGCTGGGTGGAATATTGTAACTCGCCCGCGGGCGCCACTACGCTAGCGGATCAGCGGGGCGCGGATGGAGAGCGGGACCCGCTGAACGTGCGTTACTGGGGCGTGGGCAACGAGGCCTGGGGCTGCGGCGGTTCGTTCACGCCCGAAGACTATGCCGCGGAGTTCCTGCGGTTCACCGCATGGGTGCCGGGCTACAACGTGCCGCTGGCGTTCGTGGGCTCCGGGCCGAATGGGAACGATCTCGACTGGACGCGGCGCTTCTTCGCGAAGGTGGGGCAAAAGGGCGAGTTGGGGCGGCTGTGGGGCTGGTCCATGCATCATTACGCGTGGAACGCCAGCGCCGGGCGCACCACGGATTGGTCCACGGGCAAGGGCGATGCGCTGCGGTTCGACGCCCAGCAATATTACGAAATCCTGCACGAGGCGAACCAGATGGATTCGTTCATCGGCAGCCAGTGGGGCGTGATGGGCGAGATGGATCGGCAGCATCACACGAAGCTGGTGGTGGATGAATGGGGCGCGTGGTATGCCCCCGGCACGGAGCCTTTCGCCGAAGCCTTGCTGGGGCAACAGAGCACCATGCGCGACGCGGTGCTAGCGGGGCTGACGCTGGACACGTTCAACCGGCACGCGGACAAGGTCGGCATGGCGGCCGTAGCGCAGCTTGTGAACAATCTGCAATCGCTGTTCTTCGCGCATGAGGACAAGTTCTGCATGACGCCGACGTATCATGTGTTCGATATGTACCAGGCGCACAAAGGCGCGCAGTCGCTGCGCACGCTGGTGTCCGCGCCCGCAATCGCGTACCCGCGCGACAAGGGCACGGGGACGCTGCCGGGCCTATCGTGCTCGGCTTCGCTGCGCGAGAAAGTGCTGACCCTGACGGTAACGAACCTGAGTCTGGATCAGGTTCGCGAAGTGGAGATCGGGCTGCGGGGCGCGGGCGTGACGTCGGCGGGTGCGGTCAAGGTAGTCACTCTGGCGGCAGCGGATGCGCACGCGCATAATAGTTTCGATAGTCCGCACGTCGTCGAGCCGCGCGAAGAGCGGGCCCAGGCGGGCGGTGCGCGGTTTACCCGGCGGTTTCCGCCGGCATCGGTGACCAAGCTGGAAATCGCTTTGGCATAATCGAATAACATGCTGGAAGAGCTTCGCAGACAAGTGCTGGAAGCCAACCTGGAGCTGGTCCGCAGGGGGCTGGTGCTCTACACGTTCGGCAATGCCAGCGGAATTTCGCGCGCCGAGGGGCTGGTGGCGATCAAGCCCAGCGGCGTTCCATATGAAGGGATGCGGCCGGAAGATCTGGTCGTCACCGACCTTGACGGGCGGATTGTCGAAGGCGCGCTACGGCCTTCGTCGGATCTGGCGACGCACCTGGTGCTGTATCGCGCGTTTGCCGGAATCGGCGGCGTGGTCCATACGCACTCACGCTATGCCACGTCATGGGCGCAGGCCCGCCGTCCCATACCATGCCTGGGCACCACCCACGCGGACTACTTTCGCGGCGCGGTGCCAGTCACTCGCGCGATGTCTCCGCAGGAAATTGAGGCCGCCTACGAAGCCAACACGGGAGAGGTGATCGCGCGCCATTTTGCTGGTGGCGACGCCATGGAAGTGCCGGCAGTGCTGGTGGCGGGACATGGCCCGTTTTGCTGGGGGCCTTCGGCCGCCGAGGCGGCGCACAACGCCGTGATTCTGGAGTATGTCGCGGAAATGGCCTACTACAGTGTCACCCTCGCCGAGGCCGCTGAAGAGTTACACCAGGCCCATCTGGACAAACACTTTCTCCGTAAGCACGGAGTGAGTGCTTACTATGGACAGAAGTAATCGTCAGGACCGCGTCGTTAAGTCCGCGATAGCGCAATGCTGGCGACATAGCAGGCCAATGAAATGCTGGTGCCTGTGAGAGGCCCGCTGAAAAAATACACCTTGCTGAGCACGACAAAACCTCCAAGCATTGCCAGCCCCACAACGAGGAGGAACGGCGACTGAAAGAGGAGTTGACCGTGAGCCAATGCGAGATAACCGAAAACCAACCCGTACAAAATAAGTCCCATGCTGTGGCTGGCGTTGAAGCCCACCCAACACCGCCACATTGTTGTTTCTTTCGTAATGACAGGTGAAATTTGGCTCATGCTGATTTGAAGCGCGGGGTCGCGGGGCGTGAGGTTTGGCCCGTAGAACGTGTAGACGAGGTGGACGACTCCGAGCGTAAAGATAATGCTCGAACTAAGAATCATAAGAATTTTTGCGGCCAAGATGCTCTCCTTTATTTGTGGGGCTAACGCTACCGCCTTCAGGAGCAAATGTTACCACGTAGCCAGTTGCCTTTCGAACGAGTTTGCCTTCCCCGTAAACGGTACACCGCTTATCGCGAACAAGGCGAGCGGGCGCCACTGCCTAATGCGAAATTCAGTCATTTGGGGGTATTGGAGGAAACGACAGGCCTCAATCCGACAATCCTGATTCTCAGCCCCCCAAAGCTCCGGATCGTCCGCTTCCTTCGGCGGCGACAAGATCCAAACAATCGCTGGTGGCCGTCGGGTGAACATGGACAGAAGGATAGGCTCCAATGGCAGCGGCGGCACAACCGATCATGGAGTCCACGAAGTTCATTGCCGCGAGATCATTGTACCGAGATACGACGGTCACACGAGTGAGGCACTTGCGCGAATCCTCATTGGAGGAACCTCTGACAATAAGAAGTCACGAGCCAGTCGAGAACCGGAAGACCGTCGTCGTGTGATACACTTCGCCCGGCTTCAACTCAGTCGACGGAAAGATCGGGTGATTGGGAGAATCCGGGTAGTGCTGCGTCTCCAGACAGAGTGCGGAACGCCGTCCGTAGACCTTACCGCCCTTGCCTTTAATCGTTCCATCCAGGAAATTGCCGGTGTAGAACTGGATGGCGGGCTCGGTGGTAAGCACCTCCATCACGCGCCCGGACTTCCCCTCGGTCACTCTCGCGGCCAGTGACAACCCATCTGCCGTGCGATTGAGGATGAAGTTATGGTCATAGCCGCCGCCCAATACGATTTGCTCGTCGCGCGAACCAATCCGCTCGCCGATAGTGTGTGGCTGGCGGAAGTCGAACGGAGTGCCTTCGACGCTGCGCAGTTCGCCTGTGGGAATCAGTCCTTTGTCTACGGGCGTGTAGCGATCGGCATTCAGAGTCAACTGGTGCGCCAGGATATCGCCTTCACCCTGGCCGGCCAGGTTGAAATACGAATGGTTAGTCAGGTTCAGCACAGTGTCTTTGTCGGTGGTCGCGTTGTAATCGATTTTTAGCTCGTTGTTATCGGTCAGCGTGTAGACCACGGTTGCAGACAGGTTACCTGGATACCCTTCCTCGCCGTCCTTACTCAGATAGGTCAGTTCCAGAGACTGCCCGTTGCCCGGCTTGGCTTTCCAAAGCACCTTGTCGAAGCCGCGAGTGCCGCCGTGCAGGGAGTTGTCGCCATCGTTCTTCGCGAGCTTGTACTCGATTCCATCCAGCGTGAACCGGGCATGCGCAATGCGGTTGCCGTAGCGCCCGACGATGGCGCCGAAGTAGGGCGGCGGCAGCAGGTAGCCCTTGAAATCGTCGAAGCCGAGGACGATGTCGCCCAGCGCGCCGCCGCGGTCGGGGACTTTGAGAGAGACAAGCACCCCGCCATAGGTCGAGATATCGGCTTCGACGCCCTTGGCATTCTTCAGCGTGTACAGTTCGACGGTTTCACCCGACGGTGTCTTGCCGAACTCATGGCCGTTTGACGAACAGTTCGTGGTCATTATGGTGAAGACAATTAACAACGGTATCAGATTCCGCAGGGTCACACGAGCCTCACCTTCAACATGGTATACGAGTGCGCGGGAAAGCTGTAGCCCAACCTGTTCCCCTCTGCGGAGGCGGAGCGCTCGACCGCGCGCACTTTGGTGGAATCGAAGTCGTTTTCCGCCTTGATGTCAGGGCCATTGACTTCCCATGCCTCGACGGCGCCGGAGAACTTCTTGTCCTGCGCTTCGAAATCCGCCGCGATGGCTTGGTCCGGGTGGCGGTTCACCACATTCAGCACCAGCGCGCCATTGTCATACGCGGCCGAGGTGTCCAGGTAAGGCACGTCGCCAAGGCGCTTGCTCGCATACTTCGGGCTATCCACAAACAGTTCCAGCGCCTTGCCTTTGCTGTTATTGGCGAAGAGCTGCAGCGGATAGTAAATCGTTTGCAGGAACAAACCCTTGTCGCTGGCAAACATGGGCGCGATGACATTCACCAGTTGCGCCATGTTGGCAATCTTGATGATGTGAGAGTGATTCACGAATGAGTTGAGGAACGTGGCGACCACCAGGGCGTCTTCGAGATTATAGCGCTCCTCCAGGATGCGGCGGCCGTGTTCCTTCCCTTCGCCGCGCGCGCGATACCAGACGTTCCACTCATCCCACGCAATGTAGATGCGGCGGCTGGCAGGTTCCCCGGACAGCGCGGCGTCGATGATGCCCTCGGCGGTCTTGATGCGCCCATCGAGTTCGACGGAGCTGGCCATGAATTCACCGAAGTCGTTGCCCCGATTGCCGACGTACATGTGCAGCGACAGGTAATCGACGTGATGCTTCAGGTGCTCCAGCACGGTGCGGTTCCAGCCGGTCCAGTCGGCGTTCGGGTTGAAATTGGAGGAGCCTGACGCGATCAGCTTGATGCTGGGGTCGGTCCACTTCATCAGCTTGGCCGCCTCCAGTGCGAACTTGCCGTAATCGTCCGCCGAACGATGGCCCATTTGCCAGGGACCGTCCATCTCGTTGCCCAAACCCCAGTAAGTGATTTTCCACGGCTGCGCGCGTCCATTTTGCTTCCGCAGGCGGGTCATTGCCGTATCCTCGTGCGAGTTGCAGTATTCCACCCACTGCTGGGCCTGCTGCCAGGAGCCAATCCCGAGGTTCGCGCAAAAGTACGGCTCGGTCCCGAGTTTTTCGGCGTACTCCATGAATTCGTGCGTACCGAAGCGGTTGTCTTCTACGGTTCCCCAGGCCATTTCGAGGCGGCGCGGGCGCTGCTCGCGCGGGCCGATGCCGTCCATCCAGTTGTAATTCGAAGAGAAATTGCCGCCCGGCCAGCGCAGGATGGTGACGTTCAGCTTCTTGGCGGCGTCCAGCACATCGCGGCGGAAGCCGTCTGCGTCGGAAAGAGGCGAGCCCTCGTCGAAGATGCCGCCTTCAATGCAGCGGCCCAGGTGTTCGATGAAGTTGCCGTAGATCTTGGGATCGATATCGGAGATTACCCGCTCGGTATCGATCTTGATGCGGGCGCGGACGGGGGATGGTTGGGCGCGCACGATCCAGGGCGCGGCGGCCAGAGCCTTAGCGAAACTTCGGCGTGAAAGCGACGGGGCTATTTCCATGGGATTCACCAGAACGCAGTATGTCATACGGCGGCTGGCTGTGCAAGCGCTTACAGTGGCTGGTTCCGGGGCTCGTGGGCTGGGCGTACAAATCCACGGAAGCGCGGTTGCGTGGCGATGGCCGCCACACATGCCAGCAGCGTGAGCAGGCTACCGACGACACCCGCTGCGAAGTAGGTGGAGTGATATTCCAGAGTGAGGTCCCGTTCGCCCGGCGGGACCACCACGCCCATCAGCGCGTGATCGATAGGATGCACCTCGCGCGCCTGGCCATCGACCCGCGCCCTCCAACCCGGAAAAAACGCAGCTGAAATCCGCAGCAGTGTTTCCGTGCTGCTTCGATAGTGGATCCGGTAGCTGGATCCCGAGTAGTCGACCACCTGTGCCGTAGCCTGCTGGTCCTGATGGAGAGCCGCCAAGCTGGCGGGCGCCAGCGCCTGCCGGGCCGGATCGAGCGTGGACAATTGGCTCCGGCTCGCCGCATCGGAGGAGACCGCGACCAGTTTCGGCGGGACAGTCACCCGCGACAAACCACCCGGATTGGGAACCACGGCGCGCCGCCGCATGTCGAGCATCCGGAGCACGTTCAAGCCGTTTTTGAGCTTGGGGTTAACTCGCATGGCCTGGCTATAGTCGGCATATCGCGACAGCATCAGGGGATTGTATCCGTACGTGGTCTCGACTCTGGCCTCCAGCGGGTGGTCGAGGGGGCCGAACGCTTGAAGGCGCTCCGGAGCCTCAAAACGGCTCAGGGGAGCCATGGACCCAGCGACAGCGCGTTCAAAGAGTTTCTCGCCGGCGCCGTAGGTGTCTTCATATCTGAACCGGGCATAGGCCAGCGGATTCCGATCGGAATTCCAATACCACAAGTCCACGGCCGTGATGCCCAGTAGCAGCAGGGGCAGCCACTGGCGCCGCCAGCGTGTCGTGACCCAGGCGAATCCGGCGGCGGCGAGCAGCGAAAGTCCCAGGCTCGCCACGAAAAAAATGTGGACGGGCGCGCGAATGCTCCGAAAGCCCGGAAGCCGCGCCACCAGATAGTAGAGGCCCAGAGCGTAGCCGGCGCCATACCATAGGCAGGGGACGATCAGGCACGTGCCCGCCCATCGCGCCACGCGGTCTCGCAGTCCCAGCGCGGCCAGCGGCAACAGCAGTATGCCGGAGTAGAAATAATACTGGGTGATATCCACGGGACCGGAGTAATTTCCCGAAATCACGCCATAAAAGTTAGGGTAGAAAAGAGTCGCGAGCGATCCGGCAGTGAGGAAGCCCTCACGGTGGCCGACCGCGGAAACCGCGGCGCGAATCGAGTGAGACGCCAACTCCAGGCCGGGAAGTACGGCGACCGCCGATAAGCACGCCCCGGAAAGCGGGACGAGCACGGCAAGCGGCAGGGCCCGGCGCCACTTCAGCGGTTGAGTGAGAAGCTGCGCAAGCGCGAACAGGGCCAAAGCCGCGAAACAATAGAGGGCGGTCTGGAAGTGCCCGGCCAGGACGGTCATCCCCGCCACCAGCGCGGCCAGCGCCCCGTTCCGCCACGCGCGGCCTTCCAGAGCCCGTGCGAATAGCAGCAACAGCCAGGGCAGCCATGCCGCCGCCTGGAACATGGGCGTGTGGGAACTGTGCGCGGCAAAGAATCCGGACAGGCCGTAGGAAAGGCCGGCGAACAGCGCAGCGGCGGTGTTCCCGAACAGCTTTTTCGCCAGCAGATATGCGCCGAAACAAGCCAGAAACGCATGCAGCAGGTTCTCCGCCTCGAAGACGTGCACGGTCGGGCCGATCAGCAGGAAGGGCCAGTTCAGCGGATACCATGCGCCGAGTTGGGGATCCGCAAGAAACGGAAAACCCGCCCAGATGTATGGCGTCCAGAATGGTAAATGCCCGGCGTAGAGTTCATCGGAAAGATACTGTTGCCCTGGTTGAAATTCGTCGGCGGCATCCCACTGGATGGAGGCGTTGGGAGAAGTGAGGGGAGTCCAGTAACAGATCGACACCGTGAATATCAGGATCGCCGGCAGATATTTCCGCCATTTGTCGAAGCCTTGCGCCGATGGGGCCGGGCTGGATTTCACGGCGCCCGCTTTTCGGAGCGCGGCGGATTTGTGTTTCTTAGACATCTCGGACGTACGCTATTAGGTGGAGACTACCACGGCACGGCGCCTTCGCCGCTCCTGCTCACGATAAGCAGAACGAAAGCCTGGTTTCAGAGCTCTCCACAGGCGCCAGCTCGACGGATGGTAAGGAAGAACCATGGTCCTTGCTTATGTGCGGACATCACAACCCATCCTCCTCGCCGTCGTCAGCGTCAGACACCCCGGCATCGTCGGATTCTTTCAGCTTCTCGAATAGATCGCGTTGTAATATCGGCACTGGAAGGTCGGCGACGCGCTTAGTGGCGAGGCCGCAACTTGCAGCGAACGTCTCAACTCGGTCATCGTCGGAGTAGAGCATTCGGGCGCCGTTGACCAGCGCGATAGCCACGATCTGGCGGTCGAACTTCATGGCGCTCTTCGTGATCTGAATCCCTTGGCGTGGGTCGCCGGATTTGATCGCAGCACGCAGGCGCATCGCGAGCTCCACTGCGGCGCGCTCGTCGAAGTCGCCGATCCGGATGAAGGCAGACGCTCGCAGCGTTGTAAAAGCACGTCTTGAACGTCAACGCCCTCGGTAACGAGGATCTCCGACAAAGCAGGCGTAGGCACGAGGACTTGCTCGTTTCCAGCTTCGAGTTCCCGAATGAGGCCCGCCACGCGCTCGTGAACATATTCGACGGTGTCTCCATGAATTCCCTGTCGAAGTTCGGCGTCGGGAAAGAGCAACAGGGAGAGAATAGTGCTGTCGAATGCGCCCGTAGATCTATCGCTCCTCGCGAAGCTGTTGCAGCATGTCCACCGGATTGGCGCGCCCACCTTCGGGAGGCTGCAGGCGCGTCCTCAGTCCCTCAAACGTCTTCGACAGCGGGATCTTGTCGAGGGTCTCGAAGCTCTCAATGTCGAAGCGGTGAACCTTCCATCCGCCCGATTCGACGCGCGACCAGGTTCCCGTGCCACGGACGCGCACCGGCGCGCCGAAAATGTGTTGCGCCAAACGGCGCGCGATAGCCTTCGTGGTTATACAGCGGTGAAATTCGTCGCCGGCCTTGATGTGAACATTGATCGTTTCATCGCGCCCGCCGACCTGCATCACTTCGCCATCCAGAGTACCAGGCTGGACGATCGGGCCGATAGTCGACTCAACCGGCCGGTTGCGGCCTGTAAAGTCGATGACTTTGGCCTTGCCGCGGAAGACCCGGCCCACCGCATTGTCGGCCGCCAGCTTCTCGTCAATCTGACGGAAAGCATCCGTCGCCGGCTTCGGCCCGGTTCCGAAGCGAATCTCGTCAAGGCGCCGCTGCATCTGGTTCTGCGCGACGGGTTCAATTCGGGAGACGACGGTCAGACTGCCTGGCTTAAGCTTGTCGAAGTGGACGTGCTCCTCGTGGCCAAGCAGCAGGCGAAATTAGCCATATATTCGGCCAACCGCGACATGGGTATCGATGCAGGGGTGAAGGCGTCAATATAGAGTTCGTAGGTGTCGTCTTCGCGCATGCCCACGCCTTTCTCCTTCAACCGCATTATGACAGATTGCGGTCGCCTCCCCACTCAGTGGCGGCGCCCGAACGAACGGCCTCCGGAGGGCGGCCGGAAACTGGGGCGGAAGCTGGGCGCACTTCGTGGTTTGAAGCCTGAACTGGGCGGCTTCGAGCCGGAACCGAACGTGTGGCCCGCGCTGCTCTGGCCGCTCTTGAAGCCGCCCGTGGCGTACTTTGAGTTGCCATAGCCGCCCGCGCTGCGCACATAGCGGCTTGACGAGTAGCTCTGCTGGGTGAAAGTGCCGTGCGTGCCATACTTGGGCGCGCCCGCGGCTTCGTCGCGGCCGTAGTAGGTCTGGCCGCTCGAGCGCGCCGTGCGGTAGGATTCCCATTCGTACGATGGAATGGGCCGGTAGCTGTGTCCCCACAGCAAATCGCGCATCAACGCGTACTGCCCGTAGAATACCCAGAAGTTGCCGCCGCTGCTATGGTCCCAGTAGCCATACTGGTTGCGCTCGCCGACCGGCGCCATGTAGGCGAAGCCCGCCGGCTCAGCCACTTCGTCCACTTCGGTGTCGTACTTGCCCACCGGCTTGTGCGCGATGGACATGCCGATGTTATTCTCGGCAACCTGGTAAGTGGCGCGCGGAATCTCCACCCACGCCTCTTCCTGGCTGGTGACGCCGTCCTTGCCGGCGGCATCCGGAAACTTCGTTTTGACGGTGCGGATGTCTTCTTCGTAATCGCGCACACCACCGGACTTGCGGTCCCGCAGATCCACCAGGATCTTGTCCCACGAGGTGTAAAGCTGGCCACTGAGCGACTGAAGTTCCTGCGTACGCGCCGGCAGTGTCGTAACATCGGTGTGCAGCGTCTCGGCCGAACTAAGCAGCCCGGCATAATCCAGCCCGGCGAGATCTTTGGCTTCAGCTTTGCGGCGCGCGGCATCGCTCGATTGCCAGGTTTTCTCGCCATCGGCGGGAATGGTGCGCAAGGCAGTGAGGCGTGCGTCGAGGTCCGATTTCTTCTGAGGCCAGTCGGTTTCTGCCCGCACGACGACGGCGGCGATGGGCGCGAAATCCCAGTGCTCGAGCGCCTGGTGGTCCGCCTCCATCTGCTGCAGCTCAGTAGGCAGATTGCGCTTCATATCCACCCAGCGCTGGGCTTCGGTCTGAACCGACGTGGCTTCGTTCAGCGCGGCGGCCCGCAGTGCGCGCTCCTCTTTGAGTAGCTTTTCGGCCTGCGGTTGATCCTGGCGGCGATTGGCTTTCAGCAGGTTGCCGAGCGCGGCGGCGTCGCGTTGCGCGCCCTGTAGTTCCCCGGCCGCTATGCGGAAGCGCTCCGGGAAGGCCGCGTTCATGTCGTGCGCGCGGAACAGGTCCGGATCGGAGGAGAGGTCGTGAGTGACTTCGTCCTGGGCCAGTTGGAATTGCGTCTGGGTTTTGGGAAGTTGCTGCGCTTCAGCGGCGATATCCGCGCGCACCCTGCGCGGCAGATTGTCGAACCCCGCGAACAGGACGATGACAATCAGGAAACTGAGAATGACGGCTAAGACTTCGAGCCCTCGGCGGCTCATGGATGACTCCTTGACAGGCAGAAGCCTGTATAACCAGGACTGGCCAGGCGGCCTGTCCTACCTACGGGCGGAAAACCCCGATATCCGCCGGATTCAATTTCACGGCCACGCTGGCGCTGAACGGTTCGCCCTCGCGCTTGCGGATCGCCAGATACCGCCCGCCGGTCTCTTCGATAAACTCCCAACCGTAGAAGCCGGCGCCCTGCGTCTGGCCGTCGTGAAAGACGCCCACCTCCTTGCTGAGGCGGTAATACCAGTTCTTGCCGTCGAATGCGAAATTGTCGGCGGTGTTCTGGCGCTGATCCATTTGCGCAAGATCGTCTTCGGATACGCCCAGATCTTCGAGCGAGAGTTTGCGCCCGTCCAGGAATCCGCGCACTTCCAGTTCGTCGTCCTCGGTGCGCACTTCCACGGCGACGCGCCGCTCGCCGTGCTTGCCGCTCACGTCGAACCACTGCTTTTCGCCGGCTTCATAGCGGTTGCCGTGGTCCACCGTGAAATCCACATCGCTGTAGTTATCCCCGGCGCCGGGAATCGAAATATTGTCGCCCACGCGCGCGTCGGCAATGGTCAGGCTGGCGAGATCCGGTTTGGGCGCCGCGGCACTGCTGCCTGCAGCGGGGGCCGCCGGACGTTCGAAAAGTTTTTTCAAAATCATGAAGAGCAACGCTCCCAGGACGACTAACAGCGTGACGGTGATGGGGCCCATAATTCGCGGCTACTGGCCGCCTGCTTGACCGCCGACTTTATCGCCGGGCGCGGCGATGGACAATGGAATAGTCGGCGCTTTCAACTGGCGCTCGCGCTTCAATGCCGCCAGCTCGTCGTCCGTGCCGTGGCCCAGCGCGGCGAATTGCTTTTCCAGGTCGTCGTCTTTTCCTGTCGAGGCGAGTTGATTGAAGGCCTGGGCGGTGGCTTCTTCCTTCGACACGGTTTCCTCGAAGCGGTTGAGTGCCGCGAAGGCGTTGTCGGCGCTGCCCACTCCGGCCAAAGCCTCGGCCACTTTGCGCTGCGCCTGCGCAGCGTTCTTGCGGGCGACCAGGGTGGTGGCGGTGCGCTCGGCCTCGTCGATCTTGCGCTTCAGCTCGCCCACCTGCTGTTTCAGCGTATCGCTGGCCTTCTGCGCCTGGTCCACGGAGGTCTGCATGGAGGCGACCTGCTTGTCGCATTCGCCTTTCTTAGCCAGAGCCTTGCGCGCCAGGTCTTCGTTGTTGGCGTCCAGGGCCTGACCCGCGCGGTCTTTCCACTCCTGCGACTGGCGGACGTATTTTTGATATTCGGAGTCCAGGCGATTGTAGTTGCTCATGGCCACGGCGGACGCCTGCACGGCCTTGTTCAACTCGGTCTTCATGTCCTCTACGGTCTGCCGGACGGTGGCGTCGAACGTGGCGTCTTCCACGGCGCTCATGCCTTCATTAGCCTGGCCGCGGGCGACGCGGCCGGCGCGATTGAAAATATCCGATAGAAATGCCATGTTTGATTTTGTCTCCGGGTTACACCAAGCTACTCAGAATCTGGCGCGCCACCATGACGTCAACCAGCAGAAAATGCACGCAGGAGAGGATGTCGTCCTGGTCCTCGGCGCCCAAGTCTTCGAGCTTGCAGAAATTGTTGAGGGTAATGGCGGTCTGGCCCTGACCGGCGTCGTAGAGCTGGAAGTATGAGGTGGAGATGCCGTTATGCGCGTCGAGCATACTGCGCATCATGCGCTGGGTGATGGACGATTCCGGCGCCACCGTGCAGGTCAGCGACAGGTATAGCACGTCGCCTTCGAGCACGGCTTGGACGGCCACCCCGCTTTGGAGTTCCTGTACGCGCAGGACACCCGGGGTGGGCTCGGTTACTTCGTAGCCTTTTTCGGCCAGGAGCGCTTTGATCTGATCGGCGTGGATACTTGCGATTTGAGCGGTCATATTGGGGTTGTGCTGTCTCTCAGAACTACGATGCGGCCGCGGGAAAAGTTCAAAGCGGCCAAAGCGTTAGTATAGCCGATGGCGCGAGTGGCAGCCTGCTGTCCCTCCCATCGGGCGCCGGGGTAACAGAGAATCGACCGCACAGAATCACACGTTCACAGACTTCGACCAAAACTTTAGCCCACAGATTCAATAAGTTCCAGCCCTTACCCCGCCCCTCCCGCATTCCCCGTGCAATCCTTAAATCAGAAAGGGCGCCGCGCTCACTTTGCGCACGCCCCGATGGAAAAGCGCTGCGCAGCGTTTCATCGTCAGCGGCTGGGCCTCAAAAACCCGGCCGCGGGTGATACTGGCTTACCGGAGCCCCTTCAAGGCTTGCCGACGACTCATTGAGATCGCCT
>Ga0302326_10006503_pt1 | contig 26198 bp, 25 predicted proteins | sample Palsa_T0_3_FD_202264 | JGI IMG/M metagenome (GOLD analysis project Ga0302326, IMG submission 202264) | Peat permafrost microbial communities from Stordalen Mire near Abisko, Sweden - Palsa_T0_3 | ecosystem: Environmental > Terrestrial > Soil > Palsa > Peat permafrost | place: Sweden: Abisko... | reverse complement strand
ATCTTCCATCTCGTTCACGATCGCATAGATCTTCGAATACGGATCGGAGGACCCATGATCGATCATTTTTCGATTGATCAAGAAACCGAACTTCATGCAGGCCCGAATTTGATCATCGAATCCGAATAATCGATATCGCCAAGAATGAGCGTGCTGTTCATTACAATGCCCGCGGCTCGCTCGAACAGCTTGATCCTGTCATGCCAAGGAGAATCGGGATGATCATCCATGAGCGGGCCCACCTGCAGGCCTAGTCTTTCTAAACGCGCCTTGTGCTTCTCTAATTCACGAACGCCGAATACCACGGAAATCACGCCCTCCCCGCGCGTCTCCAACCATTCATGCAGCCCCTTGTTGAAATCGGTCGGTTCCGGCATCGGTGAGACCACTTCGAGGCCCGCCTCCCAGTCAATGCACATCACGAACCCCATGTCTTTGCGCTCGAATCGAACCAGCTTGGCGCCGGTCAGCTTTTCAAGTTCTGCGACGTTGGCCTCGAGCGTTTCGGGCCGCGAGATCCAGGCCACATGATCGACGTGATTCGTGAATTTCTTCATCGGTTGCTCCGTTTCGCAGCGTTAACAAACCGTTGACTCACATCATCGTGCTGCCACCGTCTGCGCCGATGGTCTGGCCAGTGATGTAAATCGACGCATCGCTTGCGAGGAATATGGCGAGTGGAGCGATGTCATCGGGGGTACCGAAATAACCCAAGGCGACTTTGGAAAGCTCAAAATCGTAAGATTTGCTCTCTTCAAGGTACCACAGCGCCTTCGGTGACATGGCGGAAGGGAGAATCGTGTTGACGCGGATCTTGTGCTTACCCCATTCACGTGCGCCGGTTCTCGTCAGCGTGCGTATGGACTCCTTACTCGACGCATACGCAAGAAAACCCGGCTCACAGCGGATGCCGTAGCTCGAACCCATATTGATGATCGATCCACCGCCCGCGTCACGCATGTAAGGGAATGCGCATTGCATCATCTGCAGGGACCCGATGAAGGCCGATTCCATGTCGATTCGAATGTTATCTTCGAGCTTCTCGTCTTCCAATGCCAGATAGTTGGTAAAGGTGTGAGCATTGTTCACCACCACATCCACGCGGCCCCACGTGGAGATCGCATCGCCAACCACTTTTTTCGCGTCCTGACGATTCCCGGCGAGCGCAACAAAACTGTGCACTTCGCCGCCGGCGGCCTTGATTTTGCCCGCCACGTCTTGAAGCTTGGATTCGGTACGACCGGTGATGATGACCTTGGCACCTTCTCGAGCGTACGCCACGGCGATCGCTTCGCCGATCCCCTGTCCCGCCCCCGTCACGATCGCGACGCGTCCTTCCATCTGCTTTGTCGATTCAGGCATGTCCTACTCCCCCTGCCATCTGTTGGCTACTTATCATAGTGTTTTTCCGTGATCTTGGCCGCATGAAACTCGCGGAATGGACGGAATTATTCGTATATATGAATTCCGAATCGTGACATTGCGAATGGTGGGTGGTAGGTTAAGTGACCCCCGGGTGGATGAGATATGTCACTCCATTTTGCACGATCAGATGATGTGCGCCACACAGTCGATGATGGCGTTCTTTTCGTAACTATCGATCGCGCCGAAAAACGTAATCCTCTTTCGCTCGGAGTGCTCGACAGTATTCGGCGCATTTTCACGGAAGCCGCAAGTGATATGCGTATCAATGTCGCCGTCATTACGGGAGCGGGAGCAAAGGCGTTTGCTTCGGGCGGTGATTTGACGGAACTCTCGGGCTATCGCAGTCGTGAGAACGCGGAGGCGCTCTCCTGCCACGGCAAGGTTGCCCTGGATGCAGTGCGCCTGTTTCCCGTGCCCGTAATCGCCCGCCTGAATGGCGTGGCGTTCGGAGGCGGCGCCGAACTTGCGCTTGCGTGTGATCTTCGTTTTGCGAGTTCATCTTGCAAGTTTGGATTCATTCATGGCCGTTTATGCATTTCTCCGGCTTGGGGCGGCGGCAACGACTTGGTTCGCCTCGTCGGACCAGCCAAGGCCTTGCGCTTGATGGCGAGCGCGGCCGTTCTCGGCGCGGAAGAAGGTCTGGTAACGGGCGTGATCGACTTGGCTTGTCCCAAGGACGCTTCATTTGACATGTGGTTCGAAGAGCAACTGTCCATGCTGCGCAAGCAGCCTCGCCAGGTGATGCGGGCCTACAAAGCAATCGCCAACTCATCCCGAAGCTCAGACCGCTCAGAGGCGGAGCGCCGCGAGACCGAGCATTTCGCTGAGGCGTGGATTCATGAAGACCACTGGAACGCAGTTGCAGAGAGGAACGCCGGTTGAGCCTGCGAAATGACCTTCTGGAGGGCACCGATGGGCGCGAGCCGCCGCTTCTTAGACCAGAAACGTCGTCCGGTATCCCGTTGCCGGAATTCCTCGCCGGTGATGGTGAAGAGGTACCGGGCGAATTTCCCTTTACGCGGGGAATCTTCAAGAACGGATACCGCGGGCGGTTATGGACCTTTCGGCAATACTCCGGCTTCGGCAGCGCCGAGGAAACCAACGAACGCTACAAGTTTTTGTTGGCCAACGGATCCTCCGGGCTGTCCGTGGCCCTCGACCTGCCGACACAGTGCGGCTATGACCCAGATGATGTCATGGCGATTGGCGAAGTCGGTAAGGTTGGTGTTTCCATGTTCAGCTTGGCCGAAGCCGAGACCGTATTCTCAGGCATAGATCTCTCCAAAATCTCCACTTCATTCACGATCAATGGTACGGCCGCGATCATATATGCCATGTATGTTGCGGTGGCCGACAAGACGGGTGTGCCACGTTCGGCCCTCACCGGAACAATTCAGAATGACATACTCAAGGAATACGTCGCCCGGGGCACGTGGATTTTTCCTGTTCGGCCTTCCATGAGACTCATCGCGGATACGATTCTTTTCTCGAACGAGCATACACCCCGCTTCAATCCGATCAGTATCGCCGGTGCGCACGTGCGCGACGCAGGTGCAACCGCCATCGAGGAGATGGGCTACACGCTGGCGAACGGACTGGCGTATGTCGACGAATTGCTTCGTCATAAGGGTGACGCCAATAGCTTCGCGAAGCGCCTCAGCTTCTTCTTCTACGTCCACATGGACTTCTTCGAGGAAGTGGCCAAATTCCGAGCCGGCCGAAGGCTCTGGGCGAAGCTTTTGAAACAGCGCTACGGAATCAACGATCCGAAAGCACTCATGTTCCGGTTTGGAGTCGTCTGCGGCGGGTCATCTCTTACCGGCGCCCAGCCCTACAACAACATCTCGCGGGTAGCGATCGAGACCATGGCAGCGGTGCTGGGCGGTGCGCAGTCGATCTTTACCTGTGCCTATGATGAGGCATATCAGATCCCGACTGAATTCAGCGCCGAAATTGCTTTGCGTACTCAGCAGATCGTCGCTTACGAGTCGGCCATAGGCAAGACCGTCGATCCCCTTGGCGGAAGCTACTTCATCGAATGGTTGACCGACCAGATGGAGAAGGAAATCGCCAAAGTTATTCAGCAGCTGGAGGATTATGGTGGCGTCGAGAAGGCTATCGAAGATGGCTACCCGCAAATGTGGATCGCCCAGCGGGCTCTCGAACGAAAGCTCAAGAAAGATAGGGGAGAGACCGTTGTAGTTGGCGAAAATTATTTCGCCAACCAAAAGGACTCCGCCGTCGACTATGGGCAAGTATTCAAGTCGGACCCCTCCGGGGAGGCGCGGATCCGGTCCAGATTGTCTGCGCTGCGGGAAAAGAGGGAGCACGCAAAGGTCGTGACTACGCTCGATGCGCTGGAAGCTGCTGCCCGGGCCCCGGACGCCAACCTCATGCCATTTCTCGTCGAATGCTGCCACGCCTACGCTACCGTTGGTGAGATCGTTGCCAGGCTCAAATCGAGCTGGGGCGAATTTTCTGAGCCGATACGTTTGTAAGGCGCGCGTGAATGGAAAAATTGCGCGGTAAGCGGATTATCATAGCCAAACCCGGTCTCGATGGGCATGATGCTGGCGCGAAGATTATTGCACTTACCCTGCGGGATGCGGGCGCCAATGTCATTTATACCGGTCTGAGAAAAAGCCCTGACTATATCGCACGCGTCGTGATCGACGAGGACGCGGACGCGCTTGGCCTCAGCATTCTATCGGGTAGCCACAATGCGCTCGTCGCAGCGACGATTGAATGCCTGCGCAAGTTCGGTGGCACGGACATCAAGGTGTTCGTCGGAGGGACCATTCCCGCTTCGGACCATGAAGCGCTGAAACAGCTTGGCGTTGTGGCGATCTATACCGCCGAGATGAAACTCGATCATATAGTTGCCTCGCTTGCGGAGCACCTAGGGTGACGCATGCAGACGTCATCAAGAGCCTGGGCCATGAGCGGTGAGGATTTGCGGTGGCGTCAGCAGTTGGCGCGTGAACTCACGATACGCGCGCGGGCGCCGGCGAGCGAAGTCATGACCGCCGCCATATCGTTCGGAGGCAAGGCACGACGGATCGGTATTACCGGCCCGCCGGGAGCGGGCAAGAGCAGCCTCATTGGGCTACTTGCGAAACAGTGGACCGAACGGCCGAGCAAAGTAGGTGTGATCGCCGTAGATCCCACAAGTCCATTGTCCGGCGGTTCGCTACTGGGGGACCGGATCCGTATCGATGGGGTCTCGACAAATTCGAACCTTTTCATTCGCTCGCTGCCAAGCGGCAACACTAGCGATGGACTATGTCCGAATATTTTATCGCTGCTCGACGCCTTCGAACAGGCGGCATTCGATCATGTCATCTTGGAGACCGTCGGTGTCGGCCAGGTCAGTTATCAGGCGAAGACGCTCGTCGACACCTTCGTGGTGGTCTTGGTCCCGGAATCCGGCGACACCGTGCAAGCCATGAAGGCGGGTATTCTCGAATTGGCCGATATTTACGTGGTCAACAAAGCAGATCTGCCAGCCGCCACCAAAATTGCAACCGAGCTCCGATCGATAGCGCTCTGGCGGGGGCGCAATGAGAGCTGGGTACCGCCCGTCATACTTACTTCAGCCACGGAAAACCGGGGCGCCGCCGAGTTTTCCGAGGCCATTGAATCTCATCGCAAGGCGACTCTCACTGAAGAACGGGTGGCGGCGTTGACCATTGCCAGGCGGGAGTATGTTCTGCGTACGCTTCTCGTAGGTCAGATCGACGAATTTATGGCACGCAACCGCGCCGGACTCCAAGACGCGTCACTCGCCGAATGTTTCCGCATCCTTATCGCTGGGCTCGGCGAACGCGCCGACGTTATCAACAAAGCGTAGGTACGGCGCGAGCCCTACACGCGTTTGATCAGACGCATAGTTAGCAGAAGCCGAATTTGAAATTCATATATATGAATTAAAATAGATCGGTAATGACAAATATTCAAGCCGTCGTGTAAAAATAGGGCCCAGGGAGCGCAACAACTGCGGCCACTACACTTAGAAAAAGCATTGAGTACAAACTTCAATTCGATTCAATTGCGGATGCGCGAATTTGTCGCGCAGGGAAAATTCCCGGGGATTGCGACACTCGTCTGGCATCGAGGCGAAGAAGTTTCATTCGACGCCACGGGATGGCGCAATATTCTTACGCGCCAGCCCATCGAGCGGGATACCATTTTTCGTCTCGCCTCCATGAGCAAGCCGATCACCAGTGTTGCTGCACTGATCCTAGTACAAGAAGGCCGGCTCAAGCTTTCCGACCGTATCGCAGACTGGCTTCCTGAAGCATCAGACATTGCCGTTCTGCGCACACCTGGCTCGGCGCTCGACGACGTGCTACCCGCTGAGCGGCCGCCAACGCTGTTGGATCTCATGACCCATACGGCTGGCTTCGCATGGGGAAAGGGAATCGACTTGCCCATTACGCGCGCGATGCATGAGGCTGCTGGTCAAACACCATTCGTTCCTTACGATCCTGATAGCTTTCTGCGACGTGTCTGCGCCCTGCCACTAATTCAGCAGCCCGGAGCACGCTGGCATTACAGCATTTCCACGGAACTCCTAGGTATTGTGATCGCCCGAGCGGCCAATATAGCGTTGCCGGATTTTTTAAAATCTCGAATCTTCGATCCTATCGGAATGATCGATACGGGATTTTATGCGCCATCTGAGAATCTTGGCCGATTATCGGTGGGATATGCCCGTGACCCTTCGGGTCAGTTGGTCGTTCATGATGACGCTGAGAAGGGATTCTGGTCCCGACCTCCCATTTTCCCCGCGGGAGGGGGCGGTCTACTATCAACGCTCGATGACTATCTCGCTTTCGCGCGAATGATGTTGAACCAAGGCCTGGCGGGTCGTGAGCGGATATTGTCCGTGGATTTGATAAACCGGATGGCTTCCAACCTACTGAGTCCTGCGCAGCTTCGGCCGCTCGATTCGACCGTAGATTTTCTTCAGGGCCAAGGTTTTGGGTTAGGCGTGTCAATCAAACTAACCAGCGGGAATAATCGGCGCTCGCCTGGTAGCTTCAGCTGGCCTGGCGGCTATGGCACGACGTGGTTTGCAGATCCGCGAGAGAATCTCATCGCGGTGCTGATGTCGCAGGTCTGGCAGGACTCCCTCATGGAGATCGGGTCCGCGTTTGAGGATGCCGTATATACAATGATCAATCTTGGAATGGCCGAATGACCAAAAGTGCTCGGATCGCGGTTAAGAAGTTCGCACGTCTCCACGGCTAGACGCCAGGAATTTCTCGGCTAACCGAGACGGTGGCACCGAAACTCGGCAACACCGCGGAGTGCTTGCCCGCTCCGCCGGCAACCAGCACGAGAATGTCGTCTGCACTCGGCACCATGGGAACCAACGCATCGGCGGGCAACATATTGAGCGCGGGCGGCCAATCGCGCATGTGGTACATGCCGCCCGAAGCGAGTTCGTCGCGCCTACGGGCCACTGCGCTGAAGAGATACTCGCGCACCTGAGGCCGCGACCAGCCGGAATTGCCGATGCTGGCGGCGTGCTCCGGTCCGAGGACCACCATCAATTCCTTCTGACCGTGCCAGGCGATGAACCACGTGTTGTTGCCCAAGGCTCTCAAGACATCAGCGGCAACATGCAGAATGCCTTCTGCATCGCCGTGTTCGTGATCGTTCACATTGTGAGGCGGCTCGCAGCCGAACACCGTCACGGCGTTTGAGCCCTGGGGCAGCCCCCGGTCCGTGATAAACGAACCCCACGGAGACGCGTCTATATTCTCCGCGATGCAATAGCTGTACTTGCTCGGCGAGCCCTGCGTCGAGCGATCCGCAGAGCCCGGCAAACCGCCGCCGATGTTCCATAGGACCAAGCGGATTGCTCGACCCATCACTGCGTTCGCCATCGAGCCAGGACCGAAAGCGCCGGCGCCGGCGTTCATGCCGAGCTCCTTCGAAATGGGCCCGTGCACGATCAGCAGCGGCGCGACCGGATGCGTGGTTGCCTGCAGGGAGGCAAGATTGAAGCGCGGTTCCAGCATCGCCTCGACGGCCGTAATCAGCACCGGCATATGCTGTGGCCTGCATCCAGCCATCACTGCATTGATGGCGATCTGTTCGACGGTTGCGACCCCGAGCCGCGGAGGTACGATGCCGACGAGATCGCCGCTCGAGCGGCGCGAACCCTTAACCATATCCGCCACGGCAGCGGCTGTCGGCGCAATGACCGGAAACCCGTCGCTCAAGTGTCGCTCGAAGAACCAGAGTTGCAGCTCAGCCGGATCGGCCGGAGCGAGCAGGCGATCAGCGCTCGCGGAATGCATTTCTACCGGGCGTTGTGGCGGTACTTTTTTGAGTTGCCGAAGCACGTTGTCATACAATTTGGCCGCACGCTCGACGAGCTGCCCGTCAGACAAGCCACCCAGTGGGTGTGTGAATTCCGCAATACGGGCATCGGGCAATCCCAGCGTGCGGCAGTCATGCAGGGCCTTCGGATAAAAGGCGCTGGATGCCAGCACGACGGCGGCAACGCCGCGGCGCTCCAACTCAACCAGGTCGTGGCAACTCCACGACGTGCAAGACCCTCAGTCGGCTGAGCCCGTAAACACCAAGTCGGCCGAGCGCGCAATCCGGTCCAGTAGCTCATCGCCCGCACCGACTGCCGGGTTCTCCTTGCGATAGTAAGCAATATCCACTGCCGACCCATTGTCGCGAAACCGCTCGGCCACCAGGGTCGCCAAGCGTTTAAAATTCGGCTTCGAATTATCGAGAATTCCCAGCCGGCATCCCTGTAGCGGCATTGCTACCGGATTGCACTGCAAAGCAGCAACCTTGTGGATTTGGCCTGCAGGATCGAGCACTTCGATGGTGGTCATAGGTTGCCTCGCTGTCATGTCTGATGGTTTCCGCGACGGTTCGGATCGTCACGCAACTCAATATTTACACTACGTTAATTCGTAGCGACTGTCACCTGCGCGCATTTTGACGGCGGAGGAGAGGAATCCGCGGGGCGCAGCGGTTCACTGCTATGATGGCTGTTTAGAATCGTCGTGACTCATGAACACCCGACACGAGGGGGTGTTCCTTCGTCGAGTGTCCATACGCAATGCTGTCGCTGAATGAACTGACCGATGACGCCCTGCTCGATCGGCTGCAGCGAGGGGCGTTCGCGTATATCTCGGAAAATACGAATTCGGCCAACGGACTGGTGGCCGACACCTCTCGAGCGGGATCTCCGTGCAGTATTGCCGTCGTTGGCTTTGCACTGGCGTGCTATCCCGTGGCGGCCGAACGCGGCTGGATGGCGCGGGAAGAGGCAGTGTCTCTCACGTTGAAGACGTTGGAGTTCTTCTGGTCCAGCGCGCAGAGCGACGATCCCGGCGTTACAGGATACAAGGGGTTTTATTACCATTTCTTGGACATGAAGACTGGGCTGCGCACGTGGCAGTGCGAATTGTCGGTGGTCGATACGGCTTTGCTGATGGCTGGAATACTCACTGTGGGGCGTTATTTCGAAGGCTCGGGCGATGAGGAACGCATTCGAATGTTGAGCGATGCGCTGTACCGACGCGTCGATTGGGCCTGGGCCCAAAACGGACGCGAAACAGTGTCTCAAGGCTGGAAACCGGAATGCGGATTTCTGCATTACGAGTGGGAAGGCTACAACGAGGCGATCATCGTCTATGTCCTCGGGATCGGTTCACCCGTACATCCTCTTTCGGCGACGAGTTTCGCCACCTGGACTCTCAGCTTTCAATGGGAAAACTTGCTCGGCCAGGACGTTTTGTACTCCGGCCCCCTGTTCACCCATCTGTTTTCGCACGCCTGGATCGACTATCGCGGCATTCAGGATGAATTCATGCGCCAAGAGGGCAGCGACTATTTCGAAAACACCCGGCGTTCAATCGCAATTCAGCGCGAATACGGCGCTCGGAATCCGCGCGGCTATGAGGGATACGATGGGGATTGTTGGGGCATAACGGCGGGGGACGGGCCGGGCGATCAGGAAATGCGAGAGAGTATTCGAGACAGACGATTTTTTGGCTACATGTCGCGCGGCGTGCCCTACGGGCCCGATGATGGCACCATAGCGCCTTGGGCAATGTTGGCCACACTGCCATTCAATCCTGATGCAGCGGTGCGCGGAACCCGACATCTTTTGAGGAGCTATCCGCAGGTCTGTTCCAATGACCGTTTCTCGAGCGGATTTAATCCAACATTGCAAGGGCACGGCATGGGCTGGCTTTCCGAAGGATGGTACGGGCTCGATCAAGGATTGCTCGTGATGATGATCGAAAATCATCGTACCGGTCTCATTTGGGAACTCACGCGCAAATGCGCCGTGATCCGCGCGGGCTTGACCGGGGCAGGCTTTGCGGGCGGCTGGCTGTAGCCGATGTCAGCCCGCCTCTCAACACCTAAATCGGGGCAAACCGCGCAACTGGACTATATGCGCCGAGTGCGCCCACCGGAGTGGCAGAATCCGGATCCGCAAACGTTATATGATTTGGTCATTGTCGGCGGCGGACCGGCGGGTCTCGCCGCAGCCGAGGTCGCGAGGCGCCAAGGGCGCAATGTGGCACTCATCGAACGCCATCGCCTCGGCGGCAATTCCCTTAATTCCGGATCGATTCCATCAAAGTCAATCATTCGCGCTGCAAGAGTGCTCGTATCGGTGCGCGATGAAGAGCAGTTTGGTGTCGCGGCGTCTGACAAGCCGCTCGCGGATTTCGCGGCCGTGATGGCGCGCATGCGAGGAATTCGCACTCGCATCGCCGAGTATCATTCGGCTGAGAGGCTGCGGACTCGGGGCATCGATGTCTTCTTCGGCGATGCGCGCTTCGGGGAACCGTCGGTGCTGTTTGCCGGAGAGGCTCCTTTGAGGTTCAAGAAGGCGATCATTGCTACGGGTGCGCGACCTCGGCCCTCCGACATTCCGGGTCTTGAACAGGTTGGGTATCTGACCAGTGACTCCATCTTCGAGCTCACCGAATTACCCAAGCGCTTGGCCATCATCGGCGGCGGTCCGCTCGGCTGCGAATTGGCACAAGCGTTCTGCCGGCTGGGATCGCAGGTTACCATCGTTCAGAACCTACCCAAGTTTCTGCCCAACGAAGAACGCGATGCTGCCGACCTGCTTTCGAGGTCGATGTCGCGAGATGGTGTGGAGACGAGACTCAATACCCAGGTCGTTGGCGCACGGATGCAAGGGGCAGCGAAATTACTCGATACCCTCAACGACGACGCTAAATGCTCCATCGCCGTTGACGAAATCGTGCTCAGTATCGGACGCACGGCAAATGTGGAAGATTTGGGACTTGCGGCGGCGGGCGTCAGTTTCGACGCGGTTCGAGGTATAGGCGTCGATGATTTTATGTGTACCACGAACGCCGATGTTTATGCAGCCGGCGACGTATGCAACTTGCATCGCTTTACCCACGTTGCGGAGGCAACGGCAAGGTTGGCGGTTCATAACGCGTTTGGTGCAAGAGTAAGGCATCAGAGCCGCCTGATGATTCCTTGGTGTACATACTGTGATCCGGAGATCGCACATATCGGAATGCATCCACGCGAAGCGAGAGAGCAATCGATTCCGGTAAAGAGCTTCACGATTATGATGCAGGATGTCGATCGTGCAATCACGGACGGATTGGATGACGGTTTTGTAAAAATCTACGTCAGGGAAGGAACGGACCAGATTCTCGGGGCGACAATCGTCGCCAGTCGCGCCAGTGAGCTCATCAACGAGATGTCAGTCATCATGGGTGCCGGAATCGGCATGCGCCGGTTGGCAACCATTCCGCATACTTACCCCGCTCAATCCGATGCGATTCGTCTGGCCGCGATGGCATTCGTCAACAATCAGCCGCTGCCGATTGATGAAGCCGAGCCGCACGCGGGGATCCGTCGTTAGTTCATCGGTGCGCGGTTTCCCATTCAATCCGCGGTTTCGCATTCAATCCGATCAGCGGCAATGCTCATCGTGGTCGGTGCAGTCGTGCCAGCCATTTTCGTGGTAATACCGATGGTGATCGCCATCATAGTAGCCTTCGCGTGGCCCGGGTATGCAGCCAGCGACGAGCCCGATCAGCGCGATTAAAAAGGTGCTCGCCGCAATGTGCTTTGTGCTTGTCATGGACGGTCCTATCCAGTTGATTCAACCGACAATCGCATTCATGATGGCCACTCGGAGCAGGTTCGTCGGTGCGGTACCCCGCTTATCCGACAAAATTCGAGTTTCTCTGCGACAACCTTGATCGACCCCGGCAAAAGAGCTATCCCGTTAGGCGTCTGCCTCGTCCTCGTCGTCGATTTCCATCTCTTCGGGCGCCTCCGTGAGTTCATCTGTCTCCCGCATGGGAGCTTCGTTCTCGCCGGGATGCTCATCGTCGCGGTCGTCATCGTCATCGACAGTGCCTGTCGCGGGGTGCTCGTTGTTCATGTACAAATCCACTTGAGAGTAATGACGCCTCCACCATACGCGCGCCAGCTGCGCGCGTCTGTCGGCGGTTGTGTACACCATAAGTTCCGAGGGACGGGAGAGGTCTCTTAGTGCGCGGGAGGTAGAGAGGCTGCCTTGCCCTCGATCGATGCGCGAACCGCTTTGGTAACTTCACTGGCGATGTCCTTTTGCACCGCCACGAGATCGCCTAAGGGCCGATCGTAGGCTTCGGACCACACCACATATCCATTGTCAGCCCGAATCAGTCGCGTGGCCACCCGATACGTGTTGTTCGATTTTCGCACGCTGCCGTCGAGGATGAAGGTCACCCCCAATTGGCGTGCGATCTCGGGGATCGGTACCTTTTTTCCTTTGAAGTTAAATACGGCCGTCGGCGAGGGAACGCGAAACCCGCCGATCTTGCTGAGCTCCCCTATCAATTCCTCCGTCAACCCATCCGCGAAGAATTCCTCGTTCATCTCCTGGGTCGTCAAGTCAAGAAACGGCAATACGGCAATCGATGCGCGCACTTCAGGTGCGGCGTGATCATGAATCCAGTACGCGATACCGAGAGCGACAAAAATCAGACATGCGACGCCAATCAGCGCCTTCCAACGCGTGCGGCAGGAATCTGCTTTGGATAAATTGGCACCATCTGCGTCCGCCGGCGGCGTCCCTCCCTTAGGCGTCGTCGCTCCATTCGGGAACGGATCTTTCGGCTCCGGCATGTCTGCCCAGGGCGAAACGTCGGCAACCATTCGATAGCCCAAGCGCGGTACGGTTGCTATGTAGCGGGATTGTTTTGGATCATCGCCCAGTAGCCGCCGCAGCGAAGCAATCGCCTGGTAAACGGAGTCCGGTGTCACAACCACCCCGGCCCATACGTGGGTCAGTAATTCGTCGATGCTGACGACCTCGCCGGAGCGCTGCGCGAGATACAGCAGCAGGCGCATCGTTCGCCCCTCCACTTTGACGATTTCTTGGCCCTTCGATAGTTGACTCAAGACCGGATCAACGCGCCATTCCCCGACGCGCATCGGAATGGAGACTAGGCGATCCATGCGTTTTGGGTGGTTAGCATGAGGTTAGGCGAGGCTCTGGGTATTTTAAGGGGCTTGACGCGGCAATTTCGACCTCGGGCGCCATTTCTTCAGGAATTTTCAACAGGATTCAGGGCGATTCAGCTCGGTTTCGGGACTTTTCGGATCTCGGGCGAGCACGCTACGCCGCCGTAGTCGCAGCGTCGATGCCCCTTGTCTAATTGAGCCTCAGGAGTGTTCCCCGCCATGATGAGCCGTTACGTGTATTCCGCCCTGCTCGCCTGGGCGGCCATGCCAGTGTTTGCCACGACGTACACGATTGAACCGGACCATGCCCAAGGCGTGTTTCGGTGGAATCACTTGGGCTTCTCGAACCCGGCCGCGCAGTTCTCACAGGCCAAGGGCACTTTGGACTTTGACCCGACCGATCCGACGAAGGCATCCGTCGAGGTCACGATCCCACTGACCACTCTGCAGACCGGCCTGCCCGACCTGGATGAAGTCTTTCGGTCGACGGAATTCTTCGATACCGCCTCCTTCCCGACGGCATCGTTTAAGAGCAACATGGTTGAGAAAGCTGGGATGGGTCACCTCAAAGTGACCGGAGATTTGAGTCTGCACGGCATTACCAAGCCGGTTACCCTTGATGTGACGATGGTGAAGATCGGCAAAAACCCGCGCGATGGGCTGTCCACCGTCGGCTTCGATGCCACGACAACCATTCGGCGCTCCGAGTTCAAGCTTGGCGCCTACGTTCCTCAAGTCGGCGACGAAATCCCCATGCGAATCATAATCGAAGCGGTTGAAGCAGAGGCCTACGCCAAACATCAACAAGCGGAGGCGGCCAAAAAGAAGTAATGGTGAATCAATTGAACCGCAGCTTTGGATTATCTGACCGGTGCTGCTTGGGTCGGAGTGACGTGATTGGATTTCGGAGGCGCGCTGGGAGCCGGCGTCTTGACGACGGTCGTCGGCGCAGGTTTGTTGACCGCTCGCGGCAGCGATTGATGTTGTGCCGCCGCGTGGGTAGCGTCGCCGGTGCGCGGCCCACCGGTGTAACTGAAGACAGCTCGTGAAGCTTGATTGGCTACGGACTCCGCGTAGGAATGATGGGCGACAGCTGGATTCACGTGGTTGACGGTGCTGTTATAGGCGAACGAATTGCCAATCCAATGGCCTCCGGTATAGCCGTTCCCAAAATAGCCATATCCGTAATTGACGCCGCCGTAGAAACCGACGGTCGAACCCCAGTGTCCGGGATGAAAGACAAAGACCGTGCCGGCGGAACTCCAATAGGCGGGGGTCCAAAGAAGGCCCAACTGGGGCGGTCGTACCCAGGCACCGGGGACCCAGAAGTATGCTTGATCCCGCCAGTACCAATACCCCGGCGTCCATAGAAAGCCGTCTTGAGGGAGCGGCGGTTGATCCTCTTCAGTCAAGGGCGGCGGTGTCACAGCACTGCTCACGGCGCCGCTGGGTAAGTTGAGATTCGCGGGCTTCTTTGCGTCTCGCTCGGCATTGGTTCCCGGCAGGGTATTGAGCGCACTGCCCCAGGAAGCGTCGATACCGCTTATCGGTTTCCCATTGACCGTGACGTTGACCAGCCGGTCGTTCGAGACTTGGCCTGCGTAGACCACGTCTCGGCTGTATCCGTTCCAATCGACGGGAGCGTCATGCCGGTGCAACACGATGGCTTGGGCGGAGAATGTCTCCACAGTCCAACTCTCGTCGGTGCCGTCGATACGATGATACACGCCATTGTCGAGAACAAGAGTGAAGCAGTTGGTCCAGCAGAAGTGCAGTTCGCGAGGCGGGAAGCGTGGATCTTCCAGTTGCACCACGGTTGATTGCGTCATCGAGGAATCGAGATGATCCGAGTACACCACATTGCCGTTGGCGTCGATGGATTTATAAACCTCGCTCGCCCGCACCAAACTTGCAGCGACGGTCAGACAAAGGATGCCCAAGCGAAGCCAGCGCGCGGGATCCGTGGCAGGTCTCGCGCCTCGACGCATCGTGTCGTATCGGTGCATTGAGGCAATGTAGCTTCCGTGGCCGCAGTTTTGGTCGACGTCGGTCACAGTTCCGTTCCGCCCTTGTTGAGCTGAAGGCGAGAGGATCTGCATCATTTAGGAAGAGACATCGCAGCTTCAATTTCACGTTCTTCGATGCGGGCGTGGTCGCGCGTGCCTTCAAGAAGGGCGGCTTCGGCCCCCCTGATGACGGCGGTCATGAAGCGGGCATCCTCAATAGCACTTTGTTCTGCGAGAAGCAAGTCCAGATACGTCTGCAAATCTGCCGCCGATTCAAGCCTATAACTGGCTTTTGCGTCTTCGCTCACGGGCTCGTATCGTTTTTCGAAATCGCGGCGTTTTGAGTGAGCATTACGTTCGGTATCGAGGCGGGGTCTGGCGCGGCCAATGACATCGGCAACCTCGCTGTAGGCGGCGATTTCACCTTGGGAAAAAAGAGGGATCATGCCGCTAGCTCTCGCAGCTTCCCAGGCCGGGTCGGCAGGAACCATTATGAACGCGCTTTTTTCAGGCGCGGCTGCCGCCAGCGGTTGTCGGGACGCCAGCGCGGCGTGCACCTGCTCGATGCGAGCCTTAATCCACTGCATTCGCCGGAGGCGTTCACCGGCGGCGAAGTCGGCGTCCTGGAGCGTTGCGCGCGTGTCGTGATCCAGTGAGACAAGCAGTTGTTTGCGCTGCTGGTGGTGATGGGCCGCTTCTACTGTCTGCTCGAGGCCGACGGCGATCAACAGACCCACGCAAATCGTAGCGATGTGGATGAAGAAGTCTTTCCAGGTATGAACTCTCTCGTGGGGTGGATGAACGTCTAGCATGGGTGTTGGATTCGAAGGCGCGGGTTGACCATACCTCAGGCCGTCGGATCGTAGATGGCGCCGACGAACAGCAGCACGCCGCTGCGCCGGTCTTCGATCGCACAGAAAAACGGCCGGTCAACGATCATGCGAAATGGTTGCGCCGGGCGCGCGACTGCAGTGGCTCTTACACCGATCGATGTGACAGCCGCAGCTTCAGAGCCCTCCTCGTCGACCTTCCAATAGGTCGATTGACGCACGTACGAAATGAAGAAGTGCCCGGTGCCGCGCTGGCCCGGCGCAGATGAGAACATGCCGGTGAATTGCGCATCCGCGCGGAAGGCGCGCCGCATACCAAGATCTTGCAGGGGTTCGTTCAAGTGATAATTGGATTTCAGTTCGAAGCGCGGCAGCTCAATCGTTCCGGGGCGCGGTGCATATTGCTTTTGCCAGCCCTGCCAGTGCTCGGCTGTAAGCTCCGCTTCCAACGCGTCCAGGCTGGATGATTTCGCGGGCAAAAGGACCTCCATGACAAGATCCCCGTCGCCGAACGCCAGGCGGATCGCCTGCAGCAGCGGCGTTTCAAAGTACTCGAAGCGTCCCGATTGCACCATCCGCGACACTTGTTTGACCGAACCGCCGGCGAGCGTAAAGTCGCGCTGCTGCGTCTGCGCCTTGTCGAACTTGTGCGCCCACTGTCCCTTAAAATACACCGCATTGAGCAGCAGCATGAGATCCGCTGGGTCGATCCGATCGATGATCTTGGAAATCCTGCCCTGCGTTTCTTTGGACGCCCAGCTGTTGATCCGGGACGCCGCACTGGGATTGGAAAAATCAAGATCGGTAATTTCGGCGTCGTACGCTTGCGTTTGCTCAATGTATTCGGGGCGAAGCGTCACGTGACGATTGTCGACCCATAAGGAATCAGCCACCGATAATGTGATGCTCTGGGCTGGTGTGCGAATGACCTCGATCAGAGAAGCATTGGCCCCGTTGATTGCGGCAGGCGTGAGTCCTTCAAGCGACAGCGCGGACAGCATCTCCTGTCTTGTTTCACTGTCGGCGCCGCTGAGCACCATCGATAGATCCAGGGCCGCGCTGACCGGCGAGAGAACGACATTGCCGGTTGGGATGGTCTTTTGGACTGCGTTGAGTAAGCGAAAGCCGAATGCGTTGTCCGCCGCAGCCACGTCGGCGGGTGCCGCCGGCGGCGGCGCCGGCGACGCCGCATGTGGGGCAGCGGAACAGCACAGGATTGCTGCGATAAATAGGGTAAGCAGTCGATAATTGCCGCGCATGATTACTGTTATCAGTGGGCGGCCTGCGCTCGCTGGCTCGTACTGCTACCTGCCAGCAGATTGATCAGTGCTGCTCCCGCAGGGCTTCCCCAACCGGTCACCAGGTCATAGCCACGGACCGCACTGAAGCCGCTGCCATCACCCGCCGTGGGTGGGTTGCTGCCGGTCGTAATGTCGTGGAAGACGCTAGAGTAACTCGAGCTGATGCCGAGGTTGTAGAGAGCGGGATTGATGAACCCGACAGTACCCTTGCCGTTTGCCACGGATTGCTGATTGACCAGTGCCAAAAAACCCGCCCAGCGTGGCGTTGCGAAGCTCGTGCCGCCGTACCCGGTCACAAAGGCGCCATTGACCACCGTTGGATTGTCGAAATTCGCTTCCGCCGCTAAATCTGGAGAGTTGCGCAGGGTCGTCGAACCGAGATTCGAGGAATTGATGACACCGGGGAGTTGCTGCCAGCTCGGAATCGGCGTGCCGGTGTTATAACCGCCGCCGCTCTGCGACCACGCCGTCTCCGCCGACCATGCGCCGCCCGGCCCTGTGGTCGTCAAGTCCGTCCCACCGACCTGGGTGATGTAAGGATCGACGCCAGGAAAAGAATATGTCGAGGGATTGAACTCGCCGTCGTCGCCGCTTGCGCTGACGAAGGATTGGCCCTGGGCGGCGAACTCCTGGAATATCGGGTCGTCGCTCGCTGCATCGGCCGGATTCCAGCCCCAGGAGGAACTGAGCACCTTGGCAATATTGTCGGTCGCCATTTGATTGAGGATCTCGGTGTTGCTCGAACCTTCATAGAAAAGAATCTGCTGGATCCCTGGAGCCATGCCAATTGCATTCACGATATCCAGCACCTGCTCGCCGTCATCGCAGGTAGAACTCGTGGGCGGACTCACCGAAGTGCAGGCACCGTTGAATCCACCGACCAGTACATTCTTGATCGGTACTCTCGATGACATCCCGGTCTTTGAGTAATAGAGCTGCACGTCGCTTGCAAGATATCCGTCAAACGAAAAGATGCCGATCGTTTGGCCCGCACCCGTGAGCGGACCATTGCCGTAGTAGGCCGCGCGCATGTCGCTCGGCAGATACTCACCGGCCGGTCCAGAGCCGGTCGCGCTGGCCAACTCGGGGGCGCCAGGCGCCGCCCTGTGGCGCAGCATCGGTTGTGGCAGAACATAGTTGTTCATGCCGGTGATCTGCAGCAGCGGCACATTCAGTCCGGCGACGGTGGGTTCGCGGTCAGGGGAATAAAAGGTTCGCGCATCGACTGGATGGCGGTAGTAGTTCACTTTGACGTGGAAGGCTCGGTTGATCGTGGACACTGAGCCCTCGACCGCGAGCAAGCGCCGGTTCGGCGTCTTGGCGGTCACGGTCAGGCCGTTCGCCTTCGCCCAGGTAACCACTTTGTTGTAGTCCCGGGCCATGATGGCAAAGCGCTCGGTGAACTCTGAAACGCTGAGGTATTTGTGAAAGCGTGGATTCTTGGGGTCATAAAGCTCGCGCAATAATTGAGTCAATTCAGCCTGATTGCGCAGCGGCAGATGAATTGCAAGTTTGAGCCGTTGCTGAGGGCTCAGCGTACCCGTCATCGCAGCTTTGCCGTTGGCAACCGCGCCGGGGAGGTGTGGCGCCAGCATTGCATGTCCGACGACCCCATCGGGGGATGGAGGAGCGCTACTGCAAGAGATGCCACAAGAAACAAAGATGGCCAGAGCGACCGAGGCAGCGATCTTCATAAGCTTCATGGTTGCCTCCGATGAGAATGAATCTACACGGGCAGGAGTACTTTACTCGTCCAGACTAGCCTTTCGAAATGATGTTGGTCGCCGAGGTGATTTGGCCGCCGGTGGCTGGAATCGTCACGCCCGTTAGCCAGCGCGCCTGGTCCGATGCCAGGAAAGCAACGATGTCGGCGATGTCATTGGGCGTGCCGATGCGGCGCAGGGCGGTCCACCGCGCAACTTTTTCGGCCATCTCCGGCGGCACCGGGCGGCTGGCCGTCATCCCCGGCTGCACCGAGTTCAACGTGATTCCGCGCGCGCCCAGTTCTTGCGCGGCGCAGCGGATAAAGGCCTCGGCGCCAGCCTTGGTGGCCGAGTAAAGGGCGGCGCCATCGACTGGATGGGCGGCCGAAGCCGATGAAATCAGCACGACGCGGCCATGGGGGCTGCGCGTGAGTTTGGCGAATTCGATGGTCGAAAGCATGATCGCCCGCAGGTTGAGCGCAATATTGCGGTCAATCTTTGCGGCGTCTAATTCAACCAGCGGCCCTGACACAGGCGCGCCGGCGTTGCAGACAAGGATATCCAGCGCGCCGTGCACGGTGAAGGCGTCGCGCACGACCTGGCCGGCGGCATCGCCGCTCGTCAGGTCCCCTGTCACGACCGCGGCGTTGCCACCCGCTGCTCGAATCGCGTCGGCGACCTCTTGAACCTTTTCGCCGCCCTTGCTCGAATGCAACACCAGTTTTGCGCCATCCTCAGCAAGCCGCTTCGCGATCCCCGCGCCAATCCCGCGCGAGGATCCGGTGACGAAGGCTATTCTGCCGGTAAGACGCATAAGTTCATCCTCGCTGTTCCACACTAGCCCCCAGGATAAAACCTATTATCGCTTCGTGCGCCGCGAACGCAACGCACGAAGGACCCCGAGCTGCCGTGGACACTCATGATCGGATCGTTCAATTCGTGGGCGGCGTCGAAGCAGGTGAGCGCATGGCGCGAAGCTGCCAAGCCAGATATAGCGCTAGGACGAGCAAAAAAGGCGCTGTGGCTACTCCAGGCGTATACCTCAGCTCAGTCAGGGTCCAGACCGGGTGACCTATCCCGTTAATGAGTTCGATGACGACCCAGAACCAAACAAGCGGGATTGCGGAGGGCCAGCGCCGTCGAATCGGCCAGAGGAAGCACCACAGCCCAAACAATAGGAGCCCGAGGTTGAAGACGACGAAGCCACGCCTGAGGTCGTTGGAGATCAGGCCACTCACGAATCGAGCGGGCGGAAACACGTCATAGAGACGGCCAAAGTACTCCTCGAGTGAGTGCGCGGCCTGGATCGCCACCAGTGTCAAGAACGAAAGCTGGAATCGCGTCACGGGAGCTTACGGTCGACGCGCACGATCGGGCGCACCCCGTTAACGCGCGGCGGGTGAACCCGGTGGTTTGGCGCCGTAACGCTGGAACCAGCTCATCATGTAGAGCTGGGTACGCATCCAGTTCGAGGGCTTGGAGCCCGTGCCATGGTACTCGCCATCGAAGCGCAGCAGCGCTGCGGGCACGCCACGGTACTTCAGCGCCGAGTAGTATTCCTCGGTCTGCGCGATCGGCGTGCGCATGTCGAGCTCTCCGGTCATCAGCAGGGTCGGCGTTTTCACTTGCCCGACGTGCATGAGCGACGACTCGGCGAGCCAGTCCGTCGGGTCCTCCCAGAAGGGTTTGTTGAACCAGCGGTAGGTGAAGTTGGGAACGTCCGTCTCACCGACCATGCTGATCCAGTCGATGACCGGACAGCGAACGGCCGCTGCGGCGAACCGATCGGTGTGGGATGTCACCCAGCTGGAGAGCACGCCGCCGCCGCTGCAGCCGGCAACGTACATCCTCGCCGTGTCCACGTAGCCCTTGCCGACGACAGCGTCGACGCCAGCCATCAGGTCGTCGAAATCGACTCCGGGATAGTGCTTGGCAATGGCATTCGCGAATGGGGAGCCGTAACCGGTCGAGCCGCGCGGGTTGAGATACAGGACGAGGTAGTCATTCGCCGCGAAGCTCTGGAAGGCGGCACTGAAGGCCACGGTGAACATCGCATGGGGTCCGCCATGGATCTCCAGCAGCATTGGGTAGTGCTTGGCCGGATCGAAGCCTGGCGGTTTGACCACCCAGCCCTGGATGCGGGCGCCGCCGCTCGAACCGAACTCGATTTCCTCCTCCGTCGCCAGCGATATGCCATGCAACTGTTCCTCGTTTAGACGGGTCAGCTGCTGCGGGGACTCGGCCCGGCGCGGATTCCAAAGGTAAACATCGGCCGGCGATTGGAAGGTCGTGCGCACGGCGACGATGGCGCCGCGACCGACGGACGGGTCGCGGATCACCTCGTCGGCATGGGTGAGCTGGCGGATCCCCGCAGAGGCCGACCACGAATATAGGTGCACACTGCCGCGGTCCTCGGCGGTGAAATATAGGGCGCTGCCGTCCGGCGCCCACACGGGATTCTGGGGTTCGCGGGTGAAGCCCGCCGAGCGCAGCGTGGGGCTGCCGCCATCCACGGACATGGTGTATAGGCCGTAGTCGCGGTGCGAGTCGTCGTTGCGCTCGTGGCCTAGATAGGCGATGGTCCTGCCATCCAGCGAGACGACCGGGTGCAGCCACGCGCCGCGCGTTGACGTCAGCCGTTTTGCCGCGCCCGTCGCAATGTCGATCGAATAGAGGTACGAGTCCCGATCGTTGACGTCGCGGTCATCCTCCTTGTACCCCTCGATGATGACGGAGCGACCGTCCGGCACGAAATCCCACGACACGTCATCGCCCACCTCGAACTCACTCTCGCCCACGCTCCAGTTGCCGCTCGTCAGCTGCCGCGCCTCACCGCCGTCGGCCGCGACCAGAAACAAACGCCGCCAGCCGCGTTCCGTGAAACCGACACGGTCCTGGCGGTAGTGCAGGCGCTCGGTATAGCGTGGCGCCTTCGCCCACTTGGCGCCCTCAGGCATCGGCGGAAGGTCAACATTCCACTTCTCCGGATCGGGCACCTTCATCGTATAGCCGATGTGGCGGCTGTCCGGCGACCAGCGTAGGTTGGCCGGCGCCTCGGCCGCATGTGTTACCTGGGTCGGCGGCCCGACAACGTCGAGATGGATTACGAAGACCTGGTTGCCCTTGGGCTCGCCCTGGGCAAGGTAGGCGATGCTCTTACCGTCCGGCGACCACGCAGCACCGCTGCCCTTGGCGAGGAACCGGTGATGCTGGCCATCAGCGCCGACGATCCAAAGCGCCGTGTCGACCTTATCCTCCAGCTCGTTAATATGCGAGCGCGTGTAGACGATCTGGGTGCCGTCAGGCGAGACGCGCGCTGCGCTTGCCGTCTCCAGCTTAAGGTACTGACCCACCGTGAAGCGATCAGTCGGCGGCACATCGGCGGCGATCGCCGCTCCTGACACCGCGATTATCGCCGCCGCCATCACCAGAATGAATGCGCGCATCCAGCCTCCCCACGCGATATGAAAACGGATCTTCGCGGGTGGCACCCATGGGTGTCAAACATGCACGAACAATACGATCGCCAATTGCGCGCCAGTGTGCCGCCCGAAAGTTGTGCGGCCTCATGCCACGTCGTACCCTGTTGACTGCGGCGGCCAAGCCGGCGCCATGCCAAATGGGCGGCCATGAACGATCCTTCGACCCCAGAAACGCGCGCGGCCATGCCAGCACGTAGCCCGTTTCGTCATCGGGCGTTCACCGTCATTTGGATCGCGACAGTAGTCTCGAACATCGGCGGCTGGATGTACAACGTTGCCTCGGGCTGGCTCATGACGAGCCTTGACCCGAACGCGTTCATCGTCTCGATGGTACAGGTTGCCAACAGTCTGCCGATGTTTCTGTTTGCGATTCCGGCGGGTGCACTCGCGGACATCGTGAATCAACGGCGTTTCCTGATCTTGGGTGAGTCGAGCATTACAATCATCTCGGCCGCGTTCGCTGCGCTGATATGGCTTCGGCTCGTCACCCCAGGCAGCTTATTGCTGTTCAGTTTCGTTGCGGCCGCAGGGGCGGCTGTGACTGCGCCCGCCTGGCAGTCGGTGGTAGCGAAGCTGGTGCCAAAGCAAGATTTGCCGTCAGCCGTTGCCGTCAATAGTGTGGGTATCAACGTCAGCCGTGCGATCGGCCCGGCGCTCGGCGGTGTCATCGTCGGAGCATTCGGCATTGCTGCGCCCTTCTGGCTCGACGCATTCAGCAATTTGGGCGTCATCGCTGCTCTCATGTGGTGGCGCGCGCCGAAGACAGGCGGCTCGCCCCTCCCACCTGAACCTTTCGTCAGCGCAATACGCACTGGACTGCGTTACGCCCGATACAACCGCCATCTACGAGCAACGCTCATCCGCACGATCGCATTCTTCGTCTTTGGCAGTGCATACTGGGCACTCCTCCCCTTGGTCGCTCGCACGCAGATTGCCGGCGGCCCCGCGCTTTACGGCGTGCTGCTCGGTGTCATTGGTGCCTCAGCGGTGGGGGGTGCGTTTTTGCTGCGACGTTTCAGGGAAAAGCTCGGAGCGGATTTGTTGGTCGGGGCGGCCAGCGCAGGCACGGCGATCGCAACCGCGCTGTTTGCTCTGGCTCACAATCCGGCGACCGCCGTCGTTGCCAGTTTCATTGCGGGTGCCTCCTGGATCGCTGCGGTGTCCAGCCTCAACGTCTCGGCGCAAGTGGCATTGCCCGAGTGGGTTCGCGGCCGCGGTCTTGCCGTATACGTGACGGTGATGTTTGGTGCGTTGACCATCGGCAGCGCGATTTGGGGTCAGCTTGCCGTCATTGCCGGATTGCCGGCGGCGCTGCTAGTCGCAGCGGCGGGCGCAGTAATCGGTGTTCTTTGCACCTGGCGGTGGAAGTTACAGACCGGAATGAATGTGGATTTTTCCCCCTCCATGCAGTGGCCGGACCCGGTGACGACTCACGCGATCGAACCGGACCGAGGCCCGGTTCTCGTCACGGTGGAATACCGTATCGACCCGAAGAACCGCAAAGCGTTTCTACATGCGGTCGGTCAATACTCGCGCGAACGTCGCCGAGACGGCGCGTACGACTGGGGAATATTCGAAGATCCTGCCGACGACGGTCGGTTCATCGAGACCTTTCTAACGGACTCCTGGCTCGAACATCTGCGGCTGCACCGGCGCGTGACCAAAGGCGATCGGATTGTCGAGCAGGCGGTACGTCGCTTTCAAATAGGCGGCGCGCCGAAGACCACGCACCTGGTGAGTGCGCAACGGGGTTGAACTGCGTCTACGCAATCGCACCGCTGGACTTCAGCTTCTCAATCCGCTCCCAATCGATTCCCATTTCCATGAGCACGGTTTCCGTATGTTCGCTGGCTTGAGGCGCGCGGGTAGTCTTCAGCGGCTCGCCGTCCCACTGCACGGGGCCACGGACCAAGCGCAGCGGTTTTCCCCCATCGGCAGCCTCGACTTCTATGATCATGTCGTTGGCCAGCGCTTGTTCGTCTTCGAGCAGCTCCTTGAGGCTCTGAACCGGGGCCCATTGCCCCCGCATGGTCTTCAAGTGCTCCTTCCAATAGGTAAACGGTTTGCTGGCGAAGGCTTTGACCATCAGATCGCTGGCAGGCTTGGCGTTTTCAAAGAGCTTGACCGGCTCGCTGAAGCGCGGGTCGTCTGCCAACTCGGGCAGCCCTAAGTGCTCGAACGTATCGCGAATCAGCCCTGTGGGGCTGTTTATGCACAGGTTGATGGTGCCGCCGTCGGAGGTGCGGTAATTACCATTGAACGGGCTTCGCGCGGAGCCGCCCGACGCCGGCATGGCATTCTTCAACGAAACGCCGGTTTCCATAATCTGCGACAGTAACGCGCCCGATGCCCACCACGCCGTGCTCATCAGCGACACGTCGAGCACCTTGGCCTCGCCCGTCTTCTCTCGGTGATACAGCGCCGCGGAAATGCCGCCAGCGATGAACATGGCGCCGATGGAATCACCAAAGGCGGGTATTCCCATGCTGAGCGGCCCGTCGAGTTCGGCCGGGGTCATGGCGTCGGCGATGCCGCTGCGCGACCAGAAGGCGGTGCCGTCGAAGCCACCGACCTCACGTTCGGGCCCCTTGTTGCCCCACGCGCTGCCGCGCGCGTAAATGATGTTCGGATTGATTGCGCGGATGTGCTCGACATCGAACCGGTTTTTTTGCCGCACCTGAGGCAGGTAATTGGTCAGAAACACATCGGACTGACGCGCCATCTCATGGAGCAGTTCCTGCCCGTCCGACTTGCTGAGGTCGATACCGACGCTGCGCTTGCCGCGGTTGGGATGCTCGATCAATGTGTGGCGCAGGGGATCGAGCTTGACGCCGCCCATGTTGAGAAAACCGCGCTGGGTGTCACCGCGCAGCGGATGCTCCACCTTGATGACGTCGGCGCCCCAGTCGGCGAGAATGCCGCCCGCGGCCGGAACGAATGTGAACTGGGCGACTTCCAGTATCCTGACGCCTTCCATCACCTTGCTCATGTCGTCTCCATATTGGTCTGATTCAGTGTCGATGATGCGCCAAGCCGATGGTTGCGCCAATGGAACTGTTCACTCATCCGGAATACCGCTCATCGGCGGACCGCCGTTCACTGCGATGACCTGGCCGGTGATGTAGGATGCGGCATCGCTGGCGAAGAACACGATCATGTTGGCGACCTCTTCCGGTGTCCCCACACGTCGCAACGGAATGGTGGTGATGTTCGCTGTGTCGATTTTCGCCACTTTCCATGCCGCTGCCGCTCTCGGCGATGCAATCATGCCGGCGGCAACGCAGTTGACCCTCACGCCATAGCGTCCCCACTCTGCCGCCGTTACGGTGGTGAACATCTGCAACGCTGCCTTCGACGATGAATAGTGCGCCCCGCCCTTGACTCCGTGCTGGCCAGCATTGGAAGAAACATTAATGATCGAGCCCGACTTCTGTTCGATCATGCAGCGGCCGGCTTCGCGAGTGCAAAAGTAGGCCGATCGGACATTGAGATTGAAGCTTGCATCCCAGGCCTTGGTCGGCAATTTTGCAAGAGGCCCCATGCGGGTTCCCCCGGCGTTGTTGACGAGAATATCGATCCGCGCGAACTCCTCGATCGTCCGCTGCACCAAGCGCGTACATTGCTCCTCGTCGGTCACGTCGGTCGGTACGGCGATGCATCGCGCTCCGGTTTCATCGCGGATGGCGGCAGCACTTGCTTCCAGTTCGAGGGTTGTGCGGCTCGCTATGACCACAGCGGCACCTTTCTCGCCGAGCTGCCGCGCAGTGGCAAAGCCGATGCCTGTGCCGCCGCCCGTCACGATGGCCACACGACCCGCAAATTCCCGATTCATTCCTGGCATCTCTACCGTCTCCTGTGCGCATGCCAGTGAGGGCCGAAGGCGAGTCGAGCGACGATCACGTGGGCCATTGGCTGTACCTGCAGGTATCAACTTCGAGTCGGATGAAGTAAATAC
>Ga0302326_10006499_pt1 | contig 26217 bp, 24 predicted proteins | sample Palsa_T0_3_FD_202264 | JGI IMG/M metagenome (GOLD analysis project Ga0302326, IMG submission 202264) | Peat permafrost microbial communities from Stordalen Mire near Abisko, Sweden - Palsa_T0_3 | ecosystem: Environmental > Terrestrial > Soil > Palsa > Peat permafrost | place: Sweden: Abisko... | reverse complement strand
GATTATGCGTTGATGGCGATGAAGCATCTCGCCGACCATGCGCACGAAGGAACCCGCAGCGCCAGTGCAAAGGACGTTGCCGATTCGTTCGGCATCCCGCCTGAGGCGCTGGCCAAGATTTTGCAGCGGCTGGCGAAAGCCGGCCTGCTGCAGTCGCAGCACGGAACCAACGGAGGTTATCGGCTGGCGCGCGCGGCGCATACCATCTCGGCTTTCGAAGTGATTCAAGCGATTGATGGTCCGCTGTTCATCACCTCGTGTGTAACCGTTCGTGGAGAGTGTGGTCAGAGCGACCGTTGCAACATCCGCGAGCCGTTGCGCAAGGTGAATGAGAGCATTGAGGCTGTACTGAAGCGAATCAAGATTTCGCATATGCGCGAAGAACCAGAGGCGGCCGAAGGTGCTGCTGAAAAGCCGGCGGAACTGGTCACCATCGTCTAGAGGGCGGGAGTCGATCGCTAGAAAAAATGTTCGGCAAGGGCACGGCTTCAAAAGCTTGCCCTGAACGGTGCCGTCGAAGCGACAAACTAATGAGGGCTTTAGCCCCTGAGGTAGGAGAAAAGCAATGATGAGCACGGATGTGAAGGTCCCCCAGCAACTTCCAGTCACGCAGCACGCCGCTCCTCAAGGAGTGAAGCTGCCCATCTATATGGATAACCATGCCACCACGCCCATGGACCCGAGGGTGCTGGAGGAGATGCTGCCCTATTTCATGGAGAAGTTCGGCAACTCGGCGAGCCGCAACCACTCCTTCGGATGGGCGGCTGAAGAAGGCGTTGAAACGGCCCGCGAACGCATCGCCAAGCTGATCGGCGCCACCACGAAAGAAATCATCTTCACCTCGGGCGCCACGGAAAGCGACAACCTCGCCATCAAGGGCGTGGCCGAAATGTACCGCGAGAAGGGCAACCACATCATCACCGCGGTTACCGAGCACAAGGCGGTACTCGACACCTGTAAGCGCCTGGAGAAGTACGGTTATCGCGTCACTTACCTGCCCGTACAAAAAGATGGCCTGGTGGATCTCGACGACCTGAAACGCGCCATGGATGACAAGACCATCCTGGTGACGATTATGGCTGCGAATAATGAAATCGGCGTGCTGCAGCCGATCGCGGAAATCGGGAAGCTGTGCCACGAGCGCGGCGTCATTTTTCACACCGACGCCGTGCAGGCCATTGGCAAGGTTCCGATCGATGTGATCAAACAAAATATCGATCTGGCGTCGATTACCGGCCACAAGATTTACGGACCCAAAGGTGTGGGCGCTTTGTATGTTCGCCGCAAGAATCCGCGAGTGCAGATTTCCGCCATCATCGATGGCGGGGGCCACGAGCGTGGCATGCGCTCCGGCACCCTGAACGTAGCCGGCATTGTGGGTCTGGGTAAAGCCTGCGCCATCGCTTCGGAAGAAATGTCTCGCGAGGCGGTTCAATTGGGCGGGTTGCGCGATCGCCTGCGTGACCGCATCATGCGCCGGCTGGATGAGACCTATATCAACGGTTCTATGGAACATCGCCTGCCGGGCAATTTGAATATCAGTTTTGCCTACGTGGAAGGCGAGTCGCTGCTGATGGGCATCAACGACATCGCAGTTTCGAGCGGTTCGGCCTGCACCTCCGCCACGCTCGAGCCATCTTATGTATTGAAGGCCCTCGGCACCGGCGACGACCTGGCGCACAGCTCGATCCGTTTCGGCATCGGCCGCTTCAACACCGCAGCCGAGGTCGATTACGTGGCCGACCGCGTCATCGAAACCGTCGAACGCCTGCGTGAACTTTCTCCGCTCTACGAAATGGCGAAGGAAGGCATCAATTTGAAGGACGTGAAGTGGGCCGGTGAGTAAACGATTCAGCCAAGAACACGCACGGCGACAGAGGAACGGGAAGGGCACGACTTTGGTCGTGCGGTAAGAGTTTGTTTGTGACGGGGCTTTAGCCCCGGAGGGAAATTCAGAGGGTTCTAGGAGAAGCGAATGTCATATAGCGATAAGGTAATCGATCACTACAACAATCCGCGTAACGTAGGTTCGATGGACAAGAGCAGCGCCGATGTGGGAACCGGCCTGGTCGGCGCACCCGAATGCGGCGACGTGATGAAGCTGCAGATCAAAGTGAACCGCGAGACCAATATCATCGAAGAAGCCAAATTCAAGACCTTTGGCTGCGGCTCGGCGATTGCCTCGTCCTCACTGGCTACCGAGTGGGTGAAGGGCAAGACGGTCGACGAAGCTCTGGCCATCAAGAACATGGATATCGTGAAGGAGCTGTCGCTTCCGCCGGTGAAGATCCATTGCTCGGTGCTGGCCGAAGACGCTATCCGGGCCGCGATTGGCGACTGGAAGAAAAAGCAGGAGAGCGCCAAGCCGGTGGGCTCGGCCGTGGCTCAGTAAGCTAGGGAGCCAGAGCCCGAGTTGGATCGTGGCTTGCCTTTGGGTTGAAAGGGCGCGGCTTCAAGCCGCGCCGTAAAGCCGGCGAGAAATCAATCGGGCTTTTGGCCGCTGCGGCACTGCGCCCGAATTTGACAATGACAACGTTAACCCAACCCGCAACTCAGGCCGCGCCGGCCAAGGGCATTCAGGTCACCGACAAAGCCCTGGTCAAGGTGCGTAGCGCGATGGCCAAGGAGGGCATCTCGCCCGGGCAGGGCGGACTGCGTCTCGGGGTGCAGGGCGGCGGATGTTCCGGTCTAAGCTACAACATCCGCTTCGACACGCAGCCGCGCGAGCGCGACCGCATTTTTCAGTTCGATGACGTGCGCGTTTTCGTCGATCCGAAATCGTTCATCTACCTGCACGGCATGATCCTCGATTACCAGGAAACGCTGATGCAGCAGGGATTCGTCTTCGTGAATCCCCAGGCCACGAAGTCGTGCGGCTGCGGGACTTCGTTCTCCGCTTGAAAGCGTGCCATGTGGAGCGGGCGCCCTCGCCCGCGAATGCCGGCGGCGCAACGGTCCTAGCTCCCAGAAATCGCGCAGGCGTTGTGCTGTGTTTACGAGAAACGTATTTGAGATGACCAACTCGTCCTTAACCACGATTACCGCGAAACCTACGCCGGAGCAGACTCAGTCGTGCTGGTCATGCGGAACCATGCGCGCCACCCACTTCTGCGAGGCTTGCGGCAAGGTGCAACCGCCCGTGCCGGTGGACTATTTCACTTTCTTCGGTCTGCCGCGCAAGTTAGATCTCGATGTTGCTGCTTTGGAGAAAGACTTCTACGAACTGAGCCGCAAGCTTCATCCCGATCTCAGCGTCCGCGCCGGAAGCCAGGAGCAGGAGTGGAGCCTGCAACAAAGCTCCCTGCTCAACGACGCCTACCGCACCCTGAAGGATCCAATCAAACGCACTCAGTATCTTTTGAAGCTGGAAGGCGTGGAACTTGAAGAGCAATCGAAATCAGCGACCGAGCAGGCCCGCTCCAGCGGACAAGCCAAGAAACAGATTGTCCCACCGGATTTATTGGAAGAAGTTTTTGAGCTGAACCTGCAACTGGAGGAGCTTCGCACGCAAAAGAAGATGGGCGAAGACGATCCCGCCCTGATCGAAGAGATCGGCCGGCAAAAGCAGGAACTGGAAAAAAAGCACGAAGCTCTTCTGCGCGAGTTGCAGGACCGATGGAAGATGTGGGATGGAATGATCCAGCGCACGCAGAACGGTCAGCCGGTATCAGAAGAAGAACGCAAGCAGGAGCGCGACAAGATGGTGGACCTGCTGAACCGTCGCAACTACATCCGCAATCTAGTGCGGGATGTGAGCGAGGCTTTAGAGAACTGAGGAATTCGGAAATTTGGTAAATTGAGTAATCTGAACCCGGAAGGTTTTCAAATTACCCAATTACCCAATTACCAAACTACGAAATGGCAACTGATCGCATCGTCGGTATCGACCTGGGCACAACCAACTCCCTCGTAGCCTTCATGGAAGGGGAGAGCCCTGTCGTAATCCCCGGCGACGATGGATCAAATCTGGTTCCTTCGGTTGTAGCCCTCGACTCGAACCATCAGCCCATCATCGGCAACGCCGCGCGCAATTCCTTGATCGAACACCCGGAACGCGCCGTCTACTCCATCAAGCGGCTCATGGGGCGCGGAGTTGACGACGTTCGGCAGGAATTGAAATTCTTCCCCTTTCGGCTGGCTGAAGATCTGCAAGCCGGCGAAGTCCTGCGCATCAAGCTGGGCGACAAGACTTTCACGCCACCGGAAATCTCCGCGCTCATCCTGCGCCAGCTCAAACGTAACGCCGAACGCTTCTTCGGGGCTCAAGTCACGAAAGCCGTCATCACCGTGCCCGCGTACTTCAACGACGCGCAGCGCCAGGCTACAAAAGACGCAGGGCGGATCGCCGGCCTCGAAGTCCTTCGCCTGGTCAACGAGCCCACCGCAGCGTCGCTGGCGTACGGCCTCGACAAGAAACAGAATGGCATCGTTGCGGTGTACGACCTCGGGGGAGGCACCTTCGACATTTCCATCCTCAAGCTGCACGATGGCATCTTCGAGGTTATCGCCACCAACGGTGACACCCACCTCGGCGGAGACGACATCGACAATCTTCTGATCACCATCGCTCTCGACGACACGCTCGGAGATCTAGGCGTCGACTTTCGTAGAAACGCCGAAGCCGTGCAAGCCATTCGCAAAGCTGTGATCGAAGCCAAGGTCGCGCTCTCGTCGCAGCTTTCGGTAAAGCTGGATGTTGAATTACCCGGAGGCAAGCGCTATCTGCGCGAGATCACGAGAGAGCAGTTCGAACAACTCATTCAGCCCGTCGTCGGCCGCACCGTGGGACCCTGCAGGCAAGCTTTGAAAGACGCCGGCCTCAAGCCTGAACAGATTGATGAAGTCGTTCTAGTCGGCGGATCGACGCGTATTCCCAAGGTTCGCGCCCTGGTCAAGGAACTTTTCCACCGCGACCCGCACACAGATTTGAATCCCGATGAAGTAGTAGCGTTGGGAGCGGCGGTGCAGGCCAACATTCTGGGGGGAGGCTCTGCTGCCACCGAGAACATGTTGCTGCTGGACGTCACCCCTCTTTCGCTTGGCATCGAAGTCGCGGGCGGGGTTACCGACAAGATCATTCTGCGCAACTCGACGATCCCTGCGTCTTCCACACAGTTCTACACCACGCAGGTCGACGGACAGGCGAATGTTGCAATCCACGTGTTGCAGGGCGAGCGCGAACTGGCAAAGGATTGCCGCTCACTGGCGCGCTTCGATCTCAAGGGCATTCCCGCGATGGCTGCGGGGATGGCACGCATCGAAGTCAAATTTCTGATCGACGCCAATGGCATTCTTCACGTCTCCGCCCGAGAGCAGCGCAGCCGCAAAGAGGCCGAAATTCAGGTTCAGCCCAGCTACGGCCTTACCGACGAGCAGGTCGAGAGCATGATTCTCGACTCCTTTGACAGCGCCGAAGAAGATTTCCGGCAGCGTCAAGTCATTGAAGCGCGCAATGAAGCCGCGACCATCCTCGCCGCGCTCGATAAAGGCAAAAAGAGCCCGGCCTGGGGTCACCTTACAACCGACGAAAAGAAAAAGATCGCGAAGATGGAGAAAGCTTTGATCGCAGCAAAGGCGGAAGAAGATTATCAGATCATCCGCCAGGCCATCGACGAGCTTAACCAGGGCACGACACGTCTGGCCGAGTTGATGATGGACAGCGCCGTCTCGGTCGCGCTAAAAGGCAAGACCATGGACGAAGCCGACATGGGCGAAGGCCCCACGGCGCCGCACCCGATGGCCAAAGCGGAATTTGAGTGAGAGAGAACCAAGGAATTGGGTAATCGGGTATTTTTTGATCGAGTAATTGAAACCCCGAGTGTTTTTCAAAATTACTTCATTACTCAATTCCTAAATCTCCTAGAGGAGCATTCATGTTAGAAGAAAACAATCAGGGAGCCGGCACCGCCACCGAAGAAGCTCCCGGCGAAAACACGGTGCAGGTCAGGTTTCTGCCCGAGGGCAAGACGGTGCAGTTCGAGCATGGCAAGCTGCCCTACGAGGATCATGGCAAGGAAGAGTCGATTCTCGATGTCGCTCTCAACTATGGCATCCCGCTCGATCACGCCTGCGGAGGCAACTGCGCCTGCACGACTTGTCACGTCTGGATCAAGGAGGGCGCCGAAAATCTTTCGCCCATGGATGACGACGAAGCGGATCGACTCGACATGGCGGCTGATTTGCAGTTAAACTCACGTCTCGGCTGCCAGGTGCAGATTACGAAGCCGGGCAAAGTTGTCGTCGAGATCCCAGCCTGGAACCGCAACTACATCTCGGAAGAACATCACTGAGAACCGGGCTTCTTCCGCCATGGGGTTTGGACTAGGACAATCCGACGCCCGACTCCGAGGAGATCTCTCGATGCCTAAATCTCTAAACTGGGAAGATGCTGAAGACATCGGCATACTGCTCTCCGAAGCTCATCCCGAAGTTGATCCGCTCACGATCCGCTTCACCGACCTGCACCGCTACGTGACCGAACTGCCGGATTTTAAGGGCGACCCAAAGACCTCGAACGAAGGCAAACTGGAAGCAATTCAGATGGCATGGCACGAGGAATTCCAGGACCGCACACAAGGCTGAGCGAGATTCTATCTATCCGGCCGTCGCCGCAACTGGCTCTTCGACGCTCGCTTCGCGCAGAAACTTCGCCGCCTCTTCCGGCGGCGTTGGATTGATGTAAAAGCCCGTGCCCCATTCAAATCCAGCGGTTTTGGTCAGCTTCGGCATGAACTCCATGTGCCAGTGATAGTGGTCGTTGGTGGGATCCTGCGCCGGCGAGGTGTGGATCACAAGATTGTAAGGCGGATTGTCCAGCACCCGGTCGGCCTTGCTCAGCAGCGTCTTCAGCGCCTTGGCCAGATTCTCAAACATGTGCGAAGACGAGTTTTCAAACGCCGACTCATGTTGCTTGGGGAGAATCCAGGTCTCAAAGGGAAAGCGCGGCGCATAAGGCGCGATGGTCAGGAAGTTCTCGTTCTCGGCCACTACCCGGCTTCCATTTTCAATCTCCTGCCGGATAATGTCGCAGAATACGCAACGCTCTTTGTATAGGAAATACTGCTTCGCGCCCTCCAGTTCCTGGGTTACGTTGATGGGTAGAATGGGCAGCGCGATCAGTTGCGAGTGGGCATGCTCGAGCGACGCTCCCGCGGCCTCGCCGTGATTTTTAAACAGCAGAATATATTTAAACCGCCGGTCCTTTTTCAGGTCGAGGATGCGGTCGCGAAACGTCCATAGCACGTCTTCAATCCGCTTGGGAGGCAAAGTCGCCAGGCTGGCATTGTGATCGGGCGTTTCAATGATCACTTCGTGGGCCCCGATACCGTTCATGCGGTCGAACATGCCCTCAGCTTGCCGGTTCAAAGTGCCTTCAATCCCCAGCGCGGGAAACTTGTTCGGAACCACCCGCACCGTCCAACCCGGCGTATCGCGCTGCGATAGCGGTCCGCCGTTTGATCCCGGACGGTAGGCCTGGATTTCGGGTGGTGTTTTACTCTCGTTTCCATAGCAAAAGGGACAGAATCCGCCCTTTAGCTTCACATTTTCCCGCGCGAAATCCGTGGGACGCTTCGCACGGTCTGTCGAAATAATCACCCAGCGGCCAACGATCGGATCTTTTCGCAGCTCAGGCACTCACGAAACTCCTTCTACCAGAATCGACGAATCGTTCGCACTGAGCCGACAGGGAGGAATTGCGAAACACTTCAATCTGCGGCTGGTTTGCTGTCGATTGGCCATAGTATACGCTGACCGCGTCGAAGCGCCACTGGCACGAAAGTGGAAACGTCGCAGGTACTCTCGTACCAACGCCGCCGCTTCGTGCCGTTTGTGCCGCTTCCGCGCGCCGAACCCGCAGCATCGGTCTCTCGTAGTTGGTCAAGGAAATCACGACTTACCTGGGTGGTTGGCTCGGATACTTCGGCGACCGCCAAACACCCTCGGTGCTGCTCCGTCTTGAAGCGTGGCTACGTCGCCGACTCCGGTCGGTGGTGTGGAAGCAACGGACGCGTGAAAGCGCACTCCAAGAAAAGTCTTCTCGTGTGATACTGTTCTAGCGCAAAACCTGTCCCCTCGAGATCGGCGGGAGGAAAGCGATGCTAAAATCTGCGCACGCAATCCTCGCTTGCTTGGTTTTGCTTCCGCTTGCCTTAATGGTCCAGTCCGCCAACGACGCCACAAAGACAGCTATTCGCAGCACCATAGACCGATTCATAGACGCGTGGAATCAGCACGACGCCAGTGCCTTCGCCGCTGTCTTTACCGAAGATGCTGACTTCACCAACTGGCGTGGTGTCGGAGCCAGCGGCCGCTCCGAAATCGAGAAGTTTCATGCCCCTCTGTTCGCCACCATCGTCAAGAACAGCCATCTGGAGTACGCCGACATCAAGTTGCGGCTGATTCGTACCGACGTAGCGGCCGTCGATGTTCACTGGAAAATGGCTGGCGCCACCGATCCCCGAGGCAACCTGGGCCCGCCCCGCGAGGGACTGCTGAGCTTCGTCATGGTCAACAGGGGCGGCACCGGACCATGGCAAATCGCCGTGATGCACAACCTGGATCTGACCGCCTTGCCCACATCAAAGTGACGAGGCGACTTATCTGAACCACGGGACTAATGGCTGTCCGCACCAGCCCTGACTTTGACCTTAGGGCCACCCTGCAGGAGCATTGCCCGGGAGTCTCCATTCTGCATTTACTCCCTCACTGATTCGGGCTCCGGAAGACCCTTAGGGGGCTGGGCCGTCTTTAAATGTTTCTTGCCCCGCACCGCCGCGAAAGAGGCTGCCCCAGCTTTGCACAACCAGCAAAGCTGGGGCAGCCTCAGCTAGCCCGCGACCTGATTTCCCACATGAACGACACACTCTTCCAGCACGTCCAGGGCGACATCAGCTTCCTCCTTAGTCACCACCAGCGGCGGGCAGATGCGGACCGTGCTGGGCCCGCAACCCAGGAAGAGCACGCCATGCTCGAAGGCCAGCTCGACGATCTGATCTCGCTCCGCGTTGCCGTGCTCTTTTGTTGTCTTGTCCTTCACGATGTCGACGCCGATCATCAGGCCGCGACCGCGCACATCGCCGACCAGCTTCAGTTTGGCCGGCCAGTGTGCCATACGCTTCATCATGTGCGCGCCCACTTCCGCAGAGCGCTCCAGCAGATGTTCCTTCTCGATCACGTCGAGCGTGGCGAGCGCCGCCGCCACGCAAACCGGATTGCCGCCAAAGGTTGAGGCGTGCGAGCCCGGCACCCAGTCCATGAGTTCAGAGCGGGTCATGGTGATGCCCAGCGGCATGCCCGACGCAATGCCCTTCGCCATGCAAACCATGTCTGGTTCGACGCCGGTGTGCTCGACCGCAAACCATTTGCCGGTGCGGCCGATGCCGCTCTGCACTTCGTCCAGGACAAGCAGAATGCCATGGCGATCGCAGATGCTCCGCAGTTCTTGCATGAAGATGGTGGGGGCGACCACGTATCCGCCCTCGCCCTGCACCGGCTCGACAAAAATCGCAGCGACTTCTTCGGGGGGCAGGGTGGTTTTGAAAAGCTTCTCTTCGATGAAGCGCGCGCAGCCGAGAGCGAACGCTTCCGCATCCTGTTGGCCGGCGGAGCAACCACGATAGACATCGGGGTAGCGCACGTGAGTCACCCCCGGCATAAGCGGCGCAAAGCGCCGCCTCTGCTGGGGTTTCGACGCGGTCAACGACAGCGCGCCCATGGTGCGTCCGTGAAAGGCGCCGAAGAAAGCGATAATATTCTGGCGCTTGGTGTGATAGCGCGCCAGCTTCAGCGCGCATTCGATCGCCTCGGCTCCCGAGTTGCCATAGTAAATCTTGTGTGGTCCCGGCATTGGCGCTATGTTCGAGAGACGCTGCGCCAATTCGACCATATTCTCGTAATAGAAATCAGTGCCTGACATGTGGATCAACTCGCCGGCCTGTTTCTGAATGGCGGCGACCACGTCGGGGTGGCAGTGTCCGGTCGAGACCACGGCAATGCCGGCGGAGAAGTCATAAAACTCGTTGCCGTCGACGTCGGTGACGACGATGCCGCGGCCGCTCTTGGCCACCAGCGGATAGGAGCGCGTATAGGAGGGCGAGATATATTTCTGATCGTCCGCGAGCACACGCTTTGCATTGGGACCGGGCAGGGCGGTCTTGATCCTGGGTCCGGAAACGGCAGGACCGGTCGTCTTCTTCCCGTCAGCCTTCTTCTCATCAGTTGCGGTCAGGGTATTCGTGGTCATGGAATCCTCCCAAAGCAGCCGTTGGTCGTCGGCCGCTAGTTGTCGTGAAGCACTCGGTACACGCGGCTCTGGTTCAAGCCCGCGCAGAACTGAGAGAGTCATGAGGAGGATTTATTAGTCGCTACCGAAGAGGCTGGGGCGCAGACGCGAAGGCAAATTGGCTCGATAGCGCCGGGGACAGACGAGACACCGCAGCCAGCACTCGGGCAAATGCGAATTCGGTTGATCGGGATTGGCAACGTTGCGCAGCATCGGTGGACATCGTCTTCACAGAAATTATACGCGACGGGGCGGCGCGGCGTAACCCCCATGCTGGCTGGGGTTACCCGGCTAGGGTTACCAGAGTGCTTCGCCTTGGATGTGACCAAGATTCTTATATCTGCCCAAACACTCACGGCTGACCGAAGGCGCGCAGGAATCCGGGATAGCGATGGTCGAACGATCAGGTCTTTGCGCCCGGCGGCTTGACTGCCTCGCGCTCTAACCTGGCAACGTAGCAGGGCTCGTGCACAGCGCGTCCTTGTTCATCGACCGTGCAATCTTCCAATGGGCAAGGCTGGCCGCATATCCAGCATTGGGGTAGGGGCGTGGAAGGCGTCATCTTTCGAACCTCCGCGGGGCGACAAGTGTGGCTGAAAAACGTAACACACACTTGAAACCGCTTTCCGTCGGGTAAACTACAAAGCCGCACTTTCCTGAATTCGCCGGGATACCGAATCGCAATGGACCACGTACGGCGTTTGCTTCATTGAAATCCATGACGGCCATCTGCAAAGATTTGCCTATGGTGTTCCGACGCCGTCTCGAAGATAGAATCCGCCAACTGCTGGAAAAGGCCGGGACGGCGGAGAATGGCGAGCTAGAATCAATCCTTTCGGCTCTGCGGTCGGCGCTCCATGAACACACCTGCCGATTGCGGGGATTGGCGTCCCGAAAACTGGTTGCCACCAAAGCGAGCAGAACATGGACGAGCAGAAGAAGCGAAACCTCAGAGTGACGAAATGGCTGGGCGCAGTGCCGGTCATCGGCGTCTGCAGCCTGTGCGGCCGTGAGATCAAGGTACCCCTCACCGCCTTGAACAAGGTCCGGGAAGCACAGCAAAGCCTCGAGCTTCAATTTGACAGACACAAATGCGAGCAGATCGAAGGCCGCGCGTCGCTTTGACATCCGCACAAACTCGGCCTAGCATGTCTCCACTCCTGGGGCGGGAATGAACTGCTTTGCTCGATCAAACCATTTCGCATTACCGGATCATCGAGAAGCTTGGTGGCGGGGGCATGGGAGTAGTCTACAAAGCCGAAGACACGCGCCTGGGCCGTTTTGTGGCGCTCAAGTTTCTGCCGGAAGATTTGGCGCAGGATCGACAAGCGCTGGAACGATTCCGGCGCGAAGCGAAGGCGGCTTCGGCACTCAATCATCCGAACATCTGCACCATTTACGACATTGGCGAGGAGAGCGGGCGGGCGTACCTGGTCATGGAATTTCTCGACGGGGTCACGCTGAAGCACGTCATCGGCTCCCGTCCGATGGATTCGGAAACAATCCTCGATCTGGGGATTGAGATTGCGGATGCTCTGGACGCGGCGCACGTGGAAGGCATTGTGCATCGCGACATCAAACCCGCAAACATTTTCGTGACCAAGCGGGGACACGCCAAGATCCTGGACTTCGGCCTGGCCAAAGTGAAAGCCAGTGCTTCGTCGCCGGCGCACGTCGCCGATGTCACGGCGCCGACCGATGTTGCGGTCGAGGAGCATTTGACCAGTCCCGGTTCAACCCTGGGCACGGTGGCCTACATGTCGCCCGAGCAGGCGAAGGGGAAAGAACTGGATTCGCGCACCGATCTTTTTTCTTTCGGCGTGGTGTTGTACGAGATGGGCACGGGAACGCTGCCGTTCCGGGGAGAAACTTCGGCGCTGATTTTTCAGGCGATTCTGGATCGCGCACCGGTCGCGGCGGTGCGTCTGAATCCCGACCTGCCGGCGAAGCTGGAAGACGTGATCAATAAGGCGATTGAGAAGGACCGCAACCTGCGGTACCAGCACGCGGCCGACATGCGCGCCGACCTGCAGCGCTTGAAGCGCGATACGGGAAGCGGACACTCGGTTGTTCCGACATCCGATCAAGTCCAGGTCGCCGAGGAGGCGACGGAACCGGTGGCGCCGGCCTCTCGGTCCAGCGAACGGATTTCCGCGCAGGTTGCCGCGGGGCAGGCTCCGGCTACGCATGCGTCTGCGCGGCAATCGTCCGCGGTCTCTGTGGCGGCTTCCTCATCGACTTCCGCGCAGCTGAGCAACGCTTTTGCAGGGAGCGACGTAACGCCTGGTCAGCCTCGGAAGCTGTTGAAGATTGCGATTCCGGCCGTTCTCGTAATTGTGGTACTGGTGGCAGCTGGATTGTACTTCCGCTCTCGATCGGGCCGCGCACTCACGCAGCAGGACACTCTTGTGATCGCCGACTTCGCTAACACCACGGGCGATCCGGTATTTGACGGCACTCTGAAGCAGGCCTTGGCAGTGGATTTGGAACAGTCGCCGTTCCTTCGCGTGTTGACCGGAGCGCGAGTGAGACAGACGCTGAAGTTCATGGGGCGGTCGCCTGACGAGCGTCTGAGCACGGATCTGGCTCGTGAGTTGTGTCTGCGCGCGGGCAGCAAGGCAATGCTGGCAGGCTCGGTTGCCAGCCTGGGTAGTCAATATGTGATCACGCTGAATGCCATCAATTGCCAGACCGGAGATTCGCTGGCTCAGGACCAGGCCGAGGCCGCCAGCAAGGAGCAGGTCCTGGGCGCGCTCGGCAGCGCCGCCACTCAATTACGCGGCAAGCTGGGTGAGTCTTTGGCTTCGGTGCAAAAGTTTGATACTCCGATTGAGCAAGTCACAACTTCGTCTCTTGAAGCCCTCAAGGCGTTTTCCATGGGCAACGCGGAGTTTGACCAGGGGCGAGAGCGGGAGTCGTTGCCCTTCTATAAACGGGCGGTGGAGTTGGATCCGAATTTCGCGTGGGCCTACGCGCGCATGGGCGTAGTCTATTCGAACGGCGGCGAACTGGAGAGGGCCAAGGAGAACGTCAGCAAGGCGTACGACCTGCGCGACCGGGTGAGCGAGCGGGAAAAACTCTACATCACGGAGCATTACTACGAGACGGTCACGGGTGAGTCAGACCGGGAGATTGAGACTCTGGAGCTTTACCGGCGCACCTATCCAAGCGATTCGATCCCCTATAACAATTTAGCCGTCGGTTACGCGCTAGTCGGCGATTTTGAGAAGTCGGCCGCAGCAGGGCGAGACTGCCTGCCGGTCGATCCCAACACCAACAACTGCTATAGCGTTCTAAGCTCTGCTTATGCGGGATTGAACCGATTCGACGAGGCGCGGCAAGTCGCGGAGCAGGCAGAGGCACGATTTCCAGCATCCGAAACCATCCACTGGACTGCATACATGATCGCGCTGGCTACGGGGAGGGCGGCGGACGGGCAGCGCGAACTAGACTGGGCAAAGGGCAAAGCGGGGGAATTTCGCTTTATCGGGACCCAAGCGCAAATCGCGGCGCAAGCGGGGAAATTGCGGCTGGCGCGCGAACGCTCGCAGCAGTCAATCGAAATGCGAAAGAACCTGGGAGATGAAGAAGCAGCGCAGGGCGAGTTGGGAAGTCGAGCCATGATTGAAGCCGACTTCGGTGAGTGCGCGGAGGCGCGGCAGGATGCCGCCGTGCTGGCGGCGAAGCCGGGCCGGGCGGCATCAGAGTTGGCGGGGGCTGCATTTGCTACCTGTGGCGACGCAGCGAAGGCCGAGGCCATGGTTAGCTACCTGAACAAGAACTATCCGCTGGAGACCTTCGCGCAGAAGATCGGCCTTCCGCAGATCCGGGCGCGACAAGTTTTGCAGCGCGGTGATTGGGCAAGAGCCATCGATGAGTTGCGTTCCGCCGAGCCTTATGAGTTTGGATGGATCGCCTCCGGCGTCCCCGCATACTTGCGCGGCCTGGCATATCTCAAGAGCAAGCAGGGCGGTCCGGCCGCAGCGGAGTTTCAGAAAATTGTGGATCACAAAGGAACCATGGCGCTTTCGCCTTATCTGCCGCTGGCGAAGCTCGGGTTGGGACGTGCTTCTGCGTTGCAGGGCGATACGGCTAAGGCTCGGCTGGCTTATCAGGATTTTTTTGCAATGTGGAAGGACGCGGATCCGGATGTGTCGATCTTGAAAGAGGCCAAAGAGGAATACGAAAAGCTGAAGTAAGTTGCCCCGCCTGCTTGCCTCTCGTGGTTACCCGAGTGAACTCCCCCGCAAACTTTAGAATCCACTGCGCACTGAAGTCGTCTGATATCTTTTGGTTCCCTGCGAGATTCTTCACGTCATGTCTCCGACACGCCCAAGCCGGTTCGCGGTCATCCTCGCCTTTGGGCTGGTGTATTTGTTTTGGGGCTCGACCTATCTAGCCATCGATATTGCGGTGCAGAGCATAGCTCCGGCGCTCATGTGCGGTGTGCGGTTTTCGATTGCCGGAGTGGTGATGCTGGCGGTGTGCGCGGCGACGGGACGCAGGATCTGGTATTCGGCGAAGCAGATTGCGCTGTCGTCAGTGGTGGGAATTCTGCTGCTCATGGGAGGTAACCTGACGCTGTCATGGGCCGAGCTCACGGTTCCGTCGGGACTGGCGGCGCTGATCATCGCCATCACGCCGTTGTGGTTTCTGGTGCTGGACTCGTTGCTTCTGGGCCACCACCACATTTCATGGCGAGGCAAGGCCGGGCTGGGGCTGGGGATGGCGGGGCTGGTCGTATTATTCTGGCCGGAGTTGCACTCGACTTCGGCTCTGGGGCGCCGCGAGTTGTGGTCATCACTGAGTCTGATCGGCGGATCGTTTTCCTGGGCGCTGGGATCGGTGCTGTCGAAGCGGTGGCAGTCGGGAATGGACGTGTTCAGCGGGACGGGGTGGCAGGTGACGGCGGCGGGCGCGGCAAACCTCGCGTTCGCACTCGCGGCGGGAGATTTTGCGCGGGTTCAATGGACGCCGCGCGGCATTGGTGCGGTGCTCTATTTGGTGGTATGCGGGTCGTGGATTGGCTACACCGCCTACATCTGGTTGCTGGAGCATGTGCCGACCTCCAAGGTGTCGACCTATGCGTATGTGAATCCGGTGGTCGCGGTATTTCTGGGGTGGTTGGTTCTGCACGAAAGAGTGGATCGCTTCATCGTGACGGGCAGCGTGATTGTCGTGCTATCAGTGATTCTGGTTACGAGCGCGAAGGTGAGGGGAGCGACCGTGGTTGAGGAATTGCCGGCCGTAGAGGCGGGCTAGAAATTCGCTGGTTAAAGTCATCATGCAACACCGGAATGGCCGGTGCCTCGTTTTCGTTTTGCACATCGTCGGTACTTGTCACGCACTGTGGTCCATTTCGAAACTGATGATGTGGGGTTTCGAAGCGGCGCCGGCGGGCGTGGGTAGAATGCGCACCAGCATCGGAATGAGGGCGAGTAAGAGGGCGACTCGAGTGCGGAGTGCGCTGAAGATATCGGGTTTTCGCCTGCCGGGCAGCCCGAGGGCGGCCCCCCCCGGCTCGTCGAAGGGCCGGCTGTGCCCCACTCTTCCTCTAATCGATTCACCAAGAGCATGGGCTGAGGCTAAGCATGGACTGGCTCGCGAGCAAGGTTAGAAGTCAAAAATCGAGCAGATAGATTCCGAAGTGGGAACAATGCGAACCTACACCGACTACGAGCGGAAGCTCTGGGCAGTATCGTTCGCGGCACCGTTCCGCTTGGTCGGGCATCGCCGGTTTGAGATTGCGCTAAAATTGAGGAAGTATTCGGCGAATGAATTTTCCTCCTGATTCTCGTTCGGATGTGAAGGGCGAGACCGGGGCAGCTCTGCCAGGAGAACCGGAGTCTGATCTAGACATGGAGCGCCTATACCCGCTGCGCCATGCAGCGCGAATTCTGGTGGTGGACGACCATCCCGGGATTGCGGGACTGATGAGCCAGTTGCTGACTGCGCGCGGCTACGACGTGGTTACGGCGGCCAGTGCGGAACAAGCCGAGGCCGAGGTGCGGCGGCGGTTACCTGATCTGATTCTGTCCGATGTGAAGATGCCCGGCAAATCAGGCTACGAAATGTGCCGGGAGCTCAAAGGAGACCCAGCCACGCGCCTGATTCCATTCGTGCTGATTACGGGGTTGAGCGACAGCTCCGACAAAGTGCGCGGCATTGAAGCGGGCGCGGACGACTTCCTCAACAAGCCGGTGCTGGCGGAGGAATTGACGGCGCGGGTGAAATCTCTGCTGCGGGTGAAAGAGTACACCGACGAACTGGAGACGGTCGATTCCGTGCTGTGCACGCTGGGTCTGATCGTTGAAAGCCGCGATCCTTATACCGAAGGGCATTGCGAGCGCTTGGCGTCTTACGGGGTGGATCTGGGGCGGCATTTGGGACTGGACGAAGATTCGATCGTGGCCATACGGCGCGGCGGTTACCTGCATGACCTGGGCAAGATCGCGGTGCCGGACGAGATTCTGAACAAGGGCAGCGATCTCTCAGCAGAGGAGTGGGAGATCATGAAGCGGCATCCGGTGACCGGGGAAAACATTTGCCGGCCTCTGAAGTCGCTTCGGCTGGTGCTGCCCATCATTCGGCATCATCACGAGCACGTGGATGGGTCGGGCTATCCCGACGGATTGAAGGCGGGCGACATCCCGCTGCTGCCGCTGGTTTTGCAAGTGGTGGATGTGTACGACGCACTGCGGACGGCGCGGCCCTACAAACCGGCGCTAGGGCATGAGCAGTCCTCGCAAACCATGCGGGAGAAGGCGCGCCAGGGCTTGTTGAGCAACGAACTGGTAAACGAGTTTTTCAGCATGCTCCTGCAACAGCGCAAGGTGGCGTGATGGCGATGGCTACCTGCAGTTTCTTCTTCTTCGGGCTTCCTAACGGCCTTCTCGCGACATACAATAACGCAACCATTCCTGCGGCAACAGGTTTCGGCCAAGACATCTTAAATAGCTTTCCGGCGCAACGAGCCTTTGCCGGGGCGTATTTCAGATTTACGAGATGATTTCGAAGGCTCGATGATTGGGAACCATGACCTACAGCATCGTCATTCCGGCTTACAACGAAGGAACGCGCCTGGGACGGACCCTGGAAAGGGTGCTGGCATACGTGCAACAGCAGCGATGGGATGCGGAAGTGATTGTGGTGAACGATGGCTCGCGCGACGACACGGCGGGAATTGTGACTCGATTCGCGGAAAAGAACCCAATGGTGCGATTGGTGGAGAACCCCGGGAACCGGGGCAAGGGTTACAGTGTGCGCCGGGGCATGCTGGCGGCGCGCGGCGAGGTGGTGGTGTTCAGTGATGCGGATCTATCGTCGCCCATCGAAGAGATGCCGAAGTTATTGGCTGCGCTTCACAACGGCGCCGACATTGCCATCGGTTCGCGCTGGTTGCGCGCGGAATTGCAGACGCAGCGGCAGTCGGTGCTCCGGCAAATTTTTGGACGCGTCTTCAATGTGCTACTGCGGTTGATTCTGGGCCTGAGGTTTGCAGACACGCAATGCGGATTCAAGGCTTTCACTCGCCACGCCGCGCAAACCATTCTGCCGCTGCAGCGCATCGAGCGCTGGGGCTTCGATCCGGAAATTCTTTTCCTGGCCCGCAAGTTTGGTTTCCGGGTGCAGGAAGTTCCCGTGCATTGGGGGCATAGCGGAGAAACTAGAATTCATCCGGTGCGGGATGGCGCGCGCATGTTTCAGGAGATGTTGAACATCCGCTGGTATGACCTGACGGGGAAGTACGACGGAGGTTCCGGGGTGGGTTCGCAGCCAGTGAAGACCCTGCCTGGCAAGCCCGCGCCGAGAATCTGAGATTACCTTCGCCTGCAACAAATCCTCGCCTGCCACAAAATCTACGTCAGGCCGATTGTTGTTTCGGTTCCGCAGCCGAGGCCTTCACTGCTTCCACAACCCGTTGGCCCATTTCTGCCGTCGAGAGAGGAGTCGATGCAGCCTGAATCAGGTCCGTGGTTCGACAACCTTGTCCCAGCACGGCATTGACGGCTTTCTCTACGCCCGCCGCTTCGCTCTCCAGTTGAAAAGAGTGGCGCAGCATCAGGGCAACGGAAAGGATTGCGCCCAAAGGATTCGCGATTCCCTTGCCGGCAATGTCCGGGGCTGAACCGTGTACAGGTTCATACAATCCCACGGGGCCGCCGATGCTGGCTGAGGCCAACAGGCCGAGGGATCCCACCACGCCGCCGGCTTGATCGGAAAGAATGTCGCCAAACATATTTTCCGTGAGCACTACGTCGAAGTCCTTCGGCCGCTGCACCAGTGACATGGCAGCCGAATCCACATACATGTGGGATAGGTGCACATCAGGAAAATCTTTCGCGCAGTGGATGACGACCTCGCGCCACAGTCGTGAACACTCGAGAACATTGGCTTTGTCGACGGAGAGAACTTTTTTTCGCCGCTTGGCGGCCAGCTCAAAGGCGGTGCGAGCGATGCGCTCGATGGCTGGCTCAGCATAGGTCATCGTGTTGAGAGCGACGCGAGAGCCGGGCGCGCCCTGGATGGAGCGCGGCTCGCCGAAGTAAAGCCCTCCCAGAAGCTCGCGCACGATCATGATGTCGGTGCCGCGAACCAGATCGGCGCGCAGCGGAGAACAATCTTCAAGTGGGGGAAAAGCGACAGCCGGGCGCAAGTTGGCGTAGGCGCCCAATTCGCGGCGCAGGCGCAGCAATCCGGCTTCGGGACGAAGGTGATTGGGGTAGTGATCGAAAGCCGGAGTTCCGACAGCGCCCAGCAGAACTGCGGACGAAGAAAGGCAAGCCTGAATCGTGTCACGGGGAAGGGGATCATTCGCCGCGGCCAGCGCGGCTCCGCCGATGGTTTTGTGCTGAAAGCGAATCTGATGCCCGAAGGCATCGGCAACCGCCTGGAGGACCAGGACTGCCTGCCCGGTAACTTCCGGGCCGATTCCGTCTCCGGGGAGGATGGTTAGGTTGAGAAGCATGCGGGAATCAGTCTAACGGAAAGTGGAACACGGCGCGGGCCTCGGGTGCGGGACAACCAAGGCTCCGTTTTCGCGTTGTCAATCTTGCCTAAACGCCCCAGAGATAATCTTCCTGATCGTGGTGTGGGTCGGCGGGAGCGGGCAGCGGCAAAGCGAAAGCGTTCGTGGTCTGTGCCGGCGGAAATGGCCGCGGTTCCTCGCGGGGCGAGGCAGCGTTTGCCGTTGCGGCGGCGGAAATGGGCTCAAACAGCGGCGTGGCTGATGCCGCCGGTTTGTGAGTTTCGCGGATCAACTCCAGCAGGTGGTGATCTTCGACATGCTTGATTTTGTCGGCAAGGCGGACGAAGCGGCGATAGATGTCGTCGAGAGCGCGCCGGTCGAATTGATAGCCAAGTTGCTCGCAGCGAATGGCCAGGGCGTGACGGCCGGAGTGTTTGCCGAGCACCAGCCGCGAGTCGGGCACGCCGACGGATTGCGGCGTCATAATTTCGTAAGTCAGCGGATTCTTGAGCACGCCATCCTGATGGATTCCGGCTTCGTGAGCAAAGGCGTTGCGGCCGGTGACGGCCTTGTTGGGCTGCACCGGTACGCCGGTGATTTCGCTCAGCATCTGGCTGGCCCGGAAAAGATGCTCGCCGGCAATGCCCGTTTCGTAAGGATAGCGGTCGCGCCGCACCCGCATGGCCATGACAATCTCTTCCAGCGCGGCATTACCGGCGCGTTCGCCAATGCCGTTGATGGTGCACTCGACCTGCCGGGCGCCGGCGGCAATCGCGGCCATGGTGTTGGCCACAGCCATGCCGAGATCGTTGTGGCAATGGGCGGAGAGGGTGACTTTCTCGACTCCCTTCACCTGGCGGCGGATGGTTGCGATCAGGTCGCCGAATTCCGAAGGGATGGTAAAGCCCACAGTATCCGGAATGTTAAGCGTGGTGGCTCCAGCAGCGACCACAGCTTCGAGCACGCGACAGAGAAAATCGGGATCGGTACGTGTGGCATCTTCGGGCGAGAATTCGACATCCGCGCAAACAGACTTGGCGAAGGCGACAGCCTCGCGGGCCTGCGCCAGGCACTGATCGCGGGTGATGCGCAGCTTGTATTGCAGATGGATGTCAGAGGTAGCCAGGAAGACGTGAATGCGGGGCCGAGCGGCATCCTGCAACGCCTCCCAGGCGCGCTCGATATCGGGGCGGCAAGCCCGGGCTAATCCCGCGATAATGGGGCGTCGGAGGACTGCGGCGATCGCCTTCACTGCCTCGAAGTCGCCCTCCGATGCGATCGGAAAGCCGGCTTCGATCACATCCACTCCCAGGCGGTCGAGCTGGTGGGCCAGACGCAGCTTCTCCTGATGGTTCATGCTGCAGCCGGGGGACTGTTCCCCGTCCCGCAAGGTGGTATCGAAAACCGTGATGCGTACCTGATCCGTGGACATGCGTCTACCCTATCGAATCCTAGAGAAAATAAGCCCTTGCCGTGCCTGATCCATGGTACGGGGAAAGCTTACTGAAGCAATACTTATAATTATTCAGTGATAATAAGCGTTGCTTCTATGATAAGTTGGGCTAATGTATCTGTAAGCTTCAATTAAGGACGGCAGGATGGAACTTTCACAGCTGGAGGTTTTTCTGAGCGTGGCGCGGGAAGGCCGATTCTCCCGTGCGGCGGAAAAGCTTTATCGCACCCAGTCGGCGGTAAGCCAGACCATCCGCAAACTCGAGGATGAACTTGGCGAGAGCCTGTTCGATCGCTCATCGCGGGAAGGGGTTCTCACCGACGCCGGGCAGGTGCTGTATGAATACGCGGAGAAGCTGCTGAACCTGCGCAGCGACGCCCACGAATCGCTGGCCGAACTGCGGGAGCTTCAGAAGGGCAAGTTGGTGATCGCGGCCAACGAATTCACGGCGCTTTACCTGCTGCCGGTGCTGGCGGAGTTTCTTCGCCTGCATCCTATGATCAAGATTACAGTGCAGCGCGCACTGGGCAGCCGCATTCCCGACCATGTGTTGCAGCACAGCGCGGAATTGGGAGTGCTCTCCTACAAGCCCGAGGAGGCGAAGCTCCATTCGGTGGTGGTATATCTTGACGAGTTGGTGCTGGTGGTGCCTCCGAAGCATCCGCTGGCCACGGCGCGGGAGGTGAGCATCCGGCAGTTGGGGGCGGAGTCGTTTGTAGCGCACATTGTTTCTTCGCCCTACCGCGAGAAGGTTCTGCAGACATTCCAGCGGCACAAGACGCCCTTGCACATGGGTCTGGAACTGCCCACGTTGCAGGCGATCAAGCAATTCGTTGCCCTGGGAAATGGTGTGGCCTTCATGCCCGAGATCAGCGTGGAGGCGGAGTTGGCTCGCGGAGAGCTGGTGCGCATTCCGGTGCGGGAGTTGCGGGTTCAGCGCAAACTGCGCCTGATTTACCGCAAGGATGCGGGCCTGTCGCACGCGGCCCGGGCATTCCTTAAGGTGGCCGAGGTCGTGGCAGTCGAGCGCGGCGGGCGCTATCGTTTTCAGCGCGAGAGTTGAAACAGGGGAGGTGCAATCCAGTTACGTCTCCCCTGTTGGAGGCGTGGTGGTTATCTTAAGCCATGTGGGTCAGGTTTCGTTCTTCAATTTTTCGCGCTTCAGCGGTCGGCGCAGAGTTGCTCTGACTCGAAGGCCGGGGACTGGAAGGACGCGAACGCTTCCTCCAGGCTGGCGTGGATTTCGAGCACCGAGTCGAGGTGGGTGAGATCGAGCAATTCGCGAACCAGCGGACTGGGGCTGGCGCACTTCATCTCCGCATTTCTGTTTTGCGCCCAGCTTTGCAGCAAGACAAGTTCGCCCATGCCTGCGCCATCGATGAAGGTGACGCCGCTGAGATCGAGCAGCACTTTGCCACGATTCTCAATCACTTCGCCCACCAGGTGGGAAAGAGCCGCTGCCTCCTCACGGTAAACGATGCAGCCCTGGCAGTGAACGATCAATACATCTTCACGATTGCGAGTTACAAAACTTAGCTTCAACGTCGACTCCTTATGTATTCTTGCAAGATCCATTGGATTGTAGGGGCACGACCAGGATTGCCAGGTCGTCATGGTGGATTTCATCCTAATAGATAGACGCGATTGGTATGCTTTCGGAATCATGAAAATACGGTAATTTTCACGTTGGGTGTGCCAAAGCGGTACCTCGCAGAATTTTCAGGCGCGGGCATCTTAGGCGTCTATTACAGTGCATCTAACGAATTTCACGCATTCAGGTAAAATTTGCTGCTGGCATGATTGCCAGGGAGGAACCATTTTCGTGTCGAAAACCGCAGCCGTGATTCTGGGCTTTCTAAGTTTGATGCTGTTTGCAACCACATCGCGAGCCCAGTTGATCCCGAGTGGAAATGTCTACGTGGGAGTCTCCGAGTCGGACTCCGTCGACGTGGTGAACCGCTACACGTTTCGTGGCTGGAACGCATCGGCCGAGGCGCTTCCGTTCCCGCGATACGCATTTCTAGGGGTGGTGCTCGACGGGAGTGGCTTTTACCGGAAAGGTATTCAGCAATACGACATGCTTCTGGGTCCCCGTATCGCCCATACTTACGGCAAATGGCGTCCGTTTCTACAAGTCATGGGAGGAATACAGAGAAATACGTCGGACGGCGTAACCCACTATCCGATTGCAGAAGACATCGGCGGAGGCGTTGATCGTAGATTTCATCTTCTTTTCCTGAAAAGTTTTTCCTGGCGGTTGCAGTTTGACTATGTTCATACTCGCCTGCTCAGCGCCAATCAGAATGAATACCGGGGATCGGCTGGCTTGGTGTGGCACTTCTGAGCGCCAATCTCGCCAGAAAATCTGTGATCGACCCAATTGGATGATCGAACCTGATATTGGAAAAACCTCGCGGCCGCGAAGAAAAATCGACAAGCGATCCGTTTGCGAAGAAGCACAGTCAGCGGGGTCGCGAGTCGGGCTCGGTCTGCCAGTATCTGTGGTCGCGCAGGAAGAACTTTTCGTTCCAGTAATTCACGGCAGTCCGAAGGAACAGCCAGCCCACGCGCAGATGTCCCATTTTCTGTAAGCGGCGATTGGTCGTATAGACGCCACCGCGAACGATGCCGAAACGGCTGCGCGCCACTTGCTGACTGAGCAGATAATCCTCGGCGAATGCGACTTGCTCATGAAATCCGCCGAGTTCGTGAAACTTTTTCGTCTCGAACAGCATGAACATTCCGGTCGCAAAAGGATGGTGGAGACGCGACAGGTATTGAAAGAGGTCGTTGCCCACATAGAACAGTTTGTCGATCCCATTGCCGTCTCGGCACAGGATGTTAGTGGTGACGCAATGAAGCTGTTTGCGCTGGGCCAGTTCGACAGCACGGCGAACTACAGAGGGATGCGCCAGTTCAATATCGGCGTCCAGAAACAGCACGTAATCGCTTTCGGCTTGGGCGGCACCGAGGTTGCGGCCAACCGAGGGCATTCCGCCGCGGATCACGCTCACCTTCAGGCGGTCGCTGAAGCCGAGGACAATGCCGGCGGTGCCGTCGGTTGAGTTCGCGTCAGCGACCAACACTCTCGTACTCGGCATCTTCGAGTAGTCCTGATTCATCAGCGAAGTCAGAAGACGAGGAATCAGCTTCGCCTCGTTCTTGGCCGGAATCACGATCGTCAGCTCGCTCGGTGTACTCATGGATGCGAACCCCCTGTTCGTCAACGGTGAGATAAGTCAGGCGGGAATCGACCCACCCGCCTGAATTGAAATAATCGATGCCGGCCTGCTCGACGTGCACGGCCTGGTGCGTGTGACCGCAGAAGATGCGGTTGGCATCGTGCTGCCGGGCATATTGCAAGGCACCAGCCGAAACTTTCGAAGACATGCGAAGCCAGCGCGTGTTCAGCCGGTCAATCAGCCGTGCGATCGGCTTGCTCTTGAAGTCAAGCTTCTGAAGTTGAAGATAGAGAGACGTTCCCAGAGTGTTCAGTCTGAGGTTGTTGACCTGGAAGCCATCGAACTGATGACCATGAATCGCGATGTGCCGCAGGCCGTTATGCAGCCAGGTGTAATGCTGGTAGACACGCACGCCCACCAAGTGCGACATGATATTGGTGAGCCCGTGGTCGTGATTGCCTTCCACCCAAACCACCTCAACCCCTCGCTTCGGATTCGATAGCTTCCGGATATGGCTGAGAAACTTCCAGTGGTCTTTGGTCAGGCGAGCGAAGTTGAGGTCAGCGAAAATGTCACCGAGGAGGATCAGCCGTTGAAAACGGTTTTCCTTCAGCACGCGAGTGGCTTCGCGGGCACGACTCGTCTCTGCACCGAGATGCAGGTCGGAAAGGATCAGCGTGTTGTACACGGGCAGATCCATACTTCATTTGTAGCAAGGGAATGTTACGGTGTGATGAAACGTGCAGCAATATTAGTGCAGTAGTAACCCAAACGGTAACTTCATGGCAGAGAGCGTGTTAGCGGAAGATAGAGCAAATATTTCAACAGCGTGAACGGCGAAAAAGCAAATCGCGCCCCGAACTTCTCTGGCGCCTACTTTGAAGTAGGCGGCACATATTCCTTAGGCACAGCAGAACCTTCGCCAAAGAAAAACTGGTCCATTTGTTTCACAATGACTTCCTGATCCTCGCGGCGAGCGGGATTCAAGCGATATTCGTTGAGCAACATCTTGCAATGCTCCACCCACATCCGCCACGCTTGCTCGGAAACATTGTCGTAAACCTTGCGGCCCAGATCATTATCGAATGGGGGTTCATCCAACCCGGGCAGCTCCTTCTTCAGTTTCACGCAGAAGACCGTATGCGCCATAAAATTCCTTAAAGGGAAGATCGTGAGGAAATGATTATACGGGATGGCGCGGGAGCAAGGGGGCTTCGGAGTCGCACCTTGACAGCCTTGTCCGCCGAGATCGGTGGACCCAGCTGCACCCGGCTTCAGGGTTTTGCAGTCGCTCGAACATAATCCGCCAGGATGGTCCCCAACTCCTCCGCGGTGATCGGAGATTCTTGCTTCGGAGCAGTCGAGGCTCCCGTCAGTTTTCCCTTGATGCCCACGTAAACTGCGTTATAGGGTTCGTCGCCGAGGTTCTCGACTTCGTGTCTGAAGGGCGGAAACCATCGAGCCTCACCCGACTTTGAGTAGACTTCCGTGATTTTGCCATTCTGGTCGGTGAACCGGAGATGCCCTCCGGTGACGATGACCACAACGCCACCAGGGTGATCATGCATTTCGGATCTCTCGTGCGGGCCATAATGAACGCTGACAACTTGCACCCGATCATTTTCGAACAGAAGCTTGTAATGCCTGGGCTCCACTTTTGTGGGGTCCTGTGCGACGGCGCAATTCACCGCGAGACATAAAATCACAGTGGCGCAGAAGAGTCTGCACAACATCATCGGCCTCCTGCCCTAAGTGGAACGGCTGCGTCTGGACTGTGGCAACGCTACTCTCGCCGCACAAACCCTGTCAACGATTCGACGCCCGAACTGCCCCAAATTGGTTAATCTGACATTTTCTCCGGACACCACTCGCGGGAGAGCAACCGCGCAAGAGCGGCTGCGCTGCCGCTCTGCCGCTCTCAATCGCCACGAGCGCGTATCGCACGCTATTTCTTTTCCGGGTCCTTTTCCGGATTCTTTTCCTGGTCCTTGCCTTTATCTTTATCTTTATCCGCGTTCTGATCTTTATTTTTGTCTTCGATTGAGAGCAGTTCTATTTCAAAGATGAGGGTTGAGTCGGGGCCAATATCGGCGCCCGCGCCCCGCTGGCCATAAGCCAAATCCGGAGGAATGAAGAGTTGCCACTTCGAGCCGACGGGCATAAGTTGTAGCGCCTCTGTCCAGCCCTTAATGACTCCACTCACCGGAAACGTCGCGGGCTGGCCGCGCTTGTAGGAGCTGTCAAATTCGGTGCCGCTGATCAGCGTGCCGCGGTAGTTGCAGACTACGGAGTCGCTGGCGGTGGGCTTCGGCCCCGTGCCCTCGGTCAGAAT
>Ga0302326_10006498_pt1 | contig 26221 bp, 24 predicted proteins | sample Palsa_T0_3_FD_202264 | JGI IMG/M metagenome (GOLD analysis project Ga0302326, IMG submission 202264) | Peat permafrost microbial communities from Stordalen Mire near Abisko, Sweden - Palsa_T0_3 | ecosystem: Environmental > Terrestrial > Soil > Palsa > Peat permafrost | place: Sweden: Abisko... | reverse complement strand
GCGGTCGAGAACGCCATTCCTTTCGGGCACCGGTGCATGATCGTTTCCGAGGACGCGATTGACCGCCGACAGGAGGGTTTCCTCATCAACGGGTTTAGACAGATAAGCGTCGCATCCGCTTGCTATGCATTTGTCGCGATCTTCCGCCATAGCGTACGCGGTCAGCGCGATGATCGGTATCTTGATGCCCCGGCGGCGCAGCTCGACTGCGGCGGTGTAGCCGTCCATTACGGGCATCTGCATATCCATCAGGATCAGATCGAATGGTTGCGTGGTCGCCAGTTCGACGGCCATCTGGCCGTTGGCCACGCTAACGACCGAAGCGCCCGCGCTGCTGAGCTGCATGCGCAGTAACCGCTGATTGTCCGCTCCGTCCTCGACAAGCAGGATGCGTCCCCGAAGGTAGATTTCATTCTTGACGCTGTGATCCAACTTTGCGGGCAAAGTCTCTTCCGTCAAACCGCGCAGAGTTGCCACACCTGCCGAGGGGCCGCCATCGATCCGCATGGTGAAGGTGCTGCCCATGCGCGGTTGGGATGTCGCCGAGACGTCGCCGCCCAGGAGCTTCGCTAATTGCCGGCTGATCGTCAGCCCTAATCCCGTTCCACCGAACTTGCCGGCAATCGACACGTCGCCCTGGCTAAAGGGGCGAAACAGCCGGCCGAGTTGTTCCTGCGTCATGCCGATCCCGTTATCGATCACGTCCACCCTCAGAAGAATGTTGGGGCTTCCCGCTCCTTCGTCCACGATGCGCAGATCGATCTTTCCGGATTCGGTGAACTTCATGGCATTGCCAATCAGATTGAGTAGAATCTGCCTCAGCCGCACCGGATCGCTGTGGATCAGGCGCGGGATTGGACCGTCGAAGCGGACGTCAAAGCCGAGCCCTTTCTCGGCCGCGCGCGGCCGCGCCAGCGAGACAATCTCGAATAGCAGCGTGGGCAGGTCGAACGAAATGCGCTCCACCTTCATTTGCCCAACCTCCACCTTGGAGAGATCAAGAATGTCGTTGATTAGCTCCAACAAGTGCTGAGCGTTCTGGCGAATAATCCGGGCGCAGCCAATTTGCTCGCACTCTTCCGCGCTTTTTTGGAGCAGCATCTCGGCAAATCCTAAAATGGCGCTCATGGGCGTGCGGATCTCATGACTCACGTTCGCCAGAAACTCGCTTTTGGCGCGGCTGGCGGCTTCGGCGGCCTCTAGAGTTTTGGCCAAATCCCGGACGGCATTTTTACGTTCGGCAACGTCGCGGATGTTGCATTGAATCATATTCCGTTTGCCTTCCAGGTATACGGTAGCGGCGAGCTCGACTGGGATGTGCCGGCCGTCCGGGCGGCGCAGCGGCAAATCGTCCCAACGCATCGAGCCTCGCCTTTCAAGACTCTCCAGGGCACCCTTGGCGCTTTCGGCATCTTTGAAGAGACCGATCTCCCACAGCTCTTTTCCCAGTAGGCGTTCCCTGGTAGCGCAAAGGGCACGTTCGTGCCGCGAAACAATGTCAGGAATTCGCGCGGCCTCGACGTGCCCGTCTTGCGCGTGTTCCTTAGAATCGCCGAGCAAATCGGCCATGCAGGGATTCACGTCGAGGATCTTCGCCGTGGCAGCATCGAGGATCAGTATGCCCTCGCCGGCGGCTTCAAACAAGCGCCGGTAGCGGAGCTCGGAGGATGCCAATTCCTGCTCCACCTTGCGCCGCTGGGCGATTTCGTGGAAAATCAACACCACGCCGGTGATGCGTCCAGCGGTGTCCAGTATGGGAGCTGCGCTGTTGTCAATCGGCCAATGGCTGCCATCGCGGGCGACCAGGATGGCGTGGTCGGACAGACTGACGGGCTCGCCTGCCAGGATGGCTTTCTCCACCGGACTCTCGAGCTTAATGGATTGCTCGTTCACAAGCTGGACGATGTCCGGCAGAAGCCGATGTAGGGCATATTTCTTGCGCCAGCCAGTGAGCCGTTCGGCGGCGGGGTTCATGAACGTAATGCGGCTTTCGAGGTCGGTAGCGATGACGGCGTCGGCGATACTGGCCAGGGTTGTGCGAAAACGGGCGAGCGACTCGCCGGTTTCCTCTTCGATGCGCTTTTGCGCTGTGGCATCCTCAATGGAGACAAGGATCATGCCATTTTGTGCGGCTTCGAGCGGTGGGAGTCGGCGGCCGCCGACCAGGATTGTCCTATCGCCCAAGCCCGGAAAATGCTGTTCCATTTCGAAATCGGCGAGTTCGCCCTCGTTCTCCGGCAGTTCGTTCAACATAGTGAGGAGCGTTGGGATGTTCCACTGGCCCTTGCCGATGGCGGCGAGTCTTTTCCCGATGACCTCATCGGGCGTGGTCTGGAAGGCGGTGTAGAAAGACTCGCTCGCACTCTTTACGCAGAGGCGGGTATCGAGCACCAAGAGTTGCTTTGGAAAGACTTGGCTGACGCCATTGGGGAGGTACTTAGGTTCTGAGGTGGGCATGATTTCCCTTGGAATTAGTTCAAGCAGGTGGCATAATTCTGCGAAAGAAGCGCCCTCGTGCCAGACGGAGGCAAGGTCTTACTCCCCGCTGAGAGGGCGTCGTAAGGTCGCGGGAGGGTTTGTTCAGACGCCTCACTCTCTCCTCTAATCGTCTGTTTCTGAAATTGGTTTATATCTTTGTTAATTCATGTTCCCTAACAAGTGCTAGCATCGGATGGTATGGAGTTGGCCTTACAGATCCAAGTCGTGGAGTTGCCGGCTATTTCTTGCCACTTCGGACGAACTGAGCGGCGTCGTCGCGCAGGGCCGCACTGTCGCAGAGGCCCTCGATATCGCGAGGGATGTCGCCAGGAAAATCATTGAAGCCAGGCGTGATCGTGGCAGCGGTCTCAATTTGCCTAACACTGCAGAGCGTCGCGATTACACGATTGTCGTTGCTGCGTGAGCCAGTCGCCAGAATGGGCCGTCTCGCCGGATTCCGATACAGGGACATCGTTCGGAGGCTGAAGGCGCGGGGCTTTGAATTCGACCGGCAAGCTGCCGGCAGTCACGAGATCTGGTTCAATACTCAGACGAATCGCTACACGACGGTACCGAATCATCCTGGCGACATGCCTGAGGGTGCACTTCGCGCGATTCTGAAGCAGGCGGCAATCGATCCGCAGGATTTCCTTGAGACTTGATGTTTGCCATTGGGCCGCGCATAGCGCCGCCCCACCGCTCATTAAAGGAATTCGGTTGATATACTGCGGGTTCATTCAACAAAGGGACAGCTATGAGAAGAAAAGTAACGGTGGTGGGCGCGGGTAATGTGGGTGCGAACACGGCGCAGAAAATAGCAGCCAAAGAGCTGGCGGATGTGGTGTTGGTTGACGTTGTTGAGGGGGTGCCGCAAGGCAAGGGGCTTGACATGCTCGAATCGGCCCCGGTGGAGGGATATGACGTTCGCATCGCGGGAACGAACGGTTATGAAGAGACTGCGAACTCCGACATTGTGGTGATTACGGCGGGCTTTCCGCGCAAGCCAGGCATGAGCCGGGACGATTTGCTGCTTGCCAATTATGAAGTCGTGAAAAGCGCCACCGAGCAGGCGGTGAAGCAATCGCCCAACGCGATTTTGATCCTGGTGACCAACCCGTTGGACGCGATGTGCTGGACGGCTCTGAAGGTTTCCGGATTCAAGCGCGAGCGGGTGATTGGCATGGCCGGTGTGCTGGACACGGCACGCTTTCGGACATTTATTGCCGAAGAACTGAACGTCTCGTTCGAAAATGTGACGGCGATGGTGCTGGGCGGACATGGTGACACGATGGTGCCGCTGGTGCGCTTTACGAACGTGAGCGGCATCCCGCTTTCCGAGTTGACGGATCAGGCCACCATTGACCGCTTGGTGCAGCGCACGCGCGACGGTGGGGCCGAGATTGTCAAGTATCTGAAGACGGGGAGCGCGTACTATGCACCCGCGGCGTCCACGGTAGAAATGGTTGAATCGATTCTGAAAGATAAAAAGAAAGTTTTGCCCTGCGCTGTGAGCCTCGAAGGCGAGTACGGGATTCATGGGCTGTTTGTGGGCGTGCCGGTGAAGCTAGGCAAAGAGGGCGTTGAGAAAATTTACGAGATCAAGTTGGATGAAAGCGAAAAGGCGGCGCTGAAAAAGAGCGCGGACGCCGTGCAAGAGCTGGTGAACGTGTTGCAGCAGAAAACGCAGGCTGACACGTAGGGCAGGATGGCATCCTGCGCGTCGATTGTCAATCGGCGCTCACAACCTGGAAAGCTTTCCATCCACTGGTGACCCTCATGCCGCCCTCGCCTTTTCTCCAGCTACGCTTCTTGTGGGCGGAACGGTCGATTCGCCTCGCCGCCTCTTCCGCGGCCCCGAACTCAACAAACACCTCCAGCACGGCTTCGATTTCGATAACACTGTCCTCCGCATCGGCATGAAAATCCTCCTTCACGCTGTTCAGGATCGTGGCTGAGTTGGGCGAAAGGCCCATTCCTGAGCGGTAGGACTCTTTGCGGTTCTTTATAGGGAGCCAAGAATCCTCTCAAAAGCCATCACATTTTGCGGTAAAAAACCTCATCCTAACCTACCAACGTCCGGACTGAGCGCCATCGCCTCATCATCGCTTTTTGCGGCGCTACGTAGCTCAGGCGGCAGCCCCATTTTTTGAGTCACAAGGAGCCGAAAAAAGTTTTTTTCATTCCTTTCAATCACTTACCCCTTTTTTTTTCAAGAGCCTGAACGGCGCGAATTCAAACTCGAACTGGAATAAGTTCTCCGTCCGGGACCCTGGACTGCGATCGAACTTCTAGAGACAAAAAGGATTTGATTGTGGAAAAACTGATTACCATCACCGCCTCGGGCGCTCGAGTGCAAAGGACATCAAGCGTCGGAGCGTTCAATAATAATTGCAATTTTAAGCAGGGGCTGCGATTTGCAGCCCTCTCACTCATCTTCATCTCTGCGGCGTGCGCGCAAACCTGCGCACCCATAAGCTTACCCGCGGTCATCGTGCAGGGACAGACATTTCAACCGGCGATTGTCAATGGGATTGACCAGGTGAGCACCAACTCCGTGCGCGTTCAGTACACTTCGACCGGGACGACGAATGCGGTTCAGATTGCCTACGCGACGGCGGCGCAATGGGCTGCCAACGGGAACACCATCATCGCGGGAACGGCGGGAGTCAATTACTCGTTATTCCAAGGCACGCAAGGAGTGGATAACATTCCAGCCGGCAGTTTCTTGGGAAATAACATCACCAACCTAGCACCGAATACCAAATACTACATTGCCGGGCAAGCGTCCAGCGATGGAGGAACAACATGGTGCCCTGAAGTGGATGAATCCTTCACGACTCTCCCATGGACCGGTGTGCAGAAGCCCGCATCGCCCAACACGTTCAGCGTTACCAAGCCTGCCATCACGGGAACCGATTACACAGTCGGCGTCGGGCCTTGCACTACGTTTGCGGCGTGCATAGCTGTGGCAAACCCGGGCGACGGCATAGGCATTCCGCCGGGGACACCGGTAATCCTGCCAAGCGGCGGTGCGGCCCCGGCGTTCACTTCGTGGAAGGTTCCGGCCGCGGCCATAGCCGTCACGCCAAATTACACTACCAGTTCGTTTAGCGCCGCGTCCGTTGCAGGGCTGAGTAATGGGCAGCAAGTGCATCTGGGCTCCGCCTATTACGTGCCCAGCCCCATCAATCCCGGCGTGACATACTCGCTCATCAACCTCAACTCAGGCGCGAACACATTTCAAATATCGCAGGACGGCTCAACCGCTCTGACTCTCAATGATAATGGAAATGGCTCGCTCTATGTGCTCCCATGGCCTCTCACCCAGAGCTATGTAGTGATTCACTCCACCGCAAACTCCGCGAATCTCCCGCCCCCTGGCGTGAGGCTTGATCCGCTAGCCTATGGTCCTTACCTCGGCGTAATCCAAATGGCATCTCCGGGCGAGACAGTTTTAGGCTTCGGTTTCACCGCTTACTATTGGCTCAAAGACATTGAAATCATGATCGCCCCCGACCCTGCCAGCGCGACCGAGACGGATCCCACCCCGAGCGGCCAAATCTTTCAAACCGACCCGCAAACGGATCATGTGGTTTTCGATCAATGCTGGTTGCATCCGGCCCCGGCCCCGGATCGAATTACGCTCGATGCGGCGAGAGTGGGAGGTACCAACATCGCCATTTTGAACTCATATATCGACAACGTGGAATCATGGAGGCCCACGGACACTCTACCAGCCTCGACCGTGGGCACCAATACAATCGCCATTAACCCAGGCAATTATTATTCGGTCAGTGCCACTAACAGCAAGATCACCTGTACGATTTCTACTCCACAAACGCTTACTGTGAGTGGCACGTCAGGCTTGTCTTTCTATGTCTCTATGCCACCCAGCACCTGCCAGTTAACCGTTACCGCGGCGACCGGCTTAACCGTCACGGGATCGGGTTTCACGGTCAACTATGTAGCTTCCCCTGGCTTTCCCACCGACAGCAACAGCAATTCTACCCAGCTCAATATCGGCTCCGGCACATGGTACGGGACCTACATTGGCTGGGGCGATATCAATGGCGGAGGAGCCGGACCGGCAATGCCCTCCCGCTGGGTCAGTGAGACAGCCGCCGGAGTCCAACTGGCGGACGGCCCAGGCCCCTTCATGTTCGTGAACAACACTTATATCGGCGATGGCATTATCGGCTTCTTTAAAGACGAGTTCACGGGCAACGGCTGTTCGGGAGTAACAGCCTGCAACTACATCTACAACACGGTTGATCTGACCGTGCAACGCAATTCGATCTTCTGGGACCCTAACTATATAATCACTTCGCCAACCTGGAACGGTAGTTGGTGGTTTGGGCGCAACGGGCCGGAGATGAAGCAGGGTAGCCGTGTTCTTTACGACGGCAACATCATAGGCCCGGTTTACGGCGGCCTCGGGCCTGGAGAATGCCTGGACTTATTCACCTACGTCGGCAGCAATTCATTGACTCAGGTGAACGTTGAAGCCACCAGCGATATCGAATTCCGCAACAATACCTGTACGGCCACAGGGGACGGTATTCAAATGTCGGGCGGTTCTATCAACGGGCTCACGCCCGGAAGGGGCATGAAGCGAGTGTGGGTTCACAATAATCTTTTCGACAATGTGAACGGCTACTTGCAAAACCCCGCTCCGGCTTCGGCCAATGCGCACGGTTTCGGTGTTCAGTTCGCTGCCGTACAAGACCTTGCGATTGAGCACAACACTTTCGCGCCGAATCAGGCGGGGGATGGATCGGGAAGCGTGATTGAGCAGATTACCCAGAGCGGTAGTTTAAGTGTCCAGAACAACATCTTCGGCTACGACACGGAAAGCGCAACGCCTGGGTTTGCCTTCAACACTTCAGGCCAAACCACCCCCGTCCCAGCGCCCGGCAACGGAGCACAGGGCACTTCATTTCTAAGCTACCTGAACAACGTAAATCTCAACAACAATGTTTTCTTGTGTACCTGGAGCAATGGCAATCCCGGCAGTCTGGTCGAGATCACCGGCTCGGCTTGCGCGTCGGCGGCGGCGATGTACTCCGCTACAAATTGGTTTCCCGCAGGCTCGGCGCTCGCCAACCGGATTAGCGACGTTTATTGGTATAGCCCGGGAGCCTATGGAACCAGCGGCGGCAATTACCGTCTCAATTACCAGTCGCCCTATTTCAGTAGCGGATCGGATCACCCGACCCCTGGCGATTTCGGGGATGTCGGCGCGGACATCAACGCGCTGGAAGCGGCGCAAGGCAAAGTGTTAAACGTTCATGTCTCGGCTCTCGGCGCCAACACCGCCAGCATCACTTGGCTCGCGCCGGACAGCTATGCTTGCACTCTGGATTATGGGACAAGCAATTTCTTCAACGGCTCAGGCTCTTGGACACGCGTGAACAGCACCGCCACTGGGTCAGCGGGTGCCCGCGTGCAAACGGCGGCGTTATCGTCGCTGCCCGCGGCAAGCACGATTACCTATCGCGTAAATTGTGCGGTCATGCAGCCCACGGGCACTTTCCAGACACCGTAGCCGGGAGGACCTTAGCTTGCGGCGCTCTGCAAATTACAGATATGCGCGGTGGCGCAGGCGGTTTCGCCTGCGGTTTTCTACCTTCGCAGCTTATCTTAACCGAAGTTCGTCACGGACTTCGGTTAACGCCCATGAGCTTAGGGTGTCCATCTCTCGCGCAAGCGAGGGGTGGACGCTCCTTCGTCTATCTGAATCGATTGAAGCGAACCGGTCTGCCGGAAACCGTGGGTGTGTGCCGCGGCGGTAAACGATCCTGGACTTTAACATAAACGGAATCGAAGGCGAGTGGGGCTTTCGGTCCGGCTTCCACCTCGGCTGTCAATTCGCTATTCGCAGCACTCTGTAGCTTTTCTTCGTACGTGCGCCGCAAAGCTACCGTTAATCCAGCCCAGACGAAAATTGTGAAGTCATAAACAACCGCGAGGAAGAAGATACAGACGCAAATCACGACCAAGGAAAGCACCAGTGATTTGGCAGCGGTATAAGCGGCGCGATCGGGTTTTTCACCCTCTGGCCTGGCTCCTTTGAGAACGACGCTCAGGTTCTTGAAAGAGGCCCCAATCAGGCAGAGCAAAAGAATCAAACCTGGAAGTCCGGTCTCACTCGACAACTCCGTGTAAGAGTTATGCGTCTGCATCCAAACGTTATGTTTGATGCCCTTAGCCTTGGCTTCATCGAAAACTGCCACCTGGAAACAACCCGGGCCAACACCCACGATCGGATGCTCGATCGTGAGATCGATGCTTTCCTGCAGCAAGCGTTTTCTCTCTGCGGCAGAGCCGGCATCGGCCTTCAGTCGGTCCACATCTTCGCTCTCTGCGACGTTCGACGGTTGCTGGGGAGCTGAATCGGAGGAAAAGATCGTAAGGTATCTCTCCCGCACATAAGGTGGAACAGTAGCAACTGCCGCGCCAAAACCTATCGCCGAGACGATCATCAGAACGATCTTGGTTTTCACCGGCGAAATGAGCCACCAAACCAGCAGCATCGCGGCGAATGCCAGCATGGCGCCGCGCGATCCGGCTCTCTCCAACACCAAGAAGACGGGCCCCAGACTCAGCCAGGCAAATACTTTGATCAGCTTAGACTCAGCCGTGGTCGCCATTTCCCAGAGGAACGGAACAATGGCCGCGAGTCCCATGGCAAAGTAGTTCGGGTCGGCGTAGCTTCCACCGTCGAGCGCCAGCCGTCCGCTAACGTCTAAGCTCCACTTGAAGCTCATCAGGGCAGCCAGAACCCCGCTGAACGCCAGCGTGTAGCAACTCTGCCTTACGTGCGAGATTGCCGCCGGCAGCCCGGCGGCAATCGCAAAGAAAAATAGACTTTGTAGAAACTGCTCATAGTACGGCAGGCTGCCGCCCTTCCACACGCTAAAAATCATGGTGAAAGAGAGCCAAAACAACAAAGCCAGCATGATCTTGCCGACCGTAGAACGAACAAAATAAAAGGGGCGGCCGCTCACCAGGAAGAAAATGCCCATAAGCGACAGAACAGCCCTGGGAATGTAGAATCCCCGGAGGAGCAAATCAAAAAAGCGGCTGTAGAGAATGAAAATGGTGGCTAGCCAGCAGACAAAGGCCATGCTCCAGAAGGCGCTTGGAACGGGAATATTGTCCTCAACCGAGACGGTAACGGGACCGGAGGTAGCGCTCCCCAAAGGATTGGACGGCCTAGGCATGATGGGTGACGAGTGACACGTCTGAACCAAACGCTCCTTACACATTCTATCGACAAGGACGAGCCGGTTATGTAATGTCAGGCGTCGAAGAGGCCCCGCCAATAGACCTAATTACCTGATATTCACGACCGGACTGCGCGATACGGCCGGTCCGTTTGGATCAAACCCCCGATACTCTTGGACTACGTAGAGGGGTCGATTCTTGACCTCGCTGTAAATCCGGCCGATGTATTCGCCCAGAATACCGACGCAAATCAGTTGCACTCCGCCAATGAATAGCACGGCAATAACCACAGTCGTCCAGCCTTCAACCCAGTTTCTGGTGAATAAACGTACCGCCAGAGCATAAAGAATGCCGGCTAAGGCAAGAAGCGCACAGAGCATGCCGAGAGCAACGGACATTTGCAAGGGCTTTGTTGAGAACGACAGGATCCCGTCAACTGCAAAACGCAGCATTTTGCTTAAGGGATACTTACTTTCGCCCGCGTAGCGCTGGGCCCGTCTGTAGGGAATGGAGGTTTGTTTGAAGCCGACCCAACTTACCATGCCGCGCACAAAGCGGTCCCTTTCAGGCATGGCCCGTAATGTGCGGACGACATTGCGGCTGATCAGCCTGAAATCCCCCGTATCTAGCGGGATTGGGACATCCGACAGGCGGTTCAAGAGCCGGTAAAAGCCGCGCGCGGTAGCCAGCTTAAAGGCCGATTCGCCTGGGCGCTCGGTACGCGTTCCGTAAACAACATCGTAGCCTTCACGCCATTTGGCAATCATTTCATGCACTACTTCAGGAGGGTCCTGGAGATCGGCATCAATGAGCACAATGGCATCGCCGCTCGCGGCGTCAATTCCCGCAGTAACGGCGATTTGGTGCCCAAAATTTCGGGCGAAGCGAATCACCTTAATTCGAGGGTCCGTCGCCGCATAGCCTTTGAGCAGTTCGTGTGTTTGATCGAGGCTTCCGTCATCGACAAAAATCAGTTCAGCTTCGAGATCGACTAGTTCCGAACAGAAAACTTTCAGCCTTTTAACTGTGTCGCCTATGACTTCTTCCTCGTTGTAGCACGGAATGACAACCGATAACAACGGGGGGCTCACTGCAACAGGTTCCATGGATGGCTTCTTGATTTTAATCTACTGGTTCAGGCGGGCGCTCCCTCCAGCAAGGTAACTCCAATAGATTCGGAACACGTCCACGAAAGCGATCGCAAAATCGGACGCCCGTACTTTTGAACCGCCAATGTCAGTCCATTTCTCTAACGGGTATTCGTAAATAATCCGCTGCAATTGTTCCGGCGTTCGCCCGAGGAGGGCCTGGTATCGCGCCAGGATTTCTACATCGAATACCCACTTCGAAATAAACGGATCGGCGAAGACTTGGCGGCTTTCATCCGTCACGCGAAATAGCTTGGCTCCGCACTGGGTATCGTAGATTTTCATTCTGAGAACCACCGATACGATGGATGCGAAGACCCGCCCGGCGTAATGGCGCAGGGCTTTGCGTTCGATGTGGCGGCCCAGCAACTGTACTCGAGCGCCGAAAACCATTTCGAGCTCGGCTTTCGCGGCGAATGTCTCAGAAAATCTGAGAAGAGCATCCAGTGGGGTCGCCAGATCCGCGTCCCAGAAACCGACGAAAGCCGGATGGAAACGATCCAAAGCGTGCAGTATGCCCCCTCGAACAGCTTCCGCTTTGCCACCGTTTTTCAAGCGCGAAAGTATGCTCACCGAATCTTCATAACCGCTGCGCACCTCTTCGAGCACCTTTATGGTTTGGTCGCGGCTGCCATCGTCAACGAAGAGAATCTGCACACCGGTGCGTTCAGCCAAAAACGCGCGGAAACTTGCGACATCCAAGCGGTTCGCCTCGTTGTAGCACGGGACAATCAAGCAAGTTCCCATCAATGTCACGCCCCAAAATAGCGCCCTATATCAAGGTGTACGGTAGCATGTTTGTTAGCAATGAAAGAACTCGGATCACCATAAACATGGGGCGGCACGTTGTATGCCTTGTTCTTATCGCGCTGTTAGCCACCGTCATTTATTTTCGAGTTTCTCTAGCCTACTTTTGCGGTTACGACGATTTTCTGGAAACACGCCGGGCCGCTCTGGTCGACCGGTTCAACCCGCGGGCGGTATTTACCACCCCTCACTTTGAGTCTTTCAAGTACCGGCCTTTGAATCGGGCGGTGAACCTCGCGACCTATCTCTCGCTTCCTGGCGAGGCCCTGCCTTTTCGCCTGCGAAATCTAGCTTTTCATGAACTCGCCGGTGCCGGGGTGTATATTCTGGCCTTCCTGTTGTTCGAATCATGGCCAACGGCATGTCTGGCGGCTTTGTTGTTCGTGATTCATCCCTTGGCGAACCAGAGCGTCGATGGGGCCGTTTGGACAAACACAACCGCCAATTCGATTTTTCTCTTCAGCGTAGTTTTTTTTCTGCTCGCGATCCGCAGGCGCCACATCGGACTACTAATTTTGTCGGCCGTTTGCGCGGTCGTCGACGTGCTTTTATACGAAGCCGCGATCATGCTGCCGGTCTTAATGACGGTTTGGTGGGCTGTCGATTGCTTTGCGAATAAACGGCTCCCGAACTTGCGTTACTTAGCCGTGTTTCTGGTCGCGAACTTTACTCTTTTTGGATGCTATTTGTTACTTCGTCAACAAGTGATCCACGGCGCGCGGACAGCCATCACGCCTCCCCTTTTACTCATCAAAGCACTTACCGAATACGGTGTGGCGCTGTTTCTGCCTTTCGATCTGGTTCTGGCGAACGCTTGGTTTCATTCGCCGCTGCCTTCCGAATTACAAGGCGGTGTGATCGCCAAAGCAGTTTTGCCACTCGCGGCCATCCTACTGGCATTAATCGCTCTGGGCGCTTGGATATATCGGCGGCAAATGGCCCGCGTTATGACTCAGTTGGGATGGCCGAACGTCGCGCTGCTTGTGAGCGCGATGATTCTATCGATTCTTCCGTTGGTGGTTTTCTCCGATCATGTCTCCGAAACCTATCTGTATCTGCCAGTGGCGTTTTTCTATATTTTGCTGGCACGATTGCTGCTTCTCATTCCATCGGCCGTGGCGCGAAACAGCATCGCCGTTGTCTTGGTTTTTCTCTTTTTTTGCGCTACCTGGGTTCGAAACGAGCGCGTGCGTGCTTGTGGCACCGACTCGCGACGTATCTTGTCCACGCTAGCAGCGGCGCGCTTCCAAGATGGCCAATGGACTATGGAGGTTGCCAAGACCCCCGGGACGGTGACGCCGCTGCATTTCGGCATCTACAATTACCATGGGCTTGACACTTTAGGCAGCGGAGATGGCGGTCTTGGCATTTTTGGTTTGCAAGGCGTGGAAGCGGCCGTTCAAATGAAAGCGCGCAATCCCCGGCTAACGGTAAACGTGCGCTCGCCCGATGAACTTCGCGCGGACTGTGAACATCCAGCCGCAAATCAAGCCTGTTTCTGGGTTGCCCCTGACGGTAAAGTCAGTGAGTTTTGACGCGCGCGTTCACTGCTTGCCACAATCGGTGCATTCGTACACCTCGACGTCGCTTGTTCGTGTCGCCAAAGTGAGCCATGGCGGCGCCGAACCGGCTGCGAGGGAATTGAGAAAAGGTGTGTCGTCCTGCTCCGGAACGGCTTTGGAACCTGGGAAGAGTAGGAGATAGCGGGCTCCAAATTGCGACATCAGCGCGTGAAAGGCGGAGGCACTCGTTTCGCGGGCGCTGGAAGCTGGATCGATCAGCGCTACCACTGGTCGCTGCAAAACGTAATGGACTATCTGGCCGTTGGCCGCGATGAGTACATCCTGCGGAGACACATGACTCGTCAGCCAATTCGCCATTGACGTGCCGGGCTGCACTTCTTCTTTGAGGATGCTGCGAACGGCAGTATCCGCGGGACTCGGCGGCCTTGTCAGCAGGCTCCGCGATTGGACGGCAAGCACAGCCAGCACTAAAACGGCGATCACAAGATTTTCGAGAGGTTTCCGCGCCAGTGTCGCGGCCGCGGCCATAACCAATACCAACGGATATGCGGGGAAATAATAGCGCACCAAATCGCTGGCGATCGAGTGCATCACTGCATATACGATGCCTGCCCAGTAAACGCACACTAAAAGACCGAACCAAATGAGAGCGGGTTTGAACGCGGAAGGCACTTCCTCACGCCGGTTACGCCACGCCAGGAAAGCGAGCACGATAGCGGCCGGTAGCGCACACGCAAATAGAACGATCCAGATGCCGAGGTGGGCGACCACCCGATCGCCGAAAAGCATATGGTAGAAGGCCTTCACGGACTCCACCAGCACCCACTTCAGGCTGTTCTTGTGGCTGCTCGAGAATCCACCACGCCAGGATCCGGTGAGCGTGGCATTTCTCGCCATAATAGCCAGGCATTCAGCGGCGGCGACCGCCAGACCGATTAGAACCCAAGGCAAAGTACGGCGATTGCTCCACCATCGCCAGATCAGATAGAACGCGACAACCGGAACCACAAACAGACCGGGGTAGCGAACCCAATATGCTGCGCCAGCCAAAATTCCGAGGGAGACCAGAATCCAGGGACGGCTGCCTGCGGCTTTGATATCCGCCACCATGAGGGCAGCCACCCCCATGAAAATGGCGGTAAACAGCGCCTCGGTGGAAACGAACCCCGCAATCACGATGGCGCTTGCATTTGTAACCCAAAGCAAACCAATCGCTCCCAGCACCCAAGGGCGCGCGCCCAGTGCGGTGCCTATGTACCAAAACAACGCGATAGTGATCAGGTAGCTGAAAGCCGAGATCAGGTAGCCGGCCGTCTCGGGCGCCAGGCCGAAGCGCATTAACCCCGCTATCAACAATGAGTAGCCGGGGGCGAAATGGGTAAACGGAATCGGCATGTGGCCCACCGCTACTTGTTCATCAAAATGCGCGACGGTGGTGCAGAAACAATCGCCCGAGACCAGATGGGACGCAGCGTCGAGGTATTGCACGCTATCGTTGCCGATGCCTGGCGCGCCCATAAAATCGTGCGATAGAACGAGCGCGACCGCGCCCAACAGGACCGGGATTGCCCCGCCGATGTAGTGTTTCACTTAACCAAAGCGGCGCGCAGTTCCGCCAATCCTTCCGTGAACGAGACTTTCGGCTCCCACCCAATTGTCTGACGGATGCGCGACAAATCGGCCAACGTCACCTCGGCGTCGGCTTGCCGACGGGGACCCTGCTCGTGGTTGCTTGACACCATGTCGGCGAGTTCCTTAACGGAAATGCAGACACCGCTGCCGACGTTTAAACGCACGCCATGCACGGGGCTTTCATAAGCGGCGATATTGGCGGCGGCCACGTCGCGAACATGTACAAAATCGCGCCGCTGCTGGCCGCTGCCATGAATCACCAGCGGCTTGTTTTCGGCCGCGCGGCGCAGAAAGATTCCCAGGACCAGTGCGTATACGCCTTCTTCTGGTTGCCGCGGCCCGTAAACATTGAAATAGCGAAGCACGATGGAAGGAACTCCGTAGAGCCGGTCGAACAGCAGACAATATTCTTCGCCAACATATTTTGAGAGCCCGTAAAAATTGAGGAAATCGCCGGGCATATCTTCGTGTTGGGGAGCGGTTGCGTTTCCATAGTAAGTCGACGAGCCGCTGTAGACCACTTTGCGTACGCCTGCCTTGCGGGCGGCAGCCAAGACGTTTTGCGTGCCGAGAACATTCGCCGATGTGCAGAGTTCAATCGCGTCAATTGAGGCCGCGGAACGACTCATGGCAGCCAAGTGAAAGACGCCTTCGCAGCCGTCCATCACGCGGTGGCAGGTTTCGACGTCGCGGATATCGCCTGCAATGAATTCGACGCTCCGATGGACCCATTCGCGCTGCCCGAGACTCAGGTTGTCCAGCACCCGAACCGATGCTCCGCGCCCGACCAGCGCTTCCACCAGGTGACTGCCGATGAACCCGGCGCCGCCCGTCACCAGAACTTTTCCAATCATGCGTTCATCCACTGCTAATTTTGAATGCACTGAGACCACGGCTTAAAACGGTATTTTAAGGCGGTCCACAATGCGATGATCCCGTCCATCGCGCGGATTTTTTTCCCCTCGGCGACGGTCCGGGGATTGTACCGGATCGGTGCTTCGCCAAATTTTGCGCCAGCGCGGTAGAGCTTCACGGTAATTTCATGATCCAGTTCAAAACCGTTGGTTTCCAGCAAGAGATGCTTGAGGAGCTTTGCCGGATAGAGCTTGTAACCGGTGAACATGTCCGGCACCCATTTGCCGACCAGCAACGATGTCCAAGCGCGAATCACCAAAGCGGCAGCCCACGGCGCCACGCTCTGGCGGGGGTGCTTACCGGGGAAGATGCCGCGGCCATATTCGCGGATAACGCCACTGAGACGATTGCCGTAAACGCAATCGACTCCCGGTCCCAGAGTTTGGAGAAGTGCCGGATAGTCCTCTGGACTGTATTCAAGATCGGCATCCTGAAACAGAATATAGTTTCCGGTCGCCTCCTTGATACCGCGTTTCAAAGCGGCGCCCCGGCCCTGGTTCGGTACCTGATTAAACAATCGAACATGCGGGAACGCACTGACCACACGCTCGGTCCCGTCTTTAGAGCCGTCGTTCACAACGACGATTTCCTTTGTAAAACCAATAACTTCGGTGTCAACGCGACCGATAATCTCGAGAAGCTTTCCGATCGACGCTTCTTCGTTGTAGGCGGGAATAACGATAGAGATGACTAGCATGAAGCTAGGCGGGGCTCCAATCTCCGAGGATAGCGCACGGCACCGCTTCGCCCATTAATTAATCCTTACGGAAGCGCAAACGGACCAACTGAAGTATCGCTCGCAAGCCGTCTTGCACGGTGATTTTCTTTCCTTCTGAACGAGTGCGCGGCGTATAATCCACCGGCACCTCCATAATGAATTCGTGGCGCCGGCCGAGCTTTGCGATGATCTCGGTTTCCAGATCGCGGCCGTTGCTCTCGAGCTTCAAGTCTTTTAATAGCTCAGCGTCAAACCCCTTTACGCTGGTCAGGACGTCGGTGACGTAGCGATTGTAGAGCAGAAGTGTCAGCACGCTAAGTAGAATGCCGCCATATTTGCTTGAAAGATAGAGCCACTTATGGTTGGTATAAATGCCGCTCAGTTGCTCCGATAAGTCGCGCACTTTGACGGCACGCGTACCGAAGACCGCGCGGTAGCGCGAGCCGACCAGCGTTTGAACGATGGTTTGCAAATCGGCGATGTTGTATTCGCGGTCGGCGGCGAAAAACACGATCAGGTTGCCTCGCGCCTTTTCGATTCCCAGTCTGAGCGCAGCTCCACGGCCTTCGTTCTTAGCAAGCGAAAAGGTCCTGACCGGCGAAAGCGCTTTGGCAATGCGCTGCGAATCGTCACTGGAACCGCCATCGACAACAATGACTTCCTTAGTCAGGCCCAGCGGCAGAAAGTCAAGACCGATGAGAGACTTCAGCACCTCTTCTAACGTTCTAGCCTCGTTGAGCACCGGCACTACAATGGACACCATGTGATGCAGGCGTTGCAACTCGATGTCGATGCGGCCCTGCACCACGCGCTGCACTTCGTCGAGAACGACACCGCCAGAGTGGCGCCCTTCCTGCGATTCCCAATCGAGCAGACGCACGGTATCGAGCGGATACATGAACTTGGCGGGATCGAACGGAATATAACGGGCATCGCTTAAAGGAACATCTTCCGTCCGCTGGACGAAGAATTGCGTCACGCAATCCACCCACTCGACGTTAGCGGTACCGTTGCGGTTCATGGCGAGCATGAATTTACGGGCAAGATCGTTGATATCGTCCTCCTGCATATCGGCGTCGCGCAGGATATTGCCTACAAAAATCTTGTCGGCGGCGCGATTGGCGACAATGCTTTCGGCAACGCCTTCGGTCATGTACGACGGAAAGAGCGAGGAATGCTGGGTGCCGGGTCCATAAACGATCACATCGGCCTGGGCGAGTGCCTCGGCGGCGGCTGGGTTGATCTGAGGCGTACGTTGGCTGCAGCGAATAATCGGTTCCCAGCCATCCACCGGTTCAGCGGCTACTTCCATTTTGTCCCGGTAGCACTGCTCTTCTATCAGGTAGAGACGCGCAATTTTGGAGGCGGCGCTGTGTGTGGCCACGATGTCGGCTTCGTTTAAAATGATGGCGCCATTTTCCTTTTCGGCGATCAGGAAAAGGTTTTCACCCAGCGTGACATTCAGCAATGCACCGTTTGGAACCTCATAGAAATCGCTGAACGACTCAATGGTCCGGTTAAAATCGCGCTGCTGTTCAAGGAAACAACCGGCAAAGATCAGGTTGCCGATCGCGCAATCGGTGAAATCGAAGGTGCGACCGTGCTTGGCTTCGGCATCGAAATAAGTGCGGAAAGCTTCTAAAGCGCCGCCTAAGCGCTCGGCTTGGGTTACGGTCAAACTACCATAAGGTTGGGCTAGTTCGGCGGGCAACTGCCAGTGATGGCCGCTCGCGATGGCGTCTACTACGGTTAGCGCCTGTGGGGTGGGAATTCCCTCTGGCAAACGGATGTCGGAGAGCTTTTTGAGAGCTTGATGGCAGCGCTCCCGGCTGGGCATGAGCCGGTTCACGTTCTTGCGAACGTCAGAGGGGCCAAGCATCCCCGGAATGAACCTGCGCAACCTGCCAGTGGAATGGCCATCGTCGTAGGCGTTGATGAGGACGCGCAGGCGAATCTGCGGGTGCTTCAGCAAGGCGCGGGCGATGCTGTCGGTTCCGCTGCCGCCGGAAAACAAAACGACGTCGATCTGCGAGCGGTCGCCGCTCGCTTCAGCCACGGCTGCTCCCTTTGAGGAGATCGCTCAGGAACTCTTCCAGCTTTTGGGCGTCTTGCGTGTTGTTCACGCCAATGGTCTCTTCCGGTTCGAGGACGCGGGGAGTCAACACCGTTCGCCCACTTTGCGCTGCCAGCGGAATGATGGGCAAGAAATTGAACTCGCGAGTCTTGCGGCCAGTCGCCAAAGGCGATGCTCGCAACTCTCCCAAAAGGGTAATCAACTCGCGGCTGCGAAAGCAAAATACGCCGGCGTCGCTTTCGCCTTCTTCGGGCATAGCGTCGCCCTCTCTGGCCTGCAATACCTCTATAATTTTGCCATCTTCGTCCCTGGCGAAGTGAATATAGGGTGAACGAACGGTCAGCGTCGGCACGGTGGCAACCGGTTCGAGTGGGCCTTGATGGAGGCGGAGGATTGCTTCTATGGTGAGTGGCCGCAAAGCCACCTGATCTCCCCAAACCGCAATGGCATGAAGGGTTGTCACCTGACGGGCACCTACATCGACAGCATCGCCCATCCCGATGGGCTGCTCCTGTACAGCAATTTTGTAGCGGCCGGGAGCGAGGCGCTCGAGCTCCGGCGCGACTTCCAGACTTCCTTCCGGCGAAAGCACGAATACAATTGTCCGGCAACAAGGCAACAATAAATCAAGAAGCCACTCGATGATCATGCGCCCAGCCACCGGGTAGAGAATTTTTGGCCGGTTAAAGCCAAGCCGGGAGCCGCGTCCCGCCGCCGGAACAATGGCGCTCCAAAGTGCCGGATCGACGGCCGGTGCAGCGAAGCTTTGCCAATTTTCGAGGGTGATGCCGGAAGATGGAATCGACATTACTTATGAAGTGCGGAGACTTTCGAGAAGCGCCGGCAATTCACTCAAGGATTCAATTCGGCAACTAGCGCCCGCACGCTGTAGAGCGCCGCCGAAGTCCTTTCCGAAAGAGCACGCAATCGCGCCGGCGGCACGGGCGGCCTGAATCCCCGATTCGGCATCTTCCACGACGACGCAGCGGGAGGATGGCAGATTGAGTCCGGCGACGGCGCGCAGGAAGATTTCCGGATCTGGTTTAGCGCGGCTCACATCGTCACCGCTCATTACGACACGAAACGCGTCGCGTAGACCGCTTTTCTCCAGAAAATTCTCTACGCTGCCGCGCGAACCGGAACTGGCCAACGCCAACGGGTAGAGAGCCGAGAGCTTCGACACAACAGGGGTATTACAGGTAAAAATTTGACTATTTTCTTCCAGCAACTGCCGCGAACGGGCGCTCTTTCTGTGTGAATAATCGGCAATTTCCGCTTCGGTCATACACAAACCTGCTTCTAGGAAGACAGTACGGAAAACCTCGGGAGTTCTCCAGCCGGCAAAGCGTGCATATGAAAAGTTAAGGATTCCCAGCGGAATAAGGACTTCGCCGAACGCCTGGCTGTGACATGCCGTGGAGTCTAGCAGAACACCGTCCATGTCGAACACTACGCCCAAATCCCCGGGTCGACGAGGGCCTTCGTTCACTGTGCTCAGTATAACCCAGAAAAATACCGCGAGGCTTGGTACGAAGGAACTCAGTGCCTCCGTAGGAACGCGCGAAGATCTTTCATCAGCAGCATCAGGCGCATATCGTCGATGGGGGAGGGACTGAAACCGAACTTCAAGTAAAAGTCTCGCGCCTTTGCATCAATCGCATGCACAAGCACGGCACGGATTCCTACCGTGTCCGCAGCCTGCTGGGTCCTCAGCAACGCGTCTTGAAGCAGCGAAACCCCAAGACCCCTGCCCTGGGAAAAGAGCGTGACGGCGAGCCGGGCAAGCACTACAACGCCAATGGGATGAGCGGCAAGCCCCCGGCTGATTCGTTCGGGCGCTTCTTCCCGGCTTACACTTCCCGCAACGAGAGCGTGATAACCGGCGACAACGCCATTAGAGCGGTGCGCCACGTAAACGCGCGCCGTGTCGTTGGCGACATTCATCAACGCAAACCGCTTGAGCCAAACGTTCATGGCGTCGTTGCCGCAGTCAAAGCCGCTTAGTTCGTGAGTCTTTTGAAGGTTTTCAATAATGAATTCATGGGATGCCGCCATCAACGGCTTTCCGCGACCGAGTTGCGCGCAAATAGCCGCTTCAAACCAGCCGGGACTTTAGGGGGGACATCGAGCGCCTTCAGAAAGGCATTCCATTGCTTTTCCGGCAGAATGAACTGGTTCTGATCGGCGAGGTCCATCTCGGCCCGCGCGCAGGTCGAATCCAGAATGTAGTCCGTAAGGCTGACCTTGCGGCGCACCGCGCCGGCCTTAATCAAGTGCGCCTGTTGCGGCGTCGCCCGGATGTGAAGGCGCTCGGATTTCACAGGCTCGTCGTGGGTATTTTGCGGCATAAACGCTCTCTTCAATTGTACGCCTATTGTACGCATGTCGTCGAGCTGTTCAAGAACCCACTGGAACCCACTGCGTTTTTAAGGTTCAGGCCTCACCGCATGTGACTGCGGCGCTTCTCAGGCGGCCGTGTACTATGGCGTGCGACCCGCTTGAAATGTGAATCGAAATTATCCGTAACGCACCCCCGACTTCTTTAACGAAGAAAATGCCCAAAGCCCTCCACTGCGCCGTGTCAGTGCATACTCGGTGGCTCTGAAAGCTATTGTTGATTCTAAACACATTCTGAACACCACTTTAAGCACCCCCTCTGTGTAGAACCGGCTCCTAGCTGCCGATAGAATGAAGAGGGAGCGATTGTTCACACCGAGCATCAAAGCGTTGCAACCTGACCGAATTTGTCTTGGGCATCTCAGGCAGCGCTGAAAACGGCGCTAAAAAGAGCGCGCTAATTCACACTATTTCAAAAGAGCTTCCATGCCACCCCAAGCGCCTGAGCAAAAACATGCTGAACGCTTCTTCATCCATGTTCTCTGGAACTGGCTGAGCGTTGCCGCTAATCTGCTCGTCGGCTTCACTCTCACCCGTTTTCTGATCCGCAGCCTGACGGATGAACAATATGGCGTCTGGGTTTTGACTTTCTCGTTGGCCGAATATGCCACGCTGTTCGATTTGGGCTTTCGCTCGGCCATCGTTAACTTCCTTTCGCGCTTCCGGGTTCAAAAAGACGACTTGGGCATGAGCGAAGTGATTAGCACGTCGCTTGCTTATTTCCTTGGAATCGCAATGCTTTGCCTGCTAGTTTCTTTTGCACTGGCAAAACAGGGTTACCGGCTGTTTCACATCAGTCCTTCCAATCGCAGCGATTTTGCGTTCTTATTGACCGTGGTTGGTTTTATCTGGGCAGGCTCGTTTATTGCCGTCCTTTTCCAAGCATCGCTCGAGGCGTTTCAGGCCTTTAAGATTGCCAACAAAATCGTGGTCGGTACGCTGCTGGTCCGCTCCATTTGTTGCGTGATTGTTCTGTACCTGGGTTATGGTTTGCGAGCGCTGGGCATTTGCACGCTCATTGCGCAATTTGCCAGCTGGGTGATGATCTACGCGGCCTTCCGGCGGTTGCTTCCTGAACTCAAAATCGGCCGCCAATTCGTCCGGTCGGCCCGTTGGAAAGAAATGGCCAAATACGGCCTGAATTCGGTTTACGCGAACGTGGGAGGGCTTTTCTTAAATCAAGGGCCGCCGCTCGTGGTGGGCCATTATCTTCCCGCCACATTCGTGGGATTCTACGGGCTGCCTTTCCGTCTGCTTAACTACATGGTTGACCTCATTACCCGCATTGGCTATGTTACGGCGCCTAAGACGGCGGAGTTGTGGGCGATGGGCCAGCGTGAGCAAATCGGCCGTTTGGGCACTCGCCTGAATCGCTATTGCTTTGCGCTTTTCCTTCCGCCTACCATTTTTCTCTCGTTTTATGCCCATCCTTTACTCATGAAGTGGCTAGGGCGCGCCGAATTTGTGAATGAATGCGCACCTCTGCTTCCGGTGTTTGCGTTATCGGTCTCCTTCGCGATATCGGCCCAATTCAATTCCAGCTCGATTCTTTACGGCATGGCCAAACATGGCCCATTCGCGATTTCCTTGCTGGCGGAATCGGGCCTGTCGCTTATCGGCATGGTGTTGGCCCTGCCGCACTACGGCATTTTTGGCGCGGCCTGCGTATGTTCGGGGTTGGCCCTCATCAATCGTGGTTTTATCACGCCTTTTCTGGTATGCCGGGCGCTTCCGTATAACTATTTTCGCTACATGGGTTCCATCTACGTGCGGCCACTGCTTTGCGTCGTCCCGGTGATCGGCTTGGCAATTCTGTTCAGGTGGTCCTGGCTGCCAGGAGAAACCATACTGCAATTGATCGTGGCTGGCGTGCTGCTCACTGCCACCAGCTTGCTTCTGTCGCTAGTTTTTTGCGTAGAACCCGAGCACCGCGCTCTGTTATGGAGCGCGCTCCGGCAAAGGCTAGGGAAGGAATCACCATCCGTGCCCAAGCCAGATCCGCAGTACACTTGATCACTTTGCGCTTGAACGAGAGCGGCTGGGGCCGCAGATGCCGCGCATGCTGGCGCGGATAAAGCGAACCAGGTGGCGCGTGTGCTCCGACGGCAATTCCGATTCGATTCGCTGCAAAGCCTCTTCCCGCTTAAGTCCTTCACGATAGAGCAAGCGGAAAGCGGCCTTCAGGCGCGTGATTTCGTCAGGCGGGAAGCCCGCCCGCTTTAATCCCACAATGTTGAGGCCCTGAGCGGCGACGTTGAAATCCGAATACAAAAAGAACGGCGGAAGATCGCTGTTCACCCGCGTGTTCCCTCCCACCATCGCCAGACGCCCGATTTTCGAAAACTGATGAATCACTACACCGCCGGAGATGAAGGCGTGGTCTTCAATCTCCACATGACCGGCTATCAGCGAGCAACTGGCAATCACGATATCGTCGCCCAGCAGCGAGTTATGCGCGATGTGGCCGGACGTCATGATGTAGTTTCGATTGCCGATTCGCGTTTCGGATTCAGGTTGAGTGCCGCGAGAAATGGTGTAATGCTCACGGATTTTATTTTGGTGTCCGATCCGCAAATAGCTGCGCTGGCCGCTGAAGGCTTTGTCGAGCGGATCGGTGCCCAGAACGGTGCCTGCCGAAATTTCGTTTCCGTCACCGAGCGTGGTCCAACGTTTCACGTATACGTAAGGCTCCAACACGCAGTTCGCCCCAATGGTCACGTCCGGCTCAATCACGCAGTATTCGCCAATGCGAGTGCCCGGCCCCACGTTAGCACCAGGATCGACGCGCGCGGTGGGCGCGGTGTATGCTGCTTCGTTGCCGGGCATCAAATGTTAAGTATGGAGGATTATGCCATTCACAGTTGCCGAGCTAGCGGAATTGGTAGCGGGGGCTGCCGAAGGTGACGGCACGAGAGTCATTACGGGAGCAAACACCATCGACAGCGCCGGTCCATTCGACGTGGCGTTTGCGACAAATAAGAAAGCGCTGGACTCAGCCGCCGTGTCGCACGCCGGCTGCGTGATGGTACCGCTTTCTTTCGTTCAATCCATAAGAGCGACTGTTATACGAGTCGCCGACCCGCGGGCGGCTTTTGCCAAAGCGCTGGAGATCATTTATCCGCCCAAGCGCTTGCCGGCAGGCGTTCATCCCTCGGCCGTTCTTGCAGCCAGTGCGGAAGTCGGGGCAAACTGCCACATCGGCGCTTTTGTTTCCATCGGAGAAAATGCGCGAATTGCCGACGGCTGCCAAATCGGCACGGGCTGTGTCCTGGGTGACGATGTGACGATCGGGAACGGTTCGACGCTGCATGCGCGCGTGACAATGTACGATCGCGTCACGATCGGCGCGCGCGTCATCATTCACTCCGGCTGCGTGATTGGAGCGGATGGGTTTGGCTTTGTCTTGGACGGCGACCACTACGAAAAGTTTCCACAGGTAGGCGCAGTTGAGATCGGCGATGACGTGGAGATCGGGGCAAACTGCTGCATCGATAGAGCGGCGTTGGGAATCACGCGTGTCGGCAAAGGCACGAAAATAGACAATCTAGTGCACATTGCGCACAACTGCGATATTGGCCAGCACGTGGTTGTGGTGGCCCAGACCGGTTTCTCGGGTAGTGTGACGGTGGGCGATTACGCGGTAATTGGTGGGCAAGTGGGTGTGGGCGAAAAGGCCAGGATTGAATCTAAGGCGATCGTGGGGGGTAAAGCGGGCGTGCTGACTTCGCAGACCGTGCGCGCCGGCGAACCTGTTTGGGGCATTCCAGCGCGACCGTTGCGACGTCACCTGAAAGGCCTCGCCTATGTTCAAAAGCTGCCTGAGCTCAACGAATTGATTCGTGAGCTCAGACAGCGTGTGAGGGACCTTGAAGCGGGACGATGCGATCTGGGATCTGAGGCTTAGGAGCCTGAGACGAAGGGGTTGCCGATCGGCAATTCCTGGCGCGGGATTGAGGCCCGCTCCAAAATGCGATTGGCTTGCGACACCATCGCGCGGATCTGCTCGAGAGGTGCATAGAATCTTTCGTCTACAGCGGTAAGCTCAAGATAATACGCGAGCGAGTCAATGACACCGAGCGGTTGGCGTAGTTCGTGAATGATTTCTTCCGACAGCACAGGGTTAGCACCTGCTAGTTTGCGAGTAAACATTTCGCTATGGGCAAGAGAGACGTCTTGCGTTGTGAGATTGAACGGTGAGGCCACTTTGTTCCTGCAACTTTTACGTTTCTTTTTAACGGAGCACCGGAAAGATATCAAGCAATGTTTTTCCGACCGTTTGATTGTGCCTTTGATTCGCGATGGAGTCAATAGGAAGAGTTGCAAATTGACGCGTCTTTTTGGATAACCGATTGTTTTGCGTCCTGGTACGACTGGTGTGGTATTCTCATGACGTAAAATAAAAGGGATGGGCCTGTGGCGCAGTTGGGAGCGCGCTTCCATGGCATGGAAGAGGTCATCGGTTCGAACCCGCTCAGGTCCACCAATACTTTCAATTACTTCCGGCCATCCTATTCGTTAGCCACGGTCTGCGGGCTTTTCTTCCTGATTTTCCATCCTTAACCGCTTGCATTTTCTCCCCATGACGCCGCCGTATATACTCCTCCGCCAAATGGAGCGGCTTGAGCGGCGCTAAAGATTCTGGTCGAACTCCAGATTTTTGTCGTTGCTGATAGCGGCCTCGAAACCGCGAGCCTCAAACGCATCGAGCAACTTGCCGTTCTTGGTGCCTTTAAGCCCAAGCTGACCCACGCTTCGCACGTCGTGCCCAACCAGCCAAGGCGCGATTTGCTCGGGAACACCTTCGTCGAGAGCGACCTTCAAGGCGTTAACTGAAGCGTGTGGCTATCGAAATATGACAGCACTTGGCGGATCGCATCCTTGCCTGGGGCGGTCGGATGATCTTTGTACGTGGCCTCGATAGCTTCGTCTTCGGACAATCCTTCGAGTTCCATGTAGGCGTCAACCGAGCCGATCACGGTTTCCGGTTCCAGCCGTGTTTCTCTGAACACGACCGCGCCGTGCTTGGTATCCGGCTCGACCCACACCAAGGGGTAATCTTTCCAGAACCCAGGGCTTTCGGCTGTCATGGCTCTATTTTAGCCTGACTTTCGCAGTTCAGGGCTGAATTCATGGGCAGCGGGGCCGGAAGTGCAATGGCTGCAATGTGAAGTTTTCCAAAAGCCCTGAGTGAAGACCTACCCCCTTTTCAAACGCCGAGCTTTCTGGCATGCTGCTGCTTCAGATGTTTTTGCGCAGCACAAATCGCAAGAAGGCGGCAAGGATCGCCGCTACTTCAGCGTGG
>Ga0302326_10006495_pt1 | contig 26227 bp, 25 predicted proteins | sample Palsa_T0_3_FD_202264 | JGI IMG/M metagenome (GOLD analysis project Ga0302326, IMG submission 202264) | Peat permafrost microbial communities from Stordalen Mire near Abisko, Sweden - Palsa_T0_3 | ecosystem: Environmental > Terrestrial > Soil > Palsa > Peat permafrost | place: Sweden: Abisko... | reverse complement strand
TTATTCGCAGCAGGAAGCCCAGCGTGCGACGAACAAGAATTACGTCACTCGGGCCCTGGGGGTCGAGCAAAACGTCGATGTGGAGATCCACGAGCAGCCGGTCCAGAAGTCCGACTACTACGTGCTCTGTTCAGACGGCCTCTCGGACATGATCGAGGACGAGGATATTCATTTAACAATCAGTACCTTTAGTGCTAATCTTGATACTGTTGCTAAACAATTGATACAGCTCTCTAACGACAATGGCGGGCGGGACAACGTATCGGTGATCATGGCGCACGTGGCCGAGCCGTTCCCCGCGCACCGGCGTATATTTGACAAAATCTTGGGATGGTTCGGCTAGGGATATGGAGTCTAAATGGCACGCCTGATGCTCAGCTTGGATGGTTCGATCCTTGCGGAATACAACATGAATAAAGAGCGCTACACGATCGGGCGCCTTCCGGACAACGATATTCGTATCGACAATCCGGCGGTGAGCGGCCATCACTCGCTCATCATCAACATTCTGAACGACTCGTTCCTGGAAGACTTGAACAGCACCAATGGCACATACGTCAACGGCAAGCTGATCAAGAAACACGCCATGCAGCACGGCGACGTGATCACCGTCGGCCATCATCAGCTACGGTTCGTGGACAGCCAGGACGGCGAGGCCGAGCAGGACGAGTTCGAAAAGACCATGGTCATCACCCCGAGTTCGCAGGGCGAGGACCGCATTCGGCGGGTCGGCGTCGCGGTGGACCAGGCAGCGAAGGCTGTGGCGGCCACCGCCCCCAAGCGTCCCGGCGTCCCGGAAAGCGCCACCGCGCTGCCGAAAGCCAAGCTTCAGGTGCTGAGCGGTGCCTTCGCCGGCCGTGAATTGGAATTGACCAAGGCACTCACCACTCTCGGCCGTCCGGGCGTGCAAGTGGCGGCCATCACGCGCCGCGCCGAGGGCTATTTCATCGTGCACGTGGACAGCGGCAAGGAAAACGACTTTCCGCAGGTCAACGGAGTGCCGATCGGACCGCAGGCTCGCCGTCTGAACGACAACGACGTGGTGCAGCTGGCCGGCGTGAAGATGGGTTTCTTCGAAAGCTAGTCACCGAAGGCGGTGATTCATGGGTCGCAGGCCGAGCGCTTGAACGCGCCCCTACGGACTGATCCCACGACGGCTGAATTCGGCCGCAATATTCGGCCGGAGCTTCGATGCTTCTGCAAGGTCGGCGTGGCCTTCCGGGGTTTTGTGCTTGCGCAATTCAGCGACGCCGCGTCCGTACAAAGCTTCAGGGTTCTTGGGCGCCAATTTCAGCGAATCGTCGAAGTCGGCGATGGACTTGTCATAGTCTCCCAATCGCAGTCGAACCAACCCTCGGACTCTGAGAATATTTGCTGAGGCTTGATCCGACTTGGAACTCAGTCTGAGAGCGCCATTGCAATCGCTCAGGCCCTTGTCAAGGTCCTGTCCCTGCAAGGCCCGCAGCGAACACCGGTGATACAGCGCCGCCATCATTTTCGAGTCATCGGGATGGCTGATTATCCATAAATCGTATTGCGTTACAGCGGCCCCCAAGACATCGGCTTTCCCGTAGAGCTCTCCCAGGGTGAAGCGGATATCAGCTTGCTTGGGCGCCACTCTATCCGCTGCGTCGAGATCGGCATTGGCGCCGGGAATGTCTTTATTGGCCAGGCGCAGCTGCGCGCGCACCACCCGTGCTTGCACGTAGTCCGGATTGAGTTCCAGCGCATGATCGAAATCGGCCATCGCCGGGATGGGTTGATTGTTCTCCCAATACACCATGCCACGCTGATAAGCGTACTCGGGCTCGTTCGGGTTCAGTTCACAGGCCCGCGTCAAATCGGCAAGCGCGTGCTCAAGATCGTGCCGCGCGGCGAACGCCGCTCCGCGCCGGGCAAACGCCGCCGCGTCGGCGGGCTCTTCGTCCTGGCTCTTGGTCTCCGGCGCATCGGTGGCCCCCGCTGACGCGGATTTTGAGAGATTGAATACCGGGCCGCCGTTGTACGTGATGTACAACCGATGTTGACTATTCGCGACGTAAACGTGATGCGATAGGAAAAAATCCGCGCCCAGCAACATATCGCCCTCCTCAAGGTCGATATCCGCGATGCGCAAACGTATGTTTTTGATTTCCTCGTTATCGCCGATCTTGAAGCTGGAGAATGGGGCGATATAGTTCTTCACCAGACTGCGGCCGATACCTGTCGAATAGCCGGCGGCGACGACACCGGCCGTGTCGGGTTTGATGCCCGCGCGGGCGGCCGCTTTCATTGACAGCATCGAGGACCACGCGCCTGTATCGAACATGACTCTGATCTTGGCGCCGTTGATGAATGCCGCGCCGGTGGTGTGAGGTTTCAAGGGCGTCGTGTAACCGATATCCATCGTCGACACGGGTTGTCCGGCGGCCGCCCAATAGGCCAGCGTCGCATGCTTGCAGTCCTCAGCCTTGAACAGCCGAATGACACCCTTGGCGAGGTCGTACTCGACATCATACTGCTCGAGAAAATTCTGGCCGAGGATCGCGCCGTTGCCGGCTTCGCTGCCGCCGACGAGAAACTCGATGTCATGCATCGGTATGCCGGCGATAGTGAACTCCCTAACGGTGGCGATCTTGGCGTCGGTTGAACCCCCGACACCCTTGATCTTGAAACCGATTGGAGCAAGCCGCTGCTTGAGATTGAATTCCGCGGCCGTGGCGGAGCTGATCATGCTGAAGAACGCCCCACTATCCAGAAGAAATTGCTCGTCCGCGCCGTTGATCTTCGCGGTAAGCGTCGGTTTCAAACCCGACATCGTGATCGGGAATTCAACTACCCTGCCGAGCTTGCACTTCGTATCTGCGCGAACCGGGGAGGCCGCAAGGCCTGCCGCGGCGAGCACGCCGCACCCAAGCCAGCGGAGCAAACTTAACTTCCGTGTTGCGGTATGCACCGGGCAAGTTTGCACTGAATCGCCGGCCTCGGTCAAAGCCCTCAGCGCAAACTCACCGCGACGCGTTGGCTGATGCCGCACAGGAGCTCATAGGGTATGGTCTCCGCCCAGACAGCGATTTCCTCCACCGGCAGCCCCACTCCCCAGAGCACGACCGGATCGCCCAGCTGGGGCGGCCGCTTGAGGTCGGTGACATCGATTCCGATCATGTCCATCGACACCCGGCCCGCCAGACCGGTGCGTTCGCCGTTGACCAAGACCGGAGCGCCTGAGGCCAGATTCCGCGGGTAACCGTCGCCGTAGCCCACCGCCGCCACCGCCAGCCGCGTGGGACGTACCGCGGTCCAGGTGCCTCCGTAGCCCACCTGCTCTCCCACCGCGAGGTCCTTCACGGCAATCACGTGCGAATGCAGAGTCATCACGGGGCGCAGACCGTAGTCGGCACCGATCGCACCTTCGTTGGGAGACACTCCGTACAGCAGCAGGCCGGGCCGCACCCAGTCGGCCTGGGCTTCCGAGAAGCTGAGCATGCCCGCCGAATTGGCGATGCTGCGCTCTCCGGGAAGAGAGCGCGTCGCGGCCGCAAAGCGCGCAAGCTGCTCGCTGGTCGTGGAGAGTTCCGGCTCATCGGCGCTAGCCAGATGCGTGAACAAGTTCACGGGAGACTGCACCGCGCTCAAGCCGCTCAAGGCCGCATGCGCGGCGCCGAACGCCGCGCCCTTGAATCCCAGCCGATTCATGCCGCTGTCGAATTTGAGCCATACCTTGAAGGTGACGCCGGGCGCCGCCGCGCGCAGCAGTTCGATCTGTTCCTGCGTGTGCACGGCCAGTTCGAAGCGGGCCACCGCCGCCGCTTCGAGCTGGTCGCGATCGAAGACGCCTTCGAGCAACACCGTCGGGGTTTCGATGCCGGCCGCCCGTAGAGTAAGACCCTCATCGACGCGCGCCACGGCGAAGGCATCGGCCGATTCCAGCGCCCGCGCGACATTGACGAGACCGTGACCGTAGGCGTTGGCCTTGATCACGGCCATGACGCGCGACTTGGGCGCCCACTGCCGCACAATTTGCAGATTATGACGAAGAGCGCCGGTGTCCACCGACGCGCTGACCATGGGGATCACCGGAATCTCACCGCGGCTTCACCGAAATACGCCCTCGCCGTAAGACTCGGGCGCGTAGTTCTCGAACTTGGTGTACTCGCCCAGAAATGTGAGCTGCAAGTCGCCGGTGGGGCCGTTGCGCTGCTTGGCAATGATGATGTCCGCGATGCCTTTGCGCGTCGTGTTCTTGTCGTACACTTCTTCCCGATAAATCAAGAGAATGAGGTCACTGTCCTGTTCGATCGCGCCCGAATTATGGCTGACGATACCGTCGGCCAACCAACTCGCGGGACCTGGGACCGTCATGTCGAAAACTTCTTCCTCGCCTTCGAGACCCACGGCGACGACGCGGTCCCAGAAGAGATCGGAATTTGACCAAACCCTCAATGCGTCGTTGTCGAGCAAATCGACATAGGAATTAAATGTCGCCCGCGAGGGTGAGTGGCGAAATTTGTCGCTCGAATAAATTGTACCCCGCAAAGAGTCGATTTGACGCCAGGTCAACCCTTGCGCGTTCATCGACGATCGCAGCTGCGCGTATAGTTCCTGAGGCAAGGTATCGACATTTGGATTCGAGCGCGTCACTGCCAGTTTCGCAGCCAGAACTTTCGCCGGTGCTTCGCGAGGTCCAAACGCTCCGACTCTGGCTAGAAACAGAGCTTGCTGCTCGGATCCGCTGACATATACCGACCACAGAGGTCTTCCGCTGTTTTGCCTTACTTGTTGAATGCGTCCGACAATACCCAAGCGCAGCAATAGAGCCGCCACATCTCGAATTAGCTGTTCGCTACAGCTACAAAAATAAACGCCCGGAGCGCCGCGCCGGCCTGCCGGTCGGACGTGAATGCATCCGTCCGTGGCCCACAAATGTTTGAGCAGCAGCCCTATTTGCTCATCGCTGAGTTGGAACACCGCAGGTGGCAAATGCTTCTGGTGCGAACGCTGATTGAATATACCGAGGCCCTTCAACCATGCGCCCACACCGGACGCGTGCCAGCGGTTGCCGTTGCCGGAAATGAGAAGCTGATGCCATAGGCCTCGGCCCGCGTACCGTTTCACGGTGCTGCCGAGCGCTAAGGCGCATTCGGTGACCAATTGACTGTTGGCTTCCGACGCAGTGGTGTAGCGCAGCGGCTGGTTTCTGAGGTAGCTGCCGTCGCCCACCAAGTGACCCAGCAGCGCGATCTCGGCATCCGACCAAGTAACAGAATCGGTGACCGAAGGAAATTGACGGGCCACGGCGACTCGAGAACCGGGGCCGATCTCCCCGACTGTCTTCCATCCATCTCCGGTAAACACTCGGTGATTGGACGTGCCTCGCAAGGAGCGGCCGCTCGCCAACGACACGCGGAAGACTTGACGCACCCCCTTCGACCAGACCAAGTCGCTTTGTGCCTTGATGATTTTCTGATCTGCGCTCATCGCCCACACTTCCGGTGTCTGGCCAACGAGTTCACGTATGGGCACGCGCCGGCCATCCGCAAGCATCACCGGCGTGTCGCCCGTAACGCATTCGCGAAGATCCGACATCACCGGCTTCTTGTTCTCTCGCTGCTCCACACTTCGGTTGAGCTGCGACAAGGCGATGACGGGAACTTTGAGTTCCTTCGCCAGAGCCTTCAGCGAACGTGAGATCTCTGAGATCTCGGTTGCGCGATTCTCCTTGGTACCGGCGACCTGCATGAGTTGCAAGTAATCCACCACGATCAGATCGAGCCCTCGTTCACGCTTCAAGCGCCGGGCTCGCGCGCGGACTTCCGTGGGCGACAGCCCCGGTGTTTCGTCGATGAATATCTTGGCGCCGCTCAACTGGGTCATGGCCGAATCGATGCGGGGCCAATCCTCTTCCCTCAGCCGGCCGGAGCGCAGATTACTCTGATTGATGCGGCCCAGTGACGAGATCATGCGCAAGGTCAGCGACTCCGACGACATTTCCATGCTGAAGATCGCAGCCGATTTACCGGAGCCCAGCGCGGCGTTTTCCGCGATATTCACCGCCAGCGTACTCTTACCCATCGAAGGTCGTCCCGCGATGACGATCAAATCGCCGGGCTGCAGACCGGAAGTCATTTCATCGAGCTGCTTGAAGCCGGTCGCAATACCGGTCATCGTGCCGTCGGAGTGATACAGCTCGTCGATCCGATTGACGACTTCCGGCAGGATGCTCTTGACGGCTCTAAAGCCTATTTTGCCGCGGGAGCCCGCCTCGGCGATTTCGAACACCGCGCGTTCAGCGTCATCGACAATCTCGCGCGCTTCGCGCCCTTCCGGTTCGAGCGCACTGCCGACGATGAGATTCCCGGCGGTGATGAGCTTACGCAGCACCGAACGTTCGCGAACGATGTCCGCATAGGCGCGGATGTTGGCGGCGGTAGGAGTGTCACGCGCCAGCGAACCCAAGTAGGACAGGCCGCCCACCTGATCGAGCAATCCCTGGCTCTCTAAGTGGCCGGACAAGGTCACGGCATCGCAGGGCTGGCTGCGCTCGATCAGGCCGGCGACCGCCTCGAATATCAGTCGGTGATCGTTGCGGTAAAAATCCTCGGCGAGGACGCGGTCGGCAACTTGGTCCCAAGCCGCAGAGTCCAGCATGAGGCCGCCGAGCACCGACTGCTCGGCTTCCACCGAATGTGGCGGCAGGCGCAGGCCGTCGCCCGCGCCTCCGCTCGATCCAAAGGAACGATTACCGACTCGAGAGGCCATGCGCAACCCCAAGGGGACGCGATTGCCCCCCGCTACTCTTCGGCGACGATTGTGACCTGTAAGGTTACATTAACGTCGGCGTGCAGGTGCAGCTGCACCTGATGCTCGCCGGTGACCCGGATCGGTCCGGTCGGCATGCGCACCTCGCTGCGGCTGATCGGCTGTCCCGCCTTGACCGCCGCCTCGGCGATATCGGCCGTGCCGATGGAACCGAACAGCTTGCCTTCGGCGCCCGCCTTGGCCTTGAGTTCCAGCTTGAAATTCTCAAGCTTGGTCGCACGCTCCTGTGCCGCGGCCAGTTCCTGATTCGCCCTGGCCTCGAGTTCGTGCCGTTGGGCTTCGAACTTGGCGATATTGGCGACCGTCGCCATCGTGGCTCGGCCCGTGGGGACCAGGAAATTCCGCGCGTAGCCCGGCTTCACCTTGACGCGATCGCCGATTTGGCCGAGGTTCGCGACCTTCTGCAACAATATGATATCCATGTTGGCCCGCCGGTTTAGTGCTGATCGGTGTACGGCAGCAGTGCCAGGAAGCGAGCGCGCCGAATGGCAAGCTGCAGCTGGCGCTGATAGTGCGCACGCGTACCCGTAATGCGGCTCGGAACTATCTTGCCGGTTTCGGTGATGTAGCTCTTGAGCGTCGTCAGATCCTTATAGTCGATCTGCTTAACGTCGTCGGCCGTGAATCGGCAAAACTTCTTGCGGCGAAAAAAACGTGCCATATCTGTCTCCTACTGCCGTGCGCCGGGCATGTCGTCGTCATCTCCATCGTCGCCGAAGTCGTCGTGGCGGCGTGCGTTCTCATCCGGAGCGCGCGCCATCGGCGAAGGCTCGGTGACGGCTTCGTCCATCTTCACGACCAGGCTGCGCAGCACCGCATCGCTGAAGCGGAACGAACCGGTGAGTTCGGCGAGGGTTTTCTGATCACATTCGACGTTCAGCAGGATGTAGTGCGCCTTGTGAACCTTGGAGATGGGGAAAGTCAGCTGGCGCCGGCCCCAATCCTCGAAGCGATGCACCGCCCCGCCACCGGCACTGATCATGCCTTTGTAGCGATCCACCATCGCAGGAACTTGCTCGCTCTGGTCCGGATGGACCAAGAGCACGATTTCATAATGCCGCATTGTAGGCTCCCTACGGTTTACGCCTCCCGTTGCGAGCGGTGAGGCAAGGAGTAATGCCGGTCGGCCGGCGAAAAAGAGCGCGAAGGATACCCGCTTGGGGCGGCTTAGGTCAACCCGCGCGCTGCCGGCGCACCTCGAAAAGGGCAATTCCCGCGGCGACAGACACATTGAGGGACTCCACTTGGCCCGCCATGGGAATGCGCACCAGAAAGTCGCAGCGCTCCCGGGTGAGGCGGCGCATGCCGGCTCCCTCGGCTCCGAGCACCAGGGCGAGCGGCCGCTTCAGGTCCGCGGCATACAGGGTCTGAGGGGCCTCCCCGTCCGTTCCAACCACCCAAATACCGCGCTCCTTGAGCGCATCGAGCGTGCGCGCCAGATTGGTCACACTGGCCACCGGAGTGAATTCGGCGGCGCCGGCCGCCACCTTGCGCACCACTCCGTCCACGGCGGCGGCTCTGTCCTTCGGTATCAGCACCGCATGCGCGCCTGCGGCATCCGCCGTGCGCAGGCAAGCTCCGAGATTATGCGGATCGGTGACCCCGTCGAGCACCAACAGCAAGGGATCCCCCGCCACTTGACTTAATGCGGCGAGCAACTCGTGTTCGTCCCAACCCTTGAGGGGCCGCACGGACGCCACCACCCCTTGGTGAACCACATCTCCCACGAGTTTGGCGAGAGCTTCGCTGCCGATCGACTGAACACGCACGCCCGCGCTCTGCGCCCGCTCGTTCAATTGCCGGGTGCGGGCGTCGTCCCGCGGCTGCGCCACCCACAACTCCAGCAGCCGCTCCGGCGATCGTTCCAGCACCGCATTGACGGCATGCAAGCCGTAGACGAAATTGCGCCGCGAGTCAGCCACTATGGCCGCGCCTCCTCAGCCTGGGCCGCCGTCCTGAACACCGCCGCGGCGACTCATCCACGGCCGCCGCGTCCGCGCTTGGCACCCCCGCCTCTTCCGCCGCGCTGCGATCCGCCGCCGCGCCTGGACGTGCCGCCCGACCCGCGTTTCACATGCTGCCCGCCATCGCCCCCACCGCCCGCGCCGCGCCGCGGCGCCCGCACCGTGCCATGTCCCGTCGCTCCGTCCGCGTCCAGCAATTCGAAGTCGATTTGTCGCTGCGTGAGATCGACACGGTTCAAGCGCACATGCACCGTGTCGCCCAGTTGCCAGCGCCGGCCGGTGCGCTGGCCCACCAGACCCATGCCGCCGTTCTCGAGCTCCCAGTAGTCGCCGGGGATGGCGGAGATATGCACCAGCCCGTCGATGGGCATTTCCTTGAGCTGTACGAATAGTCCGAACTCGAGCGCACTGGTGATCGTGGCGTCGAATGTCTCGCCGACACGCGGCTGCATGTACAGGCACTTCAGATACCCCATCACATCGCGCGACGCGTCATCGGCGCGCCGCTCGCGCTGCGAGCTCTCGGCGCCGAGGGTCTGCAATTCCGCCGTCGTGTAGCGATGCCCGGACGGCGAATTCTGCACGACGGCCGCCTTGATGGCGCGATGCACGAGCAAGTCCGGATAACGGCGGATGGGCGAAGTGAAATGCGCGTACTCTTCGAGCGCCAGGCCGAAGTGGCCGATATTGGTTTGCTGATACACGGCTTGAGCCAGCGAGCGGATCACCAGGCTCTCGAGCATGAGGCCGTCGGGCCGCGCTGCCAGCCGCTCCACCAATTGGCGGAATTCACGGGGAGTAGGCTTCTCAGAGAACACCGCGCCCACCTGCAATGCATTCAGGACCTTCTGCAATTCGGTGACGCGCTTGTCTTCCGGCTGGCCGTGGACCCGATACAGACTGCCCGCCTTCGCCAGGCGCAGCGCCACCGCAGCCTCGACATTGGCGGCGATCATGCACTCCTCGATCAGGCGATGCGCGTCGTTGCGCGTCACGGCGTAAAATCCCTCGATGCGGCCGTCGGCGCCGATGCGCGCCTTGACCTCGCCACCGCGAAAGTCCAGCGCGCCGCGTGCGTCGCGCGCCTCCTTGAGCGCACCGTAAACGGCATACAGCGTTTGCAATGAGACACCTACCGCGGGTGCCACATCGCCGGCGTGTCTCTGCGGGTTCTGCAAGTAGCTCCACGCTTGGTCATAAGTCAGCCGCGCGTGTGAAATGATCACGGCCTCGTAAAATCGGCTCTTGCCCGGCTTGCCGTTCTTGCCGATACGCATGTCGCAGACGAATGCCAGGCGCTCGACGCGCGGCATGAGCGAGCACAGATGATTGGAGAGGTTTTCCGGCAGCATCGGAATGACCCGATCCGGGAAATAGACGGAAGTGGCGCGGGAGCGCGCCTCGGCGTCGAGTTCGCTGCCGCAACGCACGTAATTGCTGACATCGGCAATGGCGACAATGAGCCGCCAGCCGCCGCCGCGCACAGCCTCCGCGTACACCGCGTCATCGAAATCCCTGGCGTCCTCGCCGTCAATGGTCACCAGCGGGACATTGCGAAGATCCTCGCGGCCCTCGTGGTCGGCCGCCTGCACTTGCGGAGCAAAGCGACTCGCAGCGCGAATGACCTCCGGAGGAAATTCCTGCGGCAGATCATGCCGCAGAATCGCAAAACGGGCCGCCAGATCCGACGGACGCAGGTTCTCGAGCAGCTCGACGACACGGCCGTGCGCCGCTGCTTCACCTTGCGGGCGCTTGGTCACCTCGACGATGACGTAATCGCCGTCTTCGGCTCCGTGCCGGTCCCGCGCGGCCACCTCGACCGAGTACCAGTGTCCCGGATCCTCCGGTTCGACCTTGCCGCGATCGTGGCCCGCACGCCAGATGCCGCCGATCCGCAGCGGCGCGTCGCCGACGCGGCGGATCAGGCGCGCGACGCGTCGTCCGCGCTCGTTCATGCCGACGGCGAGAACCTCGACCTTGTCGCCATGCATCAGGGTCGCCGTATCGGCCCGCGCCAGTACCAAGGGCGCGGAACCGTCATCAGGCATGACCAGCACATCGCCGTTGGCGCGGCCGCGCACCCGCCCGGCCACACGCTCGCCTTCGCCCGCTGCGGCGAAGCCGTTCGGCCCCTCGATGGCTTGGCCGTCGCGCACCATCGCAGCCAGGCGCTTGCCCAGCGCTTCACGCTGTGCGGCGGTATGTAAACCAAGACGCTTCGCGAGGCGCGCCGCGGTCAACGGCTCCGGCGCCTCCGCCAGATGCTTGAGCAGCAGCTCGCGGCTCGCGATGGGATCCGCGTAGCGCGATTGCTCGAGTTCTAGATTGGGATCCTCGCCGCGCCAATCCGTACCGGACGTCTTCGCCTGGTTCGCTTTGGGGCGCCGCGAGCCCGTAGGTCCACGTCGTGTCACTGCGGCAGATTATCAGCTTTGCAGGTCGCCGGGCGCATATCCGCGGGACGGCCGCACCGTTTTCTACCGATGTGTCTGGCTCAGTCCGAAAAGCGCGCGGCAGTGTTCGGCGAATTCCTGCGCGATGGCGCTCATGGGACGGCCTCGCAAAGTGGCGAGCACGAGCCGGCTGTTCTTGACGGCGCCCGCCAGAGGCCGCGCCACCAGCGCACGGCCATCATAGGTCACATTGTTCGCCGGCTTGGTGGCCAGAAGACCGTATCCGAGACCGTGTCCGATGAGGCCGCGCACCATCTCCAGGGATCTGGAACGATAGCCGACCTGCGGCTCGAGGCCGGCCTCCTGAAACAGCGCCAGGATGTAATTCCGGCTGGGCTCGACATCGAGCAGGATCAGGGATTCCTGCACCAAATCCGCCAGCGCCAGGGCGGAAGATGCCGCCAATGGGTGACCCTCGGCGAGCAGCACATAGGGCGTCAATTCCACCAGGTGCTCGACCTGCAGCTCCTCGCTCAAGCCGACGTCGTACAGCAGCGCAATCTCCGTGTCGCTGCGCCGCAGGCTTGCGGCCAGGTGATCCTGGTCGGCTTCGATCAGCGTCAGCGCCAATGCGGGATGCAATTTCGTGATGCGCGACACCAGCGCAGGGAGAATGTACGGCGCGATTACCTGATAGCAGCCGACGGCCAGAGCGTCCTCGGCACCGCCGCGCGCCACACGCCGAGGATGAAACCGCCGTGGTACTCCGTAGGCGCGATTGGCATAGATCAGCGGCGCGCCGGTGCCCGCCACGAAGATGTCCTGCACCGAACCGAACACGACGAAGTGCGACCCCACGCGCTCGCTTGCCGTGACGCGACAATCGAAGGCCACCAGGGAATCGACCACTCGCGGCGCGCCCGTGAGCTGTGTCGTCCAGGTCGCGCAATCGAACTTGGCTGCGCCCTGGGCTCCGCTGCGGCCCGCGAAATTATCGGAAATATGCGCCTGATCGTCGCGCAGCACATTGACGCAAAACACGCCGTTCTTGAGCAACGCGTCGATCACCGGGCTGAGATGATGGATGCACACCAGCAGCGTCGGCTGCGGCGTATCCGCCGACACCGACACCATGGCGGAAACGGTCACTCCGTGCCGCCCCGCGACACCGTCGGTTGTAACCACATTGACCGTGCTGGCGGCATAGCTCATACCATGCAGGAATTGCTGCCTGAGGGCGCGATCCGCCGGCATTGGTTGCGATTGATCTCGCGTACCGCTCATCGTCAGTGCTCCTGGTACTGCTGGGGCGGCCGGCCCCGGCCCATATGATCATCGCTCATTGCCGGATTTAACCAAAGGACGGCGCTCACGGACGGGCTTTCCGGCCGCCGCCGCCCATTCGCGTAGCCATTCATTTGACAAGCCCCAGGTCAGTGCGTACATTTCTGCGCCTCGCATACGGCGGACCCATCTTGCCCAGGTGGCGGAACTGGTAGACGCGCTGGTTTCAGGTACCAGTGGAGCAATTCGTGGAGGTTCGAGTCCTCTCCTGGGCACCAATATAGAATTTCCTTATATTTCTGTTACTTACGGGCAACAGCAAATGGAACACCTCAAACCCTTCGATCCGGCGGACATCGACGAAACCCTGACGCGCGTCGTCTCCCGCGCAGGTCACACCTTTTTGCTGTTTCCATATATCGAAGCCACCGGCGCCGTACCGAAATTCAATTCCGTCGGCCGCGAGATAGCGGGACCGGCCGCGACCATCGCGGACTTCGCGGCGCTTTCCGCACAGTTGACCCAAACCGCAAAACAAGCGCAGTGGTTCATATCCTTCAACACCCCCTGGCTGGTGGCGTTGTCCGAGGTGCAGGAGATCGCACACCGTCCCTCGGTTCCCAGAGGCACGCGCCGCTAGCCCCAACGGTGACGGATCGCTCCTCGAAGGCAAATCTCGTCGCGCATGGATTGGAACTACGATTTCAGATCGTCATCGGTCCCTCTATCGTGTTCCTTCGATAGATCATTCTTCTCGGTGTGGGCCCGGTCCGTCGCCTGATCACCGGAATCCACAGACTTCTCCGCCGTCCGCTGATTGCGTAACTTCAGCCAGTCCTCAAGCCCCTTTGCTCTCAGCTCCTCGAGGGTCGGCGAATCTCCCCGCTGAGCGCGCAGCTTTAGCCAATCTTCCACTCCCCTTTGTCTAGCTTGATGAAGCTCTTCTCTTGCGCTCGTAACAGGGTGAAACGATTGTGGCGTGTGCTCGACTTGGCGGTCGTTCATACTATCGCGTAAAGCGTCAACGTCGACTAAATCCTGGGCTCGGCCAGCGGAGATTTTCGCGGCCAGCAGGTCCTCACGCGAAATGAACGGTGCCGTCAGACCGTCATCTATCTGAACATCCACTCGTCTTTGCCATGCTGCGTCGAATTCGACACCACTGATTTTGGGCATGATATCCACCATCACTGGCGGTGTACCCATGCGAAAGAAATTGTCCGGCTCGGAAAAATCGCTGGCGCTTAGGCCTTCGATCGGTGCTCCGAACTTCGCGAGCGCGGTATATACAGCTTTGCCGTTTTCAGGGTCTGCCCCGATCAAGATGTCCAAGTCTTTGGTAGCACGCGGCTGTGCGTGAAAGGAAACGGCGTATCCGCCAACGATCAGATACCTAACCTGTTCGGCGTTGAATACGGATAATAGTTCTTTGAAGTCTCGGTACATCCGCTGCCCCCCCCTTCAGTGCCTGAAGTTCAAGGTTGAGGTCCATCACGGCGCGAATCCGTTCGCTTCCCGGGAGGCGTTGCCAAGCCCGATATTCATCCAGCTTCATCGCGCGCAGGCTCTTGTAGCGAGTGATCGTTTTGTCCATTGAATTAAACTAACACAAATTGTGGTGCGGAAACGCACTAGCCCACCTCTCTTTCGCCCTTCTTTTTCCTTGATAATCCTACGGTTAGCGTCCGATCGACGGGCCTCCAATTCATCACTGTCGGAGCGCTCGTCGTATGGCGTCGATCGCGAGAGCCGCGCTTGAGACTGAATGCCACGGATTTGCAATTCCTCGCTAGGATGACCACTCTGCGCTCGTTCCAGTCCCACCAGGCGCCGGATTGTGACAGCATCGGAAGGTTGCCCATCGCGCTAGTGAAAGTCCCGCGGCGGATTGCGTAGTGACAAGTCCTGGTGCGGAAGGCATATTGGCGGGTGATTGCCCCCTACAATGAATAACCGACAGGGCCTTCATGATGTCTTCGTTTTTGGATCGCCAGAGCACCGTTGCGCCACCCGGATTCAATCGATTCTTGGTACCTCCCGCCGCCATGGCGGTGCATTTGGCCATAGGCCAGGTCTACGCTTTTTCGACATTCAATCTGCCGCTCACCAAGCTGATCGGCCTCAAAGCTTCGGCCCCCGGGGACTGGGATCTGAAGCAAATGGGCTGGGTATTTTCCATCGCCATCGCCATCCTCGGCATATCCGCCGCCGTGTTCGGCCGCTGGGTCGAAGCAGCCGGTCCGCGCAAGTCGATGTTCACTGCCGCCCTATGCTTCGGCGGGGGATTCATCCTTGCCGCGATCGGAATTCACCTGCATCAGCTTTGGATACTGTACCTGGGCTACGGTGTGCTCGGAGGCTGCGGACTGGGCATCGGCTATATCTCGCCTGTCTCGACCCTGATCAAATGGTTCCCCGATCGACCGGGCATGGCCACGGGGATGGCCATCATGGGCTTCGGCGGCGGCGCCCTCATTGCCGCACCCCTTTCGGTATTGCTCATGGCCCATTTCAAGACGGCGAGCTCGAACGGCGTGCTCGAGACCTTCGTCACCATGGGCGTGATTTATTTCATGTTCATGATGATCGGCGTTTACACGATTCGCGTGCCGGCGGCCGATTGGAAACCCGCCGGCTGGACCGCGCCGACTCAACCCAAGCAATTGATGACCACGGCCAATGTCGCGGTCGACATGGCATGGCGTACGCCGCAATTCTGGCTGCTGTGGGTGGTACTCTGTATGAATGTGACCGCAGGCATCGGCGTACTCGGTCAAGCCTCACCGATGATCCAGGAAATATTCAGCGGCCGAGTATCGGCGCCGGCCGCAGCAGGCTTCGTCGGACTGATCAGCCTGTTCAACATGCTCGGCCGGTTCTTATGGGCATCCGCCTCGGACCTCATTGGCCGGCGCAACACCTACATGGTCTTCTTCCTGCTCGGCATCCTGCTTTACTCGACGGTGCCTACGCTCGGACATCTGGGATCCATCCCCCTGTTCGTCGCCGCCTTCTGCCTCATTCTCTCCATGTACGGCGGGGGCTTCGCCACCATTCCGGCTTACTTGCGCGACATGTTCGGCACCTACCAGGTCGGCGCCATTCACGGCCGGCTGCTGACAGCCTGGGCCGCGGCGGGCGTATTGGGTCCTGTGCTGGTGAACTACATCCGGCAGTACCAGATAGACAGCGGCGTGCCCAAGGAGCAGGCGTATTCGGTCACCATGTACATCATGGGCGGCCTGCTGCTCATCGGTTTCCTTTGCAATTTCGCCATGCGCGCGGTCGATGAGAAGTATTTCCACCGTGGGGGCAGCCAAGCATGAAAGGAAGACTCATCGTTCTGTGGGCTGCCGTGAGCATTCCCCTGTTGTGGGGCGTGATGAAGACCCTGGAAAACGCAATGAAGTTGTTCGAGTAATTCGCGCCGAAATGTTTGCTCAACGGGGTGAGCCTCACCCTCAGGAGTCCGTTGTGAATGTGAATCTCAGCCTAGCCCCCCTGGTCGCGCTAATCGCAGGCATTTTGATTTTGGTCATGCCGCGGCTGCTCAACTACATCGTCGCCCTCTATCTGATCGTCATCGGGCTGCTCGGCCTGTTCGGCGGCGGAGCGTTTCATCTGAGGTGAAAGCGCGCCCACGGGCGTTGGCAGAGCGGGCGGCTAGATGACACCGCCAAGCGCGGCGCCGTTCGGGCTGCCGAGGCCCGTGCAAGCATCCCAACCCACGGTGGCCGCGAAGTCGCCGTTGTTGCCGCTCGTGATGTCGCGCAGCGCCTTCGGGCTCTGATAGAGCTGCGGATTGATGTAGCCCGCGGGTTTGCCCGACACCTCGTTGATGCGAGCGAGTAAGGCAGCCCACAGGGGGGCGACGGCGCTGGTGCCGCCGATCACGGTGTTCGTGCCGTCGATCCGGACCGCATACCCAGTTTCGGGGTCGGCATTGCCCGCCACATCGGGCACGCCTCGCTTGGACAGTGCCACCGACTGCCCTTGCTCGTCGGCGGTCAATCCCGTCTGCCACGTGGGCACCGCGAAGAAACTGCTGATGCCGCCGCCGCTGGCGCCTCCTTCCGCACCGTCATTCCACACGACCTCGCCGGCGATGGTGCTGCCGGTGGCCTGAAGACTGGTGCCGCCACAGCCCAGCGCGAAGGGGCTCGAAGAGGGAAAATCCACCTGATCTCCGCTGCTGACGCCGTCGCTCGACCCGCTGTCGCCGGAGGCCACGCACACCGTGATGCCCATCGTGGCCGCCGCCTGGAATGCCTCGTCCATGGAGGTCATCGCCTGAGCCGTCCAAGACGACTCGGGACCGCCCCAACTGATGGAAATCACCGAGGGCTTATGCGTGGTGTCGTGGATCGCCGTGGTGATGGCGTCGAGAAAGCCGGCGTCGGTATTGGGCGCGAAGTACACCACGATGTTCGCCTGCGGGGCGATGGCTCCCACCACTTCGATATCCAGCATGACCTCGCCGTCGGGTCCATTGGCATCGCCGGTCGGACTGTTCGCGCCGCCATCCACCGGCACGGCGACCACCGAAGGCGTGGCAACACCAAGACCTTGGAAGTAAGTATCGAGATCCGCCGGGACAAAGCCGCCGCCCAATTCAATGAGAGCCACGCACTGGCCCTGACCCGTGCCGGCCGGAAATCCATAGGCTGAGGCCACCTGCAGCGGTGTGTAGGACACGGCTTTGCTCGTGGCAGGCCGCAGTCGAAAGTGCGGCGACGCCTGCGGGCGGTCGTCGAGGCCGAAGACCGCTTCGACGATGCCCGACAAATCGGCGGGCAGCAGAATCGCTCCGGTACGGCCGCGATAGCGTCGGCCGGCATGATTCATGTGGTGCAATTGAACGCCGAAAGCGCTGCTGAATTGCGCCACCGTTCCCGACAGCATCACGGTGCGGCGAGCCGCGTCCTCCTGCTCCACCGCAAGACCGCGTGCCGCCGCAAAGGCGCGCACCGCGGCCAAATCCGCTGCCTCGGCGCCATGCCGTCGGGCGAATTCGTCGCGGCTCAGGAAGGGATGAGTGCGGCCGGAAGCTATTGCGGCCACTCGGGCCGAAAATTCGTGCTGAGCGCGGCGGCGCAGGAGCATCGTTACCTGCAGACGCTCCGTCGGCTCGGCGGGCCCGATGGTCCGGGCGCCCGGCACCGCGACCCGTTCGCTGCCTTTGAGAGAAATGTTGGACATGATTCCTCCTTCCAGTTTCATAATGCGACCGCCGGAAGCAACGCGGGTTCCCGGCGCCGCACCGGCCGCGGCCGCCGATGGCGGTTCAGCTGGGCGCCTACTGCTCCCCCGCCCGCAGCGGCCGCCGCGCAAACCAGCCGAAGGCGAAAATGGTGAAATAGCAAAATGCCGGCACGACGAGGGCGTGCTTCAATCCCCACAAATCCGCAGCGTGGCCCGTCACCAGCGGCACGATGGCGCCGCCGACGATGGCCATGCAGATGACACCTGACCCTTCTGCCGCACGCTTGCCCAGGCCTTCGCTGGCCAACGTAAATATCGTCGGGAACAGGATGGAATTGAACAGCCCGACTGCGAGCAGCGACCAACCCGATACGAGGCCCGTGGTATTCGCCGAAATCGTCAACAAGACGATGACGATGAGCGCAGCGCAGGACAGCACCTTGCCGGGTGCGAACAACCGCAGCAGCCACGCCCCTACGAACCTTCCGACCATGGCTCCGCCCCAATAGAACGACACGTGCTTTCCGGCAAGTCCGGGCTCCATGCCAAGCACGTTCGCTTGCATCAGATAGATGACGATCAGCGAGCCGATGGCGACCTCGCCGCCGACATAGAGAAAAATGCACAGGGTTCCGAACGCAAAGCGCGGCCGAGTGAGCAGGTTGAAGGCGCGCAATATGGGCGTCGGTTCTGCCGGCGTTTCGACCAAGCTGTTACGCCACAGCCAGACCATCGCGGCCAGCAGCACGAGTGCGATGGCAAGCCCGATGTAGGTGTGGACCACGACCTGGGTCTCGACCCCGCGAAACGCGTCGAGAGCGGCTCCGGACAGAGTCGCTGGGTCAACCGTCGCCAAGGAGCCCAGGATCAGAATCGAACCTACGTAAGGGAATATGGTGGTGCCCAGCGAGTTGAACGCCTGCGCGAAAGTCAAACGGCTGCTGACCGTGCGCACCGGCCCCAGCATGGAGATCAACGGGTTCGCGACCACTTGAACGGTGGTGATTCCGGAAGCCAAGACGAACAAAGCCAGTAGAAATAGACCGAACAGTCCGTGCGCGGATGCGGGGATGAACAACAAACAGCCCGCGGTCATGGTCAACAGGCCGGCAACCGCCGATCGCATATAGCCAATGCGCCGTACCAACGCGGCGGCGGGAAGTGAAATGATGAAATACGCCACGAAGAACGCCGATTGCACCAGCATCGCTTCGGCGACCGACAGCGTGAACAGTGCCTTGAGCTTGGGGATGATCACGTCATTGAGGCTGGTGATCCCGCCGAATACGAAGAACAATGCGTACACGAAAGCTTGCAGATTGGCCGCGTAAGTGGCGGCGGCATCGCTGCCATCGGCATTCGTTTGGGCGGGCGAAGATGCGACTGCGGTTCCGTATGCCATGTGTTCCCCTTTCGACTTATGTTTGTCAGATAGCGTTGCCAGCACTACCTTAGACGAGTGACATCGCTGTCACCCACTACTAGCCTACAACATCGTATCCGCGGCGTCGCCGCGAATCAGCCGAACGGGTTCTGCCGGATGATGGTTTGATCGCGATCCGGACCGGTAGAAATGATGGTAATCGGCACCTCAACCAGGGATTGCAAGCGCTCGAGATAGCTGCGGGCGTTGGCGGGCAACTCCTCGTAGCGTCGGATCCCCACCGTGCTCTCCTTCCATCCCGGAATGTCTTCGTAGACCGCTTCGGCGTCGCCGAAGTGCTCGGACAACAGCGGCGGTGTCAGGGAAATGGCGCCGCCGATCTTGTAGCCCACACAGACACGAATCGTATCCAGGCCGTCGAGCACATCGAGCTTGGTGACGCACAGCGAGGAGCAGCTGTTGTGAACGATGGAGCGCCGCAAGGCGACGGCGTCGAACCAGCCGCAGCGTCTGCGCCGGCCGGTCACTGAACCGAACTCATGACCCACGCGAGACAGGTGTTCGCCGAACTCGTCGAACAGCTCCGTCGGAAACGGACCCGCGCCGACGCGGGTGGCATAGGCTTTGACGATGCCGAGCACCTCGTGCAGCCGCCGCGGTCCCAGGCCGGTGCCGGCGGCGGCCCCGCCGGCGGTGGTGGTCGAGGAAGTCACGTACGGATAGGTGCCCAGATCCACATCCAGCATGGCCCCCTGCGCCCCTTCGAACAATGCGTTCTGGCCATCGACGCTCAACTGCTCGAGTATGCCGGTCACGTCCGCCACCAGCGGTTTGAGGCGCTCGCCGAGCTCCAAGTTCGATTCCAGCACCTGCTGGAAATCGACGGCAGGAAGCTGAAAATATCGCTGCAAGACGAAGTTGTGGTAATCGAGTATCTCGCCCAGCTTGGCGGCGAATCGCTCGCGGTGAAACAGATCCGAGACGCGCACGGCGCGGCGCGCGACCTTGTCTTCGTATGCCGGGCCGATGCCGCGACCTGTGGTGCCGATGGCGTTCGCGCCTTGCGCCTTTTCGCGCGCGCGGTCGAGTGCCACATGGGAGGCGAGAATCAGCGGGCACGCCGGGCTTACCCGCAGCCGCTCGAACACGGGGACGCCCTGCTCGATCAGCATTTGCGCCTCCTTGAACAGGGCTTCGAGCGATAGCACCACGCCATTGCCGATCAGACAGCGCACATGCTCGTGGAGAATTCCCGAGGGAATGAGCGACAGAATGGTCTTCTTGCCGCCGATGACCAGCGTGTGCCCGGCGTTGTGGCCGCCCTGGAAGCGCACCACGGCCTTCACCTGGTCGGTCAGGAGATCGACGACCTTGCCCTTGCCCTCATCGCCCCATTGCAAGCCGATCACGACCAGGTTCTTACCCATTACGCGCCACCCACAGCAATGCCAATCCCGCCACCATGCTGATCAATCCTCCCCATCGCAGTTGCTTCGCTTCGGTCTGGGCGAGCTTCGCCATCAGCCGCTGGGCGGCCGTCGGGTTGACGAAAGGCAACACACCCTCGAGGACCAGGTACAACGCAAAGGCGCCGGCCAAATAGCGCGCGAGTTCGCTCCACCCTATGTCCATCATTTCGGCGGAGGCTGCGGCTGCGATTTATTGAAATATTTGAAATAAGCATTGTCCGGTGCGATCACCAGCACATCGCCCTGGGTGCCCACGGCATCCCGGTACGACTGCATGCTGCGGTAAAAGCTGTAGAACTCCGCGTTCTTGGAATATGACTTGGCGTACACCTCGCTCGCAGAGGCATCGCCCTCGCCGCGAATCTGCCCGGCCTGACGCGCCGCCTCGGCCAGAATTTCGGTCTGCTGCTTGTTCGCATCGGCCCGCGTGCGCTCCGACGATTCGACGCCTTCGGCGCGCAATTTGGCCGCCTGCGCCTTGAAGGTCGCGCGCATCCTGTCGAATACCGAATCCTGGACCTGCTGGGGCAGATCGATCTTGGTGATGCGCACGTCCACCAGATCCACGCCCAGCTGTTCTGCCGCCGGGCGGGCATTCTTCATCATGGAATCGGTGAATTCGGTGCGTTCGGCGGTGACGACCTGCTGCAGCGTGCGCTGGGTCACCACGGTCTTGATGCTGTCCTTGACGGTCTCGCCGAGGCGATCGTTGGCCACTTCCTCCGCTCCGCCGGTGGCTTCGTAGTAACGGCGCAAATTATTGATGCGCCATTTGACGTAGAAATCCACCTTCAGCTGTTCCTGTTCCCGCGTCAGGAACAACTCCTGCCGATACAGTTGCGTGATGATGCGCTTGTCGAAGCGGCTGACCTCTTCGACCAGGGGAATCCGTAAATGCAGCCCCGGCTCGAAATTGGAATCGACGATTTCGCCGCCGATGGATTTGATGGCGAGCTGCCCTTCGCTGACGGTGAACACGCTGGAGCGCACCACCAAAATGAGGACGACCAGCGTCAAGAGCGTGTACAGAATTCTGTTTTGCATCAGCGTACCCCACGCGCGCGCGCAGGATCCTCGGCAGGCGCAACTTGAATTTCTGGGATGCGCGCCGGAGGCACCGTCATGGTGTCGTTCGGATTCGCAACCGACTGCGGTCCCGGCGCAATCAATTTATCGAGCGGCAAATACATCATGCTGCTGCCGTTCTTCGTGTCGACGATCACTTTGCGTGAATTCTTGTAGACGTTCCCCATGGCTTCGAGATACATGCGCTCGCGCGTCACCGCCGGGGCATGCTCGTACTGGGAAAGAACCTGATCGAAGCGTGCGGTCTCGCCCTGCGCCAGGGCGAGCACTTGCAGCCGGTAGGCCTCGGCATCCAGCACCTCTTTCGCGGCCTCGCCGCGCGCCCGCGGCAGCACATCGTTGCGGTAGGTTTCTGCATCCTGCTGATAGCGCTGGCGGTCCTTGTCGGCCTTGATGGCATCGCGCTGCGCATCCTGCACCGCTTCCGGCACGTTCACGCCGGTGAGATTCACGCTCAGGATGTGGATTCCCATATCGTAATTGTCGAGCGTCCTTTGCAGCAGGAACTTGGCTCGGTCGGTGATGGAGGCATCGAACGCCAAGGCCTTGTCGAGCGAGGCCTGTCCCACGGCCTCGCGCATCGCACTTTCGCTCACCTGGGTCAGCGTGTCTTCGACGTCACGCACCTTGAACAGCAATTTGAGCGCATCGGGCTGGATGTACTGAACGGCGGATTTGACCTCCACCAGATTGGTGTCGGCCGTGAGCATGCTGGCATCGTCGACGACGCTGTATTGATGCGAGACGTTGACGATGATTTTGCGCTCGATCGGCCAAGGAAGATGCCAGTTGTAACCGGGTCCCGTGGTCTGCAGATACTTGCCGAAGCGCAGCACCACCGCACGTTCCTGCGCATCGACGCGGTAGAGGCCGCTGCCGATCCACACGGCAAAGATCAATACGAGGACACTGCTCAGGCCCCTGCCGAAGCTGGCGGCGTTCTGCCCCCCTCCCCCTGCGCCGCCCCCGCCGCGCCCGAACAAGGCGGATAGGCGCCGCTGGAAATTTCGCAGTACATCGTCCAAATCGTTCTGCGATTGTTGCGGACGATTCCAAGGATTGCGTTTCTCGCCGCCGGGTTCGTTCCAAGCCATGCGTAATGCCTATGTGTGAACAGCGGCGCATTCTAACAGCCGACCCGCCGTCCACAAGCTAGCTTAAGCCACGCGCTGTTCGCGGGTCCTTTCCTTGGTTTCCACCAGATTGACGCCCTTACTGCCCAATAATTTGGCCACTTCGGCTAAATCGAGTTCGACGTCCAGGTCCCAGCTGCCGTCCTCGCACTGCCGCTCGGCGCGCACCGCATTGCGTTTATAGAGATCCGAACGGACGGCGGCAGCCGGCAATTCGAGATGCAGGGTCCGGCGCACCTGGTTGGGGCGCACGGCATGCGCCAAAGCCTCGCGCAACTCCTGCAAGCCCTCGCCGGTGACCGCGGAGGCCGAAACCAGTGTGGCCACCCCGTCCCTGCCCTGCACCATTCGGGGTGTTTCGCCCGCCAGATCGATCTTATTGAGCACCACCAGCTCGCGGATATCGCCCGCCCCGATGCTGCGCAGTACTTCGCGGACTTGTTCGATACGCTCATCGCGCTGTGGGTCGCTCGCGTCCACCACGTGCAGCAACAGGTCCGCATCGCGTGCCTCCTGCAGGGTGGATCGAAACGCCGCCACCAGTTCGTGCGGCAGAGCGCGCACGAAACCCACGGTATCGGCCAGCACGACCTCACCGACCCCCGCCAGCTTGACCTGCCGGACGGTGGGATCCAGCGTTGCAAATAGCTGATCGGCGACAAAGGTGGCCGCGCCCGTCAGCGCGTTGAACAGGGTGGATTTGCCGGCGTTGGTGTAGCCCACGAGCGCCACGGTAGGCACCGGCACCTCGCGCCGCACGTGCCGGCCGGTATCGCGCTGCCGTGCCAGCTTTTCCAATCGTCCCTTGAGCGTACGGATGCGCTTGGCAATCAAGCGACGGTCGGTTTCCAGCTGAGTCTCGCCGGGTCCCCGCAATCCGATGCCGCCCTTCTGCCGCTCGAGGTGGGTCCATCCCCGGACCAAGCGGGTCGACAGGTGCGAGAGCTGAGCGAGTTCGACTTGAAGCTTGCCCTCGAAACTACGGGCACGCTGGGCAAAGATATCTAATATCAGGCCGTTACGATCCAATACTCGACGGCCGGTGAGTTTCTCGAGATTGCGCTCCTGGCTCGGTGTCAGCGTTTGGTCCACCAACACCAGATCCGCATGATGCTCCTCCGCGCTGGCGCGTATTTCCTCGGCCTTGCCCGAACCAACGAAGTACTTAGGATCCGGGCGGGCCCGGGAGGCAAGCACGAGCGCCGCTCCCACCACCCCTGCCGATGCGGCCAGCGCACGGAATTCGACCGTATCGTTGGGATCTACGGGCTGCCCGATGCCGACGCCCACGAGAACGGCACGCTCTCCGCCTCGTGGACGTTCAAACAATTGCAGAGTGCCGCCTCGCCACTTGTCTGAGTGAACGACAGGTATGTTCGCAGGCCGCGATCGATGCGACTCGACCGGGGTTCATTCGACCAGGTTCACTCGACAATAGCCGGTTCCGTCACTTCGCCATCCTCACCGGTCGGCAATCGCACATTGCGCGCGGGCACCACCGTGGAAATGGCATGTTTGTAGACCATCTGGCTCACACTGTTTCTGAGCAAGACGACGAACTGATCGAAGGAATCGATCTGTCCTTGCAGTTTGATGCCGTTCACAAGATAAATTGAGACGGGCACGCGTTCTTTGCGCAGGGCATTTAAGAATGGATCCTGCAGTGACTGGCCACGGGCCATGGGTGAAGCTCCTTGTTTTTTAGTGTCATTTGAACTGCCGGACCACTTCCCTGCGGCAACAGGCACATACGTATTCATGCTAGCACAGCGCTCCTCAAGACGTGATACCGGACGGTATTGCGAATTGGCCCCTGGACAGCGCATCCATCATCTTCGGTGCCACATCAGAGTGCACGGAATCGAACCACCGCGCCCGATCGCGCCGGCGCAACCACGTCAACTGGCGCTTGGCTAGTTGCCGCGTTGCCGCAATTGCCTGGTTCTCAGCTTCGTTCAACTCACACTGTCCCGCTAAATGTCGCCACAACTGTCGATATCCGACCGCGCGCATCGATGGATGTTCCGCGCTCAGATCGCTTCTTTCAAAAAGCGCCCTGACCTCTTCCAAGAGGCCCGCTCCCATCATCGCGCCGAAGCGCTTTCCGATTCTGGTGTGCAATTCGCGGCGTTCAAGGGGCGCAAGCACAAATTCTGTGACGTCGACGTCGTCAAAAACCGACACACGCTTCTGTTGCAGTCTCGTGATGCTTTCGCCCGTCAACCGGTACACCTCGAGTGCGCGCTGAATGCGCTGCGGATCGTTGACATGAATACGCGCCGCCGCCTGCGGATCCACCTCCCTCAACTCCTGGTGCACGGCTGCCCACCCGTCGGACTCCGCCTGCGCCTCGATCGCGGCGCGCACGCCGAGGTCCGCCGCGGGCAGATCAGCAATTCCATGCGTCAAGGCGTGGAAGTACAGCATGGTGCCGCCCACCAGCAGCGGATGCCTCCCGCGCCGCCAAATATCCTGCATTGCGCCGGCCGCGTCGCGGGTGAAATCACCGACGGAGTAGCTTTCCGCTGGATCGCGAATATCGAGCAGATGATGCGGCACTCGCCCACGCATGGCTGCCGTGGGCTTGGCGGTACCGATGTCCATGCCGCGATACACGAGCGCCGAATCCACGCTAAGGATCTCGAGGGGCAGCATTTCGGCCAGACGCATCGCCAGATCGGATTTACCGGAGCCGGTAGGGCCCATCAACAATATCGCCTGCCGGCGATCGGCCGCGCCGCGTTGCGGCGCCTGGTCCGGGGCGGCCTCGTCCGTCATCGCCCGCGTAGAAAGAGCCGATCAAGATCGTTGATCGACAGGCGAACCCAGGTGGGGCGCCCGTGGTTGCACTGATCGGCGCGCTCCGTGCCTTCCATTTCACGCAGCAAGGCGTTCATTTCAGGCAGACTCAGATTGCGCTGCGCACGGACTGCGGCGTGACAGGCCATGGTCGCAAGCAAGTGATTGATCGACTCCTCGACCCGCCGCGAGTGACCTTGCTCCAGCAAGTCCGACAGAACATCGCGCACGATGCCAGCCGGATCACGGCCCGACAGGAGACTGGGAATCGCCCGCAATGCCAACTGATCGGGCGCCAAACGCGTGACCCCGAAGCCCAGTGCCGCAAATTCCGCCGCATGCAATTCAGCGGCTTCGGCCTGCGCCGGACTCACATGCAGAATCTCCGGCAGCAGCAATTGCTGCTGCGCCGTTTGCCCCGCCAGCAACATCTTCATCCGCTCGTACATCACCCGCTCGTGCGCGGCGTGCATGTCCACCAAGACGATGCCGTCTGCGGTCTGTGCCAGGATATAGACACCGTGCAGCTGCGCAATCGCGTATCCCAGCGGCGCGGCATCGCTGCGCGATTGGGCGTCGCTGTGCGAATGAGCGTCGCCATGCGACTGGGCATTGCCGGCTGGCCGGCTGCCGTCGAAGGGCTGACCCTCACCGACGCTTAGGCCCAAGTCTCCGCGCTCGACCAAGCTGCGGTAAGCATCCTCGCCCGGCGGCG
>Ga0302326_10006493_pt1 | contig 26229 bp, 20 predicted proteins | sample Palsa_T0_3_FD_202264 | JGI IMG/M metagenome (GOLD analysis project Ga0302326, IMG submission 202264) | Peat permafrost microbial communities from Stordalen Mire near Abisko, Sweden - Palsa_T0_3 | ecosystem: Environmental > Terrestrial > Soil > Palsa > Peat permafrost | place: Sweden: Abisko... | reverse complement strand
ATGAGCCAGCCTTTACTCAGCAACATGTCGTAGAACTGCGTCCCAGGCGCATAGTGTGGCCAAACACTCAATAGCGACCTTACGCCCATCTCATGCAGTTCGCGGTTCATCGCCGCTGGATCGGGCCAGCGCTTCGGGTCAAGGTCCATTTCGCCTTGCCTGGTCATGTTGAGAAAGTCGACGACTACCACATCCAGCGGCAGCTTCTTCTCACGGTATTCCTTAGCCACGTCCAGAATTTGTTCCTGCGTCGGATAGATCGCCTTGCTCTGGATATATCCATACACAGCCCTCGGCAACATGTGCGTCACACCGGTGAGCAAACGGTAGCCTTCGTAAATCTCGTCACTGGTTTCGCCCACAATGACGAAGTACGAAACGCGGTCTCCAACCTCTGATGACCATACATTTCGCGCATTGAATCCAAGGTCCACCGTCGTTTTCGAAGGGTTGTCCCACACCAGCCCGTAGCCGCGGCTCGAGACCATGAACGGCACACATACGTCCTGGCCGCCAATCGCGACATAGTCATGCCAGCAGCGAACCTCGTGGTCCCGCAGGTCCATCCACCCCTTCTGCTGCTGCCCGAGTCCGTAGTAATGTTCGTCCGTCGGCGAATCGAAGGTGGCCCCGACGATGGAGCCCTTCGGGCCCGCGTCCGTCGCCGCCACTTCTGCGCGTTCCGGTAACATCACCCAGGTGCGCATCTGCAGCAGCGTCTTTCCGTCCGCTCCTGTTATCTGCAATGCATCGTTATGTGGACGATGCCGCCGATTGTCTCCTCCAAAATATTGTTCGCGCAGCTGTTGGTTTAATGCGTCCAACTGCATCGCCTGCGGAAGCTTCTCCTTTGGGAGATTGTCCGGCGACACACGCACCCCCATGCGGGTCGATCGAAATACTTCATCGCCTTCAGCGTCGCGCTCATGCGTCCATCCTTCCGCGGATGGCTTCGCCACAAATCCATATCCGGGAGCAGCCGTCGCCGCAGCCTTGTCGGTGCTGATCGTTACCCGCAAGATGTTTGGGGCATAAGGCTCCAGTGAGATAGTCCTGCCATCCCGCTCCAGCACGAGCGGACCACTCTGGGCTACTGCAACACCGCCCAGCGAGGCGGTGAGGAGCATCGCCCCCAGTCCCTGGATACTGAAGCATCGCACGAAACGCCGCCCGTCCCAAAGCCTTCGGCCACCTCTACTCAGCCCATCCATCACACACGAAGTCTGCATCTTTTCGAACCGCCTTCCTGGTCTTTTGTTCGCCTGAGCCTGGTCCCTGACAAGGGCAGCATCGCTGCCAATGCAACGGTGTGCCAAAGATTGGGTACGCAATGGGTCGGCCGGCATCCGACTCATCAAGGCCTTTGCACCGAAATCTGTTTTCCGCGGTACTCAACTACTCGGTCCGCTGTGGAGCTGACAGCTTCTCCGACGCCATGATTTGGCGATACCCACACAACGTTGAATGACATTGCTTCAGGCATCCCGGGATAACTGCCAACTGCATTTCCGAAGGTAAGGGTCTTATCACCTTCCGACCAACGCACTGGGATGAGAGTGTGAGATCCCTTTTCATAGTTGTAGTTATCGCCTTCATCGTCATAGATATCGAACTTGCCGTCTGCGCCTGTATAAACGCGAAGCTCAATCGGTCCCGCGGGCATCTGGTTTGCGTACTCGATCTCCGGCCCGAGGGGCAGAATCGATCCGGCTGGAACGAAGACCGGAATGCGATCCAATGGAGCTTCAGCCTGGATGTCCCGCTCACCCTTCATGGATTCTCCAGTCCAGAAGTCATACCAGACAGGGGAAGCAGGCAGGTAAACTGAACGTTCCACCGCATCCTGTTTCAGTACGGGGTTCACCAGCAGCGCGGAGCCGAACATGAATTGGTCGCCGATGTTCCACGTCCTCGGATCCTTCTGCCAGTCCATGACCAGGGGCCTCTGAACTGTATAATCCTCGCTGTGCACACGCCAAGCGAGGGAGTAGATATATGGCATTAGCCGATAGCGGAGTTTATCGTACTTGAGCAGAGTCGGCTCGACCTTGTCGTAGGTCCACATCTCGTTGTGCGCCCTGTGACCATGGCTCCTGAAGATCGGGCAGAATGCGCCAAATTCGAACCATCGCGTGTAGAGCTCTTGATAGACAGGATCATCGGGGGCGCGATCGTTCGGCTGCCAATACCCGCCGATATCGGTGGTCCAGTATGGATTTCCAGAAAGCGCGAAATTCAAGCCGGCGGTCACCTGATGGCTCAGGCCCCAATAGGTGCTGTAGACGTCGCCGGACCACACCGTGGCTCCAACGCGCTGTTGTCCGAGGAAGGCGGATCGAGTGAGCAGAAACACCCTCTTCTGATCTGTAGTTGCTCGCCAGTGTTCCTGAACTCCCAACGTATGCATCAGCGGAAAGATGTTGGTGTACTGTGCTCCATTGCCAATATAGAGACGCTTGTCTTGAAGGATGGCGTCTCCCATGTGCGGCCAGTATTCCTCCGGTTCGGCGCTATCCAGCCAGAAGGCGTCCCATCCCTGCGCAAACAGCTTTCCATCCAGATTTTGCCAGTAGAAGTCGCGTGCTTTCGGATTCGTCGCATCGTAGACGTGCGCGTCGTGAACATCGTAATGCTGTGCCGTCAGGGTCTTGAAGTTTTCTGCTTTGGCATCAAAGAGTCCCCAGGTGGAGATCATGGCGTGAAGGTGCTCGTCGTGTAGCTCCTTCAACTCCGCCGGAACATCGGTGAACTTTTCATTGAATTCCGGATCGCCTTCGGTCTTCCACCAGAACCAGTCCTGAACGATCGCATCGATCGGGATATGCTCTTCGCGATAGCGGCGGGCAACTGCAAGAATCTCCTTTTGAGATTGGTACCTGTCCTTGGATTGGAAGAACCCGAACGCCCATTTTGGCAGCATCGGAGAATGGCCGGTCATGTTGCGATACTGATGAATGATCTCGTCCATCGACGGGCCATAGATCATGAAGTAATCAATGGAGTGGCCGGCAAGCGAAGTGAGACTGAGGGCCAGAGGAAAACGGTTATCGACCTCGGTCAGTGAGGCAGTATTCCACATCAGCGCATATCCTTTGATCGAGACAAGCAGAGGAATGGCGACATCGGTATTGTCCTGGCCAAGTTTGACGGTAGCGCCACGGTAGTTGAACATCCCGTTTTGATGCTGTCCCAGGCCGTAATATGCTTCGGTTGCAACCGGGTCGAAGCGGTCCGTCACGTGATAGGTTTCTTCTCCGTTGACGACAGCCTGTTCGTAGGTTCGAGGAATCGCTCCGTTTTCACGAAGAAGCATCTCACCTTTGATCGTGCTGTAAGCGAGATTTCCACTCTTCAAGGAGAAAGAAACCCTCACGGAATTGGTGGTTAGGATGGCACTCTTTTCGTCCTTCGCATAAATGAAATGGGCACCCGGGCAGGATTCTTCCGCAGGCAGCATCCAAGGCTGAATCGGCGCGGACGATTGCAAATTCCCAGGGTCAGACACAACATGGATTACGGAGTCGCTGCAGACCGTCACATGGAGATTCTCTTTCCCGACGGTTGCTGTGAGACCATCCTTTGCCTCGGTTACTGAGATTTCCGGGAAAGGCGGTTCCCCTCCCAATTGAGCCGCAGCTCTCGAAGGACAGGAGAGCAGGCTACTAAGAATGATGACAATAGTCATCGCGGGAGGCATTTGTATCTCTCGGCAGCTTACTAGGGACATTCGACAAACCTCTGACAAGCAATTTGGATGTTGCCGATCCTGGCCTTCCGTTGATGAACGGTCTGGCTTAGATCAGGATTGCCAGGCGAGTTCGATGCTGTGGCCTCCAAAAAGGCGCCGCGCAATGATGGACGTTGCGCGGCTCGGGAGGCTTACACTTTACGGCGTTGGCCAAGCTAGAAATTGCCCCCTGCACTTAGCTTTTGAACAAGAACTCATTCGACGCCGCTCTCATGACCCTGCATGGCAACTCAAAAGCTGACTGTCACGGCGAATTGCAGCTGACGCGGACTGTCTCCAATGGCCATCCCGGTAACGACCCCGGCGCCAGTGCAATCGATGCAGGTGTTCCCCGGATTTCCCGCATTGATGTGGTTGAAGACATTGAAGGCATCCATCCGGAACTGAGCTGTGATGTTCTCGTGGATCGGAGTGTTCTTCATTAACGACAAGTCGGTGTTGAAGAACGATGGACCGAAGTAGCTGTTGCGTTGAACGTCGCCGAATTGATCGATGTTAGGCCGTGCAAACGGTCCGCTGGTCGATCCGTTGGGACCAAACGTTGGAACGGGTACGAAGTACGTTCTCGAGTGAGACGCCGCGCTGAAAGAGGTGAGATTTGTCGGCAAAATACCCCCAGCCTTGTTGGGCTGGCATGGGCCATTCGGTATGTCAGATCCGCACTCGCCATAGCTTGGACTGAAGGGAAGACCGCTCGACCAGTTCAAAGAGGCGCCTGCCTGGTACCCGCCCACGAGATAATTTACCCATGTCGGACCACCATTTAGAAACTTCTGGTTACGGCCAAAAGGCAGATCATAGTTCCCATAGAGCTGGAACTCTTGCCCCCGCAAGTCATCAAATCTTCCGTAAACGACCTTCTTTTCGATCAGGGCGTAGTCGCCATTTCCATAGTTGAACGCCGCTTGCCAGGCGTACCTCGCGGTAAATTGCAAGCCTTGGGCAAAGTGTTTATCCAACGTCGCCTGCAAGGCGTTGTAATGAGTGTCGAATCCGTCCTTATAGTACGTTAGGTCCTGGGTCCAACCGAACTGCGAATAGTAGCTTCGGAGGTAGTTTGTATTGCTTGTTTCGGTTTGCCCAGCCACAGGTTGGGTGCCAGGGGCATTCGGATTCCAGCAAAGCCCCTCACCGTTCACGCTTACGTTCGGCGAAATGCATGCGGCGACCGCATTAAGATTCAGGGTTTGCGAATCGCCTGAAAAGGTATGGGTACCCTTGTTGCCGGTGTAAGCAAGCGTTGCAGACACAGATTGGGTCAGTTGCCGCTGGATACTCAAATTCCAGGCGTCCACGGTGGGTAAAAGCTGCGGGTTGTCGCGGACTTTGGCGCTCAGACCATTCGGGATAGAAAGTTGACCGCTTGAGGGAATTGTAGGAAAGGCGAAGGCCGCGGGGCCTGTGGCGAGATTGAAGGCGGCCGTATTTGCGCCCGAGTTAGTGAGGTTCTGGTTGGCGAGCACGGGGAGATTCTGGGTCACGACGTGACCGAAAAGGGTACCGAAGACGCCGATGTCGAAGCTTCTTCCGTAGCCGCTACGTATAACCGTTTTCGGATCGAGCTGGTAGGCGATACCTATGCGCGGAGCAATGTTTTTAAAGTCCTTATTAACATTCATTGCCGTGTTGTATGGGCCGTACCCAGCGACGTGAATCGTCCCGGTGGTGGGATCGGCAAAGCCGCCCTGCCCTGCTCCGTTGACCGTCTCTGGGAAGTACACCTCCCAGCGAACGCCCAGGTTAAGGGTCAGGTTTGGAGTAACACGCCAAGTGTCCTGAACGTAACTGAAGACGATCTTCTGTGTTTCTTTTGCATTCACGGAGGTGCTTACATAACGACTGAGATTTGTGACATCGCCCAACAGGAAAGTTGCCAGGCCAAGTCCGCCAGGAGTGCTCAACGAAGTATTCTCAGTATCGGTAGCAGCGAACGTCAATTCGCCGGCCCGATTGCTGTCGCTTGGAACGCGCAGATTGCGCGCATAGCGCAGATCTGCACCGAATTTGATGCTGTGGTTGCCAATAATCTTCGTCCAGTTATTCACTGCCTGGTACTGATCTTCTGTCTCAAGCAGATGGCAGTTGCATGCGTTTACGTTCAGGCCCGATCCGAGATTTGACAGTCCATCGCCGCTGCCCCCGCTCGTGTTGTTCATGTAAAAGGCAGGTGCACCGGACGTAAATGTCGTCCCCAGGTTCAGTCCCGGAATTCCTGCCGCAGTGGCTAGATCATCCGTTCCGTCGTACTTTTCCGTGGAGACGTGATAACGGAGATATCCTAGGCGGAAGTCGGTTATGAGTTTGGGATTCAATACGATATCCATGCCGGCAACTGCGCTCTGGTTGCGACCGGCAGCGGAGCCGCCAAAGTCGTTTGAGATGGATGAGAATCCGGAGCCGCCAGCCGGTCCAAAGATAACGTTAGCCGAGTTTGCATTATCGAAGTAGCTATAGCGGCCAAACGTATGGATCGAATCGCGAAGCTCGTAGTCGACGCGCACATCGAACTGGTTCTGGTTCGTGACCCCGGTGCCGCCTGCATTGTAGTTATTGGCCGTGCCATCCTGCGTGCCGGGAGCGTTTGGCAGCGGCACCAGATTTAGAAGATAGAGAGCCTGTGGAGAAAGGAACTGATTGGGAATGAAATTATTCACAAAAGGTGCCGGTCCAGTGGTTGGATCGACGGCGCGGGGATTGTATATCTGTCCCTGCAGAGCTCCGCGGCCGACCAGGAATTCACTCAAATCGCATCCATTCCCGGAAAGGCATGAATTGTGAGCGAGGGTCGTCGGAACGGTTTCTTGAGCGGAAGCTCCATTCCGTTGCCGCACGCCCTGATAGTCGCCGAAGAAGAACAGCTTGTTCTTCAGAACCGGCCCACCGATCGACCCTCCAAACTGGTTGTAGAGCGCCGGTGGAGTCAGGCGGTTTGAAGTAGCGGAATAAGGCGCGTACTGGTTATAGGGGTTTCGTGCCAGGTTGGCCCCGCTTCGCCGATAGTCGAACGCGTCCCCATGGAAGCTGTTGGTTCCCGACTTGATCTGAGCGCTCACCACCGCGGCGACCGACTGCCCGAATTCCGCATCGTAGCTTTGCACCAGAATCTTCGCCTCTCCCACCGCATCCAGCGGCGGGTTGATCACGATCTGTCCTAAAATAGGGTCTTGGTTCGATGCGCCGTCGAGGAGGTAACCAACTCCAGAGAAGTTCTGTCCCTGGATGTTGACAGTCGGGCTGCCCTGCGCGTCCTCCGCGTTGTTCTGCGTCCATCCCATCGATTGGGCGCCCGGGATCAGCAATTGGAGGCTGGCAAAGTTGCGACCAGCTATCGGCAGGCCGGAAATGGTTTTGTCGTTAAAGACGGTCCCCACCTCCGCGCGATCGGTCTGCAACTGCGGAGGCTCAGTGGTAACTGTCACGGTGTCGCTGGTGTTGCCGACGGAGAGTTTCAGATCGACCTTCTGCGATGTATCGGCCGAGACCTGAATTCCGGGCTCATCCACGCTGCCGAAACCGGGGGCCGATGCCTTGATACCGTATACGTCCGGAATGAGGTTCGGAACCAGGTATTCGCCGTCCTGATTGGTCGTCACCTGAACGGAAGTACCCTTGCTTGTATCGGCTACGGTGATAATGGCATTGGGGATGGCTGCGCCAGTGTTGTCAGTGACGGTGCCGTAAACCGATCCATGAATTACCTGCCCGTGGCCGAAGGAAGACCAGCCGCACGTGAAAAGCATTACTGCCGCCAGCGAGACATATCTGAAGACATTTTTGCGTCGTTGCATGATCACTCCCCCTAATAAATCGAAAGCGGCTTCGTCTGTTTTTGGTCCTTCGCCGCTACGATTGAAACTGGTTGCACCGCAGATCTTTTTCCCAGCAGCCTGAATTTCAAGTTGCCGAAGTATTCGGCTGTGAATACGAGCGGAATCTAGGCTCCCGCTACAGGAGTCGCAAGTAATACACGGTGTTTTACAGTAAGAAACTCTAAAAGCTCCTTTGTTTTTAATAGCTTCCACGTTCCCTGGCGCAGGGTTGCTAGGTAGATACGGAGTTGCGCTCACGGGGCTTCTGCGGCAGAATGCAGCCGTCATGCTGGCTTGACAGAGGTCAGGCGCATTGTGTCTACTTCTATGCGACGGTAGAAATAACGCGTTTCCGTAAACGTTTTATAGAGAAGACCGCATTGTTGTTTCCTAAGCTAGGTTGGAGATTCGGAGGCCGATTCCAAAATCGGAAGCTGGGGTGATTGGTTTCGCGAAAGCTTCGCACCGCTCGAGTTTCCTTTCCGTTTAACCTCGTTAAACTCCTAAGACCATGTTCGCGGAAGTCAGTTGGAGTACCAATGAAGGCATTGGTGGAAACGTCAAATCAGGAAGTTGATTCCTCAACGTCTGTCAAAGGAGATGCCGGAGAATCCGAAGCGGTTCTGCAGGAATTGCAGAGAATTCTAGCAAGCCGCTATTTTCGGAGCGCGGGACGTAGTCGACAGTTCCTGCAGTATGTTGTGCAACAGAAACTCGAGGGACACCTCGAACTCCTGAAAGAGCGCACCATTGGGACCGAGGTCTTCCGGCGGTCACCGGATTATGCGACCGGAGATGATCCAGTAGTCCGGGTCCAAGCCGGCGAAGTTCGTCGCAGGCTCGAGCAATACTACCAAGAGGCGCCCAGCGACTCCCCGGTTTCGATCAAGCTTCCGGTTGGCTCCTACTCTCCGACCTTCCATTGGGCATCCGACAAAGGCTCGACTAGTCCTGATCCGCTCCCCGTCACACCTGCCGTCGCGGCTCCGGTCACGGCTCCCGTCCCGCAAACCAGAATCCGCACCCGGCAATGGGCAATCGCGGTAGCCTGTTTCTTGGTTATCGCGTCCGTCGCGGGCATTGTGCTCTTCACTCTTCAGCGACCAACTCACAAAAAGACCATACTGGAAGAGTTCTGGAGTCCCGTCTTTGCAACCCAGCAACCAGTCCTGATCTGCTTAGCAAAACCTGTCGTTTATCGACCTTCTCTAGGCCTGTATGAGAGGTACACGCGAACGCACCCAGGAACGTTCAAAACTGAGGTTGAACGATATAATCATCCGCTTCCACTCGATCCAGCTGACAAACTTGCCTGGGGGGACATGATAATCAACACCGAATACGGCGTCGCTATCGGTGACGCATATGCAGGCGTGAGTCTTTCCGGTTTGCTCGGGCAGATCGGTAAGCCAAGCCAGGTGAGAATCGGCTCCAATTACTCTTTTGAAGATTTGCGAAATTCACCAGCTGTAGTGGTGGGTGCCTTCAATAATCGGTGGACTATGGATTTGACTAAGAATCTCCACTTCGGCTTTGCCGAGAAAGATGGGACATTCTTCATTCAAGAGCAAACTCCAGGTGGACGAGCATGGGCGCTAAACCCCGGAGACTCTGGCGACGACTATAGTGATTTTGCTATTGTTGGGCGAATTCTGGACTCTCGAACTGGTCAGTTTATCGTAATCGTGGCCGGAGTCGGTGGTACAGGAACCCAGGCCGCTGCAGAGTTTGTCTCTCATCGGGAGTACCTTGAGAAGGCCCTGCGCGATGCCCCCCCGGACTGGCAGAAGAAAAATCTTGAAATTGTTGTTGAGACGAACGTCACGGACTCAGTAGCTGGCCCTCCGCATGTCGTGACCGCTTATTATTGGTAGATGAATACGGCCACTTATTTCATCCCGATTTGGGCCCGCCCCAAATTCGGGAATATCGCGATCACTTCAGGTAGCCTGCATCCCTACCGGCGAGGATTGCCTTCGATGCATGTTCCCAAGCTACCAAAGAGCTTCACGCTGCTCCGATTCGTATTTGCCGTGGCGTGCCTCCAGTGCCCGTTTGCGACGTTCCTTGTCGGACAAGCCTCCGATCCCGTTGCCGAGGCTACACACCTGATGAAAAAGGGGCAGCCCGACAAGGCACTTGAACTATTGAATCCCTTGAGTGCGGCCAATTCGGAACCGAAGGGGGCTGAATACCTGCGCGGACTCATCTTGTATGAGAAGGGTGATCTGCAAGAGGCAGCGACAGCTTTTGCGAAGGCGTCCGCGCAGGATCCTGGGGACTTAGAGGCGATGAAGATGCAGGGCGCCACCCTTTTCCGTTTGGGAAAAGCTGCAGACGCGATTCCCTTGCTGGAGAGGGCAAAAGGATCGACGCAACAAATGAATGTCGACCCTGAGTATGTTCTTGGGCTTTGCTACCTCGACACAAATCGTTTCGACGACGCCCGCCATGCCTTTGCCGCCCAATACGAGTTCCCGCCAGATTCGGCGTCGGCGTATTTACTGGAGGGACGGATGCTACTGCGTCGCCAATATCTACCCGCTGCCGAAAGGGCGACCCAAAAGGCGCTTGAGCTTAAACCGGATATCCCATCAGCGCACCTGGTGCTGGGCCAAATTGCCCTTGCGCGAAACGACCTCCCGGAAGCAGTTTCGGAGTTCGTTATGGAACGAAACTTGAACCCCATGTTCGGCACCGTTTACGATCGGCTTGGCGACGCTTACCTCCGCAGCGGCGACTATATCAATGCCCAAAAGTCATTGGATCGCGCCGTTCTGCTCGAGCCAACTCTGAATATTCCTTACATCCTGCTGGGCAAGGTAATGCTCGAGCAGGATGATGCCATGATGGCGACGATGTATCTCAAGCATGCGATCGAGATCGACTCCAATAATTCAATGGCACACGCATTGCTCGGGAGTGCTTACAGATCCTTGGGCCGTACAGAAGACGCAGCCGTGGAGTTGCACACCGCGGCGAAGCTTCAGGAGACGGCTCAGCCGGCTTCGGAGCAATCCAAGTAGTGGAAGACTCTGCAGACCGGTGGTCCTGCGAATTATCGGCCGCCTTTGTTTCGTTTCGAAATGTTCTTGCCATTGTCTTGTTGGCTCATTCTGGCTGGTGCTTAGCTGGCGCGATTGGCCAGCATTCGCAGCCGCCCTATCCGGCATCAACCGAACATGCCGCGCCTGCATGGTATATCGACGTGGCTGCGAAGGCGGGCATCACCATGCGCAATGTCAACGGGAGTATTACGTCAAAGCATTACATCATTGAATCCACCGGCTCCGGAGTGGCGATCATCGACTACGACCGGGATGGCTGGCCGGATATCTTCCTTGTGAACGGTTCGACGCTGCCTGGGACTAAGCCGTCGGAGCCACCCACGAACCACCTCTTTCATAACAATCACGACGGAACCTTTACAGACGTTACAGCAAAGGCCGGCCTCGTCTCTACGGGATGGGGCCAGGGAGCTTGCGTCGGAGATTACGACAATGACGGTTTCGATGACATCTACGTTACTGGCTACGGAGCCAATCGTCTTTTTCACAATCAAGGCAATGGAACGTTCCGCGAAGTGGCACAACAGTCCGGGGTTGCTGGCTCAGGAAAGGAATGGGGCACCGGTTGCGCCTTCATCGACTACGATCGCGACGGCAAACTCGACCTTGTTGTGGCGAACTACGTTCATTTCGACATTACCAAGACTCCCGCTCCAGGCCAGGGGCCAGGCTGCGTCCTGCGCTTGCATTTTGGCCTCGGTGCGTCTCCCGGGCTCACTTCGATTGAAATCCGCTGGCCCAATGGCCGCAACGAGATTTTCGACCCGCCGCTCAGCCTGGATCATTTTATTGACGTCACCGAGGGCACTGGCGTAAGTAAACTTTCTCCCATTGGCCTGGCGCTTCGACAGGCCGGTTATTTCAGATTGGCGATCTGCATCTTTCGGAAAAAGACCTCTGCTCCCTCGCACTGAAAAAGAATTTCCCTTGCGTCGGGTTTGGGTTCGTTCCCACATTCGCCAGCCTCCCGTTCACAAAATATAGAATCCGGTCGTGTTCGACGATCAACTCCAACACGTTCCATTTCCCATGAGGCTTTTCGAGATCGTCCACCGGGTCACGATATCCGGTCACATTGTTCAGCGGCCCGCGTCCAATATGGGGAATGCGGGTGTACTGATTGGGTCCGGGCTCAGCAGTGCTCTGATAAACCTTTCCATCCACCGTCATACCTGCGGCTCAGTTTTCCGGGGCGGGTCAATTACGAGAGAACTCCAGCTACCACTGGTAGAGTTTTTCGGGGGCAGGTCATGGTCCGCCACCGTCACCGCCCGCTCTACCGAGCTAACCAAGCCGATCAGCAGGCCTCGAAGTTGGCTCAGCGGCTAAGAAGTGCCTTCTTGCTACTCATGGAAAACTGCGAACGTCGTTGCCAGTAAAGTGATCCTGGACTGGTCACCGGAACAGATCTCGGGCTGGTTGAAGATACGGTATCCCCGCAACGAAAGCATTCGCGTATCCCACGAGACCATTTACCGCAGCTTATTCGCCACGGTGGACACGAAGGTGAACCTTTAATTCTGCGATCCACAGAGCCCTTGGCAGCGCGGCACCAACGAAAACACGAACGGGCTCCTGAGAAAGTACTTCCTAAGAAAACCGATCTGTCTAAGTACTCTCAATCCGAACTCGACAAAGTAGCGCTGCGCCTCAATCAACGCCCGCGGAAAACTTTAGGCTGTGAAACTCCGGCGGCGCTTTCCTCGTCTGGGGAGACCCCTCCCTCTACGACAGCACCCGCCGAATCATTGACTATGTCAGGCCCTCAAGAAGACATTCAAGGAAATAACAGATGAAGTCGTTGATATTTTCTGGGCTGCCTACTTTAGGCACCGACAAGAAAATCCTGTTGTCGGGAAAACTCAGCGAACTGGCGGACAAAATCCAAACAGTTCGATCCGACAGCAGACAGCGAAACGGTTGGATTATGGATACGTATCCGCTTGGCAAGCAGACTTCTAGCGATGATGCCTAGAGTATCTAAAGCCTCCACTGGTAGTTGCTCAGGTTGCAACTACCAGAGTTCTATCAAGCTTTAGATTGAATCTAAATATTATATATATGATTACAAACGACTTACTGGCGGAGAGAGTGGGATTCGAACCCACGTTACCTTGCGGTAAACACGCTTTCCAAGCGTGCGCCTTCAGCCACTCGGCCATCTCTCCGACTCTCTCGAATTTACCACAGTGGGGCTCGCTCAATGGGTACGGTACAGCCTCGACTCCCGGCAGCCGATTCCCCCCTCGCCGCCCGGCCCCCGAGACCTACCTGAACTTCGCGCGGCTGCCCATCAAAGAAGCGCCTGATCTCATTGCCGCGTGCTGAATCTCTCCGAGAGTGAGACCATGGTCTTGTCGAACCGCGGAAGAACATGATCGAAACGCGAAACAAAACGAAAAACATCCTCGTGTCCCTCGCTTTCATCGCCTTCGGAGGTCCCGGCATTCTCGCGGTCTATCTGCCGGCATGGATAACGCGCTGGCGCATTCCCCAAGACGGGTGGGGATGGCGCTCGCTCGGCGTCATCTTAATTGTGATCGGGCTGATACCGCTCGGCGAGTCGATTGTCCGGTTCGTCCGGGTGGGACAAGGAACGCTGGTGCCCACGAATCCCACCGAAACCCTCGTCGCCAGCGGATTCTACCGGTATGTGCGCAACCCGATGTATCTGGGCGTGCTCTCGTTGATTGCCGGGCAGACTGCGCTCTTCCAGAGCTGGGCTTTGTGCAAATATCTCGCCACCGTCGCGGTCGGATTTCATCTCTTCGTCGTTCTCTACGAAGAGCCAACCCTGCGACAGAAGTACGGCGAAAGCTACGTCTCCTTTCGCCGCAACGTTCCGCGATGGCTCCCACGGCGCAGGCCGTGGTTCGCCGCCGAATGAATCCGCTCAATAAGTCGCCCGTCCCCCGCTCAGATCGAACACCGCTCCAGTCGTAAACGAGTTCTCCGCCGACACCAGCCACGCCACCATCGCCGCGATCTCCTCGACCTCAACGAAGCGCCCCCGTGGAATCTTCGCCAACATGTAATCAATATGGGCTTGCGTCATCTGGTCAAAAATCCGGGTCCTAGCTACCGCCGGAGTAATGCAATTCACCGCAATGTTATAGCCCGCCAATTCCTTGCCCAGCGATTTCGTCAGCGCAATCACGCCCGCCTTTGAAGCGCTATACGCGGGAGCGTTCGGATTCCCTTCCTTGCCCGCGATTGAGGCCGTGTTCACAATCCGTCCATACTTTTGCTCGATCATCAGCGGCGCGATCGCCCGGCAACACAAGAAAATCCCCGTCAAGTTGATATCCAGTACTTGCTGCCAGGCTTCCACCGGATATTCCCACGTCTTCAGATTCGGCCCCGCAATCCCCGCATTCGCCACCAGAATGTCAATCCCGCCCAGCTTATTCACCGTGGAGCGCACAGCCGCGTCAACATCCGCAGCCTTAGTGACGTCCATCGCAAAGCCCTCGACCTTTCCCTCAGCCGAAAGCGCCTCCGCTGCCGAAGCTACCAGTGTCTCATCCAAATCCCAAAGCGAAACCGCAGCCCCTGAAGCAACCAGCCGCTTCGCAATCGCCAAACCAATTCCCTGCGCGCCCCCCGTCACCACCGCACGGCGGCCCTTCAAATCGATCTGATTCATTCATCCCTCTTTCAACCAAACCTTCGTCTGAAATAATCCATCACTTTTTCGAGGAAGTGCCCGCAACCTTCCGCCTCACCGTCGGGACCCCAACCTCCGTATCGAACCGCGAACTCAACGGCTCAATCGCCACCGCGGCCCCACTCAAATCGTAGTTCACAAACACCCGCCGTCCACTCACCTTCTCCAGATGCAAGAATGTCCGAGTCCCCGGTAATGCCCGCGAATTCGTAATCGAAACCCCCGAACCATTACTCAGAAAAATCGCCGACCCCGTCGCCGTTTGTGCCTGCTTCGCCGCCAGGCCGTCGATCGTCACATATTGAAAATCCTCCACCTTCACCCCATCCGAAAAATAGTCCGGCGCCGAGCTGCCCCAATTCACTCGAACATCTCGCAACCGCAACCCCTCCACATGCTTCGCATAAATGCCGGGTATCTCGCTATTCACAATCCCATCCCGCGGAGTCGGCGCAGTCCAGCGCAAGTCCAGATTCCCGCCCACGCTCTCACTAAACGCAGGGTCCGGAGCCAGCATATGCAACCGTACGCCATCCAAATCCACCCCCGAAATCGCGCTACCCTCCGCACCCCAAAGCAGCGACCCGCCTTCCGCCTCGGCAGTAATATTATTGAAGACAACATTGCGCACCTTCACCCCGCAAGCCGTTCCAGCCGCGCAAGGCTGCACCGCAATATAGATCGGCTCCGCCTTCCCCCACCAATGCCCCGGAATCAACCTAGTCCGCATCACGATGTCGGAGAAGAGAACATCTTCGGTCGGCTGGGTCACATGCGCGCTGGCAAAGACGCCAATCCCGCGGTTCGTATCCATGCTCAAACCGGTAAACGTACTCAGCTTCGTGCTCTCCAGCCGAATCGCCGCCGAACGCGATTTCAACGAGCAATTGCTCACATTCACATGCTCGCTGTTCACGATCGCGAAATCATCATCCCCCGTCTGAATGTCGCAATCCGAGATGCGAACATTGCGACAGATCATGCAATCGATCCCATCGTTATTCGGAACCCGCGGATCGTTCAAAATCTGAATTCCCGAGATGTTTGCTCCCTCGACATCCTGCAAATGCAGCGTCCAGTTCGGCGAATTATGCAGCGTCACTCCATGAATCTGAATATTGGCCGAATGCACGAACACAATCATCGTCCCCGGGCGGTCCCCCGGCTCGAACGGCCCATAATCCAGCCGCTTCATCGCCGCCGCGAACTTCTCCGGATCCCGTACCTGGCTCGGGTCATAGTCCATGCCGATATGCGGAGTCGTCAGCTGCATAAAGCTGTCGCCCTCGCCATCGATCTCCCCGCCGCCCTCGATCGTCACATCCTCGGCATTGCGCGTCATCAGCAACCCCACATGCTGGCCCTCGCCCGTCGAACTCGTCCCATAATTCTTGTCAAAACCAAAATCGGAGATCGCTTTGTAGTCGCGAATGTCATGGCTCCCCACCAACACCGCCCCATTCTCCAGCTCCAGCCGAATACGGCTGAAAAGCTGCACCGTCCCGATCACATAGCGACCCGGCGGAACATACACCGTTCCCCCACCCTGCTTCACACAAGCCGCAATCGCCGCCGATATCGGCCCCGTATCCAAAGTCGCGCCATCGCCAACCGCACCAAAATTACGCACATTGCAAACCGGCGACGGCTGAGCGAGGGCATGCGGAGCAACCACCGGCAAGACCAACAACCACAGGAATCGGCGAACCAAGCTATGTCCTTTCAAAGCGGCAGGCCTAGCGTAAGCGCCGCAGACTCTCGACGGAAGGCACAAAATAATAGGAGCCGGTCAACGGCTGGGTAAAGCGTGTGAGCGCATCGCGCGTGCCGGTGATGCGGCCCGCCATGCTATCGAGCATTCTGGAAAGCCGCTTCTGGTCTGCGCTGAATCCAACAAACACGGTGCCATGATCTTCGACGTTTCCGTAGGGCATGTTGCGACGAAAGATGTTTCCAAACTCGTCCTGATCCGTGCGAGCGACATGCGAGTCCGATGGCTTGTTCTCGAGCTCGATGCTGTCGAGCTTAGTGCGTCCCATGATGCGCTCCTGCTGATCGACCGGCAGAGCTTCCCACTCAGCTGTCTTGTGCTTCCACTTTTGAAGCAACAGGACTGAGCCGGCTGCACCGGGAACTCCTTCGGGCAAGAGCGCGTCGGTGGGAGCGTCGAGTAGCGTAGGATTCTCCGAGCCGTCGATGAAGCCGGTAAGGTCGCGATCGTGCCGGTAAGGCCAGCTCGAGGTTTCTTCCCCTAGCGAAGCTTGGCCTGCGAGGTCATGGACGACTGAGCGGCCCATATCGAAGATAACGTCATAAGCACTGCCGGACAGCCACACCAGCGCATCATGTTGCGTGCTCGGCATAACGAATCCTTCTGTGCCCTGTATCTCGTTGTTAAAGCCCTCCACGCCCGGAGGGGCATCATCTGGAACAATATCGCACCAGAGCTCGGGCCGAAAACCAATGACGAAGTTCACTCCTCCTGTGGTGGTCCGTGGTTCACGGATAGCGGAGATTGTAGAGGCGAACTCCTTGCATTTCTTCGCGTCCAGAATGTCAAACTCCAGGTACGCATGAGAGGAGGTTCCGAGAGCGAAGATTCCAGCCTGAGGCGTATACATTGGGGCATTATATCGGGCACCATCTTCGCTAAGGCAACTGGGCCCTCGATCTCGTCGCCACCCGGCAGTTTGCAGAATTGCGAACGATAAACGCGCTTCCCGTTACTTAACTCCCGGATGATCGGCAGCACCAGAGATGAACTGGGTCCAAGCTAATAATGGGGCCGCCGAACGTTTGACCGCAGCGATACGAATCTCTAAAATCGAGGAGTTGGCAAAAGCAACATCGTCCTCCCGGACGCCACTTGTTGCCCCTTCGTTCAATGGTAGGACAGCTGCCTCTGGAGCAGCATATCGGGGTTCGAATCCCTGAGGGGCAACCAACGCGCGCCACAACCCCAAAACAGACCGAAATTCCAACAATTTGTCATCGTCGGAGATGAAAGCTTGCCTGATCGGCCAAATGGCGAGACAAAAATGCCAGGTGGCACAAATGAGCATCGCCGAAATAGTCGAAGTCCTAGGCGGCAAAACCACTTTCAAGCGGGCCGTCAACACCAATGACGACCTCATCGCCCAAGTCCGCGTTGGACTTCCCGCCTCGACCGTTCCCCTTCTCGCACAGACGCTCTCCCTCCAGCGAGTCCAGGTCGCCGAGCGCCTCAACATCCCCTCCCCCACCCTCAGCCGCAGACTCTCTTCGAAAGCGCGTCTCACCCACGAAGAGTCCGACCGCACCCTCCGCATGGCGCGGATCATTGCGCTCGCCAAGGAAGTGCTTGGCACCGAAGTAAAGGCTTCAGCCTGGATCAACACCCCCAACCGCGCCCTCGCCGGCCGCAAGCCCTTCGACGACCTCGATACCGAACTCGGCGTTCGCTCCGTCGAAGAAGTCCTCTACCGCATCGCCTACGGCATGTATAGCTAATGCGGATTTGGAGAATCTTCCCAGCACGCTTCCGCAACTCAGCCTTTACCGGAATCGAAGGCCTCTACGCCGCTGGCCGTTGGAACCACCTCGGCACTCCCATGGTCTACACCGCAACATCAAGAGCATTGGCCGCCCTCGAATTCTTCGTGAACCTCGAACCCAACCAGGCGCCCAACGATTTGCTCATAGCGGAAGCCACGCTGCCGAATGATCTCGTCGCCAGGTTCGATCCCGCCACTCTGCCAAAGAATTGGCGCCAACTCAACAATCTGCCATGCCGGGACATCGGTTCCGCCTGGGCAACAAGCAACCGGTCAGTCGCCCTCGAAGCCCCCTCTGCAATCGTGGAAGGGGACACCAACGTCCTGCTCAATCCAAATCTTCCCGACTTCAAGCAAGTCCAAATCGCCGAACCGAAGCCCTTCCGCTACGACGAACATATGTTTCGCTGACCTTCTGCGCCAACTACTCTTCCCGCAAAACCTGCAAAGGCTTCTGCCCAAGGATCCGAGCACTTGCCACCCATCCCGTCGCCGTCGCCAGCACCGCGCTCGAGACCAACGCCGCCAAAGCCGCCCGCCATTCCACATGGAAAGGCACTTCCAGCCTATGCAGCAACGCCTTCGTCAGCAGGTTGGCAAAGATCACCCCAACCCCACCCGCGAGCAGCCCCAGCACCACAAACTCCACGCTGAACACTGTAGCAATCCGACCTCGCGTTGCGCCGATCGTTTTCAGTACGACGACTTCGCGAATCCGCCGATACCGCGTGCTCGCCACGCTCGAAGCCAGAATCACAATCCCCGACAGCATCGAGAACCCTGCCAAAAACCGCACCACCTGCGTAATCTGCCCGACAAAGCCCTGAATCGTATCCAGCACATCGGCAATATTAATCACCGTCACCGTCGGATACACCGCAAAAAGCGCCCGCTGCATCGCCGCAATCTGCGGGCCGTCCACATGCGCCGCGCCATACCAAATCACCGGCATCCCCGCAAGCACCTTCGACGGCAAAATAAACTCGCTCCGTCCATAAACATGCTGACCATCGTTCTTGTAAATCGCCGCAACTTCAGTCTTGATCAGCTGGTCGTCGGAGTCGAAGTAGACCTCCGAGCCGACATGCAAGTGCAATCGCGCCGCCGCGTAATCGACAACTGCCAGTCCGTTCGTACTGCCAATCGCCCACCAATGGCCCGAAACCATTTTCGCCCCAGCTGGCAAATCATCCGACCACGTCAGCGACACCGACTGCAGCAACCGCTTCGGATAGTTCTTCACCTTCAACTGCTCAACCGGAACCCCATCGATCGATTCAATTCGACCCGAAACGATCGGTAAAGCCTCCATCGTGCCGCGAACCCCCGGCTGCTTCGCCAGCAAGTCTTTCACCCCCTGCAGCTCCGAAGTCGCCATATCGATCAGAAAAATATTCGGAGTATCCGGCTTCGCGCCTTCCTTCATCTCGCTCAGCACCGACTGCTGCATCAGAAAAACCACCAGGATCAACATCACCCCGGTCCCCAAAGCCGCCAGCACCGCCGAAGACTGGTTCCCTGGCCGATACAAATTCGCCAAAGCATGACGAACCGCTGACGGCAAATGCAATCGCGTCTTGCTAAGAAAAGCCCGAAGCACGCGCAACGTCAGCGCCGAAAGCCCCAGCGTAAACAGCAGCAAAGCACAAAGCGCCGCACCAAACCACCCGCCCACCTGCCACGAATCCGTCAAAGCCGCCGCAATCCCGCCCAACCCAAGAACAATCATCACCGAAGCAATCAACTGCACCTTGTTCTCGCGAACTCGACTCCAGAAAGGCCCGCGCCCCTCGCCGTTCCCATCCTCAACCGCCCGCCGCAGCACTAAGTTCGGCCGCACCTTCCGAACATCCAGCAACGGCGGCAAACAAAACAGCAAGGTCGTCAGAATCCCCGTCCCCAACCCCGCAAACACAGAACGAATCGGCAACTGCAGATGAGCATGCACCGGAAGCAATTTCCCCAGCACCAGCGGGAAGATCCACTCCACCCCAGCGCCTAGAACAACACCGAGCAAACCACCAGCCAGCCCCAGAAACAGCGTCTGCACTAAATAAATCCGAAGAATATCCGACGATCGCGCCCCAATCGATTTCATGATTGCCAGAATGTCGATGCGCTGCTGCAAATGCGCTCGCATCGCCATCGCAACACCTACCGCGCCCAGCACCATCGCCACCAGGCAAATCAAACTCAACATCCCCGTCGCGCGATCCAGTCCTTCCGTCAGCGCCGGACTCGTCTCCCGAAAATCCGTGATCTGCGCCTCAGGCAAAATCTTTTCCAGCTTCGCCCGAACCTTCGCAATGCTCCCGCTCTCCGGAGTCAGCTTGAACAAAAACCGTTCCCCCGAACGACTCCCCGGCTGCAGCAACCCACTCTTGTCGAGCCCGGCCCGAGAAATCAAAACCCGAGGCCCCAACCCCATAGTCGAACTCATCCGGTCCGGCTCTTTGTTCACCACTGCCGCAATCCGAAACGTTTGCTCCCCAATCTTCAGCTGATCACCAATCTTCAAGTGCAGCCGAACCAGGAGATCGTCACCAACCACCACTGATGAATCGTTCAAAGCACCCTTCAAGTCGGTAGTCTGCGCCCCCGACGCGGTCTGCAAATTCACGGCTCCATAAAACGGCCACTCCGCCGGATTCACCGCCTTCAGCGAGACCAGCAAAGGCACTGGATCGCCCGGGGCCGAAACCATCGAAACCGTCTCCGTGATCCAGGTCCGCCGAACCCCTGAAGCCGCCAATGCATCCAGCTCTTTCGCTTCTTGCGGAGTCGGCTGTCGAAACATGCGCGCCGAAAGATCGGCCGCCATGATCGTCCGCGCCTCCGCCAGGATCGTCTTCTGAAACGACTCGCTAAACCCACGAACTCCAATCAGCGCCGCAACCCCAATCGCCACCGAAAGAATCACAAAAGAAAACTTGGCCTTCGCCGCCCGAAGCTCCCGCCACGCAATCGTCCCCGCCGTCTTGAACGGCAGCGATTTCGACGGATGCAGATACCAATACCCACCGCTACGGGCCGGTTGCCCCGCCAACAAATGAGGGTGCCCCATTCTACGAGCGGTTCCATCGCTCGTAGAGTGGGAAGAACCAATTTCCCGTCCTTTATCAGCCCCGCTCATAAAGCACCCTGCAATTCATCTTCAACCGAAACCGAAGCCCGGTATTCATCCGCCACCACCAACCCATCCCGAAGCACAATCGTCCGGTCCGCAGTCGCCGCCAGCTGCTTGTCATGCGTTACCAGAACCAAAGTTGTCCCAGCCTCCCGATTCCGGCTCGTCAGCAAATCCAAAACATGCTGCCCATTCACCGAATCCAAATTCCCCGTAGGCTCATCTGCCAAAACGATCGGCGGCTCCAAAACAAAAGCCCGTGCCAAAGCCACCCGCTGCTGTTCCCCACCCGACAACTGCACCGGATAATGATGCATCCGGTCCTCTAACCCAACCGACTCCAGTAAAGCCCGCGCCCGAGGCTTGCCATCGCCCTCGCCATTCAACTCATACGGCAGCAACACATTCTCAAATGCCGTCAACGTCGGAATCAGCTGGTACGACTGAAACACAAACCCAATCTTCCGCCCGCGCACCTGCGCCAATGCATCCTCAGCCATGTTGCTGATCGGAATCCCATCCAGAAAAACTTCGCCCTCGCTCGGAGCATCCAACCCCGCCAGCAACCCCAGCAGCGTGCTCTTCCCACTCCCCGAGGCCCCCATGATCGCCGCGAACTGACCCGCCGGAATCGTCAGATCAATCCCCTTGAGGATGTCCACCATCCGGCTTCCGTTCCGAATCGACTTCTTCAAACCCTTCACTTCAATCATCGAATCAATGCCCGCCAATCTCGAATCCCAGTTTTGTTACAGTCACCTTCCAGCTTTGTTACAGTGGCCTTGTGGACCGTCGCCATTTCTTCATCGCCGTGCCCGTGCTCGCTCTCACCGTTGCCGGATGCCAATCCAGCAAACCAGCCGCCGCTCCGTCTGAATCTTCCGAACCACCCGACTCCGCCGCGCAATCCGCCGAAGCGCCAGCCCCGAAACTAGACCCCAACGACACCCGCCCCATCATCGTCGCCTTCGGAGACTCGCTCACCGCCGGCTACGGCGCCGCACCCGGCGAGAGCTACCCCGACTACCTTCAGCGCGACCTCGATCAAAGCGGCTACCACTATAGAGTCGCCAACCTCGGCGTAAGCGGCAACACTACCAAAGACGGCGTTGATCGCCTCAAAGACGTTCTCGCCCTCAAACCCACGGTCGTCATCGTCGCATTCGGTGGAAACGACGGCCTTCGCGGCCTCCCCATCGACGCCACCCGCAAGAACCTCGACCGGATTGTCGCGACGCTCACCGCCTCCGGCGTCAAGGTCGTCTTAGGCGGAATCACCCTCCCACCCAACTACGGCCCCGACTACATTCGCCAGTTCAATGAAACGTACGCGCTGCTCGCGCAGAAGTTCCACGCACCGCTACTACCGTTTCTCCTGATCAAAGTCTACGGCACGCCAGGCAGCATGCAGCAGGACGGCATCCACGCCACCGCCCAGGGCAATCAGCAAGTGGCAAAGAATCTCCTGCCGCTGATCACGCCATTGCTAAAGAAGTGAGTCGAATGTCCGGGAAGTTGGTATACAGGCGTCAGATTTCTAGGTCAGGATTTGTGTTTCTTTCCGAGCTTGATAGACCCAGTCGATTAATGCCCACCACGCCGCAGCGCCGAGGATCGATACCACCCATCCCAGTGGACCGCCGCCAGAGCCCTGCAGTCCGAGCAACAGGAGCATCACGGCCATCAGAGACAGGAAAATCACGACTGCAAGAAGGTTCTTGCCGAAATCTCCCATATTCAGCTCCAGCGCTGCACCGTTACTAGTCTAATTCTTCCCCGGAAAAGAAGCGCCATTCTGGCCATCAACCCAAAACGGCCATCGCTGCCCATGTCTCGTGTTTGAGACATAAGTTTGGGAAATCCGCTAACTCCCATTCGCCTACGTGCAATATCGCTCTACTGGAGCTGCTTGACTTGCTGCGCCGCTTCTTCGTCGCCCAGTTCTGCGGCATGTTTGTACCACGCAAGTGCGGCTGTCGAGCTAGGATCAACCCCTTCGCCCCGCTCATACATCAGGGTTAACTTTTTCACCGCGTCCAAAACGCCCGAGTCTGCCGCCCTGCGATACCACTGCGCTGCGTCCGCATAGCTTTGCGGCACACCGTTCCCTGAGTAGTACCGGTTGGCCATTTCAAACATGGCAATTGCGTATCCGGCATCAGCCGCCTCCCGATACCATCGCACCGCCTCAGCTTTGTTAGATGACACTCCCAACCTTCCCTGTTCATACACCACGCCAAGGTGATAGAGCGCGATTCCATCGCCAGCATCGGCTGCTTTTTGAAACCACTGCATGGCTTGGGACCAGCGCACCGATTCAGTGCCGCCGCCCTTCGGCAAATAACGCCCATCTTCGTACTGCAAACCGAGGCCATACATCGCTTGCGGGTATCCAGCCTCTGCTGATTTTTGTATCCATGGCATGGCTTGGTCATACTCTCGACCCTTGAAATAGAAGTCGCCCAGGTTCCACATCGCCTGCGCATCGCCGGCGTCGGCGCCCCTCTGGTACCACTCACGCGCCGTCGCCTCATTTAGAGGCACGCCGTAGCCGTTCTCGTACAAATATCCCAGGGTATTCATAGCCTTCGAATTACCGCTCTCCGCGGCTTTCCTGCTGTACCGTTCAGCCAGGGCGTAGTCCTTCGCTACACCATACCCAGCTGGAGCAGTAGCGTACAACTCGCCCATCGCCGCGTCCGCCCTTGTTTCACCGGCGTCGGCCGCTTTGCGGTACCAGCGCACAGCTTCGGGGTAGTTCCTCGGCGTGCCGCGGCCTTTGTCGTACGCCTCGGCCAATGCATACATCGCCTTGGCCTCTCCTGCGGCGGCCAGCCGTTGTTGAGTATTGAAGTCCGTCGCGCCACTTCGAATCTCGTGAGGCTTCGCCGTAGTCTTCGTCGCAGGCGCACGCGGCACCTCCGTCGCAGGAACCACGGCGGCGCTTCTCGACGCGGTCCCCGATGCTACCGAACCAGGAGGCGTGCCCGCGCTCACTCTCGCGAAGACAAAGTCTCCGCCGTCGTCCCCCGACCGCGCCAGTGGAAAATAATGCGGGTCTTGGTCCGATCGCCCGGCCACCTTACGCTTCACATAGGTCTCATAGAGCTCGTTCGCGGTGAATCTGTCCTCGTCCATAAGCCGCAGGCCATCCAGAAACGCCTGCGCAAAAATCGAGTGTCCCTCGCCTCCAATATCCGTGACTGGCTCGTCGCCGCCACTGGAGAGGATCGTTCTCGATTTGTCTTTCAGAATCTTTGCGAATGCACGGTCGATATCGACCGGCTTCATTGAAAGAGGCACGGACCGCATCGCCGCATCCCGAATCGCCCCCGAATAACAGCTGTCCGAAACGATCACGATATGCATCGACGGAATCGCTCTTATATTGCTCGTGATGTCATCGGCGCTGATCCAATTCGCATTATTGTCCGCTCTGGCATCCACCGGCAGCCAGTATGCCTCCTCCGTATCTTTGTCGTGAGCTCCATGCCCCGCGTAGTAGATCAGCAGATTGGAATCCGGCAACAGCGTCCGCCGGTATTCAGCCAGAACGCTCAGGATGTCATTCCGCGATGCATCGCGCAGGATCTTCGTCTCGAAACCATAATTGCCGCTCAGCGCTTCAGCGACTGCATTCGCGTCCTTGATCGCTGTGGTCAAGTCGCGCAGATATTGATAGTGGTTGTTCCCAATAACCAGAGCATAGTAGGGTCCCGTCTTTACTCCATCTGATTGCAGCGCGTTTACTGGCTCCACTTGTCGTGTCGACGACGCGCTCTGGGGCCACACCCAGGCTCCGCCCCGGATTGCCATTGCGCCGCAGGCAATTACAAACGCCCAGAGATAATTCTTCCCGCGCATCTCAGTCACTCCGCTCTCAGAGCAGAATCAAAACAACTATAACCAGCAGCAAGGATGCAAGACTAGATTTCTATCGAGAAAACCCAATTTCTCAGATAGGCCGGTATACCTATTCTGACTCTGTTCTAAATCGGCGACCCGGTCGTTCCAAATGTTGCGACCCACATGCGATCTTCGCGGGAACCACTACCCCAAAACCACCACCGGCTGAAACAAAGTCCCCGCAACCCGCTTCGCAATCGCCACCAAATCCCGCTGCCCCGCAAACACCTTCACCAGCGGAGCCGCCGAAAACTCCGGCAAATTCACCGCCAGCCCATTCCGCAGCTTCCCAATCGCGATCTCGTCCCCCGCCACCGAAGGCATCTCCGGCAACAGCGATCGCGGATGCGGCAAATGCGACTCCAGGTCTCCCGCTCGCGCAAGATCGGCAACCGCATCCAGCGTCAAAGCATGGTCCAAAGTAAACGGCCCCGCCGCCGTCCGCCGCAAGCTCGCCAAATGTGCGCCACAACCCAGCAACTGCCCCAGATCATGCGCCACCGAGCGAACATACCCTCCAGCCGACACCCGAATGAAAAACTCCGCCAGCCCATCCGCATAGCTCTCAATTCTGAACTCATGAATCATGATCCGCGCCGGCTTCAGCGGCACCGCATTCCCCGCCCGCGCAAGCTTATACGAAGGCACCCCAGCCACTTTTTTCGCCGAGAAGACCGGAGGTGTCTGCTCCATCACGCCCGAAAATCCCAAAGCCGTAACACGGATCTCGTCAACCGTCAGCGGTACAGGTCGAAGCTCGCTCGTCGCCAAACCCTCGGCATCATAAGTGTCCGTAGAAAATCCAAACCGGATCGTCCCCGTATACGACTTCTCCATCGCCCCGAAATACTGCGCCAGTCGCGTATATTTCCCCAGCAGCAATGGCAAAACGCCAGTAGCCATCGGATCCAGAGTCCCCAGATGTCCAGTCGAAGACTCGCCCGTCGCCCGCCGCACCTTCGCAACCACGTCATGCGAAGTCATCCCCGCCGCTTTGTCCAGAACCAGAAGCCCGTTCACTCTCTTACTATAGGCGGCACAATCAAGCCCAGCCCACAAACTCCCGATTTGGGAACCGACGATAACTAGCTCTCCCGAAAGTGAAAGAAGCATCGCAACCAGGCCCATCAACACCTAGCATTGGAGGATGGCAAAGTTCAGCAAAGTCAGGATTCCTAAATGGCTCCCGAAGAACCTGAGTCTAACTTCGTCGATGGAGTCTTCTGTCCAGAGCTTTCTTACCTCGTTCTCATAGGGGCCGCGAGCCATCAGCATTTCGGCGTCTGTTTGGAATTCGGGACCGCTTGCTCCCGGTCGCAGGTTTGTATTCGAAATAAACTTGGACAAAGTTCTTGTAGGAAAAAGCGGTTT
>Ga0302326_10006492_pt1 | contig 26231 bp, 21 predicted proteins | sample Palsa_T0_3_FD_202264 | JGI IMG/M metagenome (GOLD analysis project Ga0302326, IMG submission 202264) | Peat permafrost microbial communities from Stordalen Mire near Abisko, Sweden - Palsa_T0_3 | ecosystem: Environmental > Terrestrial > Soil > Palsa > Peat permafrost | place: Sweden: Abisko... | reverse complement strand
GCCTGCGCCGCCGGTGGTTGGTTCTGGTGGTTCTGGCTGAGTAACACGAGACGGAACGGGGAACCCCATGACTCACAAAAAATACTTTTGCAGAACTTGACAAACACAACTCATGCTGGAAAAGCTCGGGTTCCAACACCCGGGAAACGCGCCGAGGTCCTGCATTGGATCACATCACAATTCACAGCGGGCCATTCCGCCATCTCTAATGCGCTCGCATTCCGTGACTTTCGGCCTCCAGCACGATCTCGTCCGGCATACCGTAACCACGGTCCTGAGCCGATTTCGAGACCACATAGGCCTTTACCTCGCTCCACCGCCAGCGGACGGAGAAGGGCGGCCGGCAGGAGCAGTAAAGTATGCATGCTTCCGGAAAGCCGGCTACTGTCGACACCACATACGACCCATTACGATAGGGACTGAAGGCGACCAGGTATCGAGTGAGACACCTCGGGCATTCCACGCAACGGCGAATTCGGTCTCGCATTACGACCCTTCAAGCCAGAATTGGCAGCCAGACCGCGGCGAGTCGCAGTAAACCGGAGTTAGTATGCCTTGCGAGACGCATGACTGGGGCCGTACCTACAGTCAGCAGGATTCCAAATGTGCTTAAGAGCAGTGCCCCGAGCCGGAGTTTGGAGTTTTTTGAAGCGGTCATATGGCTAGTAGAGTATCGTTCACCGGCTTCGGTTGGTTGGGCTGATCCTCAGGCCGATTGAACGACGCGACGAGTTGCCGGTTTTAGCCGCCGAGCCGTTGTTGTCAACGCTGCTTAGAGGGTCGGCCAGAAGCAGACAATGGCCCCGCCGCGGTAGTGTTGGGGGGTCGTGCCAATATCATACTGTTTGCCACTTCGAACAGTCCAGCCACCATCGGGAACGGGTCCACCGAGAGACTTGCAACTCCGCCGCCACAGTGCATCATGCCGTCTGTCGACAAGAACTCCTCATAAGAAGTAGCGTCCCACAACCGGTAGCCCGCGAACATATTTGAACCCATTTCGCGAGCCTAATGTTCACCCGGTAGCTTCAGCGGAACGGCGTTGCTTCCCGTAATCCCCAAGGGTCTCTGCGACCTTTCGAACTCGGCCGCATCAAACCTTCTGCTCGCCATCGGCGTAAGGAGGATAAATGGCTTATTCGTTCGGTTCACCGGTCTTCACTCCTAGGCGGTGCAGGCGGAATCCTAAACCTTCAAGTCTCCAACTGTGGCGGTCCGTGCCCTCTTTTCCACATCGCCGCACTCAACGCCGTCGATCTCATCGAAGTCCCTCCAGCAGATCCATGAAACGGATGCGTGACCTAACACGCGGCGCCGGATCCGCACGATCTGGCTATAGAACACCTCTGCTTCGGAAGAACTGAGAATACCTGCGAGGTGGCCCATGGTCTCAAGCGTTCTCAGATTGTCCGCCCCCAGCACCCGGCGCCGCAATTCCAGCGCCCGCTCCAACTGCTTCCGGCCCTCCACGTTCAGTCCCAGATCGATGTAGGTCTCCCCGATAGTGTCCCGAATGGCAGCCTCCACCTCCGGTTTCCCCGCAAACTTTCCGTCGATCCGGGTCGCTGCCCTGTCTAAGGCCGTACGCACTTTCAAAGTCCGGATCGGGTTTGGCGCTCGACTCTGACTATTTGACTACGCCGGCCTGCGCCAGCAGATCGTTCTGCAGGAAGTCAGTGACCGCTTGCGCCGTAGCGGCTCCGGCGTCTGCCCGCCGCTTCTCTGCAATCGCGGCGTTCCGTTCCTGGCTCGCCCGCATCGCTTCCAAGGTACTTGCCACTACGCCTGCTGCAAGCACCACGAACACCGCCGCCGTCCCCACTACTAGCGCCTTGTGACGCCGTGCGGACTTCTGAAGTTGATACGTGGCGTTAGCCGGGCGTGCCGTAATCGGTTCGTCCGAGAGATAGCGCCGGATATCGCTCAGCCCTCACTCTCAAACACGCAGCAATAAGAACGTCCCATTGTTAGCAAAGCCAAAGGGATCTCGTTAATTGGGTTATTTCTACGCTTTCCAAGGACGCGACGAAATTTTCAGACGACCCGAAGAATTACTATCAGTCTACCGACCCACGGCCGATGAAGCTTCACGCCCTTCTCGCGGATCGGGTTAAAGCTGATGTTGCAGACATCACCAAGCTTCCTACCCCTGCCGAGGCAAAGGGCCTCCCTGTCGTTGATCGGTTGATGAGGCGGTTGGCAGGCTACATGACGGCAAATAGTATTAGCTTTCCGGCTCCGAGCTAAGATCTCAAGGTGAGTCGAAATCCCAGACGCCCTCCTTCGTAGCTTTCAACTGTAAATACCTGAACCACTTGATTGAATATCTATTCACCCTTCGGTTCACGGTCCTGTTTCCCGCGCGGAGGGTGGCCGAATGGCGATGCCGGCGGACTTCAGATAACCGGCCGCCGTTTCGCGACGCACGCCCGTATTCCGCTGGATTCGCCGCAGCGACCAGCCCAGACGCCCCAAGGCAATGACTTGTTGTTTCTTCTCTTCGTTCAAGACGTTACTCACATCGACCGAGGCTACAGCCCTCGCATCGTAATCAACGTCCTGGACTGAGGTTTATCGTTGGCCGGTTTTCAGGTGATCATCCATGGCCGGTTTTGGGTGTTCACTGAGGAGTCAGCACAGGTACTGTGTTGGGAAGCTACTCCGTTGGAACTGGCCCCAGAGATATCGCATTCGATGGAGCTAATATCTGGGTGGCTAACAACGGAAGCAACAACGTAACCGAATTGCAAGCCAGTACTGGATTGGTTCTCGGGACGTTCAGCGTAGGTGCGGCACCTCGAGGAATAGCATTTGATGGCGTCAACATTTGGGTAACTAACGGGTTCAGGAAGCCGTTCAGATCTTCGAAAACGAGATCCACCGAGGCGTCGATATCTACGACTTGTCGGGCTTCCTGGGCTTCGCCTATGGACGGGCTGGCAGACGTGGCGAGGCCGAGAAGATTGCGGCTGAAACCTCGGAACCCTACAAACAGGCGCTGACTTTTGCCGGAATCGGCGACAAAGAGCGCACGCTCCAGGCCTTGGAGCGCCTGGCTGTATATGGGCCCGTGCGGCTAGGTAGGGATCTCACTTATCCAGAATTCGACTTGGTTCGCGGCGATCCACGGGTGAAGGTGCTTCGCAAGAAGGTAGGGTTACCCGGTTAGAAAAGGCTCGCCTCGCACCGATGTCATCGCTTGGCAAGATATGGCTTTGCCAAGTGGTCCGTTCTGGCCCTGCGGGCCTTTCGCCTCTTTCCGTAGCTGTGGCCCAGAGCGGAGAATACGCAAGGGACGCCGAGAATTCTGCCTACGCTGGCTGAACGGCGCTAACGTGTCGGTCCTTGATACCCTGCCTGGTGAACGCTCCTTTATGTGGATTCGATCAACGCGCAGCTGTGCGGTGGAAGCACAAACGGTGAACTCGGTTGGATGTCGATGCCGGAGATCATCGCGGTAGAGACCACGGCGCGTGGGTGCCCGCCCAGCCGGGAATCCGCGATGGTTATAGGCTGAGAATCGCCGGTCCAGTTCGAGAGCACCACGCCGAACCGCCCGCCCGGGCTCTTCCAGGCCGCGTGAAACACCGCCGGCAGCGAATGGTCGCGGCCCTCGAAGTTCCATGCAACCACCTGGATGCCTTCGGCTGTAACGGGTCTTTGCATGCGGCCTAACGCCAGATATGGCTTCGCCGCGCCGCGGCGCAAAGCGGTTGCCGATCGCAGCATGGTCATTGAATCGTCGTTATTCCCTACGGCCGGCCGCCACGGCGCCCAATTGATCGAATCGCGATTCAGCAGCGTCCCGTCGCCGGTGAGTACGCCCCCGCAAATCTGCCCCAGCACGAAGTTGTAGGCCGTCTGCGTAACCAGGTGATAGGGCTCCGGACCGAAGCCGAACCCGCCCTGCATCAACAAGAATTCGTGATACAGGAAATGGTACAAGGGCACGTATTCTGCCAGCATTCCTTTGTGTCCCGGTGGGCTGACCCGGTTATCGCATACCGCAAAGTACGGCAAGAAGAATTCGTTGGGTGGACACTCAACCGAAAACGCGATGCTGCGCCCGTTACCGCTCTGGTGCTCGGCCCGCCGCGCCACGGCGTTCAACTCATCGAGTAGTTGGCGCATGGCTTCCGTCATCCAGCGACCCGGCATGGCAGCGTGCCCATGCTGGGAACCGTAGCAGGGGAAGGTCGAGCAGCCGACATTCTGGTCTAAAAACTGAATCCAATCCAGACCCCAGGATGCCAGCCGTTCGACATAGTTCTTCGCCAGTTCGCGAGTTTGCGCGGTAGCTAGGCAGCCGGTGTAACTGGAGCGCCAGCTCAGATCCCACCGCTCTTGCCACAGCCGCCCCTCCACGGTACGGCAGATGCCTTGCGCGCCGTGGTTGCGAAAGTACTCCTGACCGCCATACCCGCTCCAAAGCTGCTCGGTCACCCAGCGCGTTCCGTTCGAATAGCTGCCGGTCCGCCATCGCCGCTGGCGGGCCAGCTCGGCAAACTCGGCCAGTGATGCGTCGCCGCCCACCGGAGGGAAGCATTCGGGATAGACCCAGGGCCCGTTCTTTTCCCAGGCCATGAGTACGGCGACCAGCGATGCGTCCACGCGTGCTGAGATCTGTTCGAGCAGCGGAACCAGCTTGCTGTAGGGAAGGAACTGTGCATTCGGCGCCACGGGACCTTCGTCCAGTTCGCCCTGCAGCCGGATCATGATGTGGGGAGGGGAATCGAGGAGCCAGCCGGGCACGTCGCGCCGGACGTGCAGCGGCGTGCGCGCCCATGGCTGGCCAAGCGACCAATCGCGATAGATCTCAGCAGCTTGGTACCAGTCGCCTGCGAAGGCCTGCAGCGTGACTGGGTATTCGAGCTCTCGTGCGCCATGGGCGGGCCAGTCACCGACGTGCGCCATGCCCAGGCGGATTCCGGGCTCTCGGTGTACGGCTTTAATCAGTTTGACGCTCCCCGAGGGATCGCGACTGGTCACGAGGATGCCCGCACGATCGTTGTAATACGCCAGAAACTGCGCCGTCGTCATTCCGGGGTAATGCCACGTGGCCTGCGTCTCGGGCCTGAACTGCCATGCGCGAGGGCTATCGGGAGTTAGTTGCTGAGGCTGCGGCGCTTGGAGCAAACGGCCCATCCAAAATGGAATCAGCAGCGCCTCGCTTCCCGGTTTTCCACCAAGCCCGTAGCGGACCACCACAAATGGGAATTGCACATCGGTGATCGCCAGGCCCGCCGTGTTTACGATGCGGATCGACCAAAAGCTTGCGGGGTCCCCCGTAACCGTGCGCACCGTCACCGTTGCATCTACTGATAGTCCGCCGAGCTGCTGGTACGACGCCACCACAGCGCCATCCTTCATCGCCACTTCAATGTGTCGCGCACCGGTCGACGTCAGTTGCTGAAATTCGCGGTTCGGATCGAGATACTGAATGACGAAGGCGGGAAGGTCTGCATCAACTGGCAGAAACTCCTGTTCCGGCTGATTGACGGCCCGAAATGAGAGCAGGCCCCCCGTCCGACGATCGAACTCAAGTCGGTGATTGTGGTTGGAAACTGTGAAGGCTGAGCCTGCAGCGGCTACGGCTGCACCCGTACTGAGCCGGGCGCCATGAATCCAGGCAAGCACACGAGAAGCCAATGCACTGCGGAGGAAGGTAGACCGGGTCATCGGGGACTACAATACACGGCGACTTGGCTTAAGTCAATCTCCGAGACACCACGGCGTCACCTGCTCGCATTGTATTTCGCGACAACGGGCTTGGTATGACGCAGCACGATTTGGAGGAATTTCTCTCAAACCTGTTGCGGATGTCGAAATAGAGCGGTGATTCGGTCATTTCTCGTTTCGGCTAACGATCCGGATACCGGTGTTCCGCGTAACATGTCTACGCTCCCACTCGTCTCGACCGAGGGCATGACGCCGCCTTCTCTCCCGCGGTTGATGTTCATGTCAACGTGAAACGCGGCTCTATTCCGGCAGGTGCAGCGATTGTCCAAGGACTTGGGCGAGAAGGCTCCCAGCTACGCTCCCCTGCTCGGCTTGTCTAAAAAACAATATCGGGCATTACTCCAAGTGGCCGAACGAGGGGCGTGTACCCGAGCAGCGGCAGATTCATCTCTTTTGAGATCTTCCGCCAGCTCATCCCTTTTTTTCTAAGCGCCCTCGCGCGATCGCGATCGAAGATTTTGGACGGCCGCCCGCAATGCTTTCCTTGCCGCTGCGCCTCTTTTACGCCGGCCTTCACGCGCTCGACGATGATGGCGCGTTCGAGTTCCGCGAGCAGCCCAAACAATCCGAGGGTGAACCGGCCCATCGGGTGCTTCTGGTCAGAGCAGATGTTGGGTATTGGGGAGCAACGGAACAGGAAACTCGCTTAAGCCCAAACTATGGATAGCCGGTAGATCGTCGCTGTATGCACGTTGAAGGTCTCCGCGATCTCGCGGATGGCCTTTCCCTCTTCGACCAGCCGTTGTGCCAGTTTGATCTGCTCTGGATTGAGCTTACGAGGGCGGCCGAAGCGTACTCCCCTAGATTTCGCTGCCTCGCGACCGGCCTTGGTCCGTTCCCGGATTAAGTCTCTTTAAAACTCGGCGATGCCGGCAAACACCGTCATGATCATCTTTCCGGCGTGCGTTGTTGTGTCAGCCCATGGTTCTGAGAGCGACTGAAACCGTGCACCGAACTCGCGTATCGTTTCCATGATTTCGAGGAGGTCACGGGTCGAGCGCGCCAGACGATCCAGCTTCCAGACGACGAGGATGTCTCCTTCGCGAAGTTGGTCCAGCATCCGCTGGAACTCCGGGCGCTGAGGGCTGCTTCCGGAGACCTTTTCCCGGAAGATCTTCTTGCAGCCCCCCTTCTTCAGAGCCTGCAGTTGCAGATCGAGGTTCTGCTCCAAAGTGGAAACACGGGCATAGCCGATCTTCATGGGGTTGGGCTCCTTAAATTCCTATGCGAAAGTCCTTGCAAAACGGTAGGCTTTTGCGGCATACTTTTGCAAACGAGAATCCTGCGGAAAATAGGGTGCTCTTCTTCAATCGCAAAACTTAGAACTTTTGCAACTCCCCCGAGAACGCCGACCTCCCCCGAGAACTGGGAGGAACGTCTGTGCCAGTCGGGTTTCTTACGGACGCGCAGCGGCAGCGGTATGGCCGATTTCACGGTGTGCCAACGCCAGAAGATCTCGCCCGGTCGTTCCATCTTGATGACAGTGACCGCGGTTTCACTGCCCTCCGCCGTGGTGATCACAATCGGCTCGGCTTCGCAGTACAGCTGTGTGCCGTTCGCTACCTTGGAACCTTTCCGGAGGATTTGACGGAGACGCCGGCGGCCGTCGTAGGGATTCTTGGGCGGCAATTGGGCGTCGAACAGATGAATTGTTTTGCTGAGTACTGCACAAGCCGCCAACGGTGGGATCACACAGTGGAAATCCGGGAGCGTGGCGGGTACAGAGAATTCTCAGACGGCGCTACCCAATTCCGGCTCGACCGATGGCTTTACGCCTTGTGCTGGACCGGCACCGATCGGCCAGGCATGCTGTTCGACCGAGCCACTACCTGGCTCATTACTCACAAAGGACTATTGCCGGGAGCTACGGTTCTGGAGCGACACGTCGCGCGAATACGGACGCGAGTGCAAGAGAGGTTATGGTCATCTTTGATCCGGGGTATTTCGCAAGGGGCAAAAGAAAAACTGGCAACCCTCCTGTCCGTCCCGAACGGGGGTCACCAATCGCTCCTCGACCGATTGCGGAAGGGTCCGTTCCGGCGTAGCGCTCCCGAGCTTGTCCGTGCGCTCCAGCGTCTCGCAGAGGTGCGCAGCCTTGGAATCGACGTCGGAGTCTCCCATCGTATTCCGCCCGGACGGATTCAGGCACTCGCGCGTTTCGCGGCCACGGCAAAGGCGAGTGCAATTCAACGCCTACCAGAAGAGCGCCGCTTGGCTACTCTCGTTGCATGCGCCGTAACGCTGGAGGCGACCGCATCGGACGATGCTCTCGACCTGCTCGATATTTTGATAACCGAGATCTTCTCCGATGCCACGAAAGCCGGCGAGAAAGCGCGGCTGCGCACCATCAAGGACCTGGATGTGGCCGCGAGCCAGTTGGGACAGGCCTGCCGTCTCATTCTCGATTCTGCTGTTTCCGATGCGGAGCTACGTGCAGCGATATGCAAAACCTTACAGCGCGAGGATCTGGAAGCCGCCCTCACCCAGGTCGATATGCTGGTGCGTCCGCCAGAGGACATGTATTATCAGGAACTGCAGCAAAGTTGGGGTCGTATCCGTCTTTCTTCCGCCCCTTCTGAAGACCCTCCATTTTGGATTTACGCCAGCAGGCAAAGTGATCGCGGAAGCGCTGGAATACCTCGCTAAACAAGATGGGCTGGGTGGCAAACTGGACCAGCCTCAGCTGGAAATCATCACCCGAGGGTGGCGGCGCTACGTATTTGATGAGCACGGCACGGTGGACAGGAAAGCATATGTGTTTTGCTGTCTGGATCGCCTGCGTTCGGCCCTGCGCCGGCGCGATTTGTTCATTAATCCGAGTATTCGGTACGTGGATGCCCGTATTGGACTGCTCAGCAGCACTGCCTGGGAGGGGTCGCGTTCCACCGTCTGTCGTTCGCTCGGGCACTCGCTGTCGGCTGACGAGACCATTGCGGCATTGAGCCGGCAGCTCGATCAGACTTACCGCGCGGTCGCAACCAACCTGCCCACGAATCCGTCTGCGCGGGTGGAGACCTCAGACGGCAAAGACGAACTGGTCCTCACCGGCCTTGATAAGCTGGAAGACCCACCGAGTCTGATCCGTCTTCGAGAGGTCGTAAACGCGCGGCTCCCGCGGGTGGATCTACCGGATATCCTACTGGAGATCGCCGCGCGCACGGAATTCACGGCGAAGTTCACGCATGTGAGCGAGCGCGAATCCCGTGTTGGCGACCTCGCCACCAGCCTCTGCGCCGTGCTGATAGCCGAGGGCTGCAATATCGGTCTGGAACCGCTGATGCGCAATGATGTTCCGGCATTGCGTCGGTCTCGGTTGTCCTGGGTAAACCAAAACTTCATTCGGAACGAAACCTTGACCGAGGCGAATGCCTGCCTGGTCGCCGCACAGAATAGAATTCCGCTGGTGCAGACGTGGGGCGGCGGTGAAGTGGCTTCAGCAGATGGTCTCCGTTTCGTTGTTCCTGTCCGTACGCTCCATGCCGGACCCAATCCCAAATACTTCGGCTACGAACACGGCGTAACTTACTACAATCTCGTCTCGAACCAGTTCACCGGTTTGAACGCCGTGGTGGTCCCTGGCACGTTGCGAGACAGCCTCTTCCTGCTGGGTGTGGTTCTCGAACAGCAGACGGAACTCCATCCCACAGAGATCATGACCGATACCGGCGCTTACACCGACGTCGTTTTTGGTTTGTTCTGGCTATTGGGATATCGGTTCAGCCCGCGAATCGCCGACATCGGCGGTGCCCGGTACTGGCGCATAGATGCCGCGGCAGATTACGGCTGTCTGAATGGTGTGGCACGGCATCGGGTCAATACAAATCTCGTCAAGGACAACTGGGACGATGCGCTTCGACTGGCCGGTTCCTTGAAGCTGGGTGTGGTGCAGGCAACCTCGATCATGAGAACGCTTCGTATTGATGACCGTCCAACAAAGCTGGCCCAGGCAGTCGCCGAACTGGGGCGTATTGACAAGACCATTCATAGCCTTACCTATATTGATGACGAGTCCAAACGACGACGGACGCTCACCCAACTGAATCGTGGAGAGGACCGTCACAAGTTGGCACGAGCCGTCTTTCACGGGAAGCGAGGTGAATTGCGCCAACGCTATCGGGAGGGCCAGGAGGACCAACTCGGCGCACTGGGCCTCGTGGTGAACATTATTATTCTCTGGAACACGATCTACATCGAAGCAGCTCTGGAACAACTCCGCGCCGAGGGATTTCCTGTCCGGCCGGTGCCGGAGGCGGTTCAGCGCGGGGAATTACGGCCGTTGAGGAGCCCATCAGACCTAAACGAGGGGGTTGCGTGAATCCTTAAGCGAGTTTTCTGTTCCGTTGCTCCCCAATACCCATCCACTCGCGAGGCTTGCCAGGCGGGTACCACGCAAGCCGTCAGGGCCGACAGAAGAAGCACCGCCACCGTCACAATGGTCGTCATGTCCAGCGGGTCGGTGGCGAAGAGCATCGACCGTATGAAGCGCGTCAGCCCCGCCGCACCGCCCAGACCAATCACGATTCCGGCGAGAACCGGGATCGAACCGCCGCCCACCACCATGCGCACCAGCACTCCACGCGATGCCCCGAGCGCTGCCCTGATGCCCAATTCCGGTTTGCGCCACGCCGTCACAAAAGACTGGTGTCCCGACGCACGATCGACTTCATGGCAGTTCGCGTTCGTCGCAGGACTGCTTGAGCTCGGCGCCGCCGCCTGATTCGGTCAGACCGGCGGACCACTACGCGCACCTTTACGCGTTTGCAACACTTCCGTTATAACTGCCTTAACCCCACTCTGCTCGCCCCCAGTCATCGCTACCTGAAACGGTACATTGCTCGAAAGCACCCCTCCCGCTGTCGTCACTTGGTCGCCTTACGTCGGCGCGCTCATCGCGTTGCTCTCCGCCTTCGAGCGCCGCCAGGTAGCGCGCGGCGTGCGGCAGGCTCTCGAGTTTCTTCCGTATCGCGATCGCCAGTTTGGCGCTAATCCTGATGAGCTTCGGCGGTTAGCCGATTGGTTGGTCATGCAGAACGTGCAGGAAGTTGTCATGGAGTCGGCGGACCTGCTGAGTTCGCACCAAGATGCTGTTCAGCCTGGCCGACGAGGCGGGCCCGACGCCGGCAGCGGGCGGCCCCGATTCCGGATCACGCGACATCGATGAGGCCGTAAGGCAGGTCATCGGCGGCGCGGTGGACGCGGGCGAGGTAATAGATTTGTTCGCCGCGGCCGGCCTTGACGCGGGGCGGCTGGACATCCTCAGCGACGAGTTCCTGGAGCGGGTGTCGGCCCTCGAACAGAAGAACCTCGCGCTCGAGACGCTGCGCAGGCTGCTCAAAGACCAGATTAGGATCAGCGAGCGGACCAACCTCGTGCAGGCCCAGAAGTTCCGCGAGGCGTTGGAAAAGGCGATGCTCGGCTACACGAACAAGCAGATTTCGACGGCCCAAATGATCGCGCAGCTTCTGGAGTTGGCGAAATGGGTCCGCGAGTCGAAGCGACACGGCGAGGAGATCGGCCTCAGCGACCAGGAGACGACGTTTTACGACGCCCTGGCGGAGAACGGGTCGGCCAAAGACGTGATGAAGTCCGACCAGCTCCGTCTGATGGCCCGCGGGCGGGCGGAAATGGTCAGGAACATGCCCAAGCTCGACTGGACGCAACGGGAGAGCGTGCGGGCGGACCTGCGGCGGAAAGTCCGTCGGCTGCTGGCGATGTACGGCTACCTACCAGATCTCTCGGAAGACGCAACCCAGCTCATGCTGAAGCAGGCAGAGTTGTCGACGGAGTATGCCACGTGATGCGGCTGCGGGCGCCTCGTCCGAGGTCGAACTACCGCATGCAGCTGACGGCGCTCCGAGCTGCTGTTGCCGGCTCTTAGCCAATGGTTTTCCGCTGATCCGATCGAATCACTTCCGACTCGCGAAATATGCTGGCCCGGCCTTCGGTCATTCTTAGCAGACCGGCCAGGAGATACTCGAGAACGGAGAGAGTTCTATCCCAAAAGGTGAACGCTTTTGTGATCACGGGATAGGCCAGTCTGTCCGCCCTCGGAAGTCCGAGGAACGTACAAGACTCCTCCTGCCCCCCTGCTGCACACAGGAGGAGGGACGTCGGCAATCTCCACTTTCCGCACCATGTCTGCGCCCTGGTTCGAGTGCAAATCTTGGCTATCAAACAGCTGTTCTGTTCCCAGATCTTTCATATCGATATGTTGCGAGAGACCTTGCCCATCCCCTGGCGAAGAAAGTGTAAATTTGAACCAGAACCAACATCGCGATGGCTTCCTTACCTCACTCCGACTCTTCCTCCGAAAAAGTGAAACAGCTTAGGAAGGCGCGATTCAGGAGATCATCCGTGATGAGACGCGGCAAACACAGAAATTCGATCATATCGACCACATGAAGGAGAATGTCCCGAGGATGACAACGCCTGAATGGTATTTTGTCGCGCTCGTAGCGCTCGTACAGGAATTTGTCCAGAATCTCGCTCGGGCAATCGAGTCCCTGTTTCGACGCATACAGGTGGAAGAGCTCGCGGAACTCAGCCAGGCTCGGATTCTTGACGAACATTTTGTACTTTATGCGCCGCAGAAATGCCTCGTCGCCGAGCTGTGCTGGCTTAAGGTTGGTTGAAAAGACCAGGAATATCTCGAACGGCATCGAGAGCTTGCCGCCCGACGCGAGTTCTAGATGATCGACTCGGCTTTCCATCGGCACGATCCATCGATTTAACAATTCTGTCGGTGTGACGCGCTGTCTGCCGAAGTCATCGATCAGATAAATCCCATTGTTGGCCTTTACATGAAATGGCGCATCGTAGATTTTCGTGGCCGGATTGAGACGCAGTTCGAGCATGTCGAGCCCGAGCTCTCCGCCACTGGCAAGGAACGGCCGCTGGCACTTTGCCCAACGTCCGTCGTAGCGTCGCTCTTTCGATACAATGCCCTCGAGGAACTCGTCGGCTGTCGATCGTTTGTGATACAGCGAATCAAAGATCTGAGTAATAGTGCCGTGGTACTCAATCGCGTACGGAATGAAAATCTCTGCTGTTAGTAGATTGAGGAGCGCCTCCGCCATATATGTTTTCCCGTTTCCCGGCATTCCATATATTAGGAGGGATCTGCCCGAATTCGCCGCTGGGCCGATCTGTTCGAGGACTTCGGGCTCAATAACGACGTCCTTGTAAGCCGCAGCGAGGCGCTCTTTTGTCAACCAGCCCTTCTTGAACCGCTGGCTTGCCACCGCTTCGCAATATAGATCAAGAGGAACAGGAGCGGGTCCGACATATTGATTGATATCGAAGTATTCTCGCGCCCGTTTCCTGCCCATTTCCGTGAGCGCGAACAAGGAAGAAGCTAGGCCAAATCCTTCAGAGCTCTTGACCTCGACCGCATAACATGTTTTCAGATCATTCATCACCACTTCGATGACTTCGAAACCAACTCCTAGGACATCCGCTAGACTTCTCCCGGTCATCGCTCCTCGGCTGTACAGAATATTGAAGATCAGGTGCTCGAACAACGTGGGTGATAGACCTGTCGCGGCAATTGTGTGTGAGACTGCGGGGACAAACACAGGGGACCGATCCGGCAGAATCGGAGATGCGTCGATGGCGGTTGTGTCCATTCGAGCGATATACCAGGAACAGCAGAAAATGCTGTCCTTCGGTCAAGGCACGGGGGCATCCAAACTCCTTTCGGTTTCGGCACTTTTAGAATGAGTACATTTTGACAAGAGCGTTCCTAGCGACCAAATTGCCTGTAGCCCTCCGTGGACACAAGCGCGAACCGTCAACCACAATGCTTGGCGGTGCGCGATCAAACATCAGACGCTGAGCTCTGGTGCTGGACTCTAAACGACTGCCGGCTTAGAGCCGGCAGTTTGGGCTTGCGACTGAAAGTCGCCTGAAGTAACCTCAGATCGGGGCACTTGCGGTTGGGGGCAACACTTCGCCGTCCCGCGTGCGGAGACAGCTACGTTGGGCGTCTGCGCTGCAAGTCAGCTATTGCAAGCATCCGAACAGCGGAAGGGCGAGACCTGCTGGAAGCTGACCGCCTCAAAGGCGATGGGTTTAGACCTGGCGATGGAAACTAAAGCTCTCGGCGTACAGCAGTATCTTTGCGAAAACGGCGTCGGTTACTTTTCTTTTCAGGCCGCCACCACCTGAATCTCAAGCCGCTTGTCGAGAGCGGCCAAGGCTTCCTCGATCTGCTCGAGGCCGGAATAGTGACTCAAGTCGAGTAGCCTGTCCACCTGGCCGCACCATGTCGTTACCTTCGGGCTCCCAGGAAACGGATTATGGTCGGCCTATGAGCGAGGAAGCACCGGACGAACCGCCGGCTCTGATGCCAGCCTTACGGGCTGGATGGCTGGTACGAGGACGTCGTATTCTGCGCTGGCCTGTTCCCACTTCTTGCGTGCGCGGCGCAGGGCTTCACGCTCTTTGGCCTGAGGCTGCTTCTTCGCGTTCGAACGACTGGCGCGCCTGCTCGCAGCGCCGGCGTTCTGCCTCGAGGCTCCCGCGTTCGATCCGGTTCGCGAGGCCTGGCGTGAACGGCTGACGTGCTCATCACCCCGGCGCGCTCATCGGCCACCCTCCGTCGCGCCGCGCCCGCGCGTTGCGGCGTTCGCCGATGAGCGGCGCGTCGTGAGAACCAAGGCCGTTTTCCTCCTGCCCGCCTGCTGCACGCTGGAGGAAAGTGTAGGTGGCACCCCCTAGTCCGTGTTTTACAGAAACGCGCAGGGGAGATGGGATGGCTATTGTTGAAAGACCGGAGGAGGGCCGCTGACTCGCTTCCATGTCAGGTTGACATCTACTTCGACACGATTGGCGATCTTGATGAAGGGGATATTCCTGTTCATACCGTAGTCTTTGCGATCAAACGCCATTGTGCCGACGATGCTCCCGGAGGTTGTTCCTTTGCCGTTATCCCTAACAGTGAGTTTTTCTACTTTCGTGACGCCACGAACCGTAAAATCGCCTTCTACGTCGAATGTGTTTGGACCGGTCTGAACGACTTTCGTGGATTTGAAGGTGATCGCTGGGGACTCTTTCATGTTAAAAAAATCCTTACTCTTCAACTTGTTGTTTTTCAGGCCGCTGCCAGTGTCAACACTATCTGCCTGAATCTCGATGTCCATGACGGCGCTCCTTACATCCGGGGACGAGAACTTCAGGCTTGCGGTCCATTTGGTGAAGGTACCTTTGATGGGGACCGAAGACTCGACACCGATTTGACGGTGCTCTCCACGGGCGTGACCTCGTAGACCGGAATCTGTGCATGGCTCACGGAGGGAACGGTGCACAACGCCAGCAGACACTGAATGGCCATTGCCGCACTTCGCTTTGATTTCATGGATGCGTTTCCTCCCTCTGGTCACGTCCTTGTGATTTGCTTGCGACGCTGATTGTATCAGCGATCTGCCCGGTCAAAAGAGCATCGGCGCCGGCTGCGAACGCCGCGACTTCCCCATTTCGACAATGCACCCAGCGCAGTTTTCCATCGCTCCTGCGAAATGGCATCAACGATCGGATTTATCGAATCACCGACTACTCCATAGACGTGCTGAATGCCGGCATCGATCATCATTTCCGCGACCTGATCTGCTGCTGTCCGTGCCATGACGTTCCGCATTCCTTTTCCGACTCTACTTAAAGTCCTGACTCGACTCGTGGCAAAAGTGAAGGGGAGCCTTTCGCGCCTCCCCTGCCGAGCAAAAAGAGGTACGAAACAGGGCATATCGGATCATTACGCCTTTCACCGCTGCGGGTTCGCTATCCAGGAAGATCCGCTTATGGCTGCTTTTGTTGGCCACTGGCGCGACTCATGCCGTTGTGTCGGTTGCGACGGAAGCCGTCAAGCACGAACTTCGCCTCGGCCGCGTGTCGTCATAGGCCAACGTCGCCGCTCTGCAACGACTCTGGTCGAAAGCCTGACCCTCCGCTCCACGAATAACGGACCTTTCCCGCACACCGCGGCTCGGCTTGCTGGGCCCACCGCGTGACAAACCACCGTTTATCACGCACAGCTTCCATGCGGACGCCTGCGTCGCGTACCATGTGCCCAGAAAACGCCGCCGGGTCCGCCAAAGCGCGACCTGTCGGCGTTAGGGGCACATCGAAACATTGCCGCGTGTCTTTTTTTAGGCTTCAACCGGACATTTCCCACAGTTTGAGTCAGGAGCTGAACTCCGCCGTGTCGAATGGGCTCTGGAAAACCAAACGGCCGGTCCACCGAGCTTCGCGTCCTCCTGCGTGCAGCAGGCGAGCGAGGAAAATGGGCTGCAAGAGAGGTCGGCGTTCCCGTGAAGACGACGGCGCGGAGGCAAGACGGCATCCCCCTTTAGCGATGCGCAATCCTCTGCGCATCCGTCCCGGGGCGACACGGAAGATCCTGCCGCGGTTGCGGCCTCCAGTTTCAGCGGAAATGGCGCCAGGGTACCGGTCGGTATGCCGCCTAGCGATACGCAATCCTTTGCGCATCGGTCCTTCGGGCGACATGCGAGATCGCCGGTCGGCCACCGGATGCCCCAAAGCCGTTTTCCTCCTGCTCGCCTGCTGCACCCAGGAGGACGCGAAGCCGAGGAAAGGGGGTCGGCAAGGGTCTGGTCCAGGCCGCCAACCGCGACTTCTACGGCACGACCTCGGAAGGCATTTTCCTGCATGACCACGCCCCCACGTCCCTTTGCTGCTACGATATTCTTCGCGCGACAAGGAGCGAACGGATGGGTTACATTACGAGCGTTACGGTCGGTCTGGCTTTCGCCGCCCTGCTCTCGGCGCAGACCGCCGAGGAACTGGTGAACAAGAACTTGACGGCACACGGCGGCATACAGAAGCTCAAAACACTCCACTCGCTGCGGATGACCGGCAAAGTGCAGCAGGGCGGCTTCTCGGCGCAAATCGGCCTCGACACTATGGCGCCCGACCTGGTCCGCCAGACGTTCACCATGATGAGCATGACCGGGATATCGGCATACGACGGCACGATCGGCTGGCGCATCATGCCGTTCAGCGGCCGCAAGGATCCGGAGATGCTCGGGGAAGACGACCTCCGTGCCTTGCAGGACGAATCCGATTTCTACGGCCACCTGGTGGATTACAAGGAGAAGGGCAACACCATAGAGTACCTGGGGCACGACACCGTGGACGGCGACGACGCGTACCGCGTGAAGGTGACGCTCAAAAACGGCGACATCGTCTATTATTACCTGGATCCCGAGACGTTCCTCGAGATCCGTACTGAGTTGGTGCAATTCATCCACGGCTCGGTGCGCGAGTCGTTTTCCGAAATGGGATCCTACAAGCTGGTCAACGGCATCTACTTCCCGTTCGCGCTGGAGCAGGGCAATCCGCGCAATCCCGGCGAGACCAGCAAGGTGACCATAGATAAGATCGAGGCCAATGTCGCGATCGATCCCGCCGAATTTAAGATGCCGGCGGCCCCATCCGCTACCCCCGGGCAGGCAAAGCCCGCCAATCCCAAACCGCCGATCCACCAGCAATTGGCCTCCGAGAGGGAGTTGTGACGATGATCGTTCATTCGCGACTGTGGTATCTGGCTCTTCTCCTGAGTCCTGAGGTACTTGCGCAGGCGCCCGTCGGATACGATTCGGGCACTATATCCGGTCTGCCCGCGCGCAATATCGGTTCGGCGGAAATGAGCGGCCGCATCGCCGCGGTCACCGCCGTCAGCGATAGCGGACGGCTCACCGTCTTCGCAGCCTCGGCCAGCGGCGGCGTTTGGAAGTCGATCAACGGCGGGACCACCTTCAAGTCCGTGTTCGATCTGCCCGACGTGCAGTCCATCGGCGCGGTGGCCAGCGATCCCTCCAACGCGAAGATCGTATGGGTGGGCACTGGCGAAAGCTGGGTGCGCAATAGCGTCTCGGTCGGCGATGGCGTCTACAAGTCCGTCGACGGCGGTGAGAATTGGAAGAATGTCGGCCTCAAGGATTCCGAGCACATCGCTAAGATCATGATCGATCCCAAGGACGGCAACACCGTGTACGTTTGCGCCACCGGGCACCTGTGGGACGATAACGACGAACGCGGCGTCTACAAAACCAGCGATGGTGGCCAGACCTGGCGGAAAGTGCTCGCTGGAGCGAATGGGTCGACGGGATGCGGCATGCTGTCGATGGCCGCGCAGGATCCCAAGACTATCTACGCATCCATGTGGGATTTCCGCCGACAGGCATGGACCTTCCGCTCGGGCGGTCCCGGCAGCGGCCTGTTCAAGTCCACCGACGGCGGCGAGCACTGGACCGAACTCACGCCCGCGAATGCCAAAGGCCTGCCCGAGAAGCCCTTTGGCCGCATCGCGCTGGCGGTGGCTCCCTCCAAGCCGCAGGTGGTCTACGCCACCATCGAGTCCAAGAGCAGTGCGTTGTACCGCTCCGCCGACGGCGGCCAGAACTGGACGCGCTTGGATGCCAGCCAATACCAGGTGTGGCGCCCATTCTATTTCGCCAACCTCATCGTCGATCCCAAAGACGAAAACAAAGTGTTCAAAGTCGACGGACCCCTTTTGCTCAGCGTGAATGGCGGGCGCAGCTTCAGTGCGGTAGCCAATGCGCACGGCGACTTTCACGACGTCTGGATCGATCCAGGAGATCCCAACATGATGTTCACTGGCGACGACGGCGGGCTGTGGCGCAGCCAGGACGGCGGCACGCGCTGGGAGCACCTGATGAACCTGCCGGTCTCGCAGTTTTACCACGTCAGCGCGGACAACGCCGAGCCGTATCGCGTATACGGCGGCTTGCAGGACAACAGTTGCTGGGTGGGCGATTCGTCCTATCCCGGCGGCGTAAGCAATGCGCGCTGGGAGAATATGTGCGGCGGCGACGGCTTCTGGATGTGGGAAGACCCCACCGACGCGGCCTATATCTACGTCGAAACCCAGGGCGGCGAAGTCCAGTGGGTCAACCGCGTTACGCACGAAACGCGCTCCATTAAGCCTTACGCGCGGTACGGCGAGAAGAAGCTGCGCTTCAACTGGAACACGCCGCTGGTGCTCAGCCCGAATGAAAAGGGCACCATCTATATCGGCGCGCAATTCGTGTTTCACTCGCGCGACCACGGCCAGTCCTGGGAGCGTATCTCGCCCGACCTGACCACCAACGATCCGGAAAAGCAGAAACAGGAAGAATCAGGCGGCGTGACCGTAGACAACTCCGTGGCCGAGATGCACACAACGGTATATTCGATTGCCGAGTCGCCAAAGAATGGCCAGCTCATCTGGGCGGGGACCGATGACGGCAACGTCCAAATCACGCGGGATGGCGGCCAGCAGTGGACCAACGTCACCGCCAATGTGCCGGGAGTCGGGAAAGCGCCCTGGGTGTCCTGGGTGGAGGCCAGCCGCTACGCCGAAGGAACGGCTTACGTCACGTTCGACCGCCACATGTATGGCGACATGAAGCCGTACCTGTTCAAGACCACCGACTACGGCCAGAGCTGGACGTCGCTGCCCGTACAAGAGAACAGCATTCGCGGCTATGCGCATGTCATTAAGGAAGACAACGTCAACCCTAACCTGCTCTTTCTGGGAACCGAATTCGGACTGTGGGTGAGCGTCGATGGCGGCCAGCGCTGGGCGCAGTACAAGGGATCCAACTTTCCCGCGGTGGCGGTGCGCGATATTTTCATTCATCCGCGCACGTCGGATTTGATTCTGGCCACGCATGGCCGCGGCATTTGGATCATCGACGACATCTCGCCGTTGCGCGCGCTCACGCCGGCCCTGATGTCCGAATACGCCACATTTCTTCCCATTCCGCCCGCCGTCCAATGGATGGAAACGTCTGGAGGCTGGATGGAGGGAGATGCGACATTCGTGGGACCCAACCGTCCGACTGACGCGGCGATCCCCTATTATCAGAGAAGCCGCCATATCTATGGCGACATGAAGATCGAAGTTTTTGATGCGCAGGGAAAGCTGGTGGACACGCTGGCCACTAGCGGCCATAGGGGCATTAGCCGGCCGGTTTGGTCCATGCACATGAAGCCGCCCCACATCCCTCCGGCAGCCACCGGGGCTTTTGGCGCGTTTATCGGACCGCGCGTCCTGCCAGGCGTTTACACGGTGAAGATGACCAAAGGCGACAAGGTTTACAACGCCGAAGTCCATGTAGTGTTGGACCCGCGCGCCAAGTACACGCTGGACGATCGCAAGGCGCAGTTCGCGCTGGTGACCAAGCTGGGCGACCTGCTGAATCACATGACCTGGGCGGTGGATACCATCGTCGGAGTGCGCGACAGCGCCCAAAAAAACGCCGCCACGCTCCCGGAAGGCGATCCGTTACGGGCCAGGCTAGTAGCGCTGTCGGAATCCGCCGATAGAATCCGCTCCAAGATTGTCGCCACCAAGGAAGGGGGGATGATCACCGGCGAAGAGCGGTTGCGCGAGTTTCTGGCCGGGTCCTCGGATTCCGGCGGGTTGTACGGCGACGTGAACTCCTACGAAGGCCGGCCCACGGATCCGCAAGTGGCGCGCGGAGACGTGTTGGCGCATGAACTCGAGGATGTGATCCATGAGTTCGCCGTTCTTACCAATCAGCAATTGTCGGATCTCAACCGGGGGTTGCAGGCGAAGAAACTCGCGCCCATCGTTATGATCTCGGAAGAAGACTGGCGCAAGTCTCACGAGTGACGATCGTTATTCTTCGCCCGTCTCTGCCGCCCATGCGTCTCGCCGCGCGACCGATGCGGATTGCGTTCGCGCACGGCGCGTAGTTGCGCTTCGTCCTTGACCGGAAATCGGCACGAAGACTGTGCTGCACAGCTTCACCGGGCGAGCGTACGGGGAGACAATCTAACAACGACAGCGGTCGTTATCTCTGAATCATGCCCCGCTCGATCGGATGACGCTCTTCACACTGGTGTGCACACCCCGACATTCCATCTCGATGGGACGTGAAACGCTAATCCAGTCCCCTCGGCCAATCCAGCTTTCGAAGTCGATGCTGGATCTTGGCGGTTGTCATTGACTCGGCTGGACTTCTCGATCTTAGCATTTGAAAAAAGCTTTCAAAAGCTTACATTCCGGCCGGATGACGTCTTGGGTTGAAAATCGCTGCGGTTCGTTTTCCGGACCATTGTTATGTGAAGCATTATTACGAAAAGGACTTCCGCAATCGAAGTCACGAGCTGCCGAAGCCGCTGAATCGGGCCTCGAAGCAAAGTCAAAGGCAAAGATCGCAGCCGGTGACTTTGCGCTCTCTCATCGGTTTTGGATGCTGCAGTCTTATTATTCGAGCTTGCGGAAACAGGCAGAGGCGATGTTCGCCACCGGACGAATCGCCGGCTCTGATGCCAGCCTACGAGCTGGATGGTACGAGGACAGTCGCATTCGGCGCTGGCTTGTTCGCACTTCTTGCGTGCGCGGCGCAGGGCTTCACGCTCTTTGGCCATGGCTGCTTCTTCGCGTTCGAATGATTGGCGCGCCTGCTCGCAGCGCCGGCGTTCCGCCTCGAGGTTCCCGCCGCTCAATCCGGTTCGCGAGGCCGGAGCTCGAATAGATAGCACTCGCCTCTCGCCGCCGTGCTCATCGCCACCTTCAGTTGCGATGCGCCCGCGTTGCGATGCTTTCGCCGATGAGCGGCGCGTCGTTTACGTTCTACTGCCGGCTCTTGCGCTCTGACGGGCCATGCCCGTTTCGTCCGGCACGCTTCTCCTGCACCCAGGAGGCGCGAAGACGTGTCCCTGTGCGGCATAGAAACGGTGTCGGCAAAAGCGGCCTTCGATGACGATTTCCGTCGTCGGCGCTGCAAGACTTTCGCCAGCCAGGATTACAAATGGGGCTTCGTCAGCGACATCGCCGCCGACGCCATCCCGGCCGGCCTCAGCGAAGATGTTGTCCGTCTAATTTCACGCAAAAAGAACGAGCCCGCCTTCATGCTGGAGTGGCGTCTCAAAGCTTATCGCCACTGGCTCACCATGAAGGAGCCTGAGTGGGCCAACGTCCACTATCAGGCCATCGATTACCAGAAAATTATTACTACGCCGCTCCCAAAACCAACGCCGAGCACCCCAAGAGCCTCGACGAAGTCGATCCTGAGTTGCTCCGCACTTACGAAAAACTTGGCATCCCCTGCAGGAGCGCGAGTTGCTCGCCGGCGTCGCGGTGGACGCGGTCTTTGACAGCATCTCGGTCGCCACTAGCCTGGCGCGTCGCGCACCCGCTCGTTGCCTCAATCCAGTCGGAAGTGATACAACAATATGCTTGAAGGAACGCATCGTTGCCGTCGAAGTGCTTGGACGCAGCGCCGATGCCGACTTGGACCATGACAGCATCGTGCGCGACCGCAAGGTCTGCGGGCGGCTGGAGCACTGCTATGCCACCGAAGGGACCAACGACGGAGCATTGATCCTGGCGCCTAAGTTGTGGCGCAACAATCCGACTCCATTTGATATGGTGTTTAGACAAGATCACCGTAGAGTAGGGCCGTAACCGTCCCTACTCTATGCACTAAGTTACCGTTCGGGTCCGGGCCCCCCGGGCAGACTCATGTATCGATATTGGGCAAAACTTCTGCGAGCGGCGTTATGGCCCTGTATTGTGGTCGTTCTGGGTATGGGGTTGGTGTTCTGGAGCGCGCCGGCTGGACAAGATTCGTCCGCCCGTACGATCGCAGTGAGGCTCATCGTAGTCGAGTCGCCCCGAGACGCGGAAAACATCTTGCAGCGGTTGAACAAAGGCAATGACTTTGCCGTGCTTGCGCGCGAAGAGTCCGTGGATGCCACTGCCGTCAACGGCGGTTTCATGGGGAAGCTGGACCCCGAGACGCTGCGTCCGGAGTTGAGACATGCATTGCGGGGTGTTCCGCCCGGACAGCTTTCGCACGTCGTCAAAGTCCCGTCCGGTTACGCCATTCTGAAAGTCTTGCCGGAATCCGAGGCCGCGGAGCTGGAGAACACCGACCGTAACCGCCTGGCCGCCATGAGCGCGGAGGGGAGTGTACGTTATTCGCCCTTTATCGATGGACTCGATGAGGTGCTGGTAGGGCTGGCTCGACTTCCCAAACCCGACGGCTGGGATCAGGACCCGCGCGCCATCTGCGAAGCGCACACCCGGGCTTATGCGACGGTTCGGGCGCTGCTCGAACAGGCCCTGGACCCTAACTACGAAAAGAGCATCGTCCGCAATCGCAAGCCGCTGGATGTGACGCAGGCCTACGTCGCCCTGGGTCAGCTCCACGCCTACCAGGGCGAAATGGCGCAGGCCATCGAGCGGTGGCAGGCGGCCTACAGCATCGCCCAGTCGGCTGCGCCCCTGGCTTTACCTGCAATGGATGAAATGCTCGGAATTGGTTACCTGCACAAGTCCGAGATGGAGAACGGCGTCTATCGGACTCCCGGCGACAGGTGCCTTTTTCCAATCGTCCCGCGCGCCCGCTATATGCAGACGGCCGATTCCGAAAAAGCAATTCAGCATTTCGTCAGCTACCTCGAACGCAAGCCGGACGACTTCGGTGTGAAATGGTTGCTGACCTTGGCGTATATGACACTCGGTGAGTATCCGGCGGGCGTTGCCCAAAAGTACCTCCTGCCGCCTTCCGCGTTTGTATCCACCGAGAGCATAGGTCATTTTATCGACGTGGCTCCGGAAGCTGGACTGAACTACTTCGCGATGGCTTCCGGCGTAATCGTCGACGATTTCGACAACGACGGACTCTTCGACGTGATGACATCGAGCATGGATTCCTGCGAACCGATGCATTATTTTCATAATGACGGAAACGGCAGGTTCTCGGATCGGGGCCCCCAGGCCGGCCTGTCGAGCCAGTTGGGTGGGCTGAACCTGATGCAAACGGATTATAACAACGACGGATGCCTGGACGTTCTGGTTTTGCGGGGAGCCTGGGAGCCGCTCGGCCAGCGCAAATCGCTGCTCCGGAATAATTGTGATGGAACCTTCACCGATGTCACGAAAGAGAGTGGCCTGGCGATACCGGCCACGAGCACACAGACCGCCGTCTGGGCGGATATCGACAACGACGGCCTTCTCGACCTGTTCGTGGGAAACGAAAACGGTCCCAGCCAACTCTTCCACAACAAGGGAGATGGAACTTTTCAGGATATCTCCCATTCCGCGGGCATCGATCGGACGGCGTTCACGAAAGGCGTCATTGCGGCGGACTACGACAACGACGGATACGTGGATTTCTACGTTTCCAATATCGGTGGTCAAAACTTCCTGTACCACAATAAGCGTAACGGGACCTTCACCGAGATCGCCAAACAAGCCGGTGTGCTGGGGCCGGGTAGATGCTTCGCGGCATGGTTCTTCGATTACGATAACGACGGATGGCCCGATCTGTTCGTCACCAGTTACTACACGTCGGTCGAAGAGACCGTGCGGACGTACCTCGGCCTTCCTCACAATGCGGGAACCCTGAAGCTCTACAGGAACCTTGGAAATGGCGCCTTCCAGGACGTGACCAGGGAAACCGGCCTGGACCGTGTCTTCATGCCCATGGGCGCCAATTTTGGCGATGTGGATAACGACGGATATCTGGACATCTATCTCGGTACGGGCAACCCCTCCTACGTCTCCTTAGTCCCTAATGTCCTGCTGCGCAATAAGGAAGGGAAGTCTTTCGTCGACATCACCGCATCTTCTGGCACGGGCGAGCTGCACAAAGGTCACGGCGTGGCCTTTGCCGATATCGACAACGATGGCGACGATGATCTTCTCACTGCGATCGGCGGAGCGGTGCCGGGGGACCGTCATGCGTTCCGCCTTTTCGAAAATCCCGGCCAGGGTAACGATTGGATCAGCCTGCGCCTGATTGGAATAAAGGCAAACCGGGCGGCCATCGGAGCGCGCATCAAAGCCACGGTGAAAAACGAGGGCCAGGGAACCCGCGCGATTTATCGCACCGTCGGCAGCGGAGGATCATTCGGCGCGTCGCCTCTGCAGCAGCATATCGGACTCGGCAAGTCGGCACAGATTGTGAGCCTTGAGATATGGTGGCCGGGAGGCGGCCGCACACCTCAAACGTTTACCAACGTGGGCAAAAACCAGTTTCTCGAAATCCGCGAGTCTGCCAGGGATTACAATAAACTCGAGCGGCGTCCGTTCCGCCTGGGAGGCGCCGGGACTAGCCCATGAAACCAGAGATCCTGCTTGGAATCGCGGCCTGCCTTGCCAGCGGGCCCGTGTGGGCAGCGCAGCACTACTCCGTGACTGGACTGATCTTGAAACTGGACGAGTCCCATCGCACCTTTGTGGCCTCTTGTTCGGCGATACCGGGATACATGGAAGCCATGGTGATGCCGTTCGTCGTCCGCGAAGCGAAGTATCTGCATGGTCTCGCGCCGAGCATGCTGGTCGACTTCACCCTGGTTGTCGAGCCCGACGATTCCTATGTCGAGAATATTCAGATTCACGATTACCAAAATGTCGAACAGGAGCAGCTCGCAGTTCGCCGGCTGCAACTTCTGGACGGCTTGGATAGCACTGGCCCGGCGGCCCGCATGCTGGAGCTTGGCCAGCAGGTTTCGGATTTCGCGCTGACCGATCAGACGGGACGGCGCGTCACGCTTTCCCAATTCTCGGGCAAGGTGGTGGCCGCCACATTCATCTACACGCGTTGCCCTTTGCCGAACTACTGCTTCCGGCTGTCCAATAATTTCGGGCGTCTTCAGAAGCGCTTTACGGACCGGGTGGGCCGGGACCTGATGCTACTCACTATCACCATGGATCCAGTACACGATCTGCCGGAGGTGATGGCCAATTATGCGAAGACCTGGAAAGCTGATCCAGACTCGTGGCGTTTTCTGACCGGACCGCCGGCCGAGGTGCAGAAGGTGTGTCGCCAGTTCGGCGTCAACTTCTGGCCGGATGAGGGCAATCTGACCCATTCGCTCCATACCATTGTCATCGACCGGCAGGCGAAACTGGCCGCGAATTTCGAAGGGAACGAGTTCAGCGCGCAACAGTTGGGAGATTTCCTGGCAACCATCCTGCGCTAGGGTCGTCGCCGCCCGGTCCAGAGGCTGGGCTTCTGCTGAACTAACTACTTTCGCTGGTAGTACTCCGCATTCCTTTCAGTGAAGTGCGCCCACTTCTCGGGCAAGTCTTCGAGGGCAAAGATCGCCGAAATGGGAGGCGCCCGCCGCCTCATGAGCAACCCGGCGAGGTGGTTGAATGCACGCCCTCAAGATATGCGTTGCGATTTCCCGCCATGCAGGGTAAAACTGTGACGCAGTTGAGAGAGCGGGGAGGTGTGGATTGACGTCGACTGATGGCGTAACATTTTGGTTATGTTTCAGTAGTTCTGCAAAATGGATCCGACTTAAGTCGGGTCAAACAGAAATGGGTCATGATGTTCCCGTGAAAGACCAAAGCGTCTCCCTGGCAGGGGAGCGGAGGAACGAGATGACCCAAAAGAAGGATAGCGCAAAAGAACTGGATTGGAGAGAGGTATTCGGCCGTGGGCCGGATGGGCTGCGGGAACGGGTGCAGCAGATCGTCCAGGAAG
>Ga0302326_10006488_pt1 | contig 26235 bp, 20 predicted proteins | sample Palsa_T0_3_FD_202264 | JGI IMG/M metagenome (GOLD analysis project Ga0302326, IMG submission 202264) | Peat permafrost microbial communities from Stordalen Mire near Abisko, Sweden - Palsa_T0_3 | ecosystem: Environmental > Terrestrial > Soil > Palsa > Peat permafrost | place: Sweden: Abisko... | reverse complement strand
GCGCGATCCGCGCTACCTGCGGCGCAACGCGCTCGTTGCACTCGGCAACGTAGGCGACGGCCAGTCGCCAGAGGTGCAGGCCACGTTGGAGCGCTACCTCGACGGCCCCGACGACCTCCTCAGAGCGCATGCGATCTGGGCGGCAATCTCACTAGGCCGCCGCGATCTCGTTGCGGGCCGGCCGGCCCTTGCCGAGGACGCTTCGACGCTCGTCCGAGAAGAGATAAACAGGTCTTGATGCGCCACCTCCTCTTGACCAATGACTTTCCCCCCAAGGTCGGAGGCATCCAGTCGTACCTGTGGGAACTGTGGCGCCGGCTACCCCCAGACGATGTCACCGTGCTCACGGGGCCCTACCCGGGCTCCCAATGGTGGGACAGCGAGCAGAAGTTCCGGGTCATCCGGATAAGGGAGCCGGTGCTGCTTCCGCAGCCTTACCTCGCCAGTCGGGCCCGGCGAGCCGCCCGGCGCTCGGGGGCCCGGGCCGTAGTGATCGATCCCGCCGTCCCACTCGGGCTTATCGGGCCTTCGCTCGGTCTGCCTTACGCCGTCGTCCTGCACGGCGCTGAGGTGACGGTGCCCGGGCGGCTCCCCGTCAGCCGCCAGCTGCTCGCACGCACCATCCGCAACGCTGCCTTGGTCATAGCGGCCGGCAATTATCCCGAGGCCGAAGCTCGCAAGGCTGTGGCCCACGGCGCAAAAGGGGAGGAGGGGCTCGGTGCCGAGCAGTTCCCTCCCGTGGTGCAGATCCCGCCGGGAGTCGACACCGAGCGCTTCCGCCCGCTGCCGCAGATCGACCGGGCCGCAGCGCGAGTACGCCTCGGGCTGCCCCACTCCGGGCCACTCGTAGTGAGCGTCAGCAGGCTCGTGCCCCGCAAAGGGATGGACACCCTGATCAAGGCCGCTTCAACACTTGCGGGCCGTTTCCCGGGCATGTCGGTCGCCATTGCCGGCGCCGGGAGGGACCGGCACCGTCTGGAGAGGGTTGCTTCGAGGGCGCGGGTCAGGGTCGACTTCGTCGGCAAGCTCGCCGATGCCGACCTCCCTGACTTTTACGCGTGCGCCGACGTGTTCGCCCTGTGTTGCAGGTCGCGCTGGTGGGGCCTGGAAGAGGAGGGTTTTGGGATCGTGCTCGTCGAGGCGGCCGCTTCCGGGGCCCCATGCATAACTATCGACTCGGGCGGGGCTGGAGAAGCCGTGCGCGACGGCGAGACCGGTTTCGTGGTGAAGGCGTCCGGAGGGGGCAATGGGTGGCGCGGCCGGCCCCGCCGCAAGGCTTCGCAGGTCGCTGACGTCGCCCAGGCCCTTGCCACGGTGCTGGCAGACCCGGTCCTCGCCCGGCGAATGGGGGAAGCGGGCAGGCGCCGCGCCGAGGAGGAACTTTCTTACGACATCCTGGCAAGCAAGCTGGCTGCCGCGCTCGAGCAGCTTTGAGCGCGGGTGCAAGCCTGGCGAGTCACTAAGGTCGTGGTCGGAGGAGGTGTGCAAAGTGGAGGAGCAGGTCACCGAAAGGATGGTCATCCGGGCTAGCCCTGCTCATTGTTTCCAGGTCCTTACCGACTTCGAGCGTTACCCCGAATGGGCCTCCGACATCAAAGCCGTTGTTGTCGATGAGCGCGACGCCAAGGGGCGGCCGGCACAGGTCACGTTCCGGGCTGCCGCTTTTGGGAGGAGCACCTCGTACACGCTGCGTTACGACTACAGCGACGCACCTTCACGGCTGTCGTGGGAGCAGGTTGAAGGAGACGTGACGCGTCGCCTTGACGGGAGCTACGACATCTACCCGAGCGACGAAGGCTCGGCCGACATCACCTACCACCTCGTGGTCGACCTAAAGGTCCCTCTCCCTGTGTTCGTCAAACGGCGGGCAGAGGGCCGTATCGCTTACACCGCGCTGAAAGAGCTGAGAGCGCGAGTCGAAACCTGACCCCTGCCAAGCCCGAGGGCTCGCTTGTCGAGCTTTGCGAGGTCACAGGCCCCTCGGACGCGCGCCTGGCCCTCTACCGGGACCTGAAGGACTCAGCCCTGCGACGCAGCGCTGAGCTAGCTGGGGGCGTGTTCGTCGTCGAAGGCATGCTCGCTCTGCGGGCGGTGCTCGCCTCCATGTACCCCTTGCTTTCCCTGCTGGTGTTGCGCCGCCGCCTCGGTGCGCTCGATGACTTAGCGCTACCGGCCGGCTTGCCAGTGTACGTGGCCGACGAAGACGTTATGGCTGCGACAACGGGGTACGACGTGCACCGCGGCCTGCTCGGCCTGGCCGGTCGGTTGCCGGGCGCTTCGGCCGAGGAGCTGCTCGAACCCCTCGCTTCCCGGGTCGTGATGGTCGTCGAGGGAGTGAACGACCAGGAAAACCTCGGTGCGATATTTCGCAACGCCGCAGCTTTCGGCGCCGGTGCGGTCCTGCTCGACCCCACCTGCTCGGACCCCCTGTACCGCAGGAGCGTCAGGGTTTCTCTCGGCCATGTACTGCGAGTGCCCTTCGCTCGTCTTTCGCCCTGGCCGGCGTCGCTCGAACTAGTGAGGAAATGGGGCTTTGTCCCCGTAGCGCTCACCCCATCATCCCAAGCCGAGAGGATCGAAGTGGTCTCTGCCGAACTCCAAGGATCCCGGGTCGCACTGGTCGTCGGCGCAGAGGGCGGCGGCCTCAGCGCGCCAGTGCTCGCTATGTGCCGGGCGGGGCGGATCGCGATGGCGGGCGGCGTTGACTCGCTCAACGTCGCAGCAGCTACCGCCGTGGCACTGCACTGTTTCGGAGGCGATCGTTGAGCGGGGGAGGGGCACCCTTGGGGCCTTCGATCGGTGTAGATATCGGCGGCTCGAAGGTGCTGGCCGTTAGCCTCGGCTCTGAAGGTGAAATCGAGGCGGTCGAGAAACTGCCTATACCCCCGGACGCTGCGACCGACGACGTGATCGCGATCGTCCTTGCCGCTGCCGCTGCAGTCACGGCAGCCGCTGGGGCCTCGGTCACCCTGCCGCTCGGCGTGGGCTGTCCCGGCATGGTCGACCGCGAGGGGGTCGCCCATTTCTGCCCCAACCTCCACGCCTTCGACGGTATTGACCTGCGCCACGAGCTGGCGCGACGCCGCCCCGCAGCGACGACAACGATTGTCGTCAACGACGCCACCGCCGCATGCTGGGCCGAGCACGCCAACGGTGCTGGGAAGGGCTCAGACGATGTGCTCATGGTGACGCTCGGGACGGGGATAGGGGGCGGCGCCGTGCTCGGCGGGAGGCTCGTCGAGGGGGCCCATGGCTTTGCCGGCGAGATCGGCCACATGGTTATCGACCCGCACGGCCCACCGTGCCCATGTGGGAAAAAGGGCTGCTGGGAGCGCTACGCTTCGGGGAGCGCGCTGGGCAGGTTGGGCAGGGAAGCAGCCCAAGCGGGGCAGCTCGGCAATGTGGTCGCCCTAGCGGGCGGCGACCCCGAGGCCGTTCGGGGCGAACACGTCACGAGAGCGGCGCTCGAGGGGGACCCCGAGGCCCTCGAGGTGATCGGGGCCTTTGCATGGTGGATGGCGCTTGGGCTGGCGAACCTGGCCAACGCCCTGGACCCCTCGGTCATCGTCCTCGGTGGAGGTCTAATCGAAGCTGAACGGTCATTTATGGGCCGCATCAGGGATGCGTTCGCGGATCTGGCCGAGGCGCCCGGAGCCAGAAAAGTAGAAATATGGCCCGCCCACTTCGGCGAGCGCGCCGGTGCTGTCGGCGCCGGTTTGCTTGCGGTCCAGCGCGCTGGCGCCGAATAACCTTCACCAGCCCGACCACCAGGCCCGCTAGCCTTTAACCAACACCGGTACGAGGCCCGGTCGAGGAGGCAATAGTGGAGTTCCGCCGGATCAATGGGCTGCCGCCTTATGTGTTCGCAGCTATCAATCAACTGCGCGATGAGGCGCGCCGTGCTGGCGAGGACGTCATCGACCTGGGTTTCGGCAACCCTGATATCCCGAGCCCACCGATAGCGGTCGAAAAGTTAGCGGAAGCGGCGCGTAACCCACGCAACCATCGCTACTCGTCGTCACGTGGCCTACCAAACCTGCGCCTCGCGGTTTCCAACCTCTACAAACGCCGATTTGACGTGGACTTGGACCCCGAGACCGAGGTCGTGTTCACGATCGGCGCCAAAGAGGGGCTTTCCCATCTGATGTGGGTCCTGGTCGGGCCCGGTGACACGGCCCTCGTACCGTCACCGTCCTACCCGATCCACATTTACGCGCCGCTGTTCGCGGGCGCAGATGTCCGCGAGGTGAGGGTAGGACCAGGCGAGGATTTCTTTGCAAACTTGGTCAAGGCGTGGGAAGAGGCTTCGCCGAAACCGAAAACGATCGTGTTCTCGTTCCCCCATAACCCGACGACCGAATGCGTGGACCTGGAATGGATGCGCAGGATCGTCGATTTTGCTAAAGCCCATGACGTCGTGCTCGTGCACGATTTCGCGTATTCGGACACTTATTTCGATGGTTATGAACCGCCATCGGTGCTTCAAGTCCCGGGTGGCAAAGAGGTCGCGGTCGAGCTTTACACGCTTACGAAGAGCTATTCCATGGCTGGCTGGCGGGTGGCTTTCGCAGTGGGGAACTCAGAGGTAGTGGGCGCTCTCACAAAGCTGAAAAGCTACCTGGATTATGGGACTTTCCAGCCCATCCAGATCGCTTCTATCGTCGCCCTCAATGAGGCGGCGGATTACCCCAAGACCGTAAACGCGATCTACGAGTCCCGCAGGGACGCCCTCGTCGAGGGGCTCAACCGCATTGGCTGGCCGGTTGCCAAGCCGGTCGGCACGATGTTCGTCTGGGCGGCCGTGCCAGAGCCTTACCAGGAAATGGGCTCGCTCGAGTTCGCCAAGCACCTTGTCACCGAGGCGGGTGTGGCGACCTCTCCTGGGGTTGGCTTCGGCACTGGCGGTGAGGGTTACGTCCGCTTCGCGCTCGTCGAGAACGAGCAGCGCATTGGCCAGGCCGTGCGCAACCTCCGGCGGTCCCTGACAAAGCTCGGGTGACACGCAGAGGCGGCGCCTCCATTTGGCATCAGGGATTAACCGCTAAGTGCGTTTATTGAAACCTTCCGTTCACGTACGGCGGCCATAATGTTAAGTTGATGGCGACCTACGTAGTGAGGGTCTGGTTACCGGACAGACCGGGTGCGCTCGGTGCGGTTGCCAGCAGGATTGGTGCGGTGCGAGGTGACCTCGTCGGGATCGACATCCTCGAACGTGGCGCCGGGCGAGCGATCGACGAGTTACTCATCGAGCTGCCTCACACGGGCTTGCTCGACCTCATGGTCAACGAAGTCAACCAGGTCGATGGCGTCGATGTAGAGGATGTCCGCGAGGTCCCCGGCACTCTGCCCGACCCACGTGTTGACGCCCTGGAGACGGCCGCCTACATCGTCGAACGCCACGACCCGAGCGACGTGTTGCTTGCCCTTGCAACCCACGCCGTCAAGGATTTCGAGGCGGACTGGGCTGCCGTGGTCGACCCGGTCGCTCCACAACCGCTCACCTCGGTCGGCACCATGCCTCCCGAAGCGTGGGTTTTCGCTTTCGTCAAGGGTGCGCGGGCCTCGGTGGGCGGTGGTGGCGCCGCGAGCCCTTCCGACGTCGCCTGGGCCGATATGTCGGTGGCGTCCCTGGTCGTGGTGCTTGGCCGCGACGGGCGCCCGTTCCGCACCCGGGAGCGCCGCCAGCTCTCTGCCCTGGCGCGGATCGCGGACAACCGTTGGGTGGAACTGGTTACCCGGACCGGCACGCCGTCCCTGCTCGGCGGGGCGGCGCTGGCCTCGACACTTGTCTCGGCACCGCTCTCTGCCGCGCCCGAAGCCCCCGCCTGAAGCCCCTCGGTTGCTGGTCTCGGCGTAGCGGATCTCGGCGTAACCCATCGGCCAGCACCTGCGATATGGGCCGTCCTACGGAACGAGCCCATCTCGTAGCTACTGGCTCGCTCCGTTTGGAGCCACGCCCGAAAGTCGGGGGGCCTTGGGGGCGCGTGGTTCAGGCTTCCGGGCCCGTCGTCTGGACCTTGGCTGGATCTAACCAGGCCGGGTCGCGCTACCGCGACAGTGGCCCCCAGGAGATCCACAGCCTTTCCATCTGTTTGCCCACAGGCGGCCGGTTCTACCGTGTTGGAGTGGCTCCCAAGACCTATTGACAAGCGTGTAATTACGTGTAGAGTAGTCCCGTATCTTGTGTGTGGAAGACATAGTCGCGGAGTGCGACCACCACAGGTTGTGCTCTATGAACTCCAGACCCCGGTCAGTGCGACAAGGTTGCAAGCGAGCCAGTCGCCTCGCGCAGGGGTGGCCTACTAAGTCGAATCTCCCGGATAGAAGGGACTCCAAATGGCAATAGCCCCCGAGCGGACCGGCATCGGCATCCGCCGCCACTTCACTACACCCGGGACGGACCCCTACGAGACCGTTACTTGGGAGCGGCGTGACGCGCGCATCACGCACTGGGCTACCGGCGCTGTGGCGTTCGAGCAGTTGGGTGTCGAGGTCCCGAGCGGCTGGAGCGTCAACGCCACCAATATCCTGGCTCAGAAGTACTTCCGGGGCACCCTGGGCACTCCGGAGCGGGAGTGGTCGTTGAAGCAGGTTGCCGACCGGGTCGTCGGGGCGGTACTCGCCTGGGGCAAGAAGGACGGCTACTTCTCCGACAAGCAGGAGGCCGAGGCGTTCGAGGCCGAGCTGAAGTGGCTCATCATCCACCAGCGGGCCGCCTTCAACTCGCCGGTGTGGTTCAACATCGGTGTCGCCGGTGTACCTCAGCAGGCGAGTGCGTGCCAGCCTTATTGGTCGCTCGTAAGCACCCCTGAGGGTCTGGTGCCTATCGGCAAGTTGGTCGAATCCAACGCGGTTGGGGCGAAGGTGTACGACGCCAACGGGGTGACGCAGGTGGTGGCAGTCAAGGCCAACGGCCGCAAGCCCGTCCTCCGCCTTCACACCAAGGCAGGCCACCAACTCGATGTCACGCCCGACCATCTGGTTTGGCGCCGCAGCGGCGTCGGGACCGGGCGTTTCGTCCCTGCGGGCACCCTTCGCCCTGGTGACCAGCTCACCTGGCACAGGACCGAGTCTTGGGGCAGCGGCGACATCAGCAGCAGCGAGATCGCTGAGGCGGCCCTGGCGGGATGGCTCCAGTCGGACGGTTTTGTTGGTCGGTACACGACCGGGACAAACCGGTCATTGACCATTGAAGCTATGAGCGTCACCGATGCCGAGCTTGATTGGGTCCTTGCCGCAGTGGACAAGGTCTTTCCTGAGGTGCACCGTCACGAGCGGCGCGTGGTTACTCAAGACATCGCTTTGGACTGTCGACGGACTCGCCTTTACGGTAGCGGGCTCCAGGACTTCGTGGACCGCTGGGGCTTGATGACTCGTGGCACCGAGATGACCGTCCCAGCTCACCTGTACGAGGCGCCCCTCCCGGTGGTCAAGGCCTACCTCAGGAGTATTTTCCAGGCCGAGGGATATGTCAGCCTTCGCGAGCGTTCAAGTGTCGTGTCCTTCGACATGATCTCTGAGGGGATCGTGCGGGGGACGCAACAACTCCTGGCCCGGTTCGGCATCTTCTCGCGGGTGCATTTCAAGGCGGACCGGCGCACCGACCGCAAGGGTTGTTGGTCCCTCTCGATCCGGAACGAGGGAGACCGGCGCCTCTTCCAAGACGAGATTGGCTTCATTGACCGGGTCAAGGCTGAGAAACTTGAGAAGAGCTTCGAGAACCCAGGGCAACCTGCGCGAGACGCGAAGGTCCTCGAGATTGCAACCATCGAGGACCTCGGGGAGATGGACGTCTACGACATCCAGACCGAGAGTGGTGAGTACCTGAGCGACTCGCTACGGGTCCACAACTGCTTCATCCTGGCCGTCGAGGACTCGATGGACTCGATACTCAACTGGTACGTGGAGGAAGGCAAGATCTTCAAAGGTGGCTCTGGTGCCGGGATCAACCTTTCCAGGATCCGGTCTTCCAAGGAGGAACTGCGCGGTGGTGGGACCGCTTCGGGACCGGTGAGCTTCATGCGAGGGGCTGACGCCTCTGCCGGTACCATCAAGTCCGGGGGCAAGACACGTCGGGCTGCCAAGATGGTAGTCCTCAACGCTGACCACCCCGACATCGAAGATTTCATCTGGTGCAAGGCGATCGAGGAACGAAAGGCGCGAGCTCTTCAAGACGCGGGCTTCGACATGGACCTCGATGGCAAGGACAGCCACTCGATCCAGTACCAGAACGCCAACAACTCGGTGCGGGTAACCGACGAGTTCATGGAGGCGGTCATCGACGACAAGGACTGGGAGCTGCGGGCAATCGCCACAGGTGAGGTCCTGAAGACTATGAAGGCGAGAGACCTGTTCCGCCAGATTGCCAAGGCCACCTGGGAGTGCGCTGACCCGGGGATGCAGTTCGACTCCACGATCAACAAGTGGCATACGGCTCCAAACACCGGGCGCATAAATGCAAGCAACCCGTGTAGTGAATACGTTCATCTGGATAATTCTGCCTGCAACCTGGCCAGCCTCAACCTTCTTACCTTTATTGACACAGAGGGCACCTTCGACGTCGAAGGTTTCAAGGCCGCGATCGAGGTCGTCTTTACAGGCCAAGAGATCCTCGTAGGGAACGCCGATTACCCAACCAAGTCGATCGGGGACACCTCTCGGCGCTTCCGCCAGCTCGGGCTCGGGTTTGCCAACTTGGGAGCTTTGCTGATGGCGCAAGGCCTTCCTTATGATTCTGATGGCGGTCGGGCTTGGGCGGCGGCAATAACTGCCCTGATGACGGGCCACGGGTATACCGTTTCCGCCCGTACCGCCGCCAGAATGGGGCCGTTCGCTGGGTACCACGAAAACCGCGAGCCGATGCTGGAAGTGTTGCGTATGCACCGTTCAGAGGTTGCCCGGATCGATGAGGACTTGGTACCGCCTGAGCTGCTATCTGCGGCGCAGGAGGCCTGGGACAATGCGGTCGAGACTGCTGGCTCTTTCGGTGTCAGGAACTCGCAGTGCAGTGTGTTGGCGCCTACGGGGACTATCGGCCTGCTCATGGACTGCGACACCACCGGTGTCGAGCCCGACCTGGGCCTTGTGAAGACGAAAAAGCTTGTGGGCGGCGGCACGATGTCGATCATCAACCAGACGGTGCCACGTGCTCTGCGCCGGTTGGGGTATGCCGAGCAGGAGATCTCCGACATCGTCGCCCACATCGACGAACACAAGTCGATACTGGGCGCGCCGCATCTCACGCCGGACCATTTGGCTGTCTTTGCGTGTTCCATGGGCGATAACACGATCCACTACCGGGGCCATGTCCGGATGATGGCAGCTGTGCAGCCATTTATCTCCGGAGCGATCTCCAAGTGTGTTACCGGAGAGACCCTCGTGACCACCGCCGACGGGATGGTGCGTATCGGGTCGCTCTACGAGGGGGAGGAGCCCGGGTCGTTCCGCGAGGAAGTGATCGAGGTCGCTTCCCTCGACGGCACCAGCAAGACGGACGCTTTTTACTACGGCGGTCGGCGACCGGTCCGCACCGCAATGCTGCGTTCTGGCTTGCGTGTCACTGGGACCCCGAACCACCGCGTGCTCACAGCCGGGCAGGGTGGCCTCCAGTGGCGCAGGCTCGACGAGCTCGCCGAAGGGGATTACGTCGCGGTGCGTTACGGGGCCGACATGTGGTCGGAAATTCCTGCGAGGCTTGGCGACTTCAGGCCATCTCCGGTCCAGGCCGGCCAAAAGCAGGTTGTGGTGCCCGGGGAAATGACCGAGGAGTTGGCGTTCTTCCTAGGCGCCTACGCCGCGAGCGGCCACATCTCCCGATCGACGTGGACCGTGAGGATCGCCCACACGGACGCCTTGGTCCTGGAAAAGGTCAGCCAAGCTGCTCGCGACTGCTTCAAGACCGACGTAATGGTGCGCAGGCCCCTCGAGGGGGCCCCCTACGTCGAGGTGCCGTCTCGGACCGTTGTCGAGCTGATCGAGCACCTCGGGTGCGGTGTGAGCGGGTCCACCAAACGCATCCCGGGTACGGTCCTGCGCTCACCTCGCCGGATGGTCGTGTCGTTCCTTCAGGGCTTGACGATCGACGCGTATGTTTCGAGCGGTGCGATGGCCAAATGGGCCGTTTCCCTTGGCCCTTCCAGGCTGCTCGACGAACTGCAGGCCGTGATGACCAACCTGGGGATCATGACCGGGCGTACGGCCAAGCGCGGCGCCAAGCACGGTATCGGTTACGACGAGGTATACGCGTCCGGCCAGCACGCGCAGCGGGTGATCACTCTCGTGCCGTTCCTGCAACAGGCCAAGCAGCAGGCTGCAGTCCTCTTGCTCAGCAGGTCCCCTTCTCACGGCACAAGCGACGCGGTGCCCGGAGTCACCGCGCCGGAGCTATTTGCGATGATCCCCCAAGGCGAGCACGGGGAAGAAATGAACGCGCAGTTCTCCTCCTTGGCAGACTCCAGGACGCACCACGTGAGCCGCCGTACCCTCGAGCGGGTATCTGCTGTTGCTGGTGTCCACCTGCCAGGCTGGCTCAACACCGTGTTATCTCAGGGCCTCCACTTCAGCCCCGTGACCTCCGTCACTGATGCTGGCACACGGGAAGTCTTTGACGTCTCTGTGCCACGAAGCCATTCTTTCGTCGGAAACGGGATCATCAACCACAACACCGTGAACATGCCGGAGGAAGTGACGGTCGAAGAAGTAGAAAAGCTGCACATCGAAGCGTGGCAGATGGGCATCAAGGCCATCGCGATATACCGCGACAACTGCAAGGTGGGCCAACCGCTCGCGACGACGAAGAAGGCGACATCGGCACCGGAAATCCTCTCGGAGCCTGAAGCTCACGACGCCGAGCTGGCGATGAAGGTTGCCGAACTCGAAAAGGCACTGCAGATGCAGACGGTCGTGGTCAAGAAGCCCGTCCACGAGCACATGCCACGCAAACGCAACTCGTCGACCTTCTCGTTCCGGGTGGCCGATTGCGAGGGCTACGTGACAGTCGGCGAGTTCCCCGACGGCAGGCCCGGCGAAGTGTTCATTAGCGTTTCCAAGCAGGGTTCGACGTTGGCTGGGATCATGGACGCCTTTGCGATCTCAGTGAGCATGGGCCTCCAGCACGGCGTCCCGTTGGCGACCTTCGTCCGTCATTTCACCAACATGCGTTTCGAACCGGCGGGTATGACCGACGACCCCGAGCTCCGTTTCGCCGCCTCGCTCGTCGATTACATATTCCGCCGGCTCGCGGTCGAGTACATGGGCCAGGCCGAGCGGACCGACCTTGGGATCCTGACAGTGAGCGAGCGGATGCAGCCGACCCTGCCCGGGGTAGAAGAGGCAACGACGGTCCACCAGCCGCTAATGGACGACCAGCGCGCAGACATGGACCTCCGTGATGGCTCTGCCGGCCAGGCCCCGTCGGGACGCGCCACGCCACCGGCATCGAGGCCTAGCTCCGCGGCCGGCACCAAGGGGAAGCCCGCGGCGACGAGCGATGCCCCTTATTGCTACCAGTGCGGCGTACAGATGCAGCGGGCGGGCAGCTGCTTCGCCTGCCCATCTTGCGGGACTACGAGCGGCTGCTCATAGCGGTTATTCACCTGGCCAATGGCCAAGCCCGATGCCGGCACTCCTCGCACGGGCGAACGATGAGGAAGTACGGCATGGACGCTGGGGCAGAGGTTTGGGGATGCTTTCCTCAATGGCGATGACCTAAAGCCCGGGAGCCCCCCGCCCGATTAATTTCGAGTGGAGACTGGAGACTTCCCGATAGCCGAGCGCTTGGGGGAGGTGCTGCTCCGCGCCGCCGACGTGGCGGTTATCTTGATCGGGCCCGACCTAGAGGTCATCTGGGCCTCAGCTCCCGCCCGGCGGCTCTTCGGCTCGTGCGATGGTAGGTTGCCAGACCTGGTCGACCCGGACTGCGCCGCCGCCGTTGCCTCGTTCTTGGACCACGCCGCCGCCAATGCCGGCGGCCAACCCGTCCGGGCAGAGTGTTCGGTACTCGTTGAAGGGTCGACGCCTCGCCATGTGGACCTGGTGGCTCAAGGGCTGATGGACCTGCCGGCGGGTGGCCGCGTCATTGTCACCGCTCACGACGTGACGGGATGGGCCGAGCGCGAAGCACAGCTCAAGAAGGAACTGGGGTGCGACCAGATGACCGGCATTGGGAACCGGGCGAGCCTTATGGTCCGGTTGGAGCATGCCGTGAGGATTGCCCCTCCGAGTGGTCCCCGCCCCGCATTCGTCGTGTTGGACCTTGACTCGTTCAAGCTTCTGAACGACAGCTTTGGCCATCAAGTCGGTGACCAAGTCATCATATGGGTGGCTCAACAGTTGAGCTCACAAGTCGGACGGGAGGGGAGCGCGTTCAGGATCGGCGGGGACGAGTTCGTCGTGTTGCTCGACCAGGTGACCGAACCGACCGCGGCCGCCGCCGCCGAGGCGTTGCTAGCTTGCATCAAGGGCCCGGTCGAGTTCGGAGGTCAGGAATTAACCCTGTCAGCAACAGCGGGCGTTGCGATGATCGGGGACAACCAGCGCGTGGAGAGCGTGGCCGCTCACGCCGATATGGCCTTGTACAGAGCCAAGGCCGCTGGGCGAGGGAGTGTGGAGCTGTACACCGACGACCTACGAGATTGGTCCGTGGCCCGCAAGACTCAGGTGGAGAAGCTCTCCGACAAACTAGCCAGGTTGCAGAAGGAAAACCGGGTCTTGTCCGAAGCCGCCACCATCGATTGTCGGACGAACCTCGCCAACACTGCCTCTTTCGACGCTGACCACGGTCAGCTGCATGCTGGCTTCGAGCGTTCGCATGACCCCTACTCCCTTCTAATTGTCGACATAGACCATTTTCACGACTACAACTCGCGTTATGGGTACCTCGAGGGGAACAAGTCCCTCCGAGCCGTCGCCGACGCAATCACTGGCGCGCTTCGAGAAGGCGATCGGGCCTACCGCTGGGGAGGAGAGGAATTCGCCGTCCTCCTCCCGAACACAGCCCTCGCCGGTGCCGTACCGGTCGCTGAGCGCATCCGATCGGCTGTAGAGGGCCTACGCATCGCGCACATCGACAACCTCGGCTGCGTGGTCACTGTGACAGTCGGTGCCGTGGCAGCTTCTCGTGACCATGACGGTCCCGAGGGAGTATTCGAGTGCGCCAATAGCCTCTTGCTGAAAGGAAAAGAGGGCGGCCGTAACCGGGTAATGGTGGGTTGAACTACCTTGCAACGCGACGCGCTCGTACTTCGCAGAAGTAACAGGGTCGCGGTGAATAACCCGGTTCCTCACTACAGATCAGGAGGGTATCGTGCTGGTGCTCGTGGACCAAGACGGAGTGCTCGCTGACTTCGATGCCGGGGTAAACCGTGCTCTGCGCAGGCAACACCCCGGCCTCCCGATCATCGACCCGGCGCTGAGGCGGTCGTTCCACCTGAGGGACGATTATCCAGCAGAGTACCTAGAGGAGATAAGGGAGATCCAGGCGAGCGCGGGGTTCATCGTGGGCTTGGAACCAATGCCGGGGGCACTCGAGGCGATGCGTGACATGTTGGCAATTGGTCATGATGTCCGCATTTGCACTGCTCCGCTCACCCAGTTCACAAACTGCGTGGCCGAGAAGTTTCAGTGGGTACAGGACCATCTAGGTCACGCATGGTTGCACCGGATCGTGTTGACCAAGGACAAGACTCTGGTTCGGGGAGATGTCCTGATCGACGATTGCCCCGAAGTGGTTGGAACTCTCGTCCCGTCATGGGAGCACCTCATCTTTGACGCGTCCTACAACGCAGCTTCGAAGGGTCGACGTCTAACCTGGGCTAGCTGGCGTCATGTCCTTGATGACCTGCCAGTTGAGAGCGTGCGCATCCCGGAGTGCTAGGGATCTGGGGGAACTCGGTGGTGCTCGCTGGTTGGGGCTGCTTAGCTGGCCGCCATGGCTGACGTTCGAACATCGCGCCTCCAGCTTCACGCGATCGATGTCGCGGAGGGAGAGCGGATCGTCGCTCGAAGTGCTGGGCCTGAAGATGCTTGGGCGGATGATTTCCCCTTCGAGGGCGACGTTGGGGCAGTCAGGGGCTTCCTTCGCGCCACCGCCGCGCGCGGAGAGCAACGACCGTTCGGCTTCTACCGGATCACCCGCCTGGCCGATGGACGTGCCGTCGGGGGGATCGGCTTCAAGGCCCAGCCAGAGGAGGGTTGCGTCGAGATCGGTTACGGCCTGGTCCCTTCGGCCCGTGGCAATGGCTATGCCGCCGAGGCGGTCGTTGCCATATTGGCGATCGCCAAAGACCACGGGCTGTCGAGGGTGATCGCCGACACGGCTCGGGACAACATCGCTTCGCAACGGGCCCTCATCCGGGCCGGATTTCGCGTCGTAGGTACCGACGGCGATCTCCACTATTTCGAGGCGCTCCTCGACATCGGGCACCCGCCCGCATAGGTCTTCACTAGCGCAGCTCGCATACCTCGTAGGTCAGGACCATGGACTGGTCGATGGTGCCTTTTGCCACTGCTTGGATCTTGTTGAGCCAGGTGTACCTGGGGTCACCGGTCTCGAACAACGGCGTGGCGTAGACGGTGGAGGTGAAAAGGCCACCGGAGAGGTCGACCCTTCCGGCGTAGGAGGCGTAGACGAGTGCCCCATCGGAGGTTTCGGCGCAGTAGCGGACGTCCAGCGCCCCGATCCCCGCGGAGTCGACCAGCAGCCAGTCGGCCGCGGCTGCACCCCGTTGCTTGGCTGAAAACCGTTCCCCCTCAATCGTGATGTCGGTGAGCTCGACGATGTGGCGCGTGCCTCGCGGCGTCGCCTCAAGGCTTATGAACGGTTGCAACTGAATTCTTGCGGTGCCCAGCGGCACTAGTTCGATTGCCATGCGCAGGTCTCCTCGGTGGTTAAAGGGCTGCCGGGACGACTCCGGTACAGCGCCGGTAATCGTTACATCGTGGTGTTCCCGGAATGTCCCCGCACGGCCCGGATCGGGTCATCGCACGCGCCCAGGAACGCGAGACAATGGGGCGTGCAGGCAGAAGGGCTCGAGGCGTCGAAGGAGGCGGAGCCCGTCCGGGTCCAACTTCTTGGGCCTTTCACGGTCCGATGCTCCGGCTCGGAGGCCGGACCTTGGCCCCGTCCTTCGGCGAAGCACCTTTGTGAGCTCGTCTTCGTCAGCCCCGGACGTCGGGTGTCTCGCGACGCGGCGTGCGATGTCCTCTTTGCCGAGCTTGCACCTGAGAAGGCGGCCAGAGCGCTCACCAGGTCTCTGTCCATGGCAAGAGGGGTTCTTGCCCGCCTCGGAGGCCCAGCAACTGGATTGCTAGAGGCTGACCGGGCGAGCGTCTGGGCGTCGCGCCGCGTCGTTCTCGACGTCGACCTCGATCGCCATGTGAGCGCGCTAACGGCCGCGCTGGGCATGGTGGCCGGTCATGACCGTGACGACGTGCTTGTCGCTGCCCTCACGGAGAACGCAGGCGTCTTGGTCGATGAGCCCTACGCAGAATGGGCATTCGCGGCCCGGGAGCACCTGGCCGTCCTGCGCCAGCAAGGTCGTCTCATCTTGGCGCGCGACCGCACCAAGGGCGCCGGCCGGTCGCGTCCCGCGGAGGTGGTCGCGGCTTGGGAGTCCTGCCTTAGCAACGACCCGGCCTGCGAGGAGGCGGCAGCAGCCCTTATCCGTTCCTACTCAGCCGACGGCCTGCGCCACCTCGCAGTACGTACCTATGAGCGCTGCCGCTCCGCGCTCGAAGAACTCGGGCTACGTAACTCGCCAGGGCTCGACGAAGTGTACGCTGCGGCGATCTTCGAGCCCGCGTTAGCTCGGGCCGGCGGCTCGCCCTCGCCGGCGCGCCTTGCTGGGTTCCCGCCTTCGCGCCCAAGGGAGGAGCGCAAGACGGTGAGCGTGCTGTTCGCCGAAGTCGCGACCTCGACAGAATCCCTGAGGGCGGACCCAGAAGATCTCCGAGAGATCGTGAGTGCGGCGCTCACCCGGCTGATCAGCGAAGTAGAAGGCCTGGGCGGGACCGTGACCTCAGTGTCGGGGGGAGGGCTCCAGGCCCTCTTCGGTGCGCCCGAAGCGCACGAGGACGACCCCGAACGAGCACTGCGAGCGGCGCTCCGAGCCCTGTCCGCTCAGGTACAGCTAGCGGACGAAAGGCTTCCGGCCCTGCGCATCGGGGTGGAGACTGGCCCTGTTGTGCTGGGCCAGATCGGCGCCGGCACGAGGTTCGAGTACGGCGCGGTGGGGGCTGTCGTGAGCACGGCAGCGGCGCTGCAGTCGCTCGCCAAGCCGGGCTCGGCACTTGTAGGACCGGTGACTCGGGCAGCTGTCGGGGGTCTTTTCGACTGGGGCCCGACCGAAGCGGTAACGCTGTTCACAGGGGGCAAGCCGCTCGTCGGTTCTTACCTCCAACGGCCAAGGGCACGAGCGCAGTCGCGCCAGATGAGCCCGGTTGGGAGAGGGCCTTTGTTGGGCAGGCAAGCGGAGCTCGCAATCCTCGACTCAGTCCTCCGAGACGCGGAAGGAGGAAGAGGCTCTGTCGTAGTCCTCGTGGGCGAAGCCGGGCTCGGCAAGACCCGTCTGGTGCAGGAGTGCAGGAAGCGGTTCATGGCTTGGGTGGGGGCCAGGAGCGGGAGGCTGCCGCTTTGGCTCGAAGGCCGCTGCTCTTCCTACGCATCCACCACCCCATACGGCCTCTACCAGCACCTCTTTGCCAGTTGGGTCGGTGTGGCGCCCGATCAAGATGCAGCAACGGTGGGCTCGGCCCTGAACAGGGCGCTGACGGCACTAATGGGCAACAAGGACCTGTATGCCGTGTTTGCTCGGATGATGGGCCTGTCTTCGGGGGCGGATCTTGTCCGGATGAGCCCTCAGGAGCTGCAGCGGGCGACCTTCGGCGCTGTGCATGCTGTGGTCTCCCGCCTGGCGGCTATCGGCCCTACCGTCGTGGCCTTAGAGGACCTGCACTGGGCCGACCCGACCTCACTCCTGCTCACCGATGAGCTCTCTTCGCTGACAGCAGAAGGCCCGCTCCTGTTGGTCCTGACACGTAGGCCATATCCAGACCCGGGCGTCACTGCGGTCGAGGCAAAGTTCGGTACTGGGCAGTGCACCAGGTTGCGTAAGGTCGAGCTTGCGCCGCTCACCCAGCACGCCGAGGGGGAACTGGCCAGGTCGCTGCTCGGCCAGGGCGTCAGCGAAGAGGTCCTCGACGCCGCGCGAGCAGGAGCGGAGGGCAACCCTCTTTTCTTGGAGGAACGTCTCTATTCCATGGTGGAAACCGGGGCCCTGGTGCGCGATCGAGAAAACTGGCAACTGACCGGGAGGGTCGGGCCAGAGGTGCCGCAGGTACTCGAACGACTAGTCCGTTCCCGGGTTGACCGCCTGAGCCCGGTCGGGCAAGAGGTGGTACGGGCGGCGTCGGTGCTCGGTGTTGAGTTCCGCCTGCCCCTGCTTGACGCAGTCAGCGACGCGGCCGGCCGGCTCGCCATGGCGCTGGCGGAACTGGATGGCGCAGGGCTCTTGCAAGAGCTCGCCGGTGCTCCCGAGCTCACGTACCGTTTCCGCCACTCCCTCATCCAAGAAGCCACCTACCGGGGGATGCTGCGCCCCGAACGGCGTCGGTTGCACGGCCGGGCGGCTTGGGCGTTGGAAGCTGCGTCGGAGAACCGCCTCGACGAAGTCGCTGCTTTCCTCGGTCGCCACTTTGCCGCCGCCGGCGAGACCGAACGCGCCCTCCACCATTTCGAAGTGGCGGGCGACTATGCCATCACCGCCTTCGCCAACGATGAGGCAATATCTTCCTTCGGTTCTGCCTTGGAGATCGCCGACCGGGACCGCTCCGGTAGCGAGGTGGTGACCAGGGCAGCCACGGCATTGCGGGCCAAGCTAGCCCAAGTGTTCTGGCGCACGGGGCGCCGGGGCGACGGTCGCAAGGTGTTGAGTGAAGCCATCGAACTGGCGGGCCCGGGCGACATCCTCCAAGCAGCGCGGCTCTACGTGCTCCTTGGACAGATGGAGATCGACGAGCAGCGCTACGACGCTGCGGCAGTAGCCTACGATTCCGCCGAGCAGCTCCTCGGGGACCGCCCCTGGGACAACGACGAGGCGGCCGCTGCCCAGTGGCTCGAAGTCATGGTCGTGGGCCGCGCCCAGCTCCACCTCCATCGCAAGGAGCCGGAGCTGGCTCTGGCAGTCCTGGACGCAGCCCGTCCGGTACTAGACGCGAGGGGCTCAGATGCCCACAAGCACCTTTTTTACCGGCACCTCGCTTGGCAGCAAGCACTCCAGAGCGGGTGGCGGGTCGACAAGCATGTCATTGCCAATGCTCGCCGGGCCCTCGCAGCGGCAAGCGCCGGCGGCGACGACTCGAATTGGTACAGGGAAAAGGCACCTGCCACAGCCTGGGCGGCACTCTGGCTCGGCTTTTTCTTGATGCTGCACGACGAACAGCAAGAGGCCGCAGAACAGCTAGAGATCTCGCTCGGTATGGCGGACCGCAGCGGGGATGTCATCCTGCGGGCGGCCGCTTTGTTTTGCTTGGCGATCACAGCACTGCGCCGTCACGACGTCCCGGCCGTCCGTTTGCTGGGCCCTCAGGCCGTCGCGGCTGGAGAGGTCGCTGGATTGCCCGTTTTCGTGGCAGCGGCGAAGGCCTGCCTCGCGTGGCTGGCGTGGCAGGACCAGCACCCGGACGAAGTGGTGGCGCGCGCTGACGAGGCCGCGTTGCTATGGCGTACCGCGCTCGGGTCCCTCACCTTTTGCAAATGGCTGTACCTTTGGCCACTTGTTGCCCTTCGGCTGGGCGGCGGGCAGGTCGCGCTCGCCGTGAAGGCTGGACGCGAAATGCTCGACTCTTCGCAGCAGCGGTTCCCGGACGAGCTCGAAGAAATGGTGACGTCCGGTTGCGCGGCCTGGGACAAGGGAGACGCCAAGCTTGCAAGGGAGAAATTGACTGAAGCGCTCCAGCTGGCGCGCGAGCTCCACTACTTCTGATCGGTACTGCTTCTGATCGGTACTGCTGTAAGGCTTACTTGTCCCCCGTGCGACCGTGCTCGTAGGCGTAGCGGACCGCCTCCGCACGGCTGCGTGACAATCACACCGTCCCGAGAAAGCAGCTTTTGCCGAACCGGCCCGAGGGTGGGACCGGGGGTGGCTCCTAGTCGGGCCCCCTCCACCCCAGGGTGGTCGCCAAGGCGGCCGTGCTCGCGCTAGACCAGCGTGTCGAGGATGCTCTGGTTGACGGCCGAGGTCACTGCAATGGCCGCGCTGGAAGACTCGCCGTCCAGGACCTGTGAAAGCAGGGTGTCAGCGGAGGAGGGGGTGGCCGCGGAGGACGGGCCTGAGAGGAGCGACAGGAGGGCCCCCGCTTGAGCTGAAGCCGCGCTCGAGCTGCTGGTACTTAGGTCAGCGGCGGAGGTGGCGGCTGTTTCGCCGGTTGCGGAGCCCTCGTTTGTGGCGAGGGCAGAGCCCGTGTCGTACGCCGAGAGGGCGTTCCAGAAGGCGTCCGTGCTGGTGATGCTCACTTGTCCCTCCATGGGTCGTCGGCTGCCCGGTTTGGCACAGTCACCGTGTGGGCGTCGGCATGTTGCCGGCGAGGCTGAAATCCCACGTCGTCGCCATTCGACCGGCATTTCCTCGCCGGCCAGGTTTTCGGGTAATTCCTGTCCTGAGCTAGTCTGCGGCGAGCCAATCGTGCTGGGCAGGAACCTCGAAAGGAAGCCTCGTGTCTCGTCTTCGCGCATTTTCTCTGCTCTTGGTTGCAGTGGCATTCGGGATCGCCGGGTGCGGGAGCTCCTCCGCGGTAGGCACGACCTCGAACACGGCCGCCACGACAGTTACCACTACTGCTACCACCACTGCCCCGGCGCCTACGACGACCGGCACCATAGCGACCGTCGTGCCGGTCACCGAGTCGACGTCGAGCTCGAGCGGCGCTAGCGTGTCCGCCATCGCGGAGATCCCGGCTCAGGACCGCTCGCCCGCGGGAACCTCGGGGAAGGCACCCACAGTTGTCGTGCCCGCCGGCAACCCCCCAACGCAGCTCGAAATGACCGACTTGATAACGGGGACAGGGCCTCTAGCCGAGGCCGGCGACAGCATCACGGTCCAGTACGTGCTCGCCACCTACTCTTCCCGCAAAGTCATCCAATCCTCTTGGACAAGCAACCCTTTCACCTTCACTCTGGGGGAGGGCCAGGTAATCCCCGGCTGGGACAAGGGGGTCGTGGGCATGCGGGTCGGCGGGCGCCGCGAGCTGATCATCCCGCCGAGCCTTGGCTATGGCGCCCAGTCGCCAGGGGCCGGGATCGCGCCTAACGACACGCTCGTGTTCGTGGTGGACCTTTTGAAGGTCGGCTAAAGCATCGCGAGCTGAGCTGGCAGCCCTAAGGCAGCTGTCCGCCTGACTTTGCAGCGAGGCGGACCGGGCGCGTCAGATGCCGAGGCCTTTTTGGGCCTGCTGCTTTTCCTTTTTCTCCCGGCGCTTATCTTTGATTGTTTTGCCGGGCTTTTTGGACGCTACCTTGCGGGGAGACTTGTCGGCCATGTCTGCCCCCTTTCGCTTGTTGCCACTCTACCCGTAGGCGGGACATGCAAAGCTGAGCTGATGCCCTCATCGACGCCTGGACCGGCGCGCACTTTCAACGGCCTTACACTGATGGCCGTCCATGCACACCCCGACGACGAGGTGATTGGCACCGGCGGGGTGTTCGCTCGCTACTCCGAAGAGGGCGTCCGCACGGTGCTTGTCGTATGCACCAACGGCGAACAAGGCGACGGTCCTGGCGGCCTGAAGCCCGGCGAGCCCGGGCACGACGCCGCCGCGGTCGCTGCGACCCGGTTGGCCGAGCTCGGCAAGTCGGTCTCATATCTGGGAGTGAGCGATGTCGAGCTCCTCGGCTACCGGGATTCGGGGATGGCGGGATGGTCGGCCAACGCGGACCCGGGCGTGTTTTGGAACGTCCCGCTTGCCGAGCCAGCGGAACGTGTTGCGGCCCTCATGCGCCAGTACCGGCCGCAAGTGGTCGTGACTTACGACGAGAACGGCAACTACGGCCACCCGGACCACATCCAGGCCCACCGGGTCGCCGTCGCCGCAGCCGAGGCCACCGGCATCCCCGTCAAGTTCTACTACTCGGCTGTCCCGAAGTCCGCGTTCGGACGGCTTCGCGCTGCGCTGGAGGCCTCAGGGGAAGACATTGAAGAGATCGGCATCCCAGACGATTTCGGCACGCCGGACGAAATGATCACGACCGAGGTCGACGTCTCTGCTTACACGGAACGCAAACTGGCGGCGCTCGCAGCTCATGGCAGCCAGACGGAGAACTCGTTCTTCTCTCGCTTGCCGGATGACGTCGTGACCCTTGCGCTTTCCCATGAGTCGTTCGTGCTTCGCTCGGCTCCGACCGGTTTGGCTCGCGAAGACGACCTACTTGCTGGGTTGCGATAGGGCCGTGTAGCAGGGCCCTTTCGGTCCCCGGCGAGATCTACCCATGGCTGCTGACACCCCAACGATCCTTGCCACTAGCGGCGGGTTCTTTGGGGGCCAGAGGACCACGGTCCGTCCAGGCCCGCTCCTCGATTTCGCCCTCGAGCTGGCCAATCCGGGCACGCTGCCAAGGATCTGTTTCATCGGGACCGCCGGCGGCGACCAGGCTTACTGGAACGCTGCCCTTCACGCCGCGTACTACGGGCGGGAAGTGCTCGTGTCCTGCCTCGACCTGTTCCCGATGCCGAACATCGCCGACATGGCGGCGCACCTCGTTTCGCAGGACTTGATCTGGGTCATGGGGGGCAGCACGGCCAACCTGTTGGCCCTTTGGCGCCTTCATGGGCTCGACGAGATCCTGCGTGAGTGCTGGCAGAGCGGGGTGGTGCTGGCCGGCGTCTCAGCAGGCTCGTTGTGCTGGCACGTCGGAGGGACTACGGATTCGTTTGGTCCTGAGCTGACGGCGGTCACCAATGGCCTGGCTTTTCTCCCGTGGTCCAACTCTCCCCACTACGACGGCGAAGAGCAGCGCAGGCCCCTTTACCAGCGTCTCATCGCCGACGGCGTCCTGGGGGCGGGGTATGCGACCGATAATGGCGTCGGCCTCCATTACCGCGGCGCCGAGATGGTGGAAGCCGTAAGCGAGGTAGTTGGCGCCGGCGCGTACTTCGTCGAGCGCCTCCTTGACGGGGCGGCACGTGAGACGCGGGTCGAGCCGCGAGTGCTAGCTGGCGCCGCGGGTTCCGGGCGGGCCTGAGCGAAGGCGCCCAGGAGCTCGGCCGAGCAAGGGCCGAGAAGCTCGGTCGAGAAAGGGACGACCAGCCGGTTGAATGTCCCCGTGCCTAGTTTCGACGGGAGGGCGTACCAGGCCAGGTTCGACGCTTTGGCCGAAAAGGGGACCGATATCCACGGTGAGGCGTCCCTGGTCCGCTCTCTGAGCCCAGCGACGGTTCTGGACGCTGGGTGCGGCACCGGGCGGGTGGCGATCGAGCTGGCACGCCACGGTGTGGATGTTGTGGGCGTCGACGTAGACGCATCGATGATCGGGGAGGCGAGGCGCCGTGCCCCGGCGCTGGAGTGGGTGGAAGCTGACCTGGCGGCACTGGCCTTGGGCCGTCAATTTGATGTCGTGGTAATGGCCGGCAACGTGCCGCTTTTCTGTCCCCCGGCCAAGCGCTCCGCCCTCGTCGAGGCATGCGCGGCCCATGTCGCCCAGGGCGGGGCACTGGTGGCGGGCTTCGAGCTGGGCCGGGGTTACGGTTTGAGCGACTACGACGCGGGTTGCCTGGCTAGCGGCTTGGTTCTTGCCGAGCGCTGGGCCACTTGGGACCGCCAGCCATTTCAGAATGGCGAATCTCAGGAGCACCACGGGTACGCGGTCTCGGTGCACCGGCGGCACCGGCGGCACCGGCGACCCTAGCGGCGTCAGTAGCTCGGCTTTTCGGCGTGGCCCGTCGTTTCGGGCGTTAGCGAGGCGACGTTTGGCCCGGCTTGTGGCACGCCGGTACATGCCTACGCCGCCGAGGTAGTCCAACCACGCCCGGATAGCCCGAGACTGCGAGATCGTGGTCCGGTTCTCGGGACAACCTTTGTTGCCTATCGCCCATTTTCGTCCGGAGATGGGCGTTCCAGGTGGCCCTCCCGTCGGGTTCGCGGCCCCACAATGCGCTATGTTTCAGCCGTCCCCAGAGGCTCAGAACTGCAGGTCTTCCGCTGGGCCCTCACCCGCCGGCTTCCCGAAAGTAAGCCTTTGCCAACACCAAAATCCCGGGCCGCAGCAAAATCCGGGGCCCCCAAACCGCGGGCCTCCAAATCCGGTGCCGCGACCCCGGTGCGTGCCGCAACGAAGACTCGTGCCGCCGGAACGGCACGCGCGAACAAGCCGCTTCCCGCACGAGCGAACAGCCCGGCACGCGCGAACAGCCCCGCCCTAGTCGGCGCCCCGGCCGTTCTCGCCGCCATGCCCCTGCTGGTGGTAGCGCTCCGTGCGGTCGCGACTAGGGGGTTCTGGTTTTGGGGTGACCAGGCATTGATCGACATCGAGGCGCGCGACAGCCTTCTCGGGCGCAACTTGCTCGGTGTCTATGACCGTTACGGCTGGCATCACCTTGGGCCACTGTGGTTGCTGTTGCTCGGCGTGTCCCGTTGGCTGGGGGGCGGTTCTCCCGAAGCGGTCATTTTTGGGTCGTGTGCGCTCCAGGCGGTCGCAGCCGCAGCGATCGTCGTGGTCGCAGCCCGCCTTCGTCCTGGGCTCACTGGCTGGTGGGCAGCCCTCGTGTTGCTCGGCTGCGAATGGTCCCTCGGCCTCGACCGCCTGGGGACCGTCTGGGCGCCATACTCGATCGCTCTCCCAGCGGCCCTTTTTGTGCTGCTCATTGCCTACGTCGTCGTGAGCCCTAGGCCCTGGGCCGCGACGGTCGCTGCTGCTGTCTGTGGGACGTTCCTCCTCCAGACGGACATCAGCACGGGCGTGCTGGTGGTGGTACTCGCATTGGCAACCCCGTTGTTGCGGCTGGTGACACGGGCGCGGCGCCGCACCGGTACTGGTGCCGGCCGGCGCTGGTCCGTCCAGCCGGGGTGGGGCTGGTCAGCTGGCAACTGGCGACTTGGGGGCGCCGGCTTGGTCTTAATGCTGGGTGTGCTCTGGCTGCCGCCCGGGATCGAGCAGCTGACTACTAGCCCGGGCAACGTAGTCCAGGTCTTCCGGTTCTTGTCGACCCATCCGGCCGACCAGTCCTTTGAGTCCTCTCTCAACGCGGCCGGGACGGTGTTCGGCTCGTTCCCACTCAGAACCGGCGAGCGTTCGGGCAAACGCGACGCCGACCCCAATTGGCTGATCGGCAAGCACATCTGGGATCGCCCCTGGTTCTTTGCCTACATCTTGTTGACGATCGGTGCTGCAGCCCTCGCCGTGCTGCGCCGGCAGCGCCAAGCGCTCGCTCTTGCAGCCACGTCCTGCATTGCAATAATCGCCGCCGGATGGTCCTTCGATCTCATCTACGGCCCGCTCTACCCTTACCTGGTCTTTTGGACAGGCGCTCTTGTCACACCTGCTTGGGTCGCCAGCTGGCTCGCACTTGCGCCGGCGCCTCGTCCGGTACCTGGCCGGAGGGTGTCGGCGCTGCTCGGGCTGGCGGCGGAACGTCGGTGGGCCCGTTTTGCGGTCCCAGTGGCGACCCTGGCGGCGGCAGGGGCAGTGAGCGCAGCGTTCGTTATCTACCCGTTCCCCTTGAGTGGCGTCACGTCGCTACTGGGGCGTAGGTCGTGGCAGGCAGTTTCTGCCGACGTCCTAGCGCCGAGGGTCAGGACCCTCTACATCGACCTGGGGAGCGCTGACGCGATGCCCGAGGCCGCCTCGATCGCTGACCAGGCGATGGAGCGCGGTCGTCGGGTTGAGGTGAACCGGGCGGCCCTGTACTTCTTCGACCCCTCCTTTGCCCCGACGGCAAAGGCGCAACTGAAGGTGCTCGTGTGCTGCGGGGAGCACGACCCCGGCCAGCCGCCGCACGGGCTGTGGTTCAGCGGGCGGGTGGGGGGCCAGCTCATCTACACGTCGGCCCCTCCGGGCGGGGCTAGGCCCTCAGGCCCATCCCAGTTCCGCCAGCCGGCCGTCCGATATGCCAAAGTGGTGGGCCACCTCGTGAATAACAGTCCTGGTCACCAGCCGGACGAGCTGGGCCTCGCTGTGGGCCAGAGCGCTGATCGGCCCGCGGAAGATCGTGATCCGGTCCGGCATGGCCCCCCCATAGGACGACCTTCGCTGCAGGTCGACCCCTTGGTAAAGACCTAGCAATGTGCCCCGCCTGCCAGCCAGCTGGTCAGGCGTCGGCCAGTCCTCGACGAACACGGCCACATTGTCCATCAGCTTGCCGAGCGACTCCGGGATCTGGTCGAGGGCATCGGCTACGAGCTGCTTGAAGCCCTCCTCGTTCGTCTCCACGAGCCCAGTTTGCCGGGCTCGACGCGCGAAGCCGCCAGGAGGGCGCGGTTAGAGCCGAAGGAAGCCCTGGTCGTACAACCGGACTGCTCCAAGCAGGCCGACGCGCTCCTGGTAATCCTCGTCGGCTTCGATCAGCCTGCTCGCCTGGCACACAGGAGCTGGGGCGCTGTCGTTGGCGCGCGACTGGTTGACCATGGCTGGCTCGCTCAGCAGGCTGGGGTCCCGCTCCGCAGCGGTCAGGCGGTTCGCGACAAGGTAGTCGGCAAGCCTGATCACATCGCCGAGCGCGGGGCCGCGAGCTGGGCCGGCCCATGCCTCTCGTTGGCATGTGATCGCCTCGACGACGTTGTAACCGATGCCCCACTGAGACAGCAGGTAGCCCCCGATAACCGGGTAAGTGGTGCCGAGATGGCGGATTTCAGCGTCGTCCGGCGAGCTGCCCGCGGCAACATCGTCTGCAATGGCAAGCAGCTTGGCCGGTACACGTTCGGCGACGACCAGCTCACCGACGTCATGCAGCGTGCCCGCGACGCTCGCCTCGCACTGTGCGACGCTGGTGCGGACCAGCTGGCTGGAGACGTCTGCTACAGCCACGGCGTGGGCATTGAAGGTAGCCAACCAGCCGTCGGTGAGGATCTCGCTCGGCCTGAAGACGCGTACCGCAGCGCCGGCCATGGCAAAGTCGCGCAGCGTCTCGATGCCCAGATAGGCCAGGGCATGGCGGAGGTCATGGATTTCTGCGCGAAGCCCGAAGAACGATGAGTTGACTAGTTGGAGCACCTTGGCGACCATCGAGACGTCGCCGCTCATGATGTCTGCGA
>Ga0302326_10006487_pt1 | contig 26236 bp, 28 predicted proteins | sample Palsa_T0_3_FD_202264 | JGI IMG/M metagenome (GOLD analysis project Ga0302326, IMG submission 202264) | Peat permafrost microbial communities from Stordalen Mire near Abisko, Sweden - Palsa_T0_3 | ecosystem: Environmental > Terrestrial > Soil > Palsa > Peat permafrost | place: Sweden: Abisko... | reverse complement strand
GAAATTCCTGTCCCAGGGCGTCCGCGATCTGCTCCAGAGAGCATCCCTTCTTCAACAACTCCCAGATTTTGAGTCCGACCGGATTGAGGCTGAAGCAAACTCCTTGTTCGACATCCAGTAGAACTGCTCCATCTTCCGAAGTAACTTCTCGGACGCCGGGCGCGATCGCTAGCTCTGACGCATTCGTCGCTTGATCCATCGCCGTCACCTCTTCATCATTTTTCTCGCACTTGGGTTGTCACACAATGAACTGTAACTATCCTTCCCGGCGAAAAATCTTTTTGCTGCAGGAATTCCAGCAGGTGCAGACGGGAAAGAGATGATTTGCAGTGGAAACAAAATCAATCTATAGACCGTGCGTCCAATAGAACCTCCGCGTCCGTGCACGAATTCGTGCACAGGCAAACAGGGCAATCCAGCCTCTCCCCCTCTCAAAGGAGAAGGGGGAAAGCATCCAATTGCAGCTTGATCAAGAGGTTAGACGTTTTCTTGGGTTATGAGTGCTCACGCAGATCGCCCTGAGGCGTGCAGAAATTCGCGCACGGGAACAAGATTTGCGCCATGCCTCCCGAACCGTGCTAACTAGCCAGACATGTCAGATCGCCGGGGTGATTTGCTGTCTTCTGAGATGCGCTGGCTCGTCCGCCATGCCAGACCCCTGCGATTTCTTCTGATTGCGGACCTTCTTTGCATGATTTTCGGCGGTGCCCTGTCGCTGCTGGACCCGCTGGTCGTAAAGTGGCTAATCGATGTTGCCTTGCCGAGCCACACACTGCGCCCCGTGTTGTTGGGTACGCTGATCTTTTGTCTCATCTACCTGGCGAGCCTTGGGGTCAACTATTTGGCTTCGTTCCTCAGTTGCCTGGTCACACAGAAGATGGTTTTCCGGATTCGAATGTCCATTCTTCGCAAGCTGCATGTGTTGCCCCCGCCACGGAACCGCGATTCACCATTAAGAGACAACTTGTACCGCATCGAGCAGGATGTGGATCGCGTAGCGGAACTCAGCGGTGACATTCTTCCTTTGACCATTCAGATGGCGATCATGGGTGTCATGGTCCTGGTGACGATGGGGTTGTTGAATTGGCACCTGACTTTGCTCGTTGCTCCGATGCTTCCGATCTTTTACCTCTTGCAGCGCATCTATGCAGGGAGACTCAAAGAAGCCGCAGACAACGCTCAGCACCAGTCCGGGAGAGTGAATGCCTTCCTGCAGGAGCATTTGGCCGGCTTGCTCCAATTGCAACTGCTCAATCGTACTTCCACCCAGGCCGGAAAATTCGCACGCCTCACCGCCAAAGGGGCGCAGCTCCAGGTTCAGCAACGTGCAACAGAGATGATCTTCGGAGCGGCGTCGGTGTCAGTCATCGTCCTGGGCGTGGGCCTAATTCTTGGATACGGAGGATATGAAGTAACTCGTGGGCTCTTAACGGTTGGAGGTCTAGTTGCCTTCTACGGCTATATCTTCCGTTTGTTTGCGCCCGTCAGTATCGCAATCGATCTCCAATCGAGGTTTCAGAGGGCGGGCGCCAGCATCCGGCGCATTGTGGAGATGACAGATCCCCAGGTGCATTCTGAAGGCAAAGGAAGTGTGGCGCCATTGCAGCGTGACATCAGGCCTGAGCTGGAATTTCGCTCGGTCTGGTTTTCCTATGACGAAGATCGAGCCGTATTGCGTAACATGAGCTTCCGGGTTGAACCCGAAGAGACGGTGGCACTGGTGGGTTTCAACGGTTCCGGGAAAAGTACGATTGGACTTCTCGCCACCGGCTTGTACACACCGGATGCAGGCTCGATCCTGGTGGGAGGCAGCGACACCCAAGAGGTCGGCGGCCGCAGTCTTCGCGCCATGATCAGCTTGGTCCCGCAAGACCCTATCTTGTTTGACGAAACGATCCGGGGCAATCTTCTCTACGGAAATCCACGGGCCACTTCCAGCGACCTTGATGAGGTCGCCGCTCTCACGCAACTTGACCGAGTTCTTCAGCGACTTCCCAAGGGTTATGACGAACCGCTGGGACCACTCGGGGCAAAGCTTTCTGGTGGAGAGAAAAAACGGCTGGCGTTGGCGCGCACTCTTCTGCAGCAGCCAAGAATTCTCATTGTGGACGAGATCACCAGTTCGCTCGATCAACCATCCGCAGTCGGGCTTCTCCATGGACTCGAACACTTTCGCCGGGCCCGAACCCTAGTCGTGGTATCCCATCGCCCATCGACCATTCTCTGGGCAGATCGCATCTTGGTGGTTGACGACGGCACCATTGTCGATTCCGGGAAACACGACGATCTCATCGGGAGGTGCCATGCTTATCGCAGGATTTGGCAGTCACAAGATTGCGAAGCAGCAATCGTTTCCGATCGCCCGGACATCCCCCGATCAGAGCCCGAGACCGCAGGCCGAGCATGTTAGGTGCGACATTTACGTTCACAAATTCAAGAGCGGAGGAAAAGATGCTGGACCACGATCTCAGCCTGACCCGGTCAGGCTCTGAGTCTGCGCCTGCGCTCCACGAAGTTTGCCGCAGCGTTCTCAATCCGGCCAGCCTGTCGTTCGTGGCCGCGAATGCGCCCTGGGACGTAGTCAATTCCTTTGCACTGCGCCAGCAGCAACTGGCTAACCTTTCGTTGCAGGTCGCTAGCGCACTGCTGAAGCGCCAACTGCGCGGCACCGAGAGAAGTAGGTTTGATAAGGCGCTGTTGCCTTTCTCGCAATCTCAAGTTGCGAGAATCAAGAGAGTGATGTTGCTGGCAGCCTGCACGCTTGGACGGCTCGGACTTAGCGTTCTGGGCACTTTGTGGCACGGAACCCCTCGTCACTTCCAGTTTGGTTTCTCCGCCACCATCCTGCGCAATGTTGGAGATCTGCTGACCGACTCGGATACCAGTGTTGAAACAAGATCCGAGAGTGTACCTGACGCAGACGCAATTCGGTTCGACGCCCTGAAGAAGGTATACGCCGAGGAGTCTCGCGACAGCGATGTCGCTACGGACATCCTAAGGGCGCTCGCAGTATCGTTACCCAACGAACTTTCCCGTCTGATATTTCTAGCGACACTGCGCGACAATAATTCTGGCCATTACTTCCACCCTGACCTGGCGCGCCGGTTCTCCGAGCGCATTGCCGATCGAGCAATGCTCGCCTGTCATCAACGCATCTACAAGCAAGTGGTTGCACTTTCGATCGAAGATCTGACCGATCAGTTCGACTGGTATGTAACGACGATTCCTGCGCCGAGAGAAAGAATGATTGAGAGCTGGACAAAGCTGAAGGCATATCGGGCCACCATTCCGATGGATGCGGATCCCATCTCGGCGGAGATTTTCTTCATGAAAGTTGAGGTCGCGGTTGCAATTCTAGAGGCGAGACTTCCTCATCGAATTCAGTGATTGGAGCAGATTACCGTGTCTGTTGCCCGCGAACTGTTCTTCGATTTGCCGGTCCCGAAGAAGCTGGTTGCAATCCTTTGGATTTTCCTGATCGTTGTCATTCTCCTCCTAGGCTTGGGCTACCTGACCATTGAAAACCTCTCCGCCGCGAGGGCCTATGTGGGCGGGGAGGGTCTCTGGTCGAAGGCACAGAAACAGGCAGTGCGTGAATTGCTGCTGTACTCGACCTCGCGCGCGGAAACCCACTATGACGCCTATCAAAGAGCTCTCCTGGTTCCCCTCGGGGATAGACAAGCCCGTCTGGAGTTGGAGAAGCCGCACCCGGACATGAACCTTGTCCGCATCGGCCTGCTTCAAGGGAGGAACAATCCTGAAGACGTTAACGGAATGGCGGCATTGTTCCGCCGTTGTCGAAAAATGAGTCGTATGTCGGAGGCAATCGAGATCTGGGCCCAGGGCGATGTTCTCATCGAACAGCTGCAAGGTGGAGGCGATGAATTGCATCGCGAGATCTCCTCGGGCAAACCCGATGCCCTTAGGATTGCGCAACTTGTCGGTCAAGTAAACGCTATTGCGGATCAACTCACGCCGCTTGAGGATGATTTTTCGTACACCCTCGGCGCAGGCGCTCGGCAAGCGAAGCACGTGTTTCTGTTCGTAACTTTCATTGCAACGGCTGCTTCATTCATCGGAGGTCTCCTGTTCACCCTCTTCATGCTGCGTCATATGCGAGAGACCGAGCGAAGGCATCGCCAACTCCTGGACGCGGCCAACGATGTGATTTTGGTGATCGATGCCGAAAGCGGAGTCGTGATAGAAGCCAATGCTCGCAGCAGCCAAGTGCTAGGCCGATTATCTGGCGAAATGATTGGCCAGGAAGCGGAGACGATTGTGTCGGAGGGCGATCGCGAAATCTACCGAGATATGGTGAGTGCCACGCGGGAGGGCCACTCGGTGGCCGGAAAGGAATTGCACCTCAAACGCGCGGATGGGACTGCACTGGCCGTCGAAGTCAACGCTGTCATGACTGAATATGCGGGCAGGAAGTTGATCCAGGGAATCTTTCGGGATATCCGAGAGCGAAAACGCCAGGAGGAGGAGACTTGGCAGGCCCAAAAAATGGAGGTTGTCGGTCGGTTGGTTGGCGGCATCGCCCACGATTTCAATAATCTTCTCATGGTGATTCTCACCCAGCTTTCCAAGGTTCGCGCCTCGCCGAGCCAGGAACGGCGTTTGGAACACGTCCACACGGCCAGAATAGCCGCCGAAGCGGCCGCTTCACTCACCCGACAACTGCTCTCCTTCGGACGCCGGCAGGTACTGGTGCTGCAAGTCTTGGATCTGAACGAACTCCTTGCGGAGGTAAAAGAGATGCTATCTGCCCTCCCCCCAGAGCAGGTCCGACTGACAATGACGATGAGTGCCGAGTCCCTGCCCGTCAAAGTCGACCCTGGAAAAATTGAGCAAGTCATCATGAATCTGGCGGTAAACGCTTGTGACGCCATGCCCTCAGGCGGAGACCTGTTAATAAGGACCGGGCGTGCACCCACACCTGCTCCTGGCCGGGGGGAATCTGAGGTTGCCGTCCCCTTCGCCATGCTGGAGGTGATCGATACGGGTCACGGCATGGATGCTAAAACTAAAGCCCACTTGTTCGAACCGTTTTTCACTACCAAGCCGTTCGGCAAGGGAACGGGGCTTGGACTCTCCACCGCCTATGGGATCGTGAAGCAGAGCGGAGGCTCCATCGAGGTAGAAAGCTCGCCCCAGAGGGGAAGCACTTTTCGCGTTTACCTACCAATCGTTGAGCAGACCATAGCTCGTCGAAAGATTCACGAACGGCCGGCGTCTTCTTTAAGAGGTTCGGAAACTGTTCTTTTGGCGGAGGACCAGCCCGCGATCCGCCATACGCTGCGCGAATTCCTGGAGGCCGAAGGGTACAAAGTGCTGGAGGCGCAAAATGGCAACGAAGCCCACGAGATTGCGAAGAATTACGTCGGCCGCATCGAAGTGCTGGTCGCGGACGTCATCATGCCTCACATTCGCGGAACTGAGTTGGCAAAATTGCTGACCGAGCTTCGTCCCGAAATGTGCGTGGTCCTCATCTCCGGCTACTCCGAGGATGCGTTACTAGAAAACCGGATGCTCGCTGCGGGAAGTACGATCCTGCTGCAAAAGCCATTTGATCCGGAAGAATTGGTTCGAGGGATACGCGAATCTTTAGATCGAAGCCATACCCCTCCGGAGACCCGGTCGATCTAGCCTCAAGCTTCGGGCCGGCAGAGACGCAGCCTCATTGCAGCGACATCCGACGATATTCGTCGATCATCGAATGGGAAATGGCATGCAATGGCTTCGAATCTCCGGCGGGGCAAGCGAGATGTTCAATCGTGGGCACGTCGGAACCGTCCAAAGTGCAAGTCGGACCACAATGATGAACGTGGGCATAAGCGAGCAGTTGACCATCGTTTCCGGTGCACTCGATCGCGCCCTCTTCCCGATTGCGGATTGCCTCCGCGGCGCGAAGGAGAGTCACCGCAATGGCTTCTAATTCTTCCGGGGTGTTCCCGTCGCCGACCATACAATCATGGCCGTTGATTGCGAGCACAGTCTGAACCATGGTTTTACCTCAGAAAACTAATTTGAGAAAATTGTACTCCGCGACGGATATCAAAAGTCGTCGGAAGTCTTCCTTACGAAGCCGCCAATGGGATCCTCTCAGACCTCACCTTTATAATTCTTGAATGGCGGACCGCATTGCGTGCTCTTGCGTGACCTGTCCGCAATGCGGAGCGTGGATAGTAGTGCAAGGTGTCAAAATCGCCGAAATGTCCAGCAAAGGCTCACCTGTTAGAGTTACCTGTGCTATGCCTGACTGTGCAAGAGAGTTCTCTTTCGACGCCGTCGACACGCGAATATTTGACCTTCCTCTTTCCCTATTCGAACGCCGCTATTTCTACCGCTCCGAATTGTCATAAAGACAACCGGATCATCTCAATCGAAAAATGTGCCTCGTGCATAGTAGAATATGTGTGTAACAAATGGTGAAGGCGTTCACCAATAACCGCTGTCCCACCTGTTATTGAGCCGGGCACAGCTGATGACTCCTGACAAGGGTTCTTTGTCGCGGAGTCATGGCGCTCAGGCGGAAGAATCCGAAAAACTCGTCGCGGTCGATGGCAAGCGGTCGCACGCACCGAGGTTTCGCTCTTTCGAGGTTCCGGTCGAGATGACGTCTCGCTCTGACCTCGCTAAGAAATTAAAAACCGGCTCCGCCGTTGAGTGCGATCTCAGCGCGGTGCGCGAGACCTGAGTCGGCATGAGAACGGAAGAGGCCTTTCATGAAGATCGTCATTATTTCTGACGTGCATGGAAACTACGACGCCCTGCGCGCACTGCCTGAAACATACACAGAACTGTGGGTCCTCGGAGACCTGGTGAACTTCGGCCCCGAACCCGCCGAGGTAGTGGATTTCATCTGGAGAAACGCAGCGATTGTAATTCGCGGGAACCATGATCAATCAGTTGGGTACGACGAGGATCCTCGTTGTATCGCTCGTTACCAGAAGATGGCCGATGCCACTCGAGGCTATACCGCGAGAGTGCTGAGCGAGGAACAGAAGCAGTTTCTAAGGGGCCTTCCAATCCAGCAAGAGCTTCGGCGGCAGAATACTCGCTTTTATCTTTGCCATGCGAAACCATCTGATCCTCTCTACGGCTACAGCGCACCGGACTCTCCGGACTGGGTCGCAGAAGTCGCGACGCTGCAAACCGATGTCCTCCTCGTAGGCCACACGCACCTGCCTCTCATGCGCCGTATCGCCAAACACCTCATCGTCAACCCCGGGAGCCTCGGCCAATCTATGACGGGTAAAGCAGAAGCATGCTATGCAGTGTGGGAGGACGGTTCCTTCGAGCTCAAGACATATTCTTATCCCGTTGAAGAGGCAGTCGCAAAAGTTCGCGCGCTATCATTTCCTCAGGATGTAGAAACGGACCTTGTGCATATCCTTCGAAACGGCGCGCTTCGTTAGCGAATGACATTCGGATTCAAAGTGAGATAGGCGTCCGGCGCAAATTCTCTATTTCTGTCTATGCACCCATGCCTGCCAGACTCCAGCCAAGAAAAGATATCCAAAGAGGCCCAAAAGGAATCGCCAAATTATTCCGCCACCCTGATACCACTGGAAGCCCGCGTAGCTGATCACAATCAGACTGAACCCAGTCAAATATGTGTTGAGCGTTTCCGGTAATTTACTCATAGTTTTGTCGAAGTTCCCCGGCGCGGGCCAGCCATTTAGGACTTGAAACCGCGTTGCCGGTATTCGCTGTAGCGATGCAGCGCATCCTCGATCACCGGATATGCCGCCGCCGCGGATATGATTTCTTCTACCTCGACTGCTTTCTCTTCTAGCTGCTTGTAGTCCTGGAAAAAGCGGCGCAGCACCAGCAAGCGATGTTGCGGCAGTTTGCTGGCTTCGTGATAGGCATTGAACTCTGGATCACCGGTGGCGATTGCGATGATCTTGTGATCTTTCTTACCTGCATCGATCATCGTCATCAATCCAATCGCCCGGGCGGACATGACAGTCAGGGGCCCCACTGCTTCCTGGGAGAGTACGAGAACGTCCAACGGGTCGTCGTCTTCAGCCAACGTTTGCGGAATAAAGCCGTAATTCGCGGGATAGTAGACCGCCGAGTAGAGGAGTCGATCCATTCGAATGAGTCCGCTTGGCTTGTCCAGTTCATATTTCACGCTCGAACCCAGCGGGATCTCGATAACGGTCCGAAACTCCCTGGGCAGTTGCTCGCCCGGTGTAATGTCATGCCACGGATGCGACATCGTTGTTTATTTCCTTTCCACTGCCAGACCACATTTGTGCGTCGAACGACAAACGTTATCGGGCAATCAGAGCCTTTTGCGCCTAAACCTCCTGCTGATTTCTTGCCCGCTGATACAGCAGCCAGATCGCCACTGCGGCAAGCACCGTCACGCTTACAACGATGCACACCAGCGAAGCCGGCACCTCATTCACGGGGACGACGGAAGAGCCTCGCGGTTGTCGTAGGATGACGGAGAAATAGGCAAGCGGAAGATAGAGGAACGCGAAAACGCTGAGAACCGCGGCCAGAGTCGAGGCTTGCCCGACATTGGCGTACTGCCGAAGCAGCAAGCAACTCAGGTAAACTGGCCACACCAAGACGCCCCACGTCAGAACTTTGTCCCACGTCCACCACACTGCAAACAGACGGTGAAACCAAAACGGCCCGCTAATAAGGAGGGCACTCAAGTGCTTGCGTTCCTGCCCAGCATCACGACCACAGACCTGAAAATCCTCAGCCAGTCCAGTTCCAGGCCGTCTCGGTTGGTACCGTACGTTCGCCGCGAGCTCGCCAACCGCATGCAGCATGGAAAATCACCGATTCGAGGTCAGAAGTAAACCTCGGGGAATGCCACCCGAACCGCAGCCCGATGCTATTTCACGACCAGGACGCTACAGCGCACCCGGTTCGTCAACTTCTCCGATGTGCTGCCGAACACGAAGCCGGAAAAGGACGACCGGCTCTCGCCGATTACCAACAACTCAAAGTGGCCTTTTCGAACAAAATCACTGATCGCGCGGACCCTGCGGCCGACGACGATGTCACAGTGAAGTGAGACCGAGTGGAGGGCAGCCCGAAGTTTCGCTTGCCTCGCGAGCTGAGAGTAGCGCGAATCTTCGCGCTGCATTGCATCTTCCACCTCGGCAAGCAGCTCGGCGTGCCGCGGTACGTCCTCTGCAACGCTGATCATGTGAAGCTCCGAATTCTGCAGCTGCGCCATTTGGACAGCAGTGTCGAATGCCCTGAGCGCTCGATCGGTTCCGTGATAAGCGACCAAAATCTTGTCAAACATCACGGGTATCACTTGTAAAACAGCGATAAGGCCAGAATAAGAACCAGGAGGATTCCAATCATCGCGTTATAAGAATTGAGATATCCGGACTGTAGAGTACTCACAGCCGTTGAAAGCCTGCGGACAAACCGGGTGAGCGGCGCAAATAAATAAGGACCGAATACCGGGGCAACTTCCTGGTTGAAGATGAGCCTCTTCAGAAAATAGGGGCTCTCCTGATATTCGCGCTCGACATTGTGCGTAGGGCCATAGATGAAACTGTAGAACGTGCGCAAAGCATTGGAGAATGCGAGCGAGGTGGTCGCGATCCGGCGCGTATCTTCTCGACGCCCTCCCGACCAAACTGGTACGCGGCGCAGTTTGAACCGGCTGCGGTTAGCCCAGAACAGCGCGAGCGGAATCAGCGCCAGCAGCGGCCCCGCGATGACGAGTTTTGTGGGGGAGATAAAAGCAAACTTGCCGCTCAGTGGCACGAGCAGCCAGCCATCGCGCATCAACGCAGTGGCGTTTACACCAAACACGGCCTGGTTGGCCTGTCCCATGAATCGCAGCCACCATGGCATCCCCACCGCCAGCACCAGCACGCTCAAGCCAAGGATAAAGACGCAGCCACTACGGAACCGCGAAAGATGGCTAGGTCCGTCGTGACCGTCGCCGAGTAACCCAATGCCAAAGAGTTTGACGAAAGTGGCGAGCGCGACGGCCGCCACTAACGCCAGACCAGCCGCCGCCAGAGAAATCGTGAGTCTGGCGACGAGATTGTCGACCTGGGTTCCCTGGAACAAAGTCTGGAAGATGTACCACTCGGTGGCGAAGCCCGCCTGCGGAGGCAAGGCGGCAAGACTCATGGCAGCAAACAGCGCTCCGATGCCGTACGCCACCGAGCTACGCCGTAGCAAGCCGGTTTGCCGGATGCCATAATCCCCGTTCACCTGGTGGACACCGTCGGCTGTCAGAAACAGCGTGCCTTTTGCCAGGCTGTGCGCTGCCAGGTGCAGCAGGGCCACCGTCCATGCCAGGGATGCGAACGCCAGGAGAGAACTGGAGGCAAATAAGCTCGAGACTCCGAGCACGGCGATGGCGACAGTGGCATTTTCCGCTGACGAAAAACTCAACAGGCGGCGCCAGTCCTCTTGCTGAAAGGCATAGAAAATGGCAAGGATTGCGCTGAGAACGCCGCCGACTACCATAATGCTGGCAGTGCTGACAGCCCATGTTCCATCGTGAGGAAGCCACTGCAATGTAGCGCGTCCCAAGGCATAGAAGGCGGCATTTAGAACCACGCCTGAGAATACTACCCCGGTCGCTCCGCTGCCGGAGGCATACGCCGAAGGGAACCATTCATAAAACGGCAGCATTCCCAGCTTGGCGCCGAACCCGAATAGGAAAAGGACTCCGATCAGCAGCGTTCCAGCAGACGATGTCGCATACGACCCGATAAAACTCGCGAACGAATGCGAGGAAGCGTGATTCCCCAGCAGCAGCAGCGCCAGAAGAATTGCGACCGACCCCACTTCGAGGAGTGACAGCATGAATAAGGTGGGCCCGTCTCGATCGGCGGAAAGCCGCTCGCCGAGAATCATCGCGGCCCCACCCAGACTCATGACCTCCCATGCGATCAGGAAGGACATGGTGTCTTGCAGCCCAAACACTCCGAGGGCGCCGAGCAGCGTGGCAGCGAGACCTGCCAGCCAATATCGCTTGCTGTCCGGGGACGCAGATGCCGTGCCCAGTCCTGCAGCGAAAAGTGCAGGCAGAAGTCCGAAGAAAAGCAGCCACAATGCGGCGTTGTCGAGTTGGAACCACACCGGCGTGTCCGCCAGTGAGAGATGAAGGGAGACTGTCGACGGGGGGCGAACCCATCCCAAGGCGCTATACACCGCACCGGCCAGGCAGCCCGTAACGATCCCGACCCGCGCAACCCAATCGAGACGGAGTACAAGCGCGAGCACAAAAGAAGCGGCCCAAAGCAATACCATCGCTAGGAGCAGGTCACTTTGCAAAGTGGCCTCCCTGGACGAGTTGTGTCGACCGGTTCAGGAGCAGAAGCAGCGCCTGAATCATAGCCGCCGGATTGGGGGGACAGCCGGGTACGTAAATGTCCACCGGAAGAATTCCCTCGACCCCACGTCCACAGGCATATCCGCCTCCAACCGCCCCACCTGAAACTGCGCACGTTCCCATGGCCATGACCCAGCGGGGTTCCGGCATGGCGTTGTAGGTTTCGAGGAGAGCTTCCTTCATCGCATAGGTGACGGTCCCTGTCACCAGAAGCAGGTCCGCAAACCTTGGCGACGGCGTAAAGAAAATGCCAAGCCGGTGCAGGTTGTAATAAGGATTATTCAAGGCCTGCAATTCAGACTCGCAACCGTTGCAGGAGCCGGCATCCACATGACGAATGTGGAGACTCCGCCCAAAAGCGCTGTGGATTTTCTGCGTCAGTTCACGCGCCGGTAGCGACGTTAGCGCTTCGTCCCAGACGAGATCCGCGCGCTTGCTGACCGCGAAAGCCCAGTCTTCTGACTTCTCCATGGCATCGTGAGGGCAAAACTCCGTACACATCTGGCAGGCGACGCATTTGCCGTAGTCAAGGCTAAGCCGCTCGCCGTTCTTGGTCTCGGCGATGCGAATCGCCCCCGGCAAACAGACATCCGCGCAGATCTGGCAACCCTCCTTGCAGCGCTCTGGGTGAAAACGAGGCATGCCTTGCACGCCGTGCTGCGTTGTCTCGTGTCCTTGCGGCCACGAGTTCGTCGCTACTCCTCGCTTGAGTCCGTATAGCGTCCACACCGGCATAGTTGCTCCCTAGCGCCGATCCCGTTCAGTCCTAGCGATCACACCCCGCCATCGTCAGCCCAAAGCTGGCTTCGTTGATGGCATAGTCCATCATGTTGCTGTCGTGCACGGTGAAGGGAAACACGCGCCAGTTTGAAAACGAGGGCGATTTCACTTTCACTCGCGCCAGACGGCCTGTTTCATCCAGATGTACGCAGTGATAGATGGACCCGCGAGTCGACTCACACCAGCCAATGGCCTCCGCGCCAGGGGCGGGGCGTACCTCCGCCGACACCGGTCCACTCGGCATTTGCTCCAAAGCGGAATAGATGAGCTTGAGGCTCGCGCGAATTTCTTCCATCCGAATTTGTGAGCGCGCGTGTGCGTCCCCCTCGGTTCGAACCGGCACGTCCACCGTGAACGAGCCGTAGGCAGCATAGGGGTGGCTCCAGCGAAGATCGCGCTGGATTCCAGACGCCCGTTTTATCGGGCCACTCGCTCCTTGATCAAAAGCAACTTGTCTCGGTAGTGGACCAGTCGTCAGCAACCGATCCAGGTGGCTGTTGGTAGTTTCGAGTTCTGCCATGTAGTCGGCGATCTGAGGCTCGAGTCGGCGTAGTTGCTCGGCCAAACCACTCAGATCGAGATCACGTCTCATGCCCCCTGGCCTGACCAGTCCGCGCAGAAACCGAGAACCCGTGAAAGTGCCGTTGATCTGCTTGCATTGTTCTTCGAATAGCTTGCCCTGGGCTTCGCCAACCTTGAGCGTCGTGGTGTGACAAAGGTGCCCGAGATAATGAAGGTGGTTGTAGAGTCGTTCCAGTTCGGCAAGGATTACGCGCAAGTGCAACGCCCGTTGGGGAACTTCGCAAGCAGATGCGGACTCGATCGCTTGGCAAAACGCGAGCGCATGGGCGAAGCTGTCTACGCCGGAGATGCGCTCGGCCAATACTACGCTCATCAACGGCGAGAGCCCCTCAAATTGCTTCTCGATACCGCGATGCTTGAAGAACAGACGGGGGTGACAGTGCAAGATGCCTTCTCCGACATAGTAAAAAACAATCTGCGCCGATTCGAGAACATCCGCCCTCACTGGACCGAAAGGCAGCTGCTGGACATCAGCGCCTTCCACCGGTGGCAAATGCCACGGTTGCGGTGTGTACGGCATCATCTCCTCGGGCTGATAACGAGGGTCGAGGGGCGGCATCGGTGGTTCGGCCCCCTCGTGCAATACCAATGGGCCAGGTTCGGGATGCCCCGTGAAACGAATCCCGCAAAGGTCCTGAATTTCCCTCTCATACCAGCCGAGTAGCGGCGTGATTGCGGCCAGGGAGGGCAATTCGCGCCGGCCATCGAGCAATCGACAGCGCAACAAAGGAAAAAGATCGAGCCGCTTCTTGTCCGCCAAATAGATCACCTCCGGAGTGTCAGGCTGCGGGAACCAGGCATAGGCCATCTGCAGACGGGCGCCCTCCGCCAGCAGCGTGCGACAGACTTCCGGTAGTTCATCCGGAGACAGTCTCAATTCTGTCGTGCCGTTCATGGGGTTCCTCCCGTAAGTCCAAAATAGATCTGCATGAACGCGTTCCATAGCGCTCGTGGCCACCAAAGGCCGAGAATCAGCAAGGGAATAAAAGCCAGCCACATAGGGATGGCACGCCAGACGGCCCCGGGCATTCGGCGAACTTGCGGCTCCGGACCGGCTTCGAAATACATCGAGCGGAAGTGCGCCAGGAAACTGATAAAAACCACAATCAGAAAAATGACAAAGATGATCGCTGCCCAGCGATAGCGTCCGGCGATCCCAGCCCGAAGGATCGTGAATTCACTGAGAAAAAGTGCGAATGGGGGGGCACCGGCAATGCCTACTGCACCCAGTAGCCAAAGCGTTCCCGTGACGGGAGATACTTTCAAGACCTTGCGGATCTTAGGTATTTCCTTCGTCTCGTAGGCACGCATCGCATTGCCGGCGCCAAAAAACATAAGTGATTTATTCAACGAGTGGTTGAGCATGTGGTAGAGCGCGCCCGCGATACCGAGTGGACCACCAAAGCCCAACCCTAAAGCCTGTACGCCGATGTGTTCGACACTGGAGTACGCCATCAGCCTCTTGATTCCCGTTTGGCGGACGATGAAAAGGGTGGCCAGCACAAAGGAAAAGATCCCGAACCCAACCACAGCGGAATGCGCGAACTTGCTGACGGAGGTTCCATGCACGACGCCAAGAAACCGGGCGATGCCGAGCATGGATGCGTTTAGCAATGCTCCCGAAAGCATCGCTGATACCGGCGCGGGAGACTCGCTGTGAGCATCCGGGAGCCAGGTATGCATGGGCGCAAGCCCGGCTTTGGTTCCGTATCCAACCAAGACAAGAAGAAATGAAACCGTTAAGAGCGGGGGATAGACCTGGCTGGCGGATCCATGCAAGGCTGTCCAGGTCATCGCATAGCTCGGACCAAGAACATACGATCCGCCCCAATAGAACAGCACAGTACCCAACAACGCCAGACTGATACCGGCCGACACGACGACGATGTATTTCCAGGCTGCTTCTGTGCTTTCCGCTTCTTGTTCAAAGCCAACGAGGAATGTGCTGATCAGCGTGGTAAGTTCAATGGCAATCCAATAGACGCCCACGTTGTTCATCACGCAGGCGCCCAGCATGGTAAACGCGAAGCCCGAGAATAAAGCGTAGAACCGCGGCAGACGTTCGTCCTCGTCGAGCAGCCGCATGTACCCCACCGCGTAGATCGATGCCAGCGTATACACGATGGAAACACACAGAATCACCCATGCCCCCAGATTGTCGAGAAGGATGTAGTCATGCAAAAAGGTCAGTCGATGTTGCAACGCTTCTCGGAGAAGCAGAATGCTGGCCGCTAGATCGACGATGGCCGCGAGGACGGTGGCATACTCCGAAAAGCGGGAGCGGCGCACGAGCAGAGACAGCGCTCCTGCTATCAAAGGAGCCGAGAACAAAACGAGCATCAAGCGCTGCGCCATGCTCAACCTACCAACCGATTCAATTGACGACTGCTTGTGGTACCTGCATGCACCAGGAGATAGCGGATCAACATGCCGAAGCACGCGACGATAATCAGGAGATCAAAGAGAATGACGATCTCAATGAGCATCGGCATTCCCGGAACCAGAATCTGCGATCCGAGGAATATCCCATTTTCGAGAACAAGCAGCCCGAGGATTTGACTCACCGCTTCGTCGCGCACCGCGAGCATGAGAAAGCCCAGCAACTTCATCGAAAGCATGATGGTCAATGCAAGGACGACGACTTGCCCAGCGATACCGGTCTGAAAATTCATGTGATTGGCAATCACGAAGGCGAACATAACCAGCAGCGCTCCGATGACGAGGCTGGAAGCTGGTTGCAGAACCGCATGAATTTCGCGTTTGACATTGAGCTTCCGAACAATGCCCATCAAAAGATACGGCAGCACCAGACCTCTAAAGAGGGCCGTGAGGACGGCAATCACGTACAGTTCCTTATAGCCGCCGAAATAGGCGACTGCCGCGGAGAGCGCCGCGATGAGCCACGACTCTGCTGCGAAGGCATAGACGTAATTTCGCAGCCAGTGCGATCCCAGCATGACGAAGGCCAACAAGAGGCTGAAGATAGCCAAGAGACTGAAGATTGACGCCTGCAGCGAACTCACGTGAGCTAAGAACATTTCTTCCTCAAATCAATTGGCTCGATACGATCGCAAGAACCGCGAACAGGAAACCGGCGGCCAGTGGCTCCTGGTAGCGGTAGAAGCGAAGGCGAGACTGTATGGTCTCCACGACGACAATTGAGATCGCAACCACTAGGAACTTCAGCAACAGAGACAACACGGATCCGGCTTCACCCAGAACGGTGCCACGTTGTGCCATGGCCCAGGGAAAAAGAAAAACATTGCAAAAGATGGTGTACAGAATGAACTGCTTCATCATCGAAGCCCACTTTAGAATCGCGAGTAATGGGCCGGAATACTCGAGGATGCGCGCTTCGTCGATCATGTAGATCTCGATATGAGTGCTGGAATGAATGGGTAGTCGGTCGGTCTCTACCAACAGCAATGAGAAAAATGCCAGCACCAGGAAAACGTGGGTCGGACTCCAGTAGACAGCGGGTTTGTCGAGTAGCGTGTGGTTCACCACAAACGGCAGCATTGCCCGTGCCAGTAAGCTGATGCCCACCAACACAAGGATGAGAATCGGCTCGGCGAGAATGCCCAACATGGCGGACCGACTCGAACCAATCCCGCCGTATACGTTTCCACTGTCTAATCCGGCCAACATGATCGCGAAGGATCCTAGCGTCAGTACCATTCCTCCGCCCAACATGTCCGCCATGTCGGAGATCGGCAAAGGACGGTCTGTCAATACTGGGATCAGAATCGGAACAATCAGCATTGCAGTGAAGGCGACGATTGGCGCGGCGAAGTAGACCCAGGAAGCCGACTCGGGCACGATGGGCTGCTTGTGAAACAGTTTCCAAAGATCCCGGTAAAGCTGAAAGATGCTTGGCCCAGTGCTGCGCTGGACACGCTCTTCCGCCTTCAAAATGAAGCCTTGAAGAAGCGGCGCCAACAGCAACACAGCGAGAACCTGAAGGACTTGGAGAACAATGTCGTTCAACATGGAGACAGTCCCCCGTCGAGGAGATGACAGGGACTTCCGTGACTGGGAGGGAGTAAAGGTTGAAGCTGGGACTTACGCTTTGTGGATGCTGGTCTGGCTGTCATCACACCACCCCCTCAGGGTAGTGGTCATCAGCCATGGCAGGCGGTTAAGCGGCGGACCTCATCACCGTGCAGCGATTTTGATGAGCAGATGATAACTCAAAGAGCGGGCGGATTGCCACTGCCCCAAACGACGCGAGCCGCGCATGACTTTCTGGGGGCTTTCAAAGAGGTCATCGCTGTCTGGATCAACCCACCAACGGTAAAGGAATACTTTCGGAACCTCTTGACATTGCTTCCCATCTAAATAAACTGGATGTAGTTGTTACCGGTGAAGGAGTACCACCGTTAACCGCCGTCCTTCCTTTTGAGACCGGACGGCTAATGACTCCTGACAAGGATTCTTGTCTCGGGAGTCAGTGCCGCAGGTCACTGCATCAGCAGTTTCCCCCGCCGAGAATCCCCACAATTCGAGCCTGAGGTTTCGCATGAAACCCGTGTGGATTCTGGCTGTGCTCTGCAACGGTTTCGTCGTCGTCAACTGGTTACTCCCGAATAGGAAGTCGCCGATGGCTCCACCACTGGCTCGTTCGAACGCAAGCTGCGGGCAGCGAACGCGGGTGAGGTAAGTCATGTTTGTTATCTGTCCCATTTGCTGGCGAGAACTGGAAACCACTCCTGCGGTATGCGAGAAGTGCGGCGCTCATGTGGACTTGTACTCCCGCGAGTATGAACGTCGCCTTATTTCTGCGCTGCGTGGAGCGGATGGCGACACTCGAGCCCAGATCTGCTGGGTCCTCGGCTCTCGCCGCAAACGGAGTGCAGTTTCGACGTTGATCGAATTGCTCCGCGATCCAGACGTGCTCGTGCGCGTGGCGGCGTTGAGAGGCCTCGGGGAGATTGGCGACGCGACTTCGGTCAACGCGGTGGAAAGACTGACCGCCAGCAAAGATACCGTCGTGCAGACCGTGGCTAAGAATGTTCTCAAGATGTTGATTCAGGCTAAGGGCTCAAGTTTCATGCGGCATTCGCAAGGACGAAAGTGAGAGGGATGGTGGACCTTGAAGTCGATTTTTCGAGAGGGAGCGCTTCGATTGAACAGCGCGATCCTTCGGAGGGCGCAGCGACATGAATTCCGCTCATAAACCCGGGAGCAACTCCGGAATCGATCGCGGAATCGTGACCATCTTTTTGCTGTGGATTGTGATCACCGTCGCCTTGTTAATTCTGGGCGCGGTGCGGGCTCTTGGCGAGGTCGGCTGCGCGTCGTTCGTGCGCGCTTCGAATACAAGAATTTTGCAACACGATGTCAATCTGGCTGTGCTGAGACGGAGACAAGAATGCCAACTCAGGCTCTGAGGTTGAAGGACCCATCGGTAAATATTAGTTTGCGCTTTCTTGGAGATCTGACCACCGAGTACCGAGGCCGAGATTTTGCCGTGCGCCTATGGGATGGGACAGAGTGGTGTCCCGTGCATCAGCCGCACTTCACGCTGGTGCTCAAACATCCGGGCGCTCTGAGGAACATGTTTATAGCGCCTAGCGAATTAACGTTGGGTGAAGGCTTCATCCACGATGATTTCGACGTCGAGGGTGATCTTGAGAGCGCATTCGAGTTGGCTGATTTCCTTTTGGGTCGCGAATTTTCGGTGATGGACAAATTGAAGTTCGGAGGAATGCTGACGCGGCTTCCTGCAGGAGGTGGCCGTCAAAACGGCGGACGGGAACCTGAACTTCCAGGCTCGGTGCACTCCAAAGAACGAGATCGGAAGGCGGTCACTCACCACTACGACGTTTCGAACGACTTCTATTCCCTTTGGCTGGACCGCTTGATGGTTTATTCGTGTGCGTACTTCCAATCGGCTCGGGATAGCATTGATACTGCTCAGGCCCGGAAGCTAGATTACATCTGCAGGAAGCTCAGACTGCGCGCAGGCGATCGATTGCTGGACCTCGGTTGCGGTTGGGGCGGCCTGCTCATTCATGCAGCCAAACACTACGATGTCAAAGCATTTGGCATAACCCTGAGCATCCCGCAGTCCGAAATGGCACGGCAGCGAATTCGCGAGGCAGGACTCGCGGATCGTTGCAGAGTAGATGTTTGCGATTATCGCGATATCGAGACCGGACAGGAATTTGACAAGATCGTGAGTGTAGGAATGTTTGAGCACGTCGGCGAGGATTTGTTACCCGAATATTTCCGCCAGGCATGGGTCCGCCTTCGCCCCGGTGGTGTCTTTCTGAACCATGGCATCGCGGCCTCCGCGACATTTCGCAGAAAAGGACCGTCCTTTATGGATAAATATGTTTTCCCCGATGGCGAACTCGTGCCGGTCAACGCCACGTTGCGCGCGGCGGAATCCACGGGATTCGAGGTCCGGGATGTGGAAAGTCTCCGAGAGCACTATGCCCTCACCCTGCGGCAATGGGTACGCCGGCTGGAGTCCAAGGCGGAATTGGCACAAAGCATCGCGGGCGAAGTGACCTATCGCGTGTGGCGGCTGTATATGTCCGGCTCCGCACACGCATTCACCAGCGGTCGCCTCAACCTATATCAGGTGCTTCTAAGCAAACCGGAGAACGGGGAGAGTCATTTGCCGCTGACCCGGGAAGACTGGTATAGCTGAGTCGAACAGGTGAGAACAGAGGCGATCCGTTGAAGTCCTCGGAGCTTTCGCTATGGACCTAGAAGCGATTGAACTGGCAACCATTGAGGAACTCTATGCCTTTGTCGAGTCTGCCACGGCGCAAACCGCGCTCATTCTCGATCACGATGCTCTCTATCGTCCCTGGGCTCGAATGGCTGCCTCGAGTTGCGCCGAGGTGCGATGGATATATCCGTCTAAGCCATTTCCTGAATTGCTGGTGCAGCACTTATCAAATTTTGCGCACACGCCGTTGAGTGAGAAAACACTGCTGTTGCTTGAGCATGGACGGGTGGTCAAAGTCATAGATCTGGATGTCGTGGATGGCCGTAGCCTGCCCCATCGTCTCTCAGGCATCGTTCAAAACGCATTCAAGCCGAAACGTGGAAATGCCGTCATGGGCCGCGGTTTCTCTGGCGACCCCTTTGTGCTGCTGGGGGTGAATGAGGCGGATTCAGATGCCGTAATAGCAAAGAGGTACAAGCAGCTTGTGAAGGAATACCACCCTGACCAAGTGGCTCATCTTGGCCAGGAACTCAAGGATCTGGCTGCGAAGAAAACGACGGAAATCAACACTGCGTTTGCAGCTATCCGGCGGGTGCGCAAACAGTGAACCTGATTACCGCCTGCCGCAGGTCGACGTTGACTTCGATGCGTGCCTTTTGTTGTACTAACGTTTAGTAAAGGTGAAGGAGTTCACCGTCAACCGCTGTCCCATCCTTTAGCCGGGCACAGCTGATGACTCCTGACAAGCGGGTCTTGTCTCGGAGTTATTTCCCGGCAACGATTCCGCAAAATAGGCAACGAGTCCTTTGGAAATCGTGAGTGCAATCTGGCTTGGCTAGATGCAGTCACGGCCCGAATCGCGGGGGTACGCCCCTTGAAATGGAACAAGGACGTGGTCGAAAAAAAGTCGGAACCAGTAAATGCGTTGTGGGCCACGCGAACCACCCTGAGCAAAGCGTTCGCGCAGGGCGGTTGCGTAATCTGCAATTCCGTTCATGCCGCGGAGCGCAAGGGAATTCATTCCTTTCTGTACGAGGGCATGATGTTTCCTTTTGTAAGGCAACAGTTTCTGGACGGCGGCGGATTTTGTCTCCGCCACTTTTGGATGGCGAAGGAAATTGAAGACGAGACCTGGCTCACCGGCGGCTTTGGAGTGGCAATACTCTGCGAAAGTCTCACGCACTTGGCTGACGCCGGACTCCTGCAGGCTGCGGCCGTCGCGCCGAACGCTCTACGTAAGCGCCCCAAAGTCAACGCGTTTCTTCCCGGGCATGATTGCATGTTCTGTCAAGACAACCGGGAAAAAGAGCAGTTCTTAGCCGAAGTTCTCGAAACTCTTCTCGACGAGGAGGAATTTCGGGAGCCACTGGCTACGCACGGCTTGTGCGTTCGGCACGGCGAATTGGCTCTTCAGATCTGGACGGATCAGGACAAAAGGAAAGAGCTGTTTGCCCAACTCAAGACGCGAGTCACCGAATTGGCGGCCGATTTGCGCGAGTTTATTCGCAAACGTGACTACCAGTACCGCAATGAACCTCAGGGACGGGAACAGGATTCCGTGCTGCGGGCCATGCTGTTTTTCGTTGGCCCGGACTATGGGCAAGGAACGAAGAAGGACGCACCATGAAGATTGGCATCATCTCCGATTTGCACGGGAACTACGAGGCGCTGCAATCCCTACCCAAACACTTCGATGAGCTTTGGGTGTTGGGCGACTTGGTGAATTATGGACCGGAGCCCGCGGCGGTCATTGATTTTGTCAAACGTAATAGCACAATTATCGTGCGCGGCAACCACGATCACTCGATTGGATACGATGTGGACCCGCGTTGCACTACTCGCTTCCAGAAAATGGCAGATATCACGCGCAGATACACAGCTTCGGTTTTGAAGAAGAACCAAAAGGAATTTTTGCGAGCGCTGCCACTGAAGCTTGAGTTGAAACGGCGAGAGACCAGCTTCTATCTGTGCCACGCCAAGCCATCCGACCCCCTCTACGGTTATTGTCATGAGCAATCGGAAGAGTGGGTTCACGAATTGGACCACATTAAGGGGGAAGTGTTGCTTGTCGGCCATACCCATACGCCGTTCATTCGCAGGATTGGCAATCGCGTGGTGGTAAACCCCGGAAGCCTCGGACAGCCGAAGACCGGCAAGCCCGACGCATGCTACGCAGTCTGGGAAGATGGTGTCTTTCAACTGAAATCGTTCCCCTACAACGTGGATAAGACCGCGGGGAGACTGAGGGCATTGGACTTCCCGGAAGAAGTGGAGAGAGATTTGATCACGGTCCTTCAAACTGGTTCTTTGCTAGGAACGCGTGTTTAGCTAATTCATAAGTAAGGAGAACTCATGTCAAAAATAAAGAGTATCGACGCAATGGAAATTCTGGACTCGCGAGGGAACCCAACCATTCAAGTGACTGTGACTCTAGTTCGCGGCGCGACGGGTGTGGCCAAGATCCCCTCGGGCGCTTCGACCGGCAAGAAAGAAGCGGTCGAACTCCGCGATGGGGACCAGGCCCGCTACAAAGGAAGAGGCGTTTTGAAAGCCGTGTCTAACGTCATCGATGTCATTCAGCCGGCGCTGAAGGGATTTGATGCTGCGGATCAAAAGGGATTGGACGAAAAACTGATTGCCCTGGACGGCACGCCCAACAAGTCGAATCTCGGGGCCAATGCCATTCTGGGAGTCTCAATCGCGGCAGCGAAGGCCACCGCGTCGGAAAAGAAGATTCCACTTTACCGGCAATTTATTTCGCGAGAGGAATACATCTTACCCGTGCCCCAACTGAACGTACTCAATGGCGGAAGGCATGCCGACAATAACGTCGATTTTCAGGAGTTCATGATCGTGCCGCTTGGGGCACCCAGTTTCAGCGAGGCCTTGCGAGCCGCATCGGAAACGTTTCAAACACTCAAGCACGTTCTGCACGAAAAGGGCTACGAAACCAGCGTAGGGGACGAAGGTGGCTTCGCCCCTCGCTTGCGATCCAACGAAGAGCCTGTCGAACTGATTTTATCGGCGATTCAGAAGGCTGGTTACCGGCCAGGGAAGGACATTGCGATCCATCTCGATCCGGCGGCGAGCGAGTTCTACGAGAACGGACAATACGTGTTTCACAAATCGGACAAGACGCACAAGAGTTCCGACGAAATGATCGCGATGTGGGCGGACTGGCTGAAGAAGTATCCGATCCTATCGTTAGAAGACGGGCTGGCGGAGGACGACTGGGAAGGCTGGAAGAAGCTGACCGCGGAACTCGGGAGCCGAGTGCAGTTAGTGGGCGACGACATCTTCGTAACCAACCCGGAAATCTTCTCGAAAGGAATCAGGGAAGGCATCGCCAACTCGATTCTGATCAAGCTCAACCAGATCGGGACAGTCACCGAAACATTACGCTGCATCGAAATGGCACAAAAGAATAATTACACCTGCGTCGTGTCGCATCGCTCGGGAGAAACGGACGACACGACCATCGCTGACTTGACGGTTGCGACAGGCGTCGGTCAGTTGAAGACCGGGTCCGCCTGCCGTGGTGAACGCATTGCGAAATACAACCGCCTACTGGAAATCGAGAAAGATTTGGGTACGAGTGCCAAGTACGCGGGGCAGTCTGTCTATCGGCGATGGAGCAAGTGATGGACCATGGGAACAAGGCTCTAGGGCATGGGAAGACGGGGCAAGCATTTTGCGATCTTCCCGGGGAGGAAATCGAGTTGCTCGTCCAGAGCCTGAATTCCCTGCATGAGGGGGAACTCGGCGTTGACATGCTAGTAGCATGCGGGGAAAGGGCAATCGGACCGTTGCGCCATTTTCTTCTGCACGGCAAACCGAGCGGCATCCTTGTGCCGAAGCAGCGAGCGGTGAAAGCGCTCGTCCAACTTGGAGCCAAGGAGGTCTTACTGGATTATTTGGCGTTCGACGAGCAGATTGCGGATCCCGTAGCGGCGCATGGGGAAGAGGCCGTAAAGAACACAGTGGCACGTGCGCTGGCAGCATGGCATACCGAAGACGTCTACCAAGCTTTGCTGCGAGCCTTGCGGCATCGGCGCTTGCATGGAGTAATCGAGGCGCTGGGTGAATTCCCCGGACGTGCGGAGGCTGTGCCAGAGTTAGTCGCAGCTCTGGAGGACGACTTTTGTCGGGGTTCTGCCGAGGACGTGCTTCGGAACCTGGGGGAGGTTGCTCATTTCGCGTGTATCGATGCTGCGAGGACTCCCAACCCGTCGGGCGCTCGTGAAACACCGTCAAGTCGGAGCCGGCGAAGATCCGCTTTGCGTCTGCTCGAATCTATGAGGTTATTGGTTGAAGATTGGCGCAAGGTTGCCGCATTGCTCCACGACAGCGACCCCGAGATTGCGGCAAGAGCGGGAAACATTGCGCTAAATCTTGCGGACGGACGGAACAAGGAGCTTGCAGTCAAACGGATGATTGAGGTCTTGCCAACATCAGGTTGGCTATTGCAGGGGGAGATTCAGGGCTGGCTCGAAAATCATTTGCAAGTGGCTCTGCCGAGCGTCAACGAAGAAATCCGGAGGCGACAGGCCGCTTCTGCAGCTGTTCAAGCTGTAGATAATGTCCTGCGATTGTTGCTTGCGCTAAAGCGCAAACGGGATCCATGATGCCCGAATCCATTTTTGGCCGTGAGGAGGAACGCCAGCGGATCGCCCAGCACCTGGCGAAGGCACACCCTTTTCTTATTTATGGTCCATCAGGGGTAGGCAAAACCCTGCTCCTGCGCAGCGTGCTCTCGCAGTATTCGACGGTCCTTTACTGCGAAGACTCGAGCACCATCAATGTCGTATTCCGGAGCCTTGCCCAAAGTCTGCTGCGTCTTGGCAGTCCACGCGCGCAATCCGTGTTTCACAACGTAGAAGGAATCAAAACGAAGTCTGCGGTCTCCCTGAAAGGGATTGTGATGGATTCCTTGGACGAGGGAAAGTACTCTATCGTTCTTGATCACTTGAAGCGCCCTTCGTACTCATTTGCGGCAGCTGTTCGCGAAATGATGGGCTGGGGATCGACGCCCGTAAGTGCCGTGGCTCGCTCCTCTCACATGGAAGACACGGGTTTTCTCCAGCCGTTCTACGGAGACCGGTCCCAGAAGTGTGAAATCCGCAATTTCGACGGCGAAAATGCCGAGCAATTTGCACGCGAGATAATCAAACGCGTCCACCTGTCAGCGACGAACCTGAGCGAATTCCTCGACAAGGTGCTGGAGTTCAGCGGCGGCAACCCCGGGGCGATTCTTGCATTGATCCATATGGCTACTTATCCGCAGTATCGCTCCGACGAACACATCAAGATCACCCCGTTGTACATCGACTTCCGCATGAACGGGAACGCGGCTGGGTGAGACTACGTTACGCGGCTTCATGGTTGGAGGGCCGCGAGCGGCGGGCCCGCCTCTTTTTTCGGTTACTGAGGCTTTGTGCCGCTCCGAATCGCACCTTCAATCTCGTTGACTTTGGAGCTTAAGCGCGCTCATAATTTACTTGGGTGTTGGAGTTCGCCTTTAACCGCCGCCCACTGGGCAGATAACTCCTACGAAGAAGAAGAATTTCTTGGTAGGAGTTGGTGTGCCCTCCTCTAGACTTACCACCGTCTCGACCCAAGAAATCCTGAAAGCAGTCAGAACAGGAGAGTCCTCGTGCGCCTATTGCGGGCGCACGAGGGCAATTGGGTAATGCCCAGAGATTCGTCCAATTCGCTCAATTCGAATCATGCGCGGCGACTCAGCGTGACCTGCCGCCACATCGACAAGCTGCTGGCGGACATGGAGAGTTCGCTCAATGTCTCCGCCTCGAAGCTAGCTTTTCCCCAATATTCTTCGGACCTAAGTCCCGCTCAACGACGCGTGATCGAGGACTACATCGGCCGCATTCGCGCTCAGTTGATTCGCGTGCTGGATGGACAAGGAATGGAACGGCCGCCAGCCGATATCCCCGTTTCACGATCGCTCCACGTAAATCTCACGTTTGTGGACATCGCAGCGGAGGAGTTGAAACCCGAATACATGAGCGGGTATGGCCAGGTTCCTCCTGCAGCTGCAGTTGAGCTAAACGGTATTGCAGGAGAACTCCACAGTCTGGTGAGACAGCTTGATCAATATTTAATGCGTGGTTCGCGGGAAAACCTGCAAGAACGGTTGCAAAGGTTAGAACAAATCGGAGACGAGGTGCCACTTCTCAAGAAGCTGGAGTCGGTCATCAGCGAACATGGACTGGTCGAATTTCGATCTACCCTGTCGATGATTCTCGATCGGCTCGAAGATAACAGCTTTGAAATTGCTATTTTTGGCCGCGTTAGTTCGGGCAAGTCGTCGCTGCTGAACGCAATCCTCGGGACCGATGTGCTTCCGGTTGGAGTTACACCCATCACCGCGGTGCCAACGCGCTTGGTTTACGGGGATTCTCCCATCGTTCGTGTCTGGTTTGCCAATCGGACTCCCGAACAATTCGACATTTCGCAGTTGCCGCAGTTCGTCGCCGAACAGTTGAATCGGGGAAATGAAAAGCATGTGACCAGAATCGTTGTTCAGATCCCTTCCGCTCGCCTTAAGGAGGGCATCGCTTTTGTCGACACTCCTGGATTGGGGTCGCTTGCGACACGAGGAGCTGCTGAGACGCTTGCCTACCTGCCACGTTGTGACTTAGGCGTGGTCTTGATCGATGCGGGATCGACTCTGACCCCGGACGACCTTCAGACCATACAGATTCTTTACGACGCGGCAATCCCGGCCAACGTCTTGTTGAGCAAGGCAGACTTGTTGACTCTCGAAGATCGCTCGCAAGTCGTTGGATATGTCAAACATCACATCAAAGAAGAACTGAATTTGGATCTTG
>Ga0302326_10006486_pt1 | contig 26236 bp, 28 predicted proteins | sample Palsa_T0_3_FD_202264 | JGI IMG/M metagenome (GOLD analysis project Ga0302326, IMG submission 202264) | Peat permafrost microbial communities from Stordalen Mire near Abisko, Sweden - Palsa_T0_3 | ecosystem: Environmental > Terrestrial > Soil > Palsa > Peat permafrost | place: Sweden: Abisko... | reverse complement strand
ATCCATTCAGGAAAAGCTCACTCGCTGTCGCCGAACCCTGGAGCAGATCAAGCCCGGCTGCACCACCCCCAAATCTCGAACGCGGAAGAAATGACCTGTCTAGCTATTTCGAAGACACTACACTAGACCATTTGGGGGCATGTGTGCGATCTCCGGCACGTGCTACTATCGGGTGGCTACTTCACGGGATCGGGGGAAATTCATTTGAAACGCGCAATCATTACGGTGGTTTTGTGTCTTCTTACGGGGGTTTGGCGGCAAGCACAGGCCGGGACTCTCGGGCAGAGCGCTCAAAATCTGCTCCTAACCGGGGTCGGTCCGAACGCCAGTGGCGACGGCGTGTCGCAAGTCACCTGGGGCGCGTGTTCGTTCGACGGAACCAACACCAACTGCACGCTTTCCGGGCCATTCACGGGACTGGGGCCAGGCGGCACTTACGATTTCGTGCTCTCCTACCCCGGCAACGGGTCGACACCACTGACCGCGACCACGCCACCGGGAAGTGACTTGTTCACTCTCGCCTTCATAAGCAGCGGCAGCCTGACTTTCACTTTCAATGAAAGCAATGGGACGTCGCTTTCTTTTCACAGTTTGAACTTTTCGGTCTTTTACATACCAGGTACATTCTCATGCACCGGCAATCCATCGGACTGCGGGCCGGGTGGGGTGGGAGACACGCCCGGCGCCACGGAGACTGGTCCGGTGAACGGCAGTTTCGACCTTACTCCGACCATCCAGACAGTGATCTCGGCGGGAGCATATGGAGGGTTCACCTCTATCGCGCCTGCCACCTGGATTGAGATCTACGGGCAGAATCTCGCCTTGACGACCACAGGCTGGACCGGGGACTTTCAGGGCAACAATGCGCCGATTTCAGTGGGTGGAACCACGGTCACGGTGGGCGGCGAATCCTTGTTCATCGACTATGTGAGTCCCGGCCAAGTGAATGGCCAAGTACCGTCGGATGTGGCCTCTGGCTCGCAACAGGTGATCGTTACCACGGCGGCCGGATCCAGCGCTCCGTTTACCATCAACGTTAATCCCCTCGAGCCAGGCCTGCTCGCGCCGCCGTCTTTCGACATCAACGGCACGCAGTACGCAGTGGCGCTGTTTTCCGACGGCTTTTATGTTTTGCCGCCGGGGCTGATTTCCGATATCGCCTCCAGGCGCGCGGTGCCGGGCGATGTCATTATGCTGTACGGAATTGGCTTTGGTCCGGTTTCCGATAATACGCTGGCAGGCGTGATCGATCAGGCCGCCAACCAGCTGAACGCCACGTTGGATATTTCGATCGGCGGAGTGTCCGCGAAGATCCAGTACGCGGGATTGACGCCGGGGGTAGTCGGACTTTATCAATTCAACGTTGTGGTGCCCAATATTTCTCCGAACGATAAGACACCGTTAGTGTTCTCGTTGAATGGAACGCCAGGGATGCAAACGATGTCTCTGTTCATTGGGAATTGACCGGTTGCTCAGCCGGTTGCTCGTTATGTCGCGCCAAAGTGACGGGCGCGGGCTTGCTGACGGTGGACATGAGGTTGCGGCTGAGCACCGCGGACGCCGCCATTACGCCGCCAAACAGTGCGCCTGCCACGCCCAGCGACGCGACATCCTGGCCGGTGAGATAAAGATTTCTTATCGGCGTGCGGGGCGTCAGGGATCGCAGGCGAAAGCGCTCCGGCGTAGCGGCAAGTCCATAGGCCTCACCTTGTTGATAGTTCATGAAGTGGCGAGTGGTGAGCGGAGTGGAAAGCTCGGCGTGATCGATTTTGCCGGCGATGGCGGGAATGTTGCGCTCCACTTCGCGCTGGATACGTCCGGCTAATGCCTGTTTGAAGGCCTCGTATTCGGCGGCGCGATGTTTCCAGCGCGAATCCTCCCAACCCGTGAACCATTCGTAGGGCGCGAAAACCACGGCTTCCAGGGTCGCGCGGCCCGGATGACTGCGCTCGAACTCGGGGTCCTTGGCGGACGGAAATGAGATGTAGAGCACGGGCAACGGCGCCGCTGGATCTCGCAGGAAGCGATCCAGATTGGCGTCGTGATCGGGCGCGCCGTGATCTGAGGATGGATAAATCCACAGATTCGTGCCGCTCAGGCCCAGGTCTCGCGCGCTTTGCTTCACGCCGATGTACAGGCTCAAGTGCGCCATTGAGCCGGGAACGCGGTCCAGGTCTTGAAGAACCGGCTGCAGAATCGCCCGATGCGGCTCACCCACCAGACGCTGAAACGTGTTGCGCGCTCCGGCGTCGCTGATGACCAGATTGGAACGGAACTCGCGCCCGTCCGCCATTCTTACTCCCGTCGCCTTGCCATCTTGCACCATAATTTCCTGAACATCGGCGCTCACCACCACCTTTCCGCCGTTTCGTTCGATGGCGGGCCTAATCATTTCCGCGATGCGCCCGGCGCCGCCCACGGGGTAGCTCGCGCCGTTGAAATAGTGGGAGGCCACGATGGCGTGCATGCCGAAACTGCTCTGCGCGGGAGGCAATCCGTAATCGCCCCACTGAGCCGTAAGAACGGCGATGAGTTCCTGATTTTGGGTAAAGCGATGCAGAACGTCCAGCGTGGTTTGAGATGCCCAGCGCAGGAACGGCGCCCTCAGCAAGCGGCCGGCGAGCCACGCCGCAGGCCAGGGAATGGCTTTTTCGGCGAAGTAGAGACCGCTAGCCTTTTGGGCGGACTGCACGGCGGAAAGATAGCTGTCGATGGCGCGTGCGTCGTTGGGAAAATAATCCTTGAGCCGAGCGCGCAGACGCTCCCGTCCGGTGGGGAATTCGAAGCTGCGCCCGCCCATAATGACGCGATCGTAAACGTCCGGCAGGGGTGCCCACTCCAGCCGGCCGCCGGTCAAGTGATCGAATGCCGCGCGCAGCCGCGAGGCCGGGTCCTGCAGGTCGCCGATGTAATGTACGCCGACGTCCCAGGAGTAACCGGGGCGATGGAAGCTGTGGGTGTAGCCGCCGGCGGTGTAGTGGCGCTCCAGCACCAGAACCTTTTTCGCCGCATGTTGCGAGAGCAGCGCGGCGGTGGCGAGGCCGCCGATGCCGGAGCCGACGACGATGGCGTCCCACCGGTCGTCCAGAGGATGTTGTTTGTAAGAGATCATGACGGGCTACTATGTTGACACTGTCTACATACCATCCTAGAACATAATGTTGCGCTTGTCAACATGCTGTGCTACAAAGGGAGCCGTGGCAGCCAAACGGCCGTATCATCGCGTCAACCTGAAGCAGAGCCTGTTGGACGCCGCGCTGGCGCTTATCGCCGAGGTGGGACCGCAAGTGTTTACTTTGCGCGAAGTTGCGCGCCGCGCCGGGGTATCGCACAACGCGCCGTATCGCCATTTTCGCGACAAGGACGATTTGCTCGCCGCGGTGGCGGCTCAGGGTTTCAACCAGCTGACGAAATCCATGCAGAAGGCTATGGCGAAAGGCAGCACCGCCGCCGAACGGCTCAGTCTCGCCGGCCGCGGATATGTGCGATTTGCTCTCGAATGGCCCCAGCATATTCTGGTAATGTTTGAAACTCCCGTAATGGAGGAGCAGCGGCCGGAGCATTTCCAAGCCGCCGAGCGGGCGTTTCAGACCCTTCTGGATGCCATTGTGGCGGTTCAAGCGGAAGGCGGTTTGTCGCAGGGCGAGCCGCAAACGTTCGCCCTCGCTGCATGGTCGGCAGTGCATGGATTGGCCAAGCTCGCAACCGGAGGCCGGCTGCCGTTCGATAAAAAACAGACGCTGCGTTTCGCCGATTATCTGACCGAGGTGCTGGCCTGCGGCATGGCGAGCGTCTCAGTTCCCAAAAACAGCGGCTAGTGATGGCCCGCGGCGCGGATGATCGTCTCGCTCTGGGCCGCTTCCACCTTGGGTTTGCGGGCCATCGCTTTCTCGTTGATGCGCGCGCGGCGTGCAGCTTGTTGGCTTGCGCTTCCCAGATCGCGATCCTTGAACTCCGGCAGCACTTCCTGCGAAAACAGCCGGATGGAGGAGCACAGCAGATCGTGCGGAACCTTGCCGGCTTGCGAGATGCACAGTACCTGATCGATGCCCGCCTGTTCGAAATCGCGCAGGCGCTCGCGCAGCATGGCCGGTGTTCCCACACAGTCCTGAATGCGGCCCTCGGGAGGCGCGAATTCTTTCGGGCGGTTCTTGTATTCGTCCCAAATGTCGGTCTTCGCGGGGCGATGCTCGCCGAAGAAACTGTAGTGGCCGAGCCCGTAGATAAAGAAGCCGTAGCTTTCGGCGCCAACCTGCTCCACGCGCTTTTGATCGCGGTCGCACAGGAACGGTGCGGCCACCGCGAAGTTGGGATTCACGGCGTAGCCCAGCGGCTCGCATTCGTTTTCGATCACCTCGTAATAGTCCTTCACCCACTGGTGCGCTTCTTCCGGCGACACAAACGAGAAGGTCAGCGCGCCCACGCCCAGTTTCGCGGCTTGCAGGATCGACCGGCGGTTGGAACATGCCATCCACAGCGGCGGATGCGGCTTTTGCAGCGGCTTCGGCACCAGGTTCCGCGGCGGCACTTTGACGTACCGTCCTTCGTGACCGGTGAAAGGATCTTCCACCAGCAGGCGTACGGCCACGCGCATGCCTTCCAGTTGCATGTCTTTCTTTTCGTCCTGAGGGACGAAGAATCCGCCGAGTTCCGTTTCGGTGGCGCCGGCGCCGGTGCCGAACTCCACCCGGCCGTCGCTCAGCAGATCGAGCGTCGCGATGCGCTCCGCGATACGGGCGGGATGATTGATGTGGGGCGGCGTCTGCACGATGCCATGGCCGATGCGAATATTCTTGGTGCGCTGGCTCACCGCCGCGAGAAATACTTCGGGCGCCGACGAGTGCGCGTACTCTTCCAGGAAATGATGCTCGGTGGCCCAGACATAGTCGTAGCCGCATTGATCGGAGAGAACGGCCTGTTCCAGCGCGTTCTTGAGGAGCGTGTGCTCGGAATCCGCGGCCCAGGGCCGGGGGAGTTGATGTTCGTAAAAACCGCCAAATTTCATAGATGTGTTTTGTAACCGCCCTTATTGTATCGGAGGACGCTGCCGTTACGGAGTCATGTCGCCGCCACCCTCATTTGACACCCGCCTCCGGCGAATGTAGGATCGTACACACCAACATGTATTGGCGAAACCAACTTCAAATATCCGTGCTCGGCGCAGTGGCCGCGGCAGCCCTGCTCGCGCCGGCGAACGCGCAAACTCAGACCTACAAAGCGCCGCGGACGGCCGACGGCAAGCCGAATCTGAACGGCATCTGGCAGACCATGAACACGGCCAACTGGGATTTGCAAGGCCACTCCGCGCAAGCCAGTCTGGTGGTGCCGATGGGCGCCACGGGCGCTGAGCCGGCGGGCCTCGGCGTGGTGGAGGGCGGCGAAATTCCCTACCTTCCCGCGGCGGCCGAGAAGAAGAAGGAAAACTATGCCAGTCGTCTGAAGCTGGATCCGGAGGTGAAATGCTACTTGCCCGGAGTTCCCCGCGCCACCTACATGCCGTATCCGTTTCAGATCGTGCAGACCGCCAAAGTGATTCTGATCTCTTACGAATACGACGGCGCGGTGCGAACCGTCTACATGGACAATCCCGGACCGGCGCCGGTGGACAGCTGGATGGGCTGGTCGGCCGGGCATTGGGAAGGCGACACGCTGGTGGTGGACGTCACCGGGTTGAACGATCAAACCTGGTTCGACCGCGCGGGCGATTTTCATAGCGACATGCTGCACGTGGTGGAGCGCTACACGCCGGTGTCCGCAAATGTTTTAAACTATGAGGCCACCATCGAGGACCCGCAGGTGTTTTCGCGCCCCTGGAAAATCGGCATGCCGCTATATAAGCACGTGGAAAAGAACGCACAACTGCTAGAATTCAAGTGTGTGGAGTTTGTGGAGGAGCTCATGTACGGGCCTCTCCGTAAACAGCCCACCAAGTAGTTCAGCGGAGGTCAACCATGCAGCGCTGCTGTTCTGGAGCGGTCTGGGGGGCTATGGCGATATTCCTCGCGTTCCCCGGCTCTCATCATCTTCTCGGACAGGGCCTGTCCCTTGCTTCAAAGGCTGCGTCTAAAGCTGCGGCCACACCCAGCTGGATCCCCCCGCGCACCGCCGGCGGCCAGCCGGATCTGGAAGGCGTGTGGAGCAACCCCACGCTCACCCCATTGGAACGGCCAGCTGAATTCGCCGGAAAACCGGTCCTGACCGAGCAGGAAGCAGGGGCTTACGTACAGCGGCATCTGCAGGAGGTGAACACCGATCGCCGCGACGGCGGCGCGCAGGTGGACGTCGGCCGCTCGTACAACGAATTCTGGCGCGATCGCGGCAACGATCTGGTTGCGGACCGGCGAACTTCGCTGATCGTGGATCCGCCCGATGGCAGGATTCCGCCGCTCACGCCCGCCGCGCGGAAGCGCGTGGAAGAATCCCAACAATGGATGCAGGCCCACGCCACCGATGGTCCGGAGGGACGGTCGCTTGGCGAGCGTTGCATCACCTGGCCCACGTCGGGGCCGCCCATGCTGCCGGGGCCGTACAACAGCGACATGCGGATTGTGCAGGCGCCCGGGTATGTGGTGATTCTGATTGAAATGATCCACGATGTGCGCGTGATTCCGCTCGACGGGCGGCCCCACCTCTCGCCGCAGGTACGCGAGTGGATGGGAGACTCGCGCGGCCATTGGGAGGGCAACACGCTGGTGGTGGACACCACGAATTTCACGCCCGAGTACAGCTTTCACGGATCGGACGCGAACCTGCACTTGACGGAGCGCTTTACCCGCGTGTCGCCGGACGCGATTCAGTACGAATTTACGGTGGACGATTCCACGGCGTTCACCAAACCGTGGACCGCCCGCATCCCGTTGAACAAGGCGGCCGGGACGGTTTTTGAATTTGCGTGCCACGAGGGGAATTACGCGCTCACCGATATTCTGGCTGGGGCGCGCGCCGCCGAAAAGCGCGCCGCTAAATGAAGCGGCCTGGCGGGAATGAAGGATAATACGGAGTGAGAGAAGGGAACCAGAAGGAGTGACCCGATGCGAACAAAGTTAGCGATGGCAATTGCCGGTTTGGGTTTGCTGGTGAGCGCGGCGCCTGTGTGGGCGCATCACGCGTTTGCGGCTGAGTTTGATTCCTCCAAGCCGATTAAGCTGCAAGGAACAGTGACCAAGATGGAATGGATCAACCCGCACGCCTGGATTCACATTGACGTGAAGAACCCGGACGGCACGGTTACCAGTTGGATGGTGGAAGGCGGCAGCCCGAACACTTTGCTGCGAAATGGATTTACGAAGGCATCGCTGCCCCCGGGCACTGAAATCGTCGTGGACGGCTATCAATCCAAGGACGAGAGCAACAAAATGAACGGCCGCGATATCACCTTCCCGGACGGGCGCAAGTTGTTTGTCGGGTCGGCCGGTCAGGGCTCACCGCCGGATAAGTCCGAAAAATAGCCGGCGAACTTGTTCTCATCGGCAGCCCGGACGCTTGGCCCCTGCTCGTTGTCGGCAGCGTGAGCGCCGCAGGTGCGGGGTGCGGAGCTAATAATCGCTGATAACCTGTGGTCCTGCTTGGCGAATGCTCTTAAGCGCGCTGTCCTCAACGCGTTACCGCAGGTACTGGTACGTACACGTACTTCGAGCGCGGAATTTTTCCGTATACTAAGTGAAATAACTTTGGACGGCCGGTGCGGTCGGCGCGATGTGCAACCTGCTTGAATTGATGGATGTGAGAATTAGCCCCAAACTGAGAACCGTACGGCTGTTGGTGTGTGCGGTGCCGCTCCTCTGCGTTGTGGCGCCCAATGCGCCGGCGCAATCCCTGCCCACCCGGCACGTGCGCAAGGAAATAACCAGCGGCGAGGCAAATTTCATAAGCCGATTGCCCCCTACTGAGTCCTTGCGCCTCGACATCGCGCTTCCACTTCGCAACCAGCCCGCGCTGGACGATCTGTTGCAAAAGCTTTACGATCCCCAAAGCCCGTTGTTCCAACACTTCCTCAGCGTAGCGGAGTTCACGGAGCGGTTTGGCCCCAGCCGGGAAGATTATGCCGCGGCGATCCGGTTCGCGGAGCAGAACGGACTGACGGTCACCGGCACATCCGTGAATCGCGTGGTCCTGAGTGTGACCGGATCGGTGGCGAATATCGAAAGAGCTTTCCAAGTGACCATGGCCGCCTATCGTCACCCCACGGAAGCGCGGACCTTCTATTCGCCGGACCGGGAGCCGTCGCCAGCCGGGCTGGGCGTGCCGCTCTGGCACATTTCGGGCCTGGACAACTTCTCTATCCCGCATCCCGCCAGTCTTCATAGAAGTTTGGAAGCGAGCTACAAAGCCACCGGCTCAGGACCCCATGCAAACTTTCTGGGCAGCGACATGCGGGCGGCCTACACTGGCGGAACTGTCTATAACGGCGCGGGCCAGTCCGTGGGGCTGGTTGAGTTCGGCGGCTACAACATCGCGGACGTCCAGATGTATTTCGCGAGCGCAAGGCAACCCCTCAGCGTGCCCGTGAACGGCATCTCCACCGATGGCTCTCCCCTGACCTGCAAGACGGGCTGTACCGATCTGGAACAGGCGTTGGACATTGAAGAAGCAATCTCCATGGCCCCGGGACTGAGCCAGGTGCGCGTCTACGTGGCCCGTGCCAGCGATGTCGACGTCTTTAACCAGATGGCTACCGACAATATTTCGAAGACCCTGAGTTGCTCATGGGGTTGGAGTCCGCCCGATCCATCAAGTGACGACCCTATATTTCAGGAGTTCGCCGCGCAGGGTCAGACCCTATTTGCGGCGTCCGGCGACAACGGCTCATACGGGACCGGGGCCCTGGGCACCCTGAATATTTACCCCTCGTTCGATTCGTACGTCACCTCGGTGGGCGGTACGGTCTTAACCACCAACGGCCCGGGCGGCCCTTGGGAGTCCGAAACTGCCTGGAGCGGCAGCGGCGGCGGGGTTGCCCCCGACATCTCCATTCCCAAGTATCAGAAGCTCCCTGGGGTGATCACCAAGGCGAATCAAGGCTCCCTAACTATGCGGAATTGTCCGGACGTCGCCCTGGAAGCGAACACGGACAATTACATCTGTTACGACGGCGGCTGCGCCGAAGGGTGGGGCGGTACCAGCTTTGCGGCCCCACGCTGGGCTGCCTACCTGGCATTGCTCAATCAACAGAGGGTCGGCAACGGTAAACCGACTATCGGCTTTATCGACGACAACTTCTACGCAATTGGTGTGGGGACGGGCTACTCCAGCCTCTTCCATGACATCACCACTGGCAGTAATGGCCAGTATTCGGCTGAGATCGGCTACGACCTGGTGACTGGCTGGGGCAGTCCCAATAGCGCCGGCGTGTTCGAAGATGTGGTGCGAAAAAAATAGCCGGACCCGCCACGCCACCCCGCAGCTCAATCAACCCGCAGCTCAATCAATAGGATTCGTCGCGAAAATCGACAGTTCCGGAGTGAAGCCCCGGTCGTTCATTTCGAGCACCGCTTTGATCATGTGGGCGATGTCTTCGCTTATAAGCTTGCTCGGGTTGTCCTTCTGCGGAAACCCGGCCCGGCGCGCGAAGTCCGTGATCACCTCGCTCGGATTGATCAGGAAGACACGTACATTGTACTTGCGTAGCTCCCCCCGCCAGCACTCGGTCATCCCGCGCAGCGCGAATTTGCTGGCGTAGTAGGCCGTGCCCTTCGGCGCGCCGCGCAGGCTGGCGGTGGAGGAAATGTTGATCAAGTTGCCGCGCTTGCGCACCTTGAACAGTCTGGCCGCTTCACGCGACATCAGCATTACGCCCGTCACGTTAGTGGCGAAGACGGCGTCGAAGCCGGCGCGGTCCATGTCAATCAGTTCCTTGAACACGCCGATGCCCGCATTGTTGATCAGGACATCCAGGTCGCCCAGCTTCTCCTTCACTTCGCGAAAAGTCCGCAGAACGTCGGCTTCGTTCGCTACGTCCGCCTGTATGCCTACCACGCCCAGCGAGCGTGAGGCTTCAGCCAGCTTTTCCGGGTCGCGCCCGGTAATCGCCACGCGCGCGCCCGCCTGCTTTAACATCAGGGCCGCGGCGCGCCCGATGCCGCTTGACCCGCCGGTAATCAAAACTACTGAGTTTTTGAGATCCATCGCTCATATCGTACCTTGTTAAGATGCCCGTCGAAAAATTCCTGGGAGGCATCACCCGATTTCAAAAGGACGTTTATCCGCGGCATCAGGATCTTTTCGAAAAGCTTGCTCTCGGCCAGCGGCCGGAGGCGCTATTCATCACCTGCGCCGATTCCCGCATCGACCCCTGCCTGCTCACCCAGACCAAGCCAGGCGAGCTGTTCATCTGCCGCGTGATCGGCAACATCGTGCCGCCTTATCCCGACGCGGTGGGCGGCGTCTCCGCCACCATCGAATACGCGGTGGGCGTGCTGCGGGTGCCTGAAGTGATCGTCTGCGGCCATACCGATTGCGGCGTCATGAAGGGCGCGCTCCATCCCGACGCTCTGGGAGCGTTTCCCAACGTCACAGCCTGGCTGCGTTACGCCAACGTCCAGCACCGCGAGCCCGAGCCGAGCGCTGAGTTTCTTCTCGGGCTGACGGAGGAAAACGTGGTTGCACAGCTCAATAACCTGCGCTCGCACCCCGCCGTTGCCGCCCGGCTGGAACAAGGCGATCTCTCGCTGCACGGCTGGGTCTATCACATCGGCCCAGGCGTAGTCACGGCTTATAACGAAAAGAGCGGGAAGTTCGAGACGCCGGAAATTAGAGATACCGACATCAGCGCACATCTCTAGTTGATCTCCTTTGTGGGAAGCCGAGCTCCTTTGTGGGACCGTTTGCTAAGCTCGATACTGCCCAGATGTTCGTTTATGACTGGGCGAAACCGCATGCTGATCCCGAAGCCCTATCTTCGCGAGGTTTCGCTGAAGCGCGACAAAATCTTAGATGGGACAAAGTATCCTTTCACGATGCCGGCTGTCCGGCACCTGGACGGTCTGGCGTTCCATCCGGATGTCACGTTCCTGATCGGCGAAAATGGGGCCGGCAAATCCACGCTCCTTGAGGCTATTTCGGTCGCTCTCGGATTCAATGCGGAAGGCGGCACGAAGAATTTCAGCTTCTCTACCCGCGCGTCACATTCCGAACTTCACGCCTGTCTGCGTCTGGTTCGGTCATTCCAGCGGCCAAGGGACAGCTATTTCCTTCGCGCGGAGAGCTTCTTCAACGTCGCAACCGAAATAGAGCGTCTCGACAGCGAGCCGTGCGATGGCTCGCCGCTGGTCATCGATGCGTACAGAGGGCGCTCGTTGCATGAGCAGTCCCACGGCGAGTCGATCTTGGCATTAATGACGCATCGATTCCGAGGAAAGGGGCTGTATATTTTAGATGAGCCCGAAGCTGCCCTGTCGCCCAAAAGACAACTTCTCATGCTTCGCCGCATTCGACAGCTCGTTCTTCAGGATTCGCAATTCATCATCGCGACGCATTCTCCCATTTTGTTGGCGTACCCAAATGCGAAGATTCTGCTTCTGGATCACCGCGGGTATCTGCCGATGAAGTACCAAGATACCGAGCATTACCAACTGACGCGTCGGGTTCTGAATGACACCAATGAAGTGCTGAAGGCAGTGTTCGCTGAAGATGGTGCGATGTCTTCCGATCCCTAGATGAACAGCACGGACAGTACCGAAAGGAACGAACCCGTATTTGTCCTATCGGCGTTCATCCGCGTTTATCGGTGGCCAGATAGCCTTCTTCAACACCCTGACTTTGTGCAAACATGATTCATGAACCCACACTCGCTCCCGCGTCTCGTCCTGATTCTCTTCGTCTGCTCGCTCCTTCCCGCCGCCGACTACACCTTAAAAGTCACGCCTCAGACCATCGCCTGGGGATATTATTGGTCGTCCGCGAAACCAGTGCTCACGGTTCAATCCGGCGATACCGTCGAGATTGAAACCGTCTCCGGAAATCCCGAGCGGCTGGAGCAAGCCGGGTGGCCTACGGACCAAATCCCGCCCGCATTGCGCACCATATACAAAGAAATCCCGGAAGATCGGCGCGGCCCCGGACCCCATTCATTAACCGGACCGGTCGCGATCGATGGCGCCGAACCCGGCGACGTGTTGGAAGTGCGGATTCGCGAAATCCGCATGGACGTTCCGTACGCCTACAACACTTTTCGCAAGGGCTCGGGCTTCCTGCCCGACGAGTTCGATGGCACCAAGACCAAGATCATTCCACTGGACCGCGCCCGCAACGTCGCTACCTTCGCACCCGGCATCGAGATTCCGCTCAAGCCGTTCTTCGGCAGCATGGGCATCGCTCCGCCGCCATCCGCTGGCAAGGTGAGTAGCGCTCCGCCTGGCATCCACGCCGGCAATCTCGACAACAAAGAACTGGTGGCCGGAACCACTTTATTCATCCCGGTGCACGCGCGCGGCGCGCTGTTCGAGGTCGGCGACGGCCACGCGGGCATGGGAAACGGAGAAGTGGACATCACCGCTATGGAAACCTCGCTCACCGGCGTGTTCCAATTTATCCTGCACAAGGACATGCATCTGACATGGCCGCGCGCGGAGACGCCCACGCATTGGATCACCATGGGGCTCGACCCGGACTTGACGGAAGCCGCCAAAATCGCGGTTCGCGAGACACTCGATTTTCTGATGAACGAAAGGAAGCTGACGCGCGAGGACGCCTACATGCTGGCCAGCGTAGCGGTGGATTTCGACATCACGCAGTTGGTGGATGGCACCAAGGGAGTGCACGGCATGATCCCCAAAAGCATCTTCAAGACCGCCAGATAGTTCCCACCCTACTTATCTGAGTTATTCGGCTCCGGCGTCAAGTCCGTGTCAGATCCGATTTTCTGCCCGTTCGCCAGCGTGAACTTTCGCCCATCAGCGGCGTGCGATGCGTCTTTGGCCGGGAAACCGTGAACGATCACCTTGTCGCCCGGCTTGAGCGATTCCTTGGTCCAGCCGCGCCGCAAGAGCCGGTTCGGACCGCTGGTTTCGCAGGACCAGTTCACCACCGTACCATCCGGCTGGGTGACGTCCACGTAATAATGCACGTGCGGGTTCTCCCACTCCACGCGGGTCACCACGCCTTCCAGCGTGATTGGCTTGGATTCATCGAACTCACTGCCAAAGGCGTGGTGCGCGAGAGCCGGCCCGCCGCCCGCCAGAAATGTAATGATTGCCATCGAGAGGAGGAATCGGTTGGACATATCTCAACATTATCGCGCAGTGATGATCACTAGCAAGGGCGGCCCTGAAGTTCTCCGGGTTGTTGAGTTGCCTATTGAGGCCCCCGGCCCGGGACAACTGCGCGTGCGGGTAAGCGCCGCCGGCGTGGGATCCACGGACTTGATCATGCTGGCCGGCAACTATCGTTACGCGCCGAAGATCCCGCTGGTGCCCGGTTATGAAGTCGCCGGCGTGGTGGATGCCATCGGCCCCGATGTTACAGGCTTCGTAATAGGCCAGCGGGTGGCGGCGCTCACCGTTTACGGCGGATTCGCGGAAGTTCTGGTACGCGACGCCGCGCATTTCCTGCCGATTCCCGACGGCGTCTCCGATCGCGATGCCGCCGCGGTGATCTTGAACTATGGAACCGCCTGGCAGATGATCCATCGCGTCGCGAAAGTGCGAGCCGGAGACACGGCCCTGGTTACAGGGGCGGCAGGGGGCGTAGGCACCGCGGCTCTCGAACTGCTGAGGCTGGCGGACGTGAAGGCCTACGGCGCCGCGTCGGCGTCCAAGCATCCAACAGTTCGCTCACTCGGCGCAACACCCATCGACTATCGGGCAGGGTCCCTCGATCGCCTCACCCGCGCCCTGGAACCGAAGGGTGTCGACTGCGTGTTCGATGCCATCGGAGGCGCCAACATCGGTCCCTGCATCGGCGCGCTTCGGCGCGGCGGGACCTTGGTCGCATTTGGATTCATGGGCGCTCCCGGAAAGCTTTCTCAACTGGCCATGTTCGCCAATATTTTCATCGGCGCGCGCCTGCGCGGACGCGTGGGCAAGTTCTATGGCATCACGCTGCTGTATCGCAAGCACCCCCAGCCGTTGCGCGACGATTTGACCCGGATCTTCGCTCTGCTGGCCCAGAAGAAGATCGATCCCCTGGTCTATCGCACGTTTCCGCTGCTGGAAGCGAGACAGGCCCTCGAGCTGCTTGCGAAGGGATCGGTGGAAGGTAAAATCGTCCTCACCAATGGCTAAACTCAGCTTGCGCGGCTAATGGTAAAGAGAGCTGGGATTCTGTACATTGCTCGCGATGCCGGCCAGCCCCTGAGAGGCCGGCTTGGACATCGTCAGTTCGAACCAGAAGCTGGATCCTGCGCCCAGGCGGCTGGTCACGCCAATCTTTCCTCCCATCAATTCCACCAATTTCCGGGAGATGGCAAGGCCCAGGCCGGTTCCTCCAAACCGGCGGGTAGTGGATGCGTCGGCCTGGGTGAACTGTTCAAAAATATGCTCCAGTTTGTCCTCCGGAATGCCGATGCCGGTATCTTCCACGCAGACACGGACGAAAACGTCCCAATCCGTTCGCCGGGCGCAAACGACGGTCACGTCCACGTGTCCTTGCGCGGTGAACTTCGTGGCGTTTCCGAGCAGGTTTACCAGAATCTGTCGAATACGAACCGCGTCGCCGATCAACTCTCGCGGCGTCTCCGGCGCAATTTGGAGCGTTAGCTCCAGACCCTTCTCGCGCGCCCGGTTCGCGAGCGAAGCCACCGTATCCTCCACCGTGGACCGGAAGTCGAATGGCACCGATGAGATAACCAGCCGGCCCGCCTCGATTTTGGAAATATCCAGGATGTCGTTGATGACGGTGAGCAGTGACTCGGCCGAGTAGGTCAAACTCTCCGTGAAGCCGCGCTGCTCCTCGTCCAGCGTTGACTCCAGAAGCAGGGACGCCATACCGATGACGCCGTTCATGGGAGTCCGGATTTCATGGCTCATCATCGCGAGAAACTCGCTCTTAGCGCGATTGCCGGCTTCGGCCGCGTTTTTCGCCAGGCGCAATTCGTCCTCTCGCTCCCGCCGCTCCTGTTCCGACTGTTCGAGTGTACTCACCATGCGGTTGATGGACGAGCTTAGCTCCGTTAACTCGTCCTGTCCCTCTTCTGGAACTCGCATCGAGAGATCTCCGGTGGCGCCCACCGCCGCCACCGATGCGTTCAGACGGCTGAGGCGGGACAACACAATTCGGTTCAGCAGCAAGAGCGTTGTTCCGCACAGCGCCAGTCCCGTCACCAGCAGGGATATCGCAAACTCGTTCAGGCTGGACTGGCTCTGGCGATAGAAGCCGCGCGGAAGTTCCATTCGCAGTAGAAACGCAGGCTTCCCGTACAGGTCCTTGAGCAGGCAATAGCCCGCGATGAGCCGTTCATTCAGCGGTCTGATCGCAATCGAATCGGCTCCCGATAGCGAAGCGCGCACGGCGGCGGGAAGAGCGGAGCCCTGCAAATCGGAAAACGCCAGCGGCAGATGAGTGACTTCAGCCAGATGCTCGATTTCCGTCGCCCCCAACCGCCGTCCCATGATCACCGTGCCCTTAGGCGGACCTTGCCATTTGCTGGTGAGGATCGCCTCGGAGGAAATCAGCATGGGCCCATCGGGAAGCACCAGAATGCCCGCCAGGTTACTCTTTGGATCTTTATGTCGCAGCAGAAGAGAGCCCGCGGAAATCTGTTTTAGCAGACTCGCCGGGATGGGGACTTTCTTCTTTTGATCCAGATCGTAGGCCTCCCCGAAGGCCAGATCTCCGGCCTGGTCGAAAATCAAAACCAGGCCCACTCTGATTCGCGCGAGACCTTCATCTGGAAACTCGTTCGCCGGATAGTCAGGTCTCCGTCCGTCAACGAACTCCACGGTCTGATCCCAGGCGGCATAGTCGCTGGTGGTCCGGCTCAAATTCAACAGGTCGTCCTCGAACGCGCTGACCGCCCGTTCGATATGCTGCCTCGTGTCCTCCTGCTCCAGACTGGCGAAGCGCCGCAGCACCAGCTCCCGGGAGACAAAGTAAAAGATTCCAAACAGCGAAATGAAGGTCAGCCCCACCCACAGGAGCGTCTTGTTTTCAAGTTTCATGGACGGGACGCCGCGCCGACAGCGAGCGTCACCTTCGTAAAATCGGCACTATACCCGTAGGTCGCCAGGGTGATATTGACCTTACAGGCCCGGCAATAGACCTTACCCTTCCGGCTGGGCAAATACCTTATGGGGTTAGAATGTAGCGAATGAAAATTCTGGACCATGTCACTCGCCGCAAGTTGCTGCGCGGAGCCGCCGTGGGGACCGTCGCGCTGGCGTCAGGCGCGGAAAATATATTCGGGCAGCGGGAACCGGCGCCTCCGAACATCGTTTTCATAATGGCTGACGATCTCGGTTACGCCGACGCCTCGTGCTACGGGCGGCCCGATCTCAGCACCCCGAACATCGATGGCTTGGCCGCCCAGGGCACCCGGTTCCTGCAGGCTTACGCCAACTCCGCAGTCTGCTCCGCTACGCGCACCGCGTTAATCACCGGACGCTACCAGTACCGGCTGCCAATCGGGCTGGAGGAGCCGCTGGCTGGCCGCGATGTCGGTCTGCCGCCCGGCCATCCTACCTTGCCGTCGTTGCTCAAGAAGGCCGGCTACCAGACCACGCTGGTCGGAAAGTGGCATCTGGGTCTGCTTCCGAAATTCGGCCCGCTCCAGAGCGGGTACGATCATTTCTACGGATTCCGCGGCGGCGCCGTAGACTACTATCGGCATGGTTCAAATTCAAGAGACGATTTGTGGGACGACGACGTCGAGGTGCATCAGATGGGCTATCTGACGGACATGCTCGGCAGCCGCGCCGTGGACGTCGTCAATGGATCTGCGAAATCGGGCCGTCCATTTCTGCTGAGTCTGCATTTCAACGCGCCGCACTGGCCGTGGGAAGCGCCTGGCGACCAGGCGGAATCCGAGCGCCTGCGGTCAGGCCGCGGCCTGATTGATTTCGACGGCGGTACGCAGCAGACCTATCGGCGCATGATTCAGGAAATGGATCTCCAGATCGGCCGCGTGCTTGAGGCGCTCAACGCGAATGGTTTGGCGCCGAACACGATCGTAATTTTCACCAGCGACAACGGCGGAGAACGCTTCGCGGATACCTGGCCTTTCACCGGCCGCAAGACGGAGCTGCTGGAGGGCGGGCTGCGGATACCGGCCATCATCTCCTGGCCGGCGCGCATTCCGCGCGGTAGAACCACCGATCAAGTGGCCATAAGCATGGATTGGATGCCGACGCTTCTGGCCGCCGCCGGCGTCTCACCCGATCCGGCATTCCCGCCCGACGGCATCAACTTGCTGCCGGTGCTCACCGGGAACTCAGCCACGGTGGAACGCAAGCTGTTCTGGCGGTATAAGGCGAATGCACAGCGGGCGGCTAGAGACGGCGACTACAAGTATCTGAAGATCCTGGACAATACTTTTCTCTTTCAGGTGGTTGACGACCCCATGGAGCGCGCCAACCTGAAGGAGCGCCGCAAAGATGTCTACGACCGGATCGTGGCCGGGTGGCACGCCTGGAACAGAACCATGCTGCCGGAGGACGACGCCAGTTCCACAGACAACTTCACTGGCGATGAGCTTGCCGACCATATTGGCACCCAAAGAACCAGTGGGAAAGCGGACAATCCTGTGCCGCCTAAGCCTCGCTAATCACAATAGGATCGGGCGTACTTGCTCACGCAATCGGGCCAGCTCAGCGGCGTTGTGGCGTAGGAGCTCGTGACCCCAAATGGTATCGGTCTCTTCGCGGCAATCTTGCGCCAGGGCTGACCCAATCGGTTCGAACAGTCCTAGACCGGCTCTTGTGAGATCTTGCGGCTCGTTCCAAGCACCGAGGATGAAGACTCGATCCCGAAGACGCGCAGGGACTCTGTTCGTTGCGTTTTCCATCCTCTGGTCGTTGCTGTCAAAATCGATTAACAAAATCACAAATCGGGTGGCGTAACGCAATCACGTGATCTGCAAGGAAGCTTTTCAGGACCTCGTTCCAACCACCTGCCGCCGGTAGGACTTGTATCCGGCGCAGTCGTGATGGGTCAATTTGTAGTTCAAAACCTTTAGCCAGCTGGCGGTTGGCGTCGTCCTCGGGCAGCACGAAGACATGCGGTAGGTGCTTGTTCACGCTCACGGTTCGATATCGTCGCGAATCAGCGCGCTAACGAGATCCCCATTGACCTTGATGTCCTTGAGTGGACGCACTTTCGTTGGCTCAAGGTGGTTGTTCCTGTAAAGAACAAGTGTATTCTCGTCTGAAAAACTGCGGATCGCCTCGGGATTGTGCGTGGTCGCGATAAACTGACCGCCAGACTGGAACGCCTCACGAAGAGCCAACACAAAATGACCTCGGAAATCGCAAGATAGTTGTCGGGTTCATCCCAGAACCAAAAGGCCGGGCCATAGGCCTTATTGGCGGCGAGGACCAGTGCACATATCATGAAGCATTTTTCGCCGGCAGATAGATCCTCAAACGGGAAGGTAGCGCTTCCCTGACCGTTGGAAAACTGGACCTCCAGGCTTCGAGAGTCCTTCCCGACCAATGGATTCTTCATGTCTATTAGGTCGGGCATTACCTGCTTAAGATAGCTGTCGATCTCGACATAAGCAGACGGCGCGTAAGCCAAGAGACCTGAAAACCATGCGCCAAAATCGGTGACTTGGAGATTTGGTTCGAGGGTCTCCTCGTTGGAGTTCCCTAGAATCAGGCTGGGAACTGGCCTAAGGATGAGCATGCGAGCGAGCCACTGCTTGATAACAGATACTGGATCGCTCGTCAGCTGCTGTTGAATAATAGGGAGCGCTATCACTTGAGGGTCTATCGGAAAATTGAATGTGCGGTCGTTGCGTTTAACCACGATCGGCCCTTACCCGACTTCCCGTGTGTAAACGGGCTTGCCGCCAACCTCAATCTTTTCCTCTAGGACGAGAAGCTCTTTGGCACCACTTGGAAGCTCAAGTGCGATGGAGTAGCGGTAGGTGTCGGCTTCCAACTCGATCTCGATTTCAAAGCGCATCGGCACATCTGCGCGTCCACGCGCGAAATCCTTCGGCTTCACTAAGTCGCTTACCCGATTCGTGCCCCGCGCGACCTTCTGAAGAATCTCCAACGCAAGCGCGACGGTTGTCTTTCCGGTTCCGTTCCTTCCGATTAGCAAGGCAGACGACTGTCCTGCGATCGGCAACTCAAAGTTTTCCAGACACCGGAAGTTATGGACGTAGAAGCGACGTATCACATCAAAATGATACACGCTCGGGGAACCGCGAAGCGCCCCTTACTGCGCCGCAACCACCTTGGAATCCACCTGGAACTTGCGATAGTTGTTCCAAGTGATCTCATCTTCTCCGGCCAGCTTCTTCACCAAGCCCAGCCGCGCCGCGCCCCGCACCAACTCGCGCTTGGGCAGCCACACTTCGTCATTCACCCGGGTCTGTTCGAACTCGAGCTTCGCGCCCGGACTCAAGCGCGCGATAAACAATCCAAACGAAATCGTCGCCGTGGTCTCCGCCTCCAGCCGCACCCATTGGTACTCGCTTTTATCGATCCAGACCCTGGCTTGGATCTTGAGCAGCGGCTTCGCATCGCCATGTTTCGGCTGCGCTCCCGGCTTGGGCGTGGCCGAGATCACCCACACCTGGTGCCCGTCGATCTTCTCCTCGCCCAGCAGTTTGAAATCGAACAGGTCGGGAACCTCACGCAGAAACTCGCGATCCTTTTCGCGTTCTTTTTCGAACTCAGCCTCCCGATGCGCCCGCTGCTCAACCGTTTCCCGCTCCCGCTTCGCCACGGCTTGATCCAGTTTCTCTTGTTCCTTGCGCTGATCCTCGGCCGAGAGCGGCTTGCCATCGCGCTGCAGCATGCGGCGATGCGGCTCGCCGTAAATCACCACCGTTTCCCACTCGTCGGATTTTTCCGCTTTCACTCGGCCCTTCGAATCCAGGCTTCGTTCCGTTTCCCGCGCGATCCAGGTGTAGTCCTTCATGCGCTGCCAATTGGACTGATCCAACTCCACGGACTTGCGCACGATCTCGCGCGCGTCTTGTCCGAGCAGCGTGCTCCCTGCCAAGAGCAATACGGCAGCTACGTGAGCGACCATTCGTGCCCCACTCGCGTTGCCACTACACGACCGGAATCATTGCCTGCAGCCTCCAGAAAACGCTCCACCGGCTCCATATAAGGCTCCCGGCTCAGCCGAAATGTTTGATGATGCACCGGCAACAGATGCTCCGCGCCGCAATCGGCGCCCATCCGCCAGGCTTCCTCCGGATTGCAGTGTACGTAAATCCACGGGTCGTACGCGCCAATCGGCAGGATCGCCAGGTCTACCGGCTTCTTCCCCCGCACCGTTTTGAACGAATCCGTCCATGCCGTGTCGCCGCCAAACACCACCCGATGCCGCCCGGTCTCGATCAGGTAACCGTTGTAGCCGCGATGCACGTCGGAGCGCATCCGCGCGCCCCAATGTTTCACGCGAATGCCCAAGATGGAAAGCGGTCCAACGCGCACACGCTCATCCCAGCCCACTTCTTGCACGCTCTGATAGCGCCGCACACGCAGCAGATCGCTGGTATACTTTGCCGTCACTACCGCCGTTCCCGCGTCTTCTAAGCCGCGCAGCGTCCCCACATCGAAATGATCGAAATGCGCGTGCGACAACAGAATAAGATCGATGCGCGGCAATTGGGCCCGGCTCACCGCGGGCGCCACCAGCCTCCGCAAGCCCAACGTCACCGGACCCATCCGCACTCCGCAGCGCGCGCCCAGAATCGGATCGGTCAGAATCGTGAATCCGTCTATCTTCAGCAGCACCGTGCTGTGTCCCAGCCAGGCCGCGTGCAATCCGGTATCTGGCCAGCGCTTGGGATGCGGCGTGAAGGGTGCAGGGGGCACGGCACATTTTCGTTCCTCGCGATACCTGCGGAAAAAATCGGGCGCCACCCGACGCGCATAGCGCACGGTTTCACGATTCAAAACACTACCAGCCAAAACGTTCTTCCCTCCACGGATCGCCATGCATGTGGTACCCGTTCCGCTCCCAAAATCCAGCTTTGTCGCGATCCAGCAGCTCCAGCCCCGCGATCCACTTCGCGCTCTTCCAGGCGTACAGTTGCGGCACAATCAGCCGCGCCGGCCAGCCATGCTCTTCGGTCAGCGGTTGCGAATCGTGCAGGAACGCCACCAGCGCGTCGTCGGCCAGAAAATCCGCCAATGGCAGATTGGTAGTGAATCCGGCATCGTAACCGCGCGCCAGCACATATTCCGCGCCCGGCAACGCGCCGCCCGCCAACTCCATCAGCTTGCGTGTAGAAACGCCTTCCCAGGTGTTGCCCAATCGCGACCAGTGCGTCACACAATGAAAATCTGCAAAAACCTTCACGCGCGGTAGTTCCTGGAACTCCAGCCAGTTCCACTCTTTCGGATGCGCCACCAGCCCGCCGATCGAAAAAGTCCATGTCTCCAGCGTGATGGGCGGGGCGCCGTTCGCATCCAGGATCGGCCATTTCCGCGTCCGGCTCTGCCCCGGCGGCACTCGATTCGCCCGCCTGGTATCGGGACTCACGATCACCCCCGCTCCGGCGTCCTCAGGCGTAGGGATGCGTTCCTCCTGAGTTTTGTTTTGGTCCATGGCAAACATAGGCGCCAACATCCGGTGAGAACTTCCGCGGGGCTGTACTACTTACATCTTCAGTATGACATCCAAAGAACTCGGCGTGAAACTCGCCCTGATCGCCATCCTATTCTGCGAGATTCTTCACGCTCGTGGCCTCGGCGGCCGCGCCCAATACGTAGGCGGCACCATCACCCAGATTCCCGCCGGTTGCGGTGGAACCGTGCAGACCGTTGACGATCACTTCTTTGTCTTCTACTCCGGAAAGGCAAGCTGGCGCGTTCCCTACGAGAAAATCAACCTGGTCGAATATGGCGAAAAGGTGGATCGGCGCTATATCGCCGCGGTGCTCATCTCGCCGCTCTTTCTGCTCGCCAAGAAGCGCCAGCACTTCCTCACCGTTGGTTATTCCGACGAGGATGATCGTCAACAGGCCATGATCTTCAAAGTGAATAAGGACGACATCCGCGCCATGCTGGTGACTCTGGAGGCGCGTACCGGCCGCAAAGTCGAATTCCAGGACGACGACGCCCGCAAGAGCGGCAAGGGCTGAGTTGTTTAGGAGTGACCCATGCCGTGGTTCCTATGCACCGTCTTATTATTTGCGCCCTACCTGGAAGAGCAGACGCCCGAGCAGGAGGCGGCCGAGCACCTGAGTAAAGTCCGCCGCATCTACATCGCGATCCTCACCGGCGGCGATGCCGCGCTCCAGCTCCGCGACCTCCTCATGACCAGCCTGCACAACTCCAAACAGTTCGTCATCACTGAGGACGAAGACAAGGCCGACGCCGTGCTCAAAGGCGCGGGCGACGACGACGTCTTCACCGACACCTTCCAATCCACGGAAGGCATCAACGCGCACACCCAGATCAGCGCGGGCTCGAGTGAAGGCCTGCGCAATTACGCCAACAGCAGCAGCAATCGCTCCGGCGGGATCAGCATCGGCGCAAACGACAGCCGCCGCACCGAGGAGCGCAAGCATGAGGCCATTGCCACAGTCCGGCTGGTGAGTAAAGACGGCGACGTGATCTGGTCCGCCACCGCCGAGAGTCTGGGCGCCAAGTTCATGGGCGCCAGCGCCGACGTCGCCGACAAAATCGCGAAGCGCCTGGTTACCGATTACAAAGTCGCGAAACTGCAAGCCGCCGGTCAAGCCCCGGCCGCGCCAGCCGGCAAGTAGGGTCCTGTAGCCTGATCCGCTTTCCGCCGATAAAACGGCTGAAAGCCGCACATGTCCACGATCGCGCCAGCGCCGCCAACCGCTAATCCCAATCAGGCGGAACGAGTGTTCCGGCAGGTTCTCCTCGTCTTCGCCGCCGTCGCTGCATTGACGATCCTGGGCCATCTTGGCGTGCTCCTGTGGGCCCAGAATAGCTTCACCGGAGGCGAATGCGTGGTGGCCGCCCATGCCAGCATGCTGGTCCACGACGGAACGCTCTATTACGACTTCCATCATTACCCCTACACCGTCGCCCCCTATACACCGCTCTTCTATCTCCTCGACGCGGGCCTTCAGCGCGCCGGGCTGCCCATCTACACCGCCGGCCGCATCATCAGTTTCGCGGCGGCGCTCGGGATTATCGCGCTCAGTTGGTACCTGACTCTGCTTTACACCAAGGAGCGGTTCAGCGCCGCTATGAGCGCTCTCCTTTGCGCCTCAAGCAGCCTGTTGTTCGTCTGGGGAACTGTCGGCCAGGTGGACGTCCTCGCCTTGTTCTGGGCCGTGACGGCTTTCTATTTTTACTCCCGCAACGCCCTGCTCGGCGAGAACACGCTCGTTTGGGCGGCGGTCTGCGCCTTGCTCGCGTTCTTCACCAAGCAGACCATGCTCGCCTGCCCGGCGGCCATCTGCCTGCACCTGTTTTTCACGCGCCGCAAAATGACAGCCGTGAAGTTCGCCTTAAGCTGCCTGGCCGTGGCCGCGGTCGTCGTCTTTTCGCTCGACACAGCTCTGGGAGGCCGCTTCCTGGCCGATACGGTAAGGGCCAATCTGAATCCCTACTCGATGGGCAAGCTCCTGCTGCATCTCCGCTTCGCGCTCCTGGTGGCGGGGCCGCTTATATTGGTTGTCGCGCTCGGCCTGCGCGGGGCAATCGGAAAAACCGGCGCGGCTCCGTTCGTGTACCTCGGCTTGGCCGCTTTGGTGTTTCTTGGGACAGCGCCCAAGGCCGGCTCCGATCTGAACTATCAACTGGAGTTCACCATCCTATTGATCCTTTGCACCAGCTTGAGTTTGCATGCTCTCGATTTCTTCCCGCTCTCCTTCCGGCGCGCCCGGACGTGGGTCACGCTGTTGCAGCTGCCCCTGGGTGTGTTTCTGGTCGTGAATTACCGCACCACCGCCGCATTGCTGCTGGTGCGCGTGGCGAGTGAGCAGCAGTCGCGCGTGGAAGTGGCCGCCATTCAGAGCAGCATCGCCGATGGTGGCCGCGTACTCTCGGCCGATTACAACGCCGTGGTTCGCCTGCGTGGCCGCCTGGAAGTGGAAATGGCTTTTTACAACTTGCTGGTATCGGTTGGAGCGGTCGACCCCGAGCCGTTACGTAGGGATCTGGCTCGATCCGCCTTCTCAACGGTCATTTTGATGGAAGACGTCAGGACCCCTCACAGACCGTTCGATGTCGAAATCTCGACGCTGCCCGCCGCGCAGCTCGAAGAGATACGAAAGCACTATACGTTAGTGAAGCGAGTTCCCGGCCCGGTCCTGGACGGCATGTACGTCTACAAGCCGCGCCCCAGTTCCAATTAAACTAGCCCCCAAAACGTGTCCCACACGTACGCGGTGAAATTCCGTGTCTTGCGGAATCCCATCCGCTCATATAACCCAATCGCTTCGTCATTCGATGCCGTAACCGTCAGAGTGACCTTGCGGCACCCATGCCTGGCCAGCGACTCGAGCGACTTGCGGATCAGTTCGTAGCCCACCCCGGTTCCCCTCGCCGTCTTCGACACGCACACCTGCGTTACGTGTCCCACGTCCGCCTGCACCAGGCTCGCCAGGCAGATCCCGGCCAGCCGTCCCGATCCCGTTTCCATCGCCACAAAGGAGGCCGGCTGAAAGAAACTCCCGCATCCGGGATACTGCACGATGTTCATCAGGAAGCGCCGCGCTCCGGCAGGCGACCGGTACTGGTCGTTGATCTCGCTGTCGATGTGTCCCCGATAGGCGTTCGCAATGAGCGTCGCTGCTTCGTCCTGCTTGCGCTCGGACCAGCTCTCGAACCACACCGGATGTGACGGATGCCCCGGCGGCAAACGCCCCGCCAGCTCTCCTTCCATCTCCATGAAATTCCGCACGAACGTTCGAACATACTTGGGTTCCGGAAGCGCAATCGCGGGACCCGTCCGCAGCATCATCAACTGCGATTCAATGCGCCGGATCAGCGGCGTCCTCATCAGTCCTTGCACCACCGCAGTGAGCAGTCGCTCTTCGTTCTCTACGCTCAGGTAATCCTTCATCACGTAGAGATCGCCAATCAGCCCTTTGCGCTCCTCCGCCACGTAGTAGCAATACCCCACCGGATACCCGTTAACCAGCAGCGCGTAGCCGTTGAGCGCCTGTATTTCCAGGAACCGCCGGACCAGGTTGGCCGACCCGCGAAAATCCCAGTCCAGCGTCTCCCGCCAGGCCTGCGTCTCTTCTTCCAGCAGCAGATCCAGGTCGCCGCTCCGAAGCTGGCGCAGTTCCACCACGCGCGCCAACGGGGAATCCGACAGAGCCGCCATACGGTTCCAGCCTACACCGAAATTAGTCGGAATGTGGCGTGCGCACCCGGCGTGCCGTGTTCGCAATCCTGTGAACGCCTATTGGGGGCCGATCAAGCGATTGAGCTTCTCGGCGATTTCCGCCAGGTTCTTCTCGGTCCTGAGACGCAACTCCTCCGACCGGACGCGAGATTTGTCGGACCGTGTACGAAATTGCTTCCTCCGCTTCTTTTCGATGTCGTCCATGACAACCATCGCCTCTTGAAGCTCCTTCATCGCGGTCCGCATCTGGTGGTTGCCCATTCGTATCGATCGTAACGCAGATGCATCTGGAGGAGGGGAAGGTGCTCCCGGTTCCAAATCCGGACGCGACGGCCGCCGATGCCGACCTGATCGAATTGCTTCCGCTCAGCGAGGGGGCTCGCTAAAGGCAGAACTCTCCCGGCCGCAGAGGTTGCCACGTCAAAACGACCGCCAACGGGTGACCCTTTCTGACTCTCAGTTTCGCCCCCGTAACTACGTGACCGTCGACAGAAATCTCCAAGTAGTAGGCTCCAGGTTTGATGCCGGAAAACTGGAACTCACCCTTCTGATCGCTTTGGGCAGCCGCGATCACGTTCGACGTCCCCAGCATCAACAGTCGGATGGTGACATCTTCTACCGCAGTCCCCCTGTCTCCGCGAGCGGTCCCGAACACCGCCGGCTCGTCACCAACCGGCTGCATAACTTCGGAAATTCGCGGCTTGTTGGCGTTGCCTAACAGCCCGTGTCTAAACCGACCGTTTTCCAGCCGGCGGAAAACATCTGACAGCGGGCGTTGATCGGCGAGAAACTCGAATCACGCAGTCGGGAGTTCGCGGATCGTGGTGTAAGAGGTCTTCGA
>Ga0302326_10006482_pt1 | contig 26251 bp, 26 predicted proteins | sample Palsa_T0_3_FD_202264 | JGI IMG/M metagenome (GOLD analysis project Ga0302326, IMG submission 202264) | Peat permafrost microbial communities from Stordalen Mire near Abisko, Sweden - Palsa_T0_3 | ecosystem: Environmental > Terrestrial > Soil > Palsa > Peat permafrost | place: Sweden: Abisko... | reverse complement strand
GCTTGCCGTCGATATCGACGATATTGCCTTTTCGCAGCGAGCTGGCGATGACTTTCACGGGGCTTATTCCTTAAGTCTTGGAAGGGATTCGGGCGCAACATACCGATCCTAGCTTTCTAAGCTAGGTATTTTTTCTGTTGCCCGTAAACTAAGGTTATGGCCGAAAAATCGCCGGGTTCCTCGCCCTTCTGGGCACCCCATGTCCACGCTGACCGCAGGCCCGCGCTACTGGCGCGCGGGCGGATCGTCGCGGCGCTGCGCTGCTGGTTCGCCGGGCAGGGATTTGTCGAGGTCGAGACCGGAGCGCTACAGGTCTCGCCTGGCAACGAAGCCCATTTGCACGCCTTTGCGACCTCGCTCACGGCGCCCGACGAGTCGGGATCGCGACTTTATCTGCGCACGTCGCCGGAGTTTGCATGCAAAAAACTGTTGGCTGCGGGTGAGCGCCGTATCGTCGAGTTCGCCAAAGTGTTCCGCAACCGTGAGCGTGGCGCGCTGCATCATCCGGAATTCACGCTGGTTGAATGGTATCGCGCCGAGGAGCCTTACCAGAAACTGACGGAGGACTGTGCGGCGCTGCTGGTCGCGGCGGCCAACGCGGCTGGTGTAAGGCAATTCAGTTTCCGTGGTCACACCGCCGATCCATTCGCGGCTCCGGAGCGTCTCACAGTCGCCGATGCGTTTGCGAAATTCGCGGGCATCGATTTGTTGGCGACACTGCCGGATGGAAAACCTGACCACGTACTGCTCGCGAATGCAGCGCAAGCCTCTGGCATCCGCATCGCCGACGATGACACCTGGGGCGATATTTTCAGTCGAGTGCTGGTGGAGCGCGTTGAAAGCCAGCTCGGCATAGGACGGGCGACGATCCTGGACGAATACCCATCGGTGCAAGCAGCGCTGGCGAAGCCATCGCACGATCCGCGCATCGCTGAGCGGTTTGAGCTTTATGTATGCGGCGTCGAACTCGCCAACGGATTTGGCGAACTGACAGATGCCGCCGAGCAGCGCCGCCGGCTTGAGCAGGAGATGGCGGAGAAGCAGCGTATCTACGGCGAGCGATATCCGATCGATGACGACTTTCTCGCCGCCCTCGCAACGATGCCTCAGGCAAGCGGCATCGCGCTGGGTCTCGACCGGCTGGTGATGCTCGCGACCGGCGCCGCGCGCATCGACCAGGTGGTGTGGACGCCGCTTACTTACTGACCATCACGTTGAGGATCGCGGTGGTGCCGCCTTGAACAGCCTTGAGTCCGTTCTCGATCGCGGCTTTCAGCTTCTCAGTCCGGTCGACGCGTTCGCTATGCAGACCAAAGTGAGCGCCGAGCGCATCGTAATCGAACCCGTTCAAGCGCGAACCCAAGTGCATGTTGGCGTTTTCAGCGGCGCCGTCCGGGTAGTGATGGACGTGCCCCTTCTGCATCGCCATGTAGCCTTGGTTATTGAAAATCACGATCAGGATTGGAAGGTTGTGCTGCTTGGTGGCGCCAAGCGCCTGGATCACCGGGTTGTAGAGGAAGCCACCATCACCGACGAGGAATGCCACCGGCCGTTCTTTGGCCGCGAGCTTGACGCCAAGCGCAGTGCCAAATCCCTGGCCGAGACCGCCGAAGCCGCGGAAGAAACTTTGCGGTTTGGTGAAGGGCAGATGCTGGCGCAGCACCGGACCATGCAGGATAGTCTCGTCGACATAGATGGTATCGGCCGGCATGACGTCGGCGAGCGTTGAGATCAAATAAAGCGGATCGACCCCTTTGCCGGCGCCGTTGGCCTTGGCCTTGGCCTTGTCTGCTTTGAGGCTATCGACAAACTTCTGGTGCTCGGCTTGCCATTTTGCGCGCCGGGCCTTTACAGCCTCGGCATCGATCGTCGCGGAATGCGCCGCCGTGGTCAGCGCCTGCAACGCGGCTGCGATATCGCCTTCGAGATATGCATCGGCATGCAGGTTTTGATAGATCATGTGTCCTTTGAACTGATTGTCGTTGATCGCGACAATCTTGCCCTTGGTTGGCTTGGTGTGCGGTGGGTACCAGGGGGCGCGGCCACCAACGAGCAGCACCAGGTCGGCGTCCTTCAAATGCTCGTAACTGGCGACGCCGAGATAGAGTGGATGGTCGGTCGGAAAGTTGGCGAAGTTAGCAACGCGGCCCCCCATCACCGGGATTGCAAGCGTATCCGCGAGTTCGACCAGGGCTTTGAAAGCAGCAGGATCGCGGCCCGACTGTTCAGCAACGACAATGGGGTTTTTGGCTTTCAGCAGAAGTTCGGCAACCTTCGCGACTTCACTCGGATGAGCCTCAACCCTGGGCGCGAACGGCACGTCGCGATCGTTCTCGGGCGGCGTCCAGTCATGCAGCATGTGCTCGAGCGCAACATTGAGGTAGATCGGCCCGCGCGGTGTACGCTGCGACATCTCACCGGCACGGATCACTTGCTCATAGAGCGTGAACGGACTCGTCACCGGCCGAGCCGATTTGGTGATGCTCTCGACGAAGCGCTCGATACCGCCGACGCTCAAGCCGCCGTACCATTGCTGCTCGATCGGCAGGTCAGGGTCTTCGCCCACGGTGTTGGACTCGCCTGACATCACGATCATCGGGATTTCGGATTGCAGCGCCCCATGCACGCCCATGCTGCCCTGGAGCAGCCCGACGCCGGCGTGGACCAGAACGGCTTGCGGCCGGCCAGTCATCAGCGTGTAGCCCGTCGCCATATTGACGGCGAGGGTCTCGTGCCAGCAATCGATGTAGGTAGGCCCCGCATGATTGCCGGTCTTTTGCCGTACCAGCGCTTCCCAAACCGGTGACCATTCCGAACCGGGCGATGACAGGATGTAATCGATCTTGAGTTTACGAAACGCTTCCAGGATCGCTTCCCCGCCGTCCATGTAGTTTTTCATTTTTCCGTCCTTACAACTTAACGTGCGCCCACATTGGCTGACCTTGCTAGCAAACCAGTCCATCAAGCATAAGGGGCTTGGTTGCTTGAATCGAGGCCGTCCATGACCGCACGAAAAGCCTTGCGCACGCCCGCCGATCTCGCCGCGGCGAAACTTGTCGGACGGGACAGGCTGCGTTCATTGGAACAAGTTGCGGCACGTTATGCGGTGTCGATAACGCCGGCCGTAACCGACCTGATCGACCCGACCGATCAGTTTGATCCGATCGCGCGGCAGTTCGTGCCGGATGCGCGCGAATTAGTCATCGCTCCGGAAGAAAATCCCGATCCAATTGGCGACGACGCCCACAGCCCGGTTGAGGGGATTGTCCATCGCTATCCCGATCGGGTGTTGCTGAAACTGGTCAACGTCTGTGCAGTCTATTGCCGGTTCTGTTTCCGGCGCGAGATGGTCGGGCCGGGGCAGGGCGCGCTTTCGCCTGCTGCGCTTGACTGTGCGATCGACTATATCCGCCGGAATCCGCGGATCTGGGAAGTCATTCTCACCGGCGGCGACCCGCTGGTGCTATCAGCGCGCCGGCTGAGGGACGTAGTGACGCGGCTTGCCGGCATCGCGCACGTGAAAATCATCCGCGTGCATACCCGCGTTCCTGTCGCAGCGCCGGAACGGATTACGCCGGCATTAATCCGAACGCTGCGGGTGCCGGACAAAGCAACCTTCGTGGTGCTGCATGCTAATCATCCGCGCGAGTTGACTGCCGAAGCGCGCGCCGCTTGCGCGCGCTTCATCGACGCCGGCATTCCGATGCTATCGCAATCGGTATTGTTGCGAGGCGTCAACGACGACGCGGAAACGCTCGGTGCGCTCATGCGCAAGCTCGTAGAAAACCGGATCAAGCCGTACTACCTGCACCACGCAGACTTGGCGCCGGGTACGTCGCATCTGCGCACCAGCGTTGCGGAAGGTCAGGCTCTGATGCGGAAGCTGCACGGCCGCACCTCAGGTCTGTGCCAGCCGACTTATGTGCTCGACATTCCGAGGGGCTTCGGCAAATCGCCGATCGGGCCGAGTTACTTGAACGCGGATTGCAACGTGATCGAAGACTTCAACGGCCGGAGGCACGCTTATGCGGCCGCCTGCTCCAGCGCCGGAAAGAAGACCGCGGTCTCGAACTCATAGCCACACGCCTCACACGACCATGTGTGGCGCACGCAACGATCGCCAAGATGTTCGGACCAGCTTGGCGCCAGCAGCGAAGCGCTGCATTGCGGGCAGTTGTTCTTGCTGTAAGTGGCTAGTCGTGCGCCAGCCTTTACCTCAGTGTGCAGAGCCATGATCGTTCCTCCCTGATCCACCCCTCTGCCCCAAGCGTGGAATAGACGAAGTCTGTGGCTTCCCCGTGACTATTTGCGTTCGCGGGCGCGGAATTTTGGCGAATTAATTTGGTGCGATGCAACAGATCCGGCGTTTTTGCGCTCTCGACAATTTGTCGCAAATCTTTGCGGTATCGGCTCACCAATGTGGACGCGAATTAATTTCGTGACCATCAAACGCCAAACTTCGAGAACTAACTTTGACAAGCGTTCGGGATTCTCCTGCGGCCTTGCGGCCCTTTTATAAGGAGGTTGCCATGAACTTGTTGAACACCAAATCTCTCATCAAATCGGTTGTTGCGTCTGCTCTCGTTGTGAGCTCGCTTGGGCTGGCTGTGAACAGCGCGACGGCGGCCAATCCACCAGCTGTCCACAAACCGCCGTCCGTGCAAGTCCAGCACAGGACTGCTCCGGCCAGGGTCGTCGCTCGGAGATATGGGCCGCCGGCCCCGTACGTTTTCGACATAGGGCAGTTTATTCAGGGCATGCTCGGCGGTCCGTTGCCGCCGCAATATGCGCAGATTGCCCGAAACGCGATGGCTCATCGCTCCGCAGGCGGGCGCGGTACGTATGAGTCCGGCTACGAGTCGCCGTCCTACTCCGACCCGGCACCGATCGACAACAGGGCAAGCGATGCGGCGGCTGAGCGAGCTAAGCGACGTGGTTGACGGGGGGCGGGGCGAAGACCTTCCGGAAATCGACGATACGCCTACCGATCCGGACAACGATGCGTCGGACGAATGAATACCTTCTATCCGGTAGCTCCCATAAGGTATCCAGTAGTGAGACCGTTGGCCCTAAACCAATCCTTGACCGCAGTTTTCTTGTCGGACAGGACGCGGTCTATCTGGTCATCTTTTGGTGCGATCCAACGTTGCCACTCATAAAGTCGCTGCACAGTCTTGCGCACACGCTCAAGCTCATTTGTTGAAAGCGTGCGATAGAACACACGAAGCCGCTCGTCGGCGTCGTCTATATCCAGCCTTCCGCATACGGCATCCCACAATAATTCCGACCACGCCATCATCGATTTGGAACTGAACATGCGCCCTAAGCGAAGCCTATTCTGGTCATCAACTGGTGCCTTGTGGTCCCATGAGCACAACCCGCCATCAACCAACATGGTGCATAGCTCAACCATATTGTTCAATTCATCGTCTCGACGGAATTCCTCCGAAGTCATGCTCTCGGCGGTGGGCTCGCGGTAAAGAAAATGGGCAAAGATTGATTTTTCTAGCATGTCCATCGTGATCGGCTGCTCATCCGTTCCCCGATTAGCCCGCGACACAAACTTATCTAACGTGTTTCGGGTATCGCTTAAGACGCTTCTATAAAGGTGCGCACGAAAGCGCCGGTTCAACTCCGCCTTAGTAAGCATCGTATTGGGCTTATTTAGGAGATACGCGAAGAAGGCCTGTTCGCTCTTAAGCTGCGGCTGCTCAAGATTTTTGAAATCGTCAAAGTCTTTAGAAAATTCCGCACCGAGTTTCAGCACCATTATTGATGAATAGAACCGCGTCTGCGCGAATGCATCGTGTGCGGCAATATTTGTATCGTTTAGCAGCCGCAAATCGGGATCGAGATAAATCTTGCATTCAAATACCGTTCGGTTGTTCATCAGCAGGGCTGCGATCTTATGCTGCCCGTCGAAAAGCCGAATATGCGAACCAGCAATTCGACCTATTGACGGCTGCATGACTGGATGACCCTGAAAATGCCGAAACAGCGAAAAAACTTTGTCCTTTATCAAGTAGCGCGGCTGTAGACCGGCGCTCTCGTCTTCCTCATCGTCGCTATCAATCAACGAAACATCCAGCGTCGCATAGAAATAGTGCCAACCAGTGGTCGGACACTTGTAAAGAGTATGAGCCAAGAGGCCAGATTGGGTATCCAGCTTAATTACATCGCCTTCTGTTTTTGCGACGATTGGGCAACCAAAATTCTCAATCCGTTTTCGCTTCAACAAGAATGAAAGCAAATGTCGTAGTGTCTGCTTGTCGCCGCTCCCAAAGAATTCGTCGAGTTGGAGCTTTATTCTAAAATCACCAAGCGGAAGCTGGCCTTTCTGCCGATTGTGCAGTCCACACATCGGCGCGATGTTGTTCAACTCGCTATCGCCACCCAAGCCATGCGCGTGAATGTGATCGTATTGAACTATTTCGTCCTCGGGGATCGCATGGCCATTTGCATAACAATTCCGACCAAACCGCTTGAGGATCACGGCCTTTTCTTCATCTGATAGCTGTCGCTTGAGTGTCGCAACCAAGATGCCCTCCCAGAGCAAGCTAGGTCCTAAGTTCGTATCGTGTAGCCATAGGCTTGGAGACGCTTCCGTGCTCTCACCAATTCGTCGTCCGTGAAAAGTCCGTGCCAGCGACTGCTCTCAACCACCATCGCCTCTACGGTAAGGTCTAAACGCCCTCGCTCATATAGGTGTGTATAGCCGTCAGACGGCCGCTCCGCGTTTATGAGGTATTTTGCTGTAGGAAGTCCGCCCTTGCTGGTTAGCATGTTCAAAAATATTGTCGCATTGTAATTCGCTTCAGATTTAGCACGCCGGTAGATCGAGAACATTGCTTGGTCGAATTCCTTGCGAATGTCCGCCATGCTAGGCTTTCCCGTAGGCCATGCGCAGCATTGTTGGCTCTATGTCAGGATAGGTCAAATTTGTTCTCACGGCGCAGCTTGGGCGGAGCGATTTTCCGATGCGCAGAGATACGAGCAACCTCGTTCCAACATTGGCTGAACTGCGCGAGCACAGCGCATGGACGTGGGTCTATTGCGAGCGGTGTCAGCATCACGCGCCCGTCGCTTTCGTGCCGCTCATGATCCGTTGGGGTGCCAACGTATCAAGCGACAAGCTGAGAGCGTGCGCGCGATGCAACGTGTGCGGCCACAAGGGCGCGACGCTACAGCATCCCGGATGGGTTGATACGGTCGTCGGGTTTCAGCCGTTTCCCGTCAGCGACACTTAGATCGTGGCGGTCGCCTATTCCGAAAAAGCGAAACCCCGCGAGGACCCTTTGGGGGGCTGTCGCGGGGTTCTAACTGTCCGATGCCGTTTGCAAGCAGTGACGAACATCGGCTCACACGGTCTATATAAACCTATGGCAGGTCCGGTTCAACAGCCTCTTAACGGGAACGAAATTGCTGCGATCCTTGCTGCAATTTCGCCGGATAGGTTCAACACATACCTCCGTGCGGCTGGCTTTGACCAAGAACGGGCATTGCATCTGTACCTGTGGAATGCGCGACTAGGTGAAGCGTTCCACATGCCAATACAAGCTGTTGAGGTTTCGCTAAGAAACGGCATAAATGTAGCATTGTCAAATGTTTACACGCCAAATTGGTGGGAATGCAAAAACCTGTTCGATCTTCTCGACGAAGAACAAAGGGGCGACCTTTCTACGGTTTTGAAGCGCATCCGTAACCGGAGACAGGAACTGTACACAGGCGAAGTTGTGGCTGGCCTCTCCTTTGGCTTTTGGGTTGGCATACTAGATGGTCGCTACAACCCGCCGATTTGGGGCGGCCAATTAAGAAGGGCCTTTCCTTTTTTCCCGGCGGAGCGAGGCCGGAAAAGCCTTCACGCGCGGGTCCGCGACGTGGCTACCCTGCGCAATCGTATCTCTCACCACGAACAACTGATCGGCCGCGATAGTCTCGCAGACTTTTCCAACCTAATGGCCCTCCTAGAATGGATTTGTCCCGCGAAAGCCGCGTGGATTAGACCCCATTGCCGCGTTCCCCAAATCGTCCGAGAGCGCCCCTGACCAACTACAAATGCATATGCGCGGAATTGGCCGCGCTATTTTTTGATCCGACAAACTGTCCCTAAAGACTGTCCCTTCTGTCCCTTAGAAGTCTGTTAAGTCATTGATTTCATAGGCTGGCGCGCCCTACGGGAATCGAACCCGTGTTACCGCCGTGAAAGGGCGGTGTCCTAGGCCGCTAGACGAAGGGCGCTAAAGCAACGGATACGCGCGACCGTGAATGCGCGGACATATAAAGAGGTTGCCCGCGGCAGGCAACCTCCGCCGCGGCTACCAATGGCCGGTATTGGGCATTGATATCCAGGGTTCCTTGGGCGGCAACGGGCTACCCTTTTGCAACAGTTCGATCGAGTGTTTGTCGGGTGATCGCACGAAGGCCATGTTGCCGTCGCGCGGCGGCCGGTTGATGGTGATGCCGGCCTTCATCATCCGCTCGCAGAGCGCATAAATATCGTCGACTTCATAGGCGAGGTGCCCGAAGTAGCGGGCTTCGCCGTAGTCCTCGGTGTCCCAATTATAGGTCAATTCGACCAGGGGCGCCTGCCGTGTCGGCGGTCCGTCGGCGACCAGACCATCGTTAGCTGGCGCCGCCAGGAAAACCAGCGTGAACTTGTTCTTCTCGTCAACGCGTCGGCGAACCTCGGTCAGGCCAAGACCCTTACAGTAGAAATCGAGCGCCGCATCAAGATTGCGCACGCGCAACATAGTGTGCAGATACCGCATGGTGAGACCTCATTGGTTCGCCGGACTGTGGTCACTTTAGGATAATGCGCTTGGGATTAGAAAGATGATCGCGCCTGACCTGAATACCGCGATGGCAAGCCTCAGTAAGATGGTGGGCGATGCCAAGGTCGCGGTTCCGTTCACCGGCGCCGGTATATCCACCGAGTGCGGCATCCCGGACTTCCGTTCACCGGGCGGTCTCTGGACCAAGAACAAGCCAATCCCATTCGATGAGTTCATGGCGAGCCAGGAGGCACGCAACGAATCCTGGCGACGGCGCTTTGCCATGGCGGACGAGTTCGGCGACGCCCAGCCGGGACGCGGTCACCGTGCCCTCGCGAGCCTCTATCGCGCTGGCAAAGTGCCCGCGATCATCACTCAGAATATCGATAACATGCATCAAATGTCAGGTTTTTCCCCGCAAGACGTCGTCGAGCTGCACGGCAATACGACCTACGCCTCCTGCCTCGACTGCAGTGAGCGTTATGAGCTGGCATGGGTGCGGTCGCGGATGGACGCAGCCAATGGATGCGCGCCCGATTGCCATTGCGGCGGCTCCATCAAGACCGCGACCATATCGTTTGGGCAGGCGATGCCCGATGCCGCAATGCAACGTGCGCAGGACCTTGCACTTGCTTGCGATTTATTTCTGGCAATCGGTTCCTCGCTCGTGGTCTGGCCCGCTGCCGGCTTTCCGCTGATGGCGAAGCGCAATGGCGCCCGGCTTGTCATCATCAATCGCGAGTCGACCGAGTTCGATGACATTGCGGATCTTGTCGTGCGCCAAGACATCGGCACTGTGCTTGAGCCATTCATCGTCCATTGAAACCACTTTGTTCACAGGATTTGCGGCTTTTCATCCACTGTTGCATTTTTGTGCTTTCCCGATGAAAGCCCAGTGTTATCTTGATTCAAGAGATTCGTGATGCGCCCGCGGGGCGCCAGCACAAAAAGCGGCAGCCTCGGCGTCATGGCGTCGGACGGAATCGAACAAAAATCAACTAACCCGGGACTCGGACCCGATGTCGATCTCAGCAATGAGTCGGCTGCGAATGTCATCGAAGTCTCCGGTGTCATCAAATGGTTCGATGTTGCCAAGGGTTATGGCTTCATCATTCCCGACAACGGCATGGGTGATGTGCTGCTGCACGTAACCTGCTTGCGTCGGGACGGCTACCAGACCGCTTACGAGGGGGCCCGTGTGGTCTGTGAAGCGCTGGCAAGGCCCAAGGGCCTGCAAGTTTTTCGAGTCGTCTCCATGGATGAATCGACCGCGATCCATCCGGCCCAGATGCCCCCGCCGCGAACCCATGTTACTGTCACCCCGACGAGCGGTCTCGAACGGGTACAGGTAAAATGGTTCAATCGGCTTCGCGGTTTTGGTTTTGTGACGCGCGGCGACGGCACGCCGGACATTTTTGTTCACATGGAGACTCTGCGCCGGTTCGGCATGACCGAGCTACGGCCCGGCCAGTTCGTCCTGATCCGGTTCGGACCTGGTCCGAAAGGGCTTATGGCAGCAGAGGTTCACCCCGAAGGTGGGTCGATGGGTCCCACGTCCCATTAGCCCGAATATTTTCCTCCATTACCTCGGTGCGATCGCACGTGGTGCGCCTTGCGGCAGCGGTGCTGCTGTTCGCCGGCGTCAGTCTTGCCTTCCATGAGTCCGCCCATGCTGCCGGACAGAGTACGCTCGAGATCGTCAGCGCGTCAGGCGTGCACGCTTTCAACGTCGAGCTTGCGACGACTGAGCCGGAGCGTGAGCGGGGTCTGATGTTCCGCAAGGAGCTTCCGCAAGGTCAGGGCATGTTGTTCGATTTTTTTACCGATCAGCCGGTCTCGTTCTGGATGCATAACACGTACATCTCGCTCGACATGATTTTCATCCATAGCGATGGCGTCATTATGCGAGTAGCCGAAAACACGAAGCCGATGTCGGATGACCTGGTTCCTTCGGGTGCGCCGGTCCGGGCGGTGCTCGAGGTGATTGGTGGAACAGCGCGCGAGCTAGGCATCAAGGCGGGCGACAAAGTGATCAATCCGATCTTCGGTAAGAGTCATTAATCAGGCCGCCTCGGACAAGATTGGCCCGGCTTGCTGGCAACAGCCGAATTATGTATCCAGAGCGGCGCTAGTGGAGCGGATTTGACATTCGCGTGTCCTAGCCGAAAACTCGTGACGCGAATGTCAAATCCAAAGCTCCACTAGTACTTATATTTGCTAGTGGCGTTTGATTCTAACATTCGCATGAGAGCCTGCTGAACTGGAGTGCGAATATTAGAATCGGCCACTAGACGGGGTATGGCGCAGCCTGGTAGCGCGGTAGTTTTGGGTACTACAGGTCGCAGGTTCGAATCCTGCTGCCCCGACACCTAACCCCTTGAATCTGCTCAAGGTAATTCTGACAAATCGCGATTGATTCTGACAGTAATAACCCAAACGAAATCGAGATCGTCGATGACAGCCCGCATCTACAAGCCAGCACGCACCGCGATGCAGTCGGGTACGGCTAAGACCAAGGAGTGGGTGCTCGATTTTGAGCCTGAACAGCCGCGTATGGTCGAGCCGCTGATGGGGTGGACCAGTTCCGGCGATATGAAGCAGCAAGTGCGTCTGTCGTTCGACACGAAGGAAGAGGCGGTCGCCTATTGCGAGCGCAACGGCATCGCTTATCAGGTTTTCGAAAACAAGTCGGCAACGCGTGCGCGCATTTCGTACGCCGATAATTTCTCCTACACGCGGCGTAGTCCCTGGACCCACTAACTGCGGATCAAGAGTGCCGCGCCTAAACGGCTTGCGCGGGAGCCTGCTTCGCTTGCGGCATGGCGCGCTGCCGCAGCAGCGATATGAAGCGCTCCTCCGGCATCGGTTGTCCGAGCAGGAAGCCCTGACCGTAGTCGCAGCCCATGCTGACCAGCGCCAGAGCATCGGATGCTCTCTCGATACCGATGGCCACGGCGGTGCTGCCGAAATTGTGCGCGAGATCGATGACCGTCTTGCAGAGCGGTGCATTGACCTTATCGGTGCCGGCATCCGTCACGAAAGCGCGGTCGAGCTTGAATTCGGCGAACGGCGATTCTTTCAGTCGCGCCAGTGCTCCATAACCGCGTCCGAAATGATCGACAGCGAGCTGCACATCGAGCGGTCGCAGCTTCTTCATCGTCTCGTTCGCAAGCGCAGTTTCCGAGATGATCTGATCTTCCGGAATATCAATGATCAGACCCGGCCATCTTTCAAACTTGGTTCGCTCGGTTTGAACTATCTCGGCCAAGGGCAACTTCGTCAGCGCGCTGACGGGCATATTGACGGAAAGCCGGACATTAGCCCCGAGCGTGGCGAATTTCTGGCTGGCGCTGAGCGATTGCGTCAACGCGAGTTCGGATAACTCAAGCACAGCTGACTCTCGTGCGCCGGGCATGAAGGCGTTGGGCAACAGGACGCCATTTGACGGATGGCGGGCGCGGGCAAAAGCTTCAACGCCGACGAGTTGCTTTTTGCGTAGATCAATTTTCGGCTGATACCAGAATTCGATCCAGTTCTTCTTCAGTGCTTCCTCAAGATCAACCCGTCCGGCGATCGCAGGCGGATCGCCAAGCTTGAGCTCTTGCAGGATCTTGATAACGGCGCTTGTTTCGAATGGCTTCTTGAGGACCGGAAGCATCTGCAGCCGGTGTTGCTCGCCGATGCTTTTGACGTGTGCCAGAACCGCGGACCCGCGGGCACTCATCAACTGGATGTGGCCGCTATAGCCGCGGCGGCCGAGGGCAATGATGGTTTCAATTGCCTCCGATGATTCAAGCACAATATTGAGAAAGACAAGGTTGGGTTCGCGTGTGCCCAGCGCCGCTTCGATGGACTTGCCGTGGGCGAACTCCTCGGTATCAACGCCAACGCCGTGCAGGACGAGGGAGAGGAAATGCCGGATGCTGGCATCGCTGTCGACCACGAAACATAGCGGTGCGCGCGCCGAATTCTCGATCGCAGCCGTGTGCGCGGGTGTATTCGATGACGGCGCCGGGTTCGCGCTCATATCGACCAACTTCCAGGCGCCGACTGACGGGATTTCCCTGACATTGGTGTAAATTTGTTAACTGGCGGTTTCGACGGCCATCGACGGCGGGTATTGCGCCGCCGATGGCCTGTTTTCGCGCATGCCACCCCCATTTCGGACGCAACACGTGGCGCTGTGACAGCATGCCAGTTGTGCTAGCCTGACCGCTAACTGCTTCGCCTCCTGCCGGAGCGGCCGATATGTCACGGGAGAGGACGATGTCGAGGAAGACCACCAGTCCAAAGCTCAATCGCCGCAAATTCCTGACCGCGGCAGCCGTTGCCGGCGCTTCGGGCGCGGTCGCTCCGGCCAAGGCCGCGACGCCGACGGGGCTGGAAGCGCCGCAAAAACTGCCATCGGCGCTACCGCCGAATGCTTACGTCGCAGCGAACGAGGCCGGCAACCCGCAGATGCCTCAGGGCGAAAGCGGACGGCCAGGCTCCGATTTCATGGTCGATGTCATCAAGACGCTCGACATCAAATATCTGCCGGCCAATCCGGCTTCGAGCTACCGCGGCATCCACGAGTCGCTGATCAACTACGGCAAGAACACGATGCCGGAATTCCTCACCTGCATGCACGAGGAATCTGCGGTCGGCATGTGCCACGGCTATTTCAAGGCAACCGGTAAGCCATTGATGACTCTTGTTCACGGTGTCGTCGGTCTGCAGCACGCCACCATGGCGGTCTACAATGCCTGGTGCGACCGCGTGCCGGTATTGATCCTTGGCGGCAACGACCTCGATGCCGCGCATCGCGCTCCCGGTGTACCGACTTTCCATTCCGGCCAGGACATCAACGCCATCGTGCGCGACTACACCAAGTGGGACGACAACCCGGTATCGGCGGAGCACTTCGCGCAATCATTCGTGCGCATGTACAAGATCGCGACCACGCCGCCCTACGGTCCGGTAATGATGTCGCTCGATGGCGGCTTGCAGACCGAACCGGTCCGCGATTATGGCCAGCCGCTTTACATCCCGAAGTTCTTTGCGTCGGCTCCGCCGCAAGGCGACATGGGCGCGGTCAAGGAAGCCGCGCGGTTGCTCGCCAATGCCGAGCGCCCGGTAATCGTGGTCGATCGCGCGGCGCGCTCGCAGGAAGGCGTGGACCTTCTCGTCCAGCTCGCGGAGCTTTTACAGGCTCCGGTAGTCGATCAAGGCAACCGGATGAACTTCCCGAATACGCATCCGTTGAGCCGTCCGGCGTCTGTCATCAACCAGGCCGACGTCGTTATCGGCCTGGAGCTTTCCGATTACTGGGCGACTGTAAACGGTTTCATCGATAACGGTGACGACGGCGTCGGAAAAAATATCACCAAGGTCAAGCCGGGCACCAAGCTGATCAGCATCAGCTCGGTCGATCTGCTCACCAAATCGAACTATCAGGACTTCCAGCGTTTCCAGAGCATCGATGTGTCGATGCCCGGCGACGCCCAAGCTACGCTACCGTTTCTGATCGAGGCGTTGAAGTCGGCGATCTCGAACGATCGCAAGGATGCCATGACCAAGCGCGGCGATGCCATCCGGCAAGCCCACGCTAAGGGTCTTGATGACACTAAGCAGCTTGCGGCGATTGCATGGGACGCAACACCGATTAGCACAGCGCGGTTGCTGACCGAGACCTATGCGCAGATCAAGGATTTCGATTGGTCACTGGTCTCGACGGCCGGCAATACCAGCGACTGGGCCAACCGGCTCTGGCCGATGCAGAAGTACTATCAGTGGCTCGGCGCCTCCGGCGGCTATGGCGTCGGTTACGGCGCACCGGGATCGGTTGGGGCGGCGCTCGGCAATCGAGATCTCGGCCGCTTCTCGGTCTCCATCCAGTCCGACGGCGACTTGATGTACGCGCCGGGTGTGTTGTGGACCGCGGCGCGGCACAAGATTCCGCTGCTCGCCGTGATGCACAACAATCGTGGCTACCATCAGGAAGTGATGCACATTCAGCGGATGTCGAACTTCCGCAACCGCGTCGCCAATATCGGTAACGATCTTGCTCCGATTGGCACCAGCATCATGAACCCGGACATTGCCTATCACGATCTGGCGAAATCGATGGGCTGGTGGGCCAAGGGGCCCGTTACTGATCCGGCCGATCTTGGCCCGGCGATCAAGGAAGCGGTGGCGGCGGTCAAAGACGGCCAGCCGGCGCTAGTCAACGTCGTCACGCAGCCGCGCTAAGGAGAAGGCTTTATGAGTTTTGTTCGTTTATCCGTAGCGTCACTGCTGATTGCTTTTGGTGTAAGCGTCGCGGGTCAGGGTGCTGCGCTTGCCGATGGCGATGCCCAGAAAGGCAAAGTGGCATTTATCCGCAATGGTTGTTGGCAATGCCACGACTATAACGGCCAGGGGTCGGTCGCTACCTCGAACGGCAAAGTGATCGCGCGGACGCAATTGCCGCTCGATGCCTTCATCTCTTTCGTGCATACCACCAACGGCGCGATGCCGCCGTTCCGGCTGCAGGTTCTTTCCGACGCCGATCTAACGGATATCTATGCCTATCTGCAGTCACTGCCTGAGCCAAAGGCAGCCAAGGATATCCCGCTGCTGAACAATGACGTACGGACTCAATAGTTTCCTGAGTTGAATCCGCGGGGAGAAAGACGATGAGCAGCAAAGCACAGATGCGGCTCGGCGCCTTCTTCAATCCGACCGGGCACCACGTTGCGTCGTGGCGGCATCCGCGGGCGCAGGCGGATGCCGGTATCAATTTCCAGCATTACCTCGAAATTACGCGTACGGCCGAGCGCGGCAAGTTCGACATGGTGTTTCTCGCCGATAATCTCGGCGTACGGCAGGCCCATATCGAGGCATTGAGCCGCTCGGCCCAATACATCGCCAACTTCGAGCCGATCACATTGTTGTCGGCGCTGGCAACCCACACTAGCCATATCGGTCTCGTTGCGACGGCATCGACCAGCTACAACGAGCCATTCCATGTTGCGCGAAAATTTGCGTCGCTCGATCATTTGAGCGCGGGCCGCGCCGGCTGGAACCTGGTGACGTCGGGCCAGGAAAACGAAGCCCGCAATTTCAACCGCGAACAGCATTACGAGCACGGCGAACGCTACGAACGTGCCCGCGAGTTCGCTCTTGTCGTGCTCGGCCTATGGGACACCTGGGACGACGATGCCTTTGTCCGCAACAAGGAAACCGGGCAGTTTTTCCACGGCGACAAGCTCCATAACCTCAATCACCGCGGCGAACACTTTTCGGTGTTGGGCGCTCTGAATATCCCGCGCAGCCCGCAAGGCCATCCGGTGCTCGTGCAGGCTGGCGGTTCCGACGACATGATCGCGGTCGCCGCTGAATTCGCCGAGGTGATTTTCTGTGCACCATTGACGCTCGAAGCCGCGCAAAAATTCTATTCGACGCTGAAAGGCAAGCTCTCCGCCTATGGCCGCTCACCCGATGAGATGAAAATCATGCCGGGCTTGAGCGCCGTTATCGGGCGCTCCGACGCCGAGGCGGAGGAGCACTACGAGCACCTCAACTCGCTTGTGCATCCGATCGTAGCGCGTGAGATCCTGTCGACGGTGCTGGGCAATGTCGACCTGAACAAATATCCGTTTGACGGCCCGTTGCCGGAAAATCTGCCGCGCTCGAATGCCAGCCTGCAGATTTTTGAGCAGGTGACCAGCATGGCGCGCCGCGAGAATCTTTCCATCAGACAGGTCGCGCTTCGGGTCGCGGGTGCACGCGCCAAGGCCGTGGTGCGCGGCTCGCCACAGACGATCGCCGACTACATGGAAGAATGGTTCCGCAAAGGCGGCTGCGACGGGTTCAACATCATGCCGCCGTTCCTGCCCGGCGGGCTCGACGATTTTGTCGAACTGGTGATCCCGGAACTGCAGCGTCGCGGTCTTTTCCGGATCGAATATGAAGGCAAGACCTTGCGCGAAAATCTCGGGCTGAAACGCCCCCAGAGCCGACATGTAAAGCAAGCTGAAAGCGCGCCGATGCCCCGCGTCGCGTCTGGGGGGTAACGGTGATCAGCGTTAAACGGCTCGGTCACGCCACGCTGACCTCGCCCGATATCGACCGGCAAGTGGCCTATTACACCGAGGTTGTCGGTCTCACGCTGATCGAGCGCAGCAAGGATCGCGCCTATCTCGCCTGCAAGCTCGGTCTTGAAGCTGTGGCGTTGGAGCCAGGCAAAGCCAATGCACTGTCGGCGCTGTCGTTCCAGGTCGCCCCGGGGTCCGATCTCGGCGAAATCGAGCGCGCGCTCGCCAGCGAAGGGGTCAAGTGCCAACGGGTTAAAGGGGTTTCGCCTTGCATCCCCGAAGCGGTGGTATTCACCGATCCGAAGGGGACGCGGATCGAGATATTTTCCGACTACGTGTTTGCCAAAGATGACGACCGCACCGCCGGCATCATGCCGCTCAAACTTGGGCATGTCGCTTATCGCATGGACGACGTGCAGAAGATCGTAAAGTTCTATTGCGACGTTCTTGGCTTTCGTGTTTCCGACTGGCGCGCCGACGACTTTGCCTTCCTGCGCTGCAACTCCGACCATCACACCGTTAATTTCGTCTACGATGCCGAGCCGCAACTCCATCACATCGCCTTCGAGGTCAAGGATTGGGCGGAAATCCAGCGTGCCGCCGAGACACTCGCCAAGCACGGCATCCATCTGGTTTGGGGACCTGGCCGCCATATCATTGGCCACAACATCGCGATTTATCATCGCAATGCCGACAAGGTTCGCGTCGAGTTCTTCTGCGAAATGGATCTGATGAAAGATGAATCGCTTGGCTATTTCGATCCGCGTCCGTGGCACCAGGACCGTCCGCAATACCCAAAAGTGTGGGGCTCAGACACCTTGCGCAATTATTGGGGCTACGGCTCCGAGCGCGTGATCCCCGGTTATCAGACAATAGAGTGATTTTCTCCCGCACCTGATCGTTTTTCGGAAGCTCGAAATCGGGTTTCGGATCATGCGCGAACACAAAGCTGTGAATGTGAGGCGAGGCGTCGCCTTGGCATTTGTGATTGGCGCTCGCTGCGCCGCATCTTTAAATGACTGGCACGAACCGCGGAGGAGACTAATGACTGCCTTCAAGTGGACTAGCCTGGGCGCGCTGGTTTTGCTGCCGTTGATTGGCTTTGCCGTGACCTTCGCCCGCGCAGCGGAGCCTGCGGTGGTTATTCCGGCGCCGGCCCAGGATGAAGCCGCTCCCGCCAGTGGGGAAACACAAAGGGTCGTTCTCGCCGGCGGCTGCTTCTGGGGCGTGCAGGGGGTCTTCGAGCACACCAAGGGCGTGGTGCAGGCGGTTTCCGGCTATTCCGGCGGCAAAAAGGAAACGGCGCATTATCAGATGGTCGGTACCGAGACGACCGGCCACGCCGAGTCGGTTCAGGTCACCTTCGACCCGAAGCAGATTTCATACGGCAAGATTTTGCAGATCTATTTTTCGGTCGCCCACAACCCGACCGAGCTGGACTATCAGGGCCCGGACAGCGGTCCTTCCTATCGGTCGGCAATCTTCGTCGCCAATGATGAGCAGAAACGGATCGCTGATGCCTATATCGCACAGCTCAATCAGGCCCATGTTTTCAAGGCGCCGATCGTCACCAAGCTTGAGCCGCTCACCGGCTTCTATCCGGCCGAGGATTATCACCAGGACTTCCTGGTGCTGCATCCGACTTATCCGTACATCGTGATCAACGATATGCCGAAGGTCGAAAATCTGAAGCGTCTGTTCGCGGACGAGTACCGCGATGCGCCGGTCACCGTGATGGCGTCGAACAAACCGAGTCAGTAGGCCTTGCCCGGCGTAGTGCGGCGGCCGCGACCTTCCCGACGCCGAAATACCGATTAACCCCACGACTTAAGGTCTATAGCCTCTGGCCGTCTCCTGAAGTATCGTCCGTGAGAGAGAAGTGACGCCTAGACGTCACCTCTGAAAACGTGAGGAAACTCAAAGGGAGGATAGCCAGATGGCTATGGCAACGACGGTTGGGGCACTGTCCGAGACCGAGCATAGCGCGCAATTGCGCAAGGCGGTCATCGCATCGACAGTCGGTACCGCGATTGAATGGTACGACTTTTTTCTCTATGGCACCGCTGCCGGATTGGTGTTCGGCAAGCTCTTCTTTCCGAATCAGGATGCGCTTTCTGCGACGCTCCTCGCTTTCGGAACCTATTTCATCGGGTTTGCGGCGCGGCCGGTAGGCGCGGCCATTTTCGGTCACTACGGTGATCGTATCGGCCGTAAAGCGACGCTGATCGCTACTCTATTGTTCATGGGTCTTTCGACCTTCTTCATTGCCTTTGTACCGACCTACGCGGATATCGGCATCTGGGGCGCTGTTATCCTGACGGTCCTGCGGGCGTTGCAAGGCATCGGTGTCGGTGGCGAGTGGGGCGGTTCCGTGCTGCTGGCGATGGAATGGTCGCGCACGCATAACCAGCGGGGCCTCGTGGCAGCTTGGCCGCAGTTCGGCGTGCCCTGCGGGCTTCTTTTGTCGACTCTTGCAGTCATTGCCTTCAGTGCATGGTCGGGCGACCAATTCCTGGTTTGGGGGTGGCGTATACCGTTCGCGCTCTCGATCATCCTGGTCGGTATAGGCCTCTGGATTCGCCTGGGCATCCTTGAGACGCCGGTATTCCAGAAACTGCTAGACGAAGACAAGGTCGAGAAGGCGCCGATCCTCGAAGTCATCAGGAAGCAGCCGAAGGAGATCATCCTATCCGCATTCCTGCGCATGTCCGAGCAAGCGCCGTTCTACATCTTCACTGCCTTCGTGTTCGCGTATGCGGTTGGCACGCTAAAGATGGATCGGACCTTCATTCTGACGGCGGTGATGGTCGCTGCATGCGTCTCGTTTTTCACCATCCCACTATCCGGGCACTTCTCGGACAAGATTGGCCGCAAGAAGATGTACCTGATTGGCGTCGTGGCCATGGGTGTCTACGGCTTTATTTACTTCGGATTGATGGATCCGACCTATCCCATTGGGGTGTTCATTGCGATAGTGGTGTCGCTCATTCCCCATGATATGCAGTATGGACCGCAGGCGGCATTGATCGCAGAATCGTTCACGCCTCGGCTGCGTTACAGCGGCGCTTCTCTCGGCTATCAGCTCGCGTCGCTGGTTGCGGGCGGCCCGTCGCCGCTGATCGCCACTTGGCTGTTTGCCACTTACAAATCGGGCCATGCGATCGCTGTCTATATCGCGGTCTGCGCCGTAATCAGCCTGATCGCGGCGGCGATGATGCCGGATTACACGGGTAAGGATATCTCGGCCGAATACGACGCGAAGTAGGTCTCAAATCCTGAGAAGCATGACGCCGGGGCGGTGACGCCCCGGCGTTTTTATTTGCGTATGCGGTTTTCAATTCGGTACCGCGGCTTAATCTTTCTTTTCCGCTAATCGACGCGATAGCGCTTGAGAATCTTTTCATCGACTTCGATACCGAGCCCCGGCCCGTCTGGCACCGCGAAGTAGCCGTCACGCGGGTAGATCATGTCGCCGAGTAGGCTCTGCTCAAGATCGGCGTAAAAGAATTCGCCCATCACATCCTGCTCGGGCATGGCGGCGATCACGTGCAGGGTTGCAATCAGGCCAGGTCCGTAGAAGGGAGAATGCGGCTCGACCGCAACGCCACGCTCCCGGCCGAGCGCGAGCGCTTTGCGGATTTCGGTGATGCCACCCATTTTGTTGACGTCGGGCTGCATCACGTCGACTGCGCCAGCATCGAGCATTTGCCGGAAATCGTTGATATTGCCAAGGTTCTCGCCGGCGGCCGTCGGGATGCCGCCTTCTCGGCGGACGCGCGCAAGCCCGGCATAATCATCCGGTGGATATGAAGGTTCTTCCAGCCAGGAAACATTGAACGGTTTAAGCTGTTTCGCCATCTCAACCGATTGCTCGACGGTCCAACTGCAGTTGGTATCGAGCATGATCGGAAAATCCGGGCCGGCCGTTTCGCGGGCCGCCGCAACGGTGTCAACGGTCCGTTCGTGCAGCTTGATGTGCCGGTAACCGCGGGCGATGGCCGCTGCGCCTACCTTTCGGACGTTCTCCGGCGTGTCGAGGCGCAGCAGGCTGGCATAGGCCGGAATTCGCGTTTTATGCGCGCCGCCGAGCAAGCGATGAACCGGTTGGCCGGCTCGCTTCCCCGCAATGTCCCATAACGCGGTGTCGAAACCTGAGAGCGCGAAACCGACCGGACCGTTGTGGCCCATGTTCTGCGCCCGCCGGCGAATGTCCTGCACAAGCGTGCCAATATCCTCAGCTTCGCGGCCTATGGCGAGCGGTGCCACCACGCGGTTCACCGCGGCTGCAGTGACCGGGCAGGCGCCGAAGCCGAAGGCTTCGCCCCAGCCAGTCACGCCTTCCTCGGTGTCGACGCGGATATAGACCGAGTCCATCGTGGCACGAGTGGTGCCGAAGCCGAAAACGCTCAACGGTCCGCCATGCTGGTACGGGATGGCGACGTGGGTCGCCTCGACTTTCCGAATTTTCATCCGCTACAGCACCGCGCCGCTTTGCGGATCGATCAGGTGCATGTGCTCCATGTTGGCGCAGAGACTCATCGGTTCGCCCGGTCCGGTGGCGCTGCCGGGATCGACGCGACCGCAGACTTCCTGGCCGTCGATGGTGAAATAGACCATGGTTTCCATGCCCATGGGCTCGACGACGTCGAGCTTCGCCGCGAACTGGCCTTGCTGGCCGTCGCGCCGCGGTTCGGTGATGTGCTCGGGCCGCAGCCCGAAGATCAATTCCTTGCCGATAGCCGATTTACAGGCGCCGGATTTCGTTTGCGGCACCGGTAAGCTGACCGCATCGGACAAGCGAACGCGCATGCCGACGCCATTCTGCTCGACCCGGCAGCGCAGGAAGTTCATCGCCGGCGAGCCGATGAAGCCAGCGACGAATTTCGTTCTGGGATGATGATAGAGCTCCTGCGGGGAAGCGATCTGCTCGATGATGCCATTGTTCATCACGACGACGCGATCAGCGAGCGTCATGGCCTCGACCTGATCGTGGGTGACGTAGACGGTCGTGGTCTTGACCATCTGATGCACGCGCTTGATCTCGGTGCGCATCTGCACGCGGAGCTTGGCATCGAGGTTCGACAGCGGCTCGTCGAACAGGAATACTTTTGGATTGCGCACGATGGCGCGGCCCATGGCGACGCGCTGACGCTGCCCGCCGGAAAGCGCTTTTGGCTTGCGGTCGAGCAACTCGGTGATGTCGAGGATGCGCGCGGCGTGATCCACGCGCTTGCGGATCTCTTCCTTAGGAAATTTGCGCAGTTTTAGTCCAAACGACATATTCTCGAAGACCGACATGTGCGGGTACAGCGCGTAGTTCTGAAACACCATGGCGATGTCGCGATCCTTCGGCGGCCGGTCATTGACGATTTCGCCGCCGATATAGATGCCGCCGGACGTGATTTCCTCGAGGCCCGCGATCATGCGCAGCGTCGTCGACTTGCCGCAGCCCGACGGGCCGACCAGCACGACAAATTCATTGTTGGGAATATCAAGATTGATGTTGCGCACGACTTCGACATTGTCGAAACGCTTGACCACGTTACGCAGCGCGACTTCCGCCATGTTCTTTAGCCTTTCGTGGCGCCCGACGTCAGACCGGCGATGTAGTAATCCATAAGAAACGCATAGATCACGAGCGGCGGGGCGGCGGCCACCAGCGCGCCGGCCATCAGCATTCCCCACTTGTAGACGTCGCCGCGGATCAGACTTGTCACCGTGCCGACTGTGAGAACCTGCTGGTCGGCGGAATAGAGAAACGCCATTGGATAGACAAAAGCCGCCCACGATACCGTGAAGGCGAAAATCATCGCTGCGATGATGCCGGGGAGTGCCACCGGGATGAAAATCTTGGTCAGCATCTGCATGTGCCCGGCGCCGTCGATCAGGGCGGCTTCGTCGAGCTCCTTCGGGATCGACTGGAAGTAGCCGATCATGATCCAGGTGCAGAACGGCACCGTCAGCGTCGGATAGACCAGCACCATGCCCCAGTATGAGTTGAGCAGGCCGACGCTCTTGACGATCTGAAACAGCGGGATGAACAGCAATGTGTCGGGGACGAGATAGGTCAGGAAGATTCCGGTCGCGAGGATGCTGGAGCCCCAGAATTTCATGCGGCCGAGCGAGAACGCCGCCAGTACGCTGACCACCATGGTGATGGCGACAACGCAGACCGTCACAATAATAGTGTTCTTGAAGAAGACGAGAAAGTCAGTCTGTGTCAGCAGGATTTTGAACTGATCGAGCGTCACGCCGTCGGCGATGATCCATGGATTGGTCGCCATGCGTGCCACTTCGGCGTCACTCTTGAGCGCCGTGACAACCATGTAGTAGGGCGGGATCAGGAAGAAGACCGCGAAGATCACGAGAAAAATGTAGGAGGTGATCAGTGCCCAGCGCCGATTGCGGCGCAGGCTGCTGCCGATGCTGATGGACTGCCGGACGGGTGCCGTGACGGCTGCGGTACTCATCCGATCTCCCTGCCGCGCTTGCGCACCCCGCGCAGGATCAGGATCGCGGCGACGCCGAGGATCGGAAACATGAACAGCGAAGTCGCGGCGCCGAGCGGCAGATCGCCGGATCGGATACCGAGCATGAAGGCGTAAGTGGCGAAGACGTGGGTCATGTTACGTGGGCCGCCTGCCGTCATGATCTGCACGATGTCGAAGTTGGCGAACGTGACGATCAGGGAGAACAGCACCGTGATGGCAATGATGTTGCGCATCATCGGCAGAGTGATGTGCACGAATTTCTGCCAGGCGCTGGCGCCGTCGATGGATGCGGCCTCGTAAAGCTGCTCCGGCACCGACTTGAGCGCGGCGAGATACATGATCAGGAAGAACGGCGCGCCGTACCAGACGTTGACCAGGATAACCGAGAAACGCGCCCAATAGGGGTTGCTCAGCCATCCAATTTGATTGAAACCGAGACTTTCCAGAATGTAGTTGAAGGCGGAATGTGTGGGATCGAACAGCCACCACCAGCCGAGCGACGACAGTGCCAGCGGGATTACCCACGGGACCAGCAGCATGCCGCGCCACTTGCGCTGGCCTTTGGCCGGCAGGTTGTTGATGAGGTGCGCCGTGATCAGCCCGATCAGCGCTTTGAAGAACACGGCGCTAAGCGCAAAGATCGCGGTCTGCTCGACCACCATCCGAAACACGTCGCGCGACAGCAGAAACTGGAAATTGCCGAGCCCTATAAAGCGCGTCTGCGTTTTGTTCAGCATCGACAGATAAATCGAATAGAACGCCGGATAGATCACCAGGAAGGTGATGATCACGATCAGCGGCAGACACATCAGGAACGCAACGGTCGATCGGCGGCGCAGGAACAGCCGCAATTTCTCGGTTGCGGATGGTTGTGCACTCGAAGCTTGCAGTCCGGTCGACCAGACTTGGACGGTGTCTGCCATTTCACGCCGCCGATCCCTTCGGATCAGCCTCCCATTGCGTCAGGCATAGGCCGGCCCCCCAAGGCCGGCCCATGTTGCTTGGCAAATCGCAGCAGTATTTAAACCCGCAGAGTGCCTTCGAGCTCGTTCTCTGCCCATTTGATCACGTCTTCGAGCTTCTCGTTGCCCTGAGTAAACTTGGCGACCATCACGGTATTGATCGCTTGATTGTAGATCTGGGCGCCGACCTCCGACCGCGCGGGTGCGCCCGCGATCGACGTCTGCTCATCGCCGCGCGGCGGATAGCCGTACACGGTACCGACCGGCGGCTCGACGGTCTGCCAAGTCGGCAGATCGTACATCGTCTTGAAAGACGGCAGGTCGTAACCAAAGGATGCCTGCACCAATTGGGCGGCAGAGTCCTTCTGGGAAATGTAAAGCAGCAGGTCTTTTGCAGCTGCCTTATTCTTAGAAAAGTTCCACAGCCCGTAGAACTGCGGCAACTGGCCGACAAAGCGACCCTTCGGGCCTTTCGGCATCGGATGCGTCCAGCAATCCGCCGCAACGCTTGGGTTGTCGCGTTTCGCCACTGCCCATGCACTTGGCGGGTTCATGATGCTGGAACCCTTGCCGGAAATGAGCCAGCGGTTATTGCCGGCGTCGTCCCACGCGTAGACTTCCGGCGGGTTCACCGCCATCAGCTTCTTCGCGTATTCCATCACCGTGCGGGTTTCGTCGGAATTGACTTTGATATTGTCCTTGGCATCGACGAGCACCACGCCGAAAGCATTGAAGAGAGCGCCAGTCCAGTCGACGCTATCGCTCGATTGACCCATCGGCAAACCGACCGGGAAACCAGCTTTGAAAAGCTTTTGCGCCGAGTCGAGATAGGTGTCCCAGTTCCAGCTATCGGTTTTGGTCTTGTCCCATTTGGATTCGTCGGCTGGGAACAGCTCAGTCACATCGATGCCGGCGTGTTGTTTGTAGAGGCTGATGCGCGAGCAACACGGCTTGACCTGGCTTCCGACCGTGGTGGCGACGCCCATCCAGGTGCCTTTGATCTTCGCGAGATATTCCGCGACCGGGCTGATTGGGCCGTATTGCTTGATGAGCTGGGAAACGACATCGTCCATCGGCTCCAGCACGTTCTGATGGATGCGGATGTTCCAGTCGCGATGGGACATGATGTCGTGGCCGGTGCCGGCTTGCGCCTCGGCTGCGGCGGTCAATTTGTCCTTCTCGCCCTGCGAGGTGATGTAGTCGATCTTCACTTCGCAATTATTTTTTGCGCCCCATTCATTGCAGAGCTTGGTCAGCGTGTTATTAGCGCCGGGAACCCAGTGATCCCACACGCCAAGCGACAGCGAACCGGCGGCGTAGGTGTCCTTAACGTAAGGCGCCGCAACGGCGGCGACCGAGCCGAGCGCTGCCGATTTCAGCAGGCTGCGGCGAGACGGGCGAGTGGGCAGTACAGATTGGCTCATTATTTCCTCCCTTGGACCGCCATAGTTGTTTTGTTCTTGTTGGCGTGTAGGAAAACATACTCTTATCGCCTGAAGGCCGCTAGTACAGCTTTTGTCCAATACGCTGCGGCATTTGCGGCGTTTTGCCCACTTTTCTGCTGAGTGTCGTTGGATTGGCGACTAACAAACTGAAAGGCCCCGGTGGGTCAGGTCAAAGTCCGAGCGCCCGCGGCAGCCATAGCGAAATCGCCGGGAAGTAGGTCACCAGCAGCAATACTGCCAGCATGACACCGTAGAACGGCCAGATTTTCGGCATAACTTCTTCGATTGTGGTTTTGCCGACAGCGCAGCCGACGAAAAGGATTGAGCCGATCGGCGGGTGGCATAGCCCGATGCCCAGGTTGAGCATCATGATGATGCCGAAATGAAGCGGGCTCACGCCGAAATTCATCATTACTGGCAACAGGATCGGCGTGCAGATCAGGATCGAGGGCGCCATGTCGAGCAGGCAGCCGAGCACCAGCAACATCACGTTGACCAGCAGCAGGATGACGTATTTGTCACTCG